>Ga0070705_100000034_pt1 | contig 67768 bp, 56 predicted proteins | sample KBSK5253metaG_FD_65455 | JGI IMG/M metagenome (GOLD analysis project Ga0070705, IMG submission 65455) | Corn, switchgrass and miscanthus rhizosphere microbial communities from Kellogg Biological Station, Michigan, USA - KBS K5-25-3 metaG | ecosystem: Host-associated > Plants > Roots >... | reverse complement strand
GGAGCCAAAGCAAAGAGCGTTTGCGGTCAAACTTTCAAACGCGCAACACCTTAACTTCAACTTCAGTCCTCCTCACACTACTGCTGAACAAACGCGCTCATCCTACATATCCGAAAAAAGACTGTCAACTAAATTGCGAGGGATGATTTGGGGAATATGAGAACTCGCTGGGCGGTGCTAAAGGTTAGATCACAGAAACGAGCTTCATTCGAAGACCTGCGGATCCAGCTTCTCAAAAAACGCACCGTGCAACCTGCTAACCGTCTGTTCCACATCAGACTCGGCCACAACAACGCTGATCGTAAGCGGAGAAGATCCGTGAACGATCAATCCAATCTCAATGCCCTTGATCGCATTGAAAATTTGACTGACCACCGCGGGATCGCCTCGCAGGCCCGCGCCAACTACCGAAACGAGTGCGCAATTCGCTTCAGCCGCCGACTTGCCGTGGCCCGACACCGCTTCGATCAGATCCCTCCCTCCATGACGAAGGTCGCGTGAGTCGATCGCAAGAACTACGTGCGAACCCGATGAAGACATAAGCAGCGGCTCCACTCGACGTTTCGCGAGCACGTCCAGAAACACGCGGGACATTTCAGTACCCGAGGTAGCCTCCGCGTTGATAATCGTCACTGGCCGTTTGTAAGTAATCGACTTGACTGGATTCGTAGAGGGCTGAGCGCTGGCGGTTATGGTTGTGCCTGACGCGGATGGTTTTTTTGAATTGTATATGTGAACGGGAATGTTCTTTCGCGCGGCCGGATGAATAGCTTTCGGATGAAGCACCTTTGCGCCGAAATGTGTCAGCTCTGCCGCCTCTGCAAACGAGCAATGCTTGACCGTGCGCGCGCCGGCAAATATTTCGGGGTCGGCGGTCATCAAGCCCGCAACGTCTTTCCAAATCTGAATGTCCTCTGCATCAAGCGCGGCGCCCAGGATCGTCGCCGTGTAATCCGAGCCTTCGAAGCCGAGCGTGGTCGTCGCTCCGTCACGCGAAGATCCTATGAATCCCTGGATGACGGGCACCGCACCGGTATAAATGACCGGCAAAACGTTTTCGATGATTCTCTGATTCGTAAGCGAATCCATCGGAGACGCTGACCCAAAACGATCATCGGTTTTGATCAGCTCGCGAGCGTCGAGAAGGCGAGCCTGAATACCCCGCTCCGCCAACGCGTCCGCCAGGACTGCCGAAGAAAGTAATTCTCCGTACGCGAGAATCTTGTCGAGCCCGCGCGGCGGCACTTCACCGAGAATCGCAAGACCCTCGAGCAACTTCTTCAATTCGTCAAAATGTTTTTCTATGAGCGTGAAGACTTCGCGCCCTTCGGATTTTGTGACCAGCCGGCGAGCCTCGCTGGTGTGGCGGGTCTTGAGGTCGGCCACGATGCCAAGCGTCGTGCGCGCATCGCCTGCGGCTGAAGCCTCGGCGGCCTGGAGCAGCTTGCTGGTAGTCTTGCCCATCGCCGATACGACGACGACGGGTTTGAGATGCAAGCGCTCGCGGATGATCTCGGTGACTCGCTCGATTGAAGGCGCGTCCTCAACCGACGTTCCGCCGAATTTCATTACGATCATCGCGGCGCCCCCGGAGGGCAAACCACAGATGGACACAGATGGACACAGATGTTTTCTTCTACGCGATATCGGTGTTCATCTGTGTTCATTTGTGGTTCCCTAGTCCAAATAGCCCTGGGCTTTCATCAATTCGGCGTTGAGAATCGCGGCGCCCCGGAGGGCAAACCACAGATGGACACAGATGGACACAGATATTATTTCTTCAGGAGATCTGCGCACATCTGTGTTCATCTGTGGATCCTAAACTAGATAACCCTGCGTTTTCATCAGCTCGGCGTTGAGAATTGCAGCGCCGGCCGCGCCGCGAATCGTGTTATGCGAAGAACGAGCAAACCACAGATGAACACAGATGTTTTCTTTTTCCCAATATCGGTGTTCATCTGTGTTCATCTGTGGTTCCCTACTCCAAATAGCCCTGGGCTTTCATCAACTCTGCGTTGAGAATCGCAGCGCCGGCCGCGCCGCGAATCGTATTATGCGAGAGCACTACAAATCGAATGTCGAAGACCGGACACTCGCGAATGCGTCCGACGACCGCGCTCATCCCATTGCCCGCGTCGCGATCGAGCCGCGGCTGCGGGCGATCTTGCTGGTCAGTCACAATCACCGGGCGCGATGGAGCGGACGGCAGCTTCAATTCCTGAGGAAGGGATTTGAACTCGGCCAGCACTCCTGCGACTTCATCCGGTGTGGCCTTTTTGCCAAGCTCGACCGAAACACATTCCATGTGACCGTCTTCAACCGTGACTCGATTCGTGTGAGCGCTAATCACGAAATCGGCGAAGCGAATGTGATCGCCATCTAATTCACCCATTATCTTGCGCGGCTCCGTCTCAACCTTTTCTTCTTCGGTACTTCCAATGTGCGGGATTACGTTGCCTAGCATGTCGATCGCCGACGGCCCTGGGTATCCCGCTCCAGACAACGCTTGCATGGTGGTCACGATCAGTCGCTTCACACCGAACGCGCGCTCAATTGGCGCAAGCGCCATCACCAGTCCGATCGTAGAGCAATTGGGATTCGTGACGATAGCCCCGGACCAACCGCGGCGCGCACGCTGCACTTTAATCAACGCGATATGTTCCGGATTCACTTCGGGAATCAGCAGCGGCACATCGTCATCCATTCGATGGTTTCTCGAGTTGCTGACGATAATGTATCCGGCCCTCGCAAAATTCTCTTCGACTTCACCAGCGACCGAAGCGTCAAGTCCCGAGAATACAACGCCGCAATCAAGCGTCGGCTCGCATGGCTTGACGATCTTTTGCCGAAGCGATTCGGGGATCGCCTTGTACTGCCGCCACGTCGTTGCTTCCTTATAGCTCTTACCGGCCGAGCGATCCGAAGCCGCAAGCTCCTTCAGTTCAAACCACGGATGATCTTCGAGCAGCGTGACAAACTTTTGCCCAACTGCTCCTGTTGCTCCGAGAACTCCTACTGGAATTTTTCCTGACATAAAGCCTTAGCGTCCTGGCGAAACTTTGCGTCTTTGCGCGAAACCTCTTTCACGAAGCCGCAAAGAAAAGATAAGCTATGACCCGCCCCCTTTCAATCGAATCACCATTTGCGTATAAACATCCACAGCCGCCGTCAATTCTCGCTTTGAGATTTTCTCTCCCGCGGTGTGCGCGTCCAGAATCGAACCCGGGCCGAACAACAACGGCCTCCCCCAATTCGTCAGCAGCGGGATATCCGTCGTGAAAGAAACTACGGTAGTTTCAAATCGGTCCATCCGCTCAGTGAACACCGGATCACACTCGAACGTGTACTCGATCTCGGCGCGTGAAGCCACAACATCTTCGACCAGGCGCTTGAGTGACTCGCCGCTTGTCACGACTCGAAACATCAGTTCGGCTTCGGCATCAGCAGGGATGACGTTAGCCGCGACGCCGCCTTTGATGACGCCGATGTTCAACGTGCTTGCTCCAAGAGTTTCTTCGCTCGGAAGCTCGGCATGCCGCAGGTCGTTCAAGACATCGAGGAGGTTATCGATGGCCGACTCTCCACGTTCGGGATAAGCCGAATGCGCCGCTCGGCCACGCACCCTGAGAAAGGCTCTCAGAGCCCCTTTCGAGCCAAGCGCCAGTTTGGATTCAGTCGGCTCGCCGTTGATCAAGTATCGCGATCGATTGGGAATCGAGTTGGCCGCGCGAGCGCCGGGGCTGCCTGCTTCTTCACCGACGACGAACAGCAGCCCGAAGTCAGAGACGTTAGATTCGATCAGCGCTTCACCTGCCTTGATCATCGCCGCGATGATTCCCTTGGCATCGCAAGCACCTCGCCCGTAGACGAACTCATCGTCTTCGCTGAACCCGATAAAAGGCGGAACGGTGTCCGTGTGCGTGGACATCACGACGCCGGGTTCGCCTCGACGAGCGCAGACGTTGGGGCGTCCCGGCGCAGCGTCCTGCAACTCGACTTCAAACCCGGCGCGTTCAAGATAATCCGCAAGAAACTCGACGACTTGTTTTTCGTCACCGCTGATTGAAGGGATTGAGATCAGCTTTCGGGTGAGTTCGAAGACATTCATCAGGCGGTTTTGTTCGGTCAGCGAATTGTGGCGGCGTCGCGCGTGATCTCCGCTTCCGGGGCAGACTCTTCCTCGGCTTGATAGCGCTCGTAGCAAACTCGGCAGCGAGCTTCGTAGGTGTTATCGCCAATCTCAATCTGCGAGTTCCCGCCCGCAACTCGCTGCGTATAGTGAGCAGGTCCGCCGCAACGCACGCATACCGCGTGCATCTTCGAAACGTATTCCGCCACTGCAAGCAATGCCGGCATCGGTCCGAACGGACGGCGCAAATAATCCTGATCCAGCCCCGCGGCGATCACTCGCACGCCGGCGTCCGCCATCTCCATGCACACGTTGACAATTCCCGCGTCGAAGAACTGCACTTCATCGATGCCGAGAACTCTTATCCCGAACACGATCTTGGATCTCAATTCTTCGGAGTTGACGACGGCGTTCGCATCCAGCCCGCGATTGTCGCGCGAAATGATTCGCTTCACATCGAAGCGATCGTCTATCACCGGCTTGAAGATTTGCGCGCGCTGGCGGGCGATCTCAGCACGCCTGATACGGCGGATCAACTCTTCGCTCTTGCCGCTGAACATGCCCCCGGTTATTACTTCGATCCATCCGCCTCTTGGGTTGAATCCGTCATCCATTTACTTAGTCGCTCCTTATTCTGCTGCGACCATCACGCTTCCAGGCGAACGTCATAATCCACAACTTCACCTCGCTCGACGTATCGCTTCAATAATCTCAAATACATCGACCAGCAATAGCAGGACACTCGATAGTGATCATTCGATTCGGGCCAGCCCGTGTGATGAAAGCGAACTTCCGTCGCCCCGTCGCGCTCTTCCAGTTGAAACCCGAGCCGCGTTCCCTGCCAATCCGAGTCAGCCTGCGTGAATTCAATCTCGAACTCGCTATTCGGAACCTGGCGCGTCACCTTCGCAAGCCAATCGTATCCTGGACCAAACCCAAGCGTGTACTCGGCGCCTTCGCCCGACCCTCTCGACGAGTTCAACGTCCACCACGCGTCGAGGCCGGCCGGTGTAGACACAGCCTCGAAGACTCGCCGCGCCGGCGCCTTGATCGGAAAGTGTTGGAATATGTCCGCCAGGAGTTCTCCTAATTGAGCTTCCCTTGCAGTTTCCTGAACGCTCGCATCGCAAGCGCGTACCTGGGATTCAGATTGATCGCCGCCTTGTACTCGCGAAGCGCCTCGCGCGATCTTCCAAGCGCTTCGTACACGCGGCCGAGATTGAAATGCGGATAAAAATAGCATTCATATCGCGAAGCGGTCATCGCTCGCTTGAACCAATCGATCGCGGCGTAGAGATTGCCCTGCTCGATCAAGTAAGCCCCGATGTCGTTATAGGGGTTGCCGAACTCGGGATCGACTTCGATCGCGCGATGGCATTCTTCAATCGCCTGGTCGGGAAGATTCATGAAGCTGTAGGTCCATCCGAGAAACGTGTGGGCTTCGGCGGTCGCGTAAGCCTCGATCGATTGCTTGTAGAGATCGACGGCTTCATCCAAGTCGCCGCGCATCTGCGCTTCATACGCCGATTGAAAAAACCGAAGCGCATCGCTCTTTGCTGACGCCTGCTCCTCGGTTAGAAATTCTTCGCCGCCAAACGGCATCTCGCCGATGCCAGTCTCGAGGGCGACCCGCCTTCGAGCTTCATCGTGAATGGTTTGAACTTCGTCTGACATCCTTATGACCTTTGTATTCAAGTGAGCGGGAAATATCAAGCTTGAAGCGTTTGATTAGAACCTTGTATGGGCGGCTCTCCGCGGCCGCCCCTCACCGTTAGACAACTCTCTTTCGCCAAGAGGGGCGGCCGCGGAGAGCCGCCCATACAAGTGAACCCGCCGGTTTCCGGCAGCCAACGTTGTCGCGCCGACTAATACCCAAGCGCCATTCCGTCCTTGCGCGGATCCGAGGCTCCCATCAAAGCGCCTGTCGCCGGATCGATCATAATCGCCTGGCCTCCGCCCATTGAGAACCCTGAGGTCAACGGCACGCGTTGATGCCCCTTCGCAATCAAGCTGTTGATGACGGGCGTCGTGACGCCGTCTTCCAGCAGCACGCGTTTGCCGCTGAGATAGCGAAACCTCGGCGCTTCGATCGCCTGTTGCAGATTCATTCCCATGTCAATCAAGTTCGTCAGCACCTGCACGTGTCCCTGCGGTTGAATCGCGCCGCCCATCACTCCAAACGACATCAACAATTTTCCATCTTTGAAAACCATCGAGGGGATGATCGTATGAAACGGCCGCTTGCCCGGCTCGATTCGATTCACATGACCGGGATCGAGCGAGAATCCCGCGCCTCGATCGTGCAACACAATTCCAGTGTCGCCGGCGACGATCCCTGAGCCGAAATTCTCAAACAAGCTGTTGATAAACGACACCGCGTTGCGATCCTTGTCGATCACCGTGAAATAAACCGTGTCGCTGTGATTCACGACAACACCCGGCTCGACCTCGTCCATCGTTCGATCGGGTTTGATCAACGCGCGCCGAGTTGCGGCGTAATCTTTCGAGAGCAGTTCGGCTACCGGGACTTTCGCGAACGCGGGATCCGCGATGTACTTATTGCGATCCGCGAACGCGAGCTTTGTCGCTTCGATCAGCGTGTGATAGTAGAGGTCGGGCTTCGAGTTCATCGAAGCGAGATCGAAGCCCTCCAGAATGTTCAGAGCGAGCAGCGCGGTCAGCCCCTGGCCGTTCGGCGGGCACTCGAAGACCTTGTAGCCGCGATAATCCGTTGAGATCGGCTCGACCCATTCCGATTTGTGCTCGGCGAGATCCTGCATCGAGAGATACCCGCCGTTCTTCTGACAGTAGTCAACGATGGCGCGACCGATCTCACCTTTGTAAAAGGCGTCGCGGCCACCGCGTGCGAGCGCTCGAAAAGTCCGCGCGAGATTCTTCTGGCGAAAGATTTCACCGGCGCGCGGCGCTCGGCCGTCGATCAGGTAGTTTGACGCTGCCGCTGGAGTCCTGCGAAGCTTCTCAACGCCTTGAGCCCACTCGGCAGCGGATTTTTCCATCACGGGAAACCCGTTCTCGGCATACTCGATCGCGGGCGCAAGCACGTCCGCCAGCTTCATCGTTCCGTACTTATCGAGCAGCGTCGTCCATCCATCGACTGCGCCGGGCACCGTGATCGGCTCCATGCCGTCCGCGGGCATCTCCCGGATTCCCTTCTTCGCGAAGTGATCGAGATTCAATGCGCGGGGCGCGCGGCCGCTCGCGTTCAGGCCCCTCAGCTCTCTTGTCTTCGACCAATACACCAGCGCGAACAAGTCTCCACCGGCGCCGGTCATCATCGGTTCGGTAAGATTCAGCACAGCGGCCATGGCAATCGAAGCGTCAATCGCATTGCCGCCGCGTCTGAGAATCTCGAGTCCCACTTCCGAGGCGAGCGGCTGGCTCGACGCGACCATCGCGTGCTCAGCGCGCACGATCGAGCGGCCGGTCTTCACCTGCGAGCTCCATTGACCGTCGGTGTAAGAGTCAGCGGTTGTCAGCATCATCATCACGAGAGTCGCAACGGCCAGGGTTGCGCGAAATCGGTTTCTCATCAAGCCGAAACTTGTCGAGTACATAATCCCTCCCGTCAGGATTCATTCCAATGTTCGGAAGCATCGATCTTAAGACTTGTTCGGGTTCGGCGCCATGAATACCAGGAGCACAAGCCGCGCCTCTGATTCGTTACGTACACCGTGCTCAACATCCGAGGGCGCGAGCACGATTTGATCGGCGCCGAGATCGCGTTCTTCACCGCCGATGTGAAAACGCCCGGTCCCTTCGAGAACGAAATAGATTTTATCCGCGCCCGTGTGTGCGTGCCGCTTTTGTTCCTGACCCGGTTCGAGGCAATAGATGTCGGCGAACATCCGTTCGGTTTCGAACAGATTCACCTTCTGCATTTTCTCGGACGAAAACCGGTGTTCGGATTGTGTGTTCTTAATTTCCACTCAATGCCGGCCGTTTCGGTCGATTATTGCGCGGGCCGGGTTTGGCCTCGATGACAAGTGAAGCAGGTCACGCGGCCGGTGGCGCCAAGCTTACCATTGGTGTCGCGCACGAGTTGAATCATCTTGCGAGCCGTTTGCTTTGTAGGCTTATCGTCCTTCTCGAACTGATCCTTGATGTGACAATAAGTGCAGTCCACTCCAAGCGACGACTTGAACGCGAACATGACCTTCATCAGCCTGTCGGAAGGAATCCCTCGCAGCAGTTGAATGTTCTTATACTTTTGTTCGGCGCGCTCTTCTTTGCTGCCCGCCGCCAGGGGATCAAGCGAAGGCAGCTCCGCGGATCCTTCTTGAGCCATTGGCGCGCCGGCTGTGGGTGTCTCCGAAGCCCCGGGAGTTCCCGGCGGAAGCGGCGGCGCCGGTACGGTCTGCCCGGTATCAACCGGCGGATGGCCCGGCGGAAGCGCTTGTCCCGAATTGCTGCTGTTAACCGAGGTTTCTTTTGGCTGATTCGCGGCGGTGGTCTGCGAAGCGGCGCCGCCCGTCCCGGTGGTCACCGAGTTGCCGACAATAAATCCAAGGATCAGTCCGGCTACGATGCCGATGATTCCGTAGCTTACGTATTCTTTATTCATTAGAAGTCCCAACTGCCGAATTTGAATGGCGGCGCGCCGCCGGCTGCTTACGTCTTCGTTGCGCGAGATCACGCATTCTAGCACACCCCATGATCAGATCGAACCGCTGAGCTCGGTGATCTTCGACATCAGACCTGAACCATCTTGCCATTTCGTTTGACCTCAAACACTCGGCCTCGCCACTCGACTGTGTTACCCGCCCAACTCACGCACCAGATCATGAAGCTCAACACGTCGCGAACGGGCACAAGCCAGAAATGTTTCTTCAGGATTCTGTCTTCAAGCCATTGCACCCCGATCATCCAGGCCATCGTCATTCGCAGCACAAGTGTGATCGCAAGCAACACCAGGCTGAACGAAGATGCAAACGTCAAAGCAACATTCAACAACGCAAGCGCGGTCCCGTGAGTCAGAATCAATCCGAGATACCCTGCCGGCCGCGAAATTCTCGTCGACCGAGCCCAACGCATCTGATGCCGCACCATTCCTTTGAATCCAACCGGCGGCATCGCAGTCTCGACCACGTGACGCGACAGCCTGACTTCGTACCCATCCGCGTCTATCAGGTTGCCAAGCATAAAATCGTCGGCCAGATAATCCGCAAGCGCTGGAAATCCGCCGATTGCTTCGAGCCTCGCGCGAGTCGTCGCCATCGTCGAGCCGAGCGCGAACTTCACCCCCTCGAGCATCCACGCCATCAACACGCCCGCCGCGAACTCTCCAGTGATCCCGACCGCTTCGAGCTTTGCGCCGAAGTCGGGTGCTTCGCGAGCGCGATACAAACACGTCACCAATCCGACTCGCTCATCCGACAAAGGCGCGAGTACTCGTCGCAGATAATCGCGGCTGACTCGAATGTCACTATCGAGGATCACGATTCGCTCGTGCTTTGCGAGCGCGAGCATGTTTTGAAGATTGCTGATTTTGAGGTTTTGCCCGATGACCTTATCTGAAACTACCAACGCGATGTCGCGATAAGGAAAGTCTTCGATCAGCTTGTGAACGATCGGTATTGAAGAGTCCCGGGAATCGCGAACGCCGAAGATGACCTGATACTCGGGATAGTCCTGGCGGCAAAGCTCGGAGTAGTTGTCATACGCTTTGAAGTCCGCTCCGTGAAGCGGAATCAGGATTGTCGCCGGTTCGAGCGCATCATCTTCATCGCTTTCCTTCTGCGTGAAGAAGCGATATCCGGCAATGATGGATAGCAGATAATAAGCGTTCGCCGCGAGGATGCAGGCCGCGAGCACGAGCTTGGTTGCGGTGACGATCATCGATCAAGGAAGTGAAATCAGCGCGACGCCCAGACATACGAGCACAGTTCCGGCCAGTCTCAAGCGGGTGATCTGTTCATTCAGGATGAACTTCGCTCCGAGAGTGGTGATGACAAAGCTCAGAGAAGTAGCCGGAAGCACAAAACTCAAATCGGCCCACGAGAGAACGGCAAGGAACGCGAAGAAACTGCACGCCATGAAAAATACGCCGATCAGAAAGTTCACGTTAGTCAGTACGCGGGCTGCGATCGAGATGAGCTTGCGAGGGTGCATGGTTGAAATTTCGCCGACCTGCTTCATACCTTTCGTGATGAACACGTCGCCAGCGGAGCCGCCGAGCACTACTATTGCGATCATCAAGGCCGTCATCATCTGGAAATCTCCGAAGCTCCGGGGTGCAAGCTGGCAGCTTGCGTTACCGTGCGCGCGCCGGATCTTGATACCAAGAACACTCCGAGCGTGATCACCACCGATCCGGCCCACCTTGCGGGCGTGACTGTTTCATTCAAAAAGTAATGCCCCGCGGCGACGTTGAGCACATAACCGAATGCGGTAGCGGGCAACACGAAGCTCAAATCCGCCCACGACAACGCGGCCGAGTAGAGCGCGAAGAAAACTATCAACAGCGCGGTTCCCAACCACACCATCGGGTCCGAGGCTGCGCGCATCGCGGTTGCGGTGAGATCACCTCCGGCGCTCGTCACCGATTTCATGGCCTTCGTCAAATACACGTTGCCCAGGGCCTGGGCTACGATTGCGATAATTAAGACGGCGGCGGTTTTCATAGAAGACGCGGGATACTGCCCGGCTAAAGCCGGTACTCTGAACGCTCGCTTTCCAGCTCGTGTTCGATTTCGGAATACGTCGTCAAGGCCACGCCGAGTTCATTGATCCGTTGTTTGACGAGCCCGCTCGTCAATGCCTCGAACTCGATCGATGCTTGACGTTCGTCAGCGGTCAGCAGCTTATCATTGGAATAGCTTGCGGGATGAAAGTATATCTCACTCGTGTCGGCCGAAAGAGTGTCGAGGACGTAAAGAAAATACTGTTCGCTCATTCGCCCGCTTTGAAGATTGCCATAGACGCGCTCGGGAAACGTGAAGCCTCGCGCTGACAGCTTTCTTTTCATATAGACGCCAAGCCCGCCAAAGAGCATCGGGTGAACCGTTTTGCGCAGTAAGTCGCGGCGATCGAATTCAAGCGCAAGCCGCCGTTCTTCCGTGGGGACGCGCATCCGCCGCGCGCCGTACTTCGCGCCGAGCTCGAGCGCGATGTTGAAGATCACCGGATGAACGTGCAAGTGCAGATGTCCGTCGATGTGCGAAAGCGGCAATCCGGTCGAGTGAAACTTCTCGAACTGCGCCGCGAGTTCCTTTCGCAACTCCCGCCGAGCCCGAGGCGAGAAGTAGTACCTCAGACCGGCCGCAGTTGGGTTGTTTGAAAAGTTGCTTTGCTTATCAACCAGTGAGGGGATCTCCGAATGGGCCAGCGCGCTTTTGCCCACGACGGTGACCAGATGAATCCCGACGGCAAGCCCCGGATTCTGCTTCGCGAGCATTACCGCCTGCTCGAACGCCGCTCCGGTAACCATCAGGCTGGCGCTCGTAAGCACGCCTTCATTGAATGCGCGGATGATCGCTTCGTTGACTTCCCTGGAAGCGCCAAAGTCATCCGCGTTGACGATCAACCGGCGTCGCACGCGTTGGTCGTTCCGCGCTTCATTCAAAAGCGATCTAGCGCTGCCTCTGCTTTCAGCAAGGGCAGCGCTAGCTTGTGATTTCGATGCTTGAATCTCGCGACTCATCGACTGGCTTGTGCCGCTACAAACTCTTTCCGCTTCGCGCGAAGCTGCAGGAATTCCTTCGCTTCCTTGTACAATCGCCGCCGCTCGTGGCCGTTGAACGCCGCGCGGCGCACGATCCTGAAAATGATCCTCGGGCGGAAGTAATACCGGTCGTAGAAGTGCTCGACCGCTTGCACGATTTCCTCGCGTGTCAGCCCCGGATACTGAATCACAGGGAGTTGATGCCCTGCCTCGTCGGTCATATCCTCGTCCAACAGGTATTTGTTGTTCCGTAAGTAATCGTCGAACTCAGTGCCGGGATAAGAGTGCGCAATCGATACCTGGATTGTTTCGCAATCGAGTTCTTCCGCGAACTTCACGGTGCGCTTGATAGTTTCCGGATTCTCGCCCGGAAGCCCGATGATGAAATCCCCGTGCACCGTTATGCCGAGCTTCTTGCAATTCTTCATGAACTCCCGGGCTTGCTCGACGCTTGCGCCCTTCTTGATATTCTTGAGTATCTGCGGATCGCCCGATTCAAATCCCACAATCAACAAGCGGCAGCCCGCTTCCTTCATCGCCTTCAACGTCTCGTAGTCTGTATGCACGCGCGACGTGCAGGACCACGTTTTCTTAATCGGCTTCAGCTTTTCACATACCGCGATCGTTCGATTCTTCGCCCACGCAAACGTGTCGTCGTCGAAGAAGATCTCTTCGAGATTCGGAAACATTTCCCACGCGCGCTTGAACTCGGTCGCTACGTTCTCGGGACTGCGAGTGCGCCACGCGTGCCCGCTGATTGTCTGCGGCCACAGGCAAAACGTGCAAAGCGCCGGGCAGCCTCGCGAGGTGTAAAACGAAATGTATGGATTGAGCAGGAACGGAACGTTGTACTTGGTGATGTCGAGATCGCGCTTGTAGATATCAGTCGCGAACGGCAGTGAATCCAGATCGTGAAGCGGCGGGCGATCGGCGTTATGAACGACGCGGTCGTCCTTCTTGAAGCTCACTCCCTGAATGTCTTCGAGCTTCGCGCCTTCGGTGAATTCCTTTAACGCGTAATCGATCTCCTTGCGAACAACAAAGTCGATCGCCTCGGATGACTTGAGCACCTGATCGGGCTGTGAAGTAACCGGCGGTCCCACAAATGCGATTTTGAGAGACGGCTTTTCAACCTTCATCATCTCGGCGAGCCGAATGTCATTCTTGAGTCCCGGAGTGCTGGTGTACAGCGCGACGAAGTCGTACTCTTTCGCGATATCAATCGTCTGCTCAGGAGTTACGTCGTGCGGAGGCGCGTCCAGCAACCGGCTCTCTTTGATAAGGCCGGCCGGATACGCAAGCCAAACCGGGTACCAAAAGGAAGCAATCTCACGCGAGGCAGGCCATCGCGAACTGGCTCCTCCATCGAAATTGGGGAACGAAGGGGGGTTGAGTAATAGTGTCTTCATAGAGTTTTCCCAATAGTCAGCAACAACGCTTATACCTTGCACCTTTGCGAGCAGTCAAGTTTTGCGGTTTTCTAATGGACTATGTGCTACGTGGCAAAAATCGTATCAACCCTGCAGCGATATCCAGGCAAAACAGAAGAAGTGATCTCATCTTTATCGGTGAGACTGAACACCAGTTGCAGCAGGCTTCCTTGAAGTTGATAGATCTCAATGATGCGATTCATGAAGTCGACAATCCAGTACTCTTTCACGCCGTATCTTCCGTAGAGCTGTCTCTTTGCGATTCGATCACGACGCACGTTCTCAGCGCCCGGTGAGACGATTTCGATAACGAGATCCGGCGCGCCGGTGATCCTTTCCCCGGAAGCGATCTCATCCAGCCGCTGATTGCTGACGAAAACCAGGTCAGGGATCACGCCGCTGTATTCGCTGAAAATCACTCCCGGCGTCGACCAGACTTCACCAATCGGATTGGTGATCAGATAGGTTTTCACGCTCATAAAGATATTTCCAGAGACGCTTTGGTGTGTGAGGTTCGGTGAGCGAGACACGAATATTTCTCCCTCGATAACTTCGTATCGGTTTCCGTCTTCGGGCATTGTGTCGAGGTCGGCGACTGTCACCAACGGCTCGATATGAGTTGCCATATGGATCCTCCCGGCTGCCTCGGATTTTACCACAAAGTGTCACCGAGCAATGCGGACACGTACGCAATCGCGTGGCGTTCGCGCTGGCTTAGCGCTACAATTCCAATCCCCTGGTGGCCGCTTGCAATTGACCTGCGCTGCCGGACGTTATACGCTCTCGCGGGTTCGAGGCTTTGTCATGAGTACATCTCGTCATTGTTCAGTTTCACGGTCATCGACAATTCTCCTCCCCGCACATCCTCTGGCTCGGTCAATCTCGTAAATGCTTGCTGGCGTCGATGCTTTACCCGGAGGCGCCGTCGAGAGCAAGCGGGAGTTTCGGAAGGAGACCATAATGGCAAAGACAGCTAGAAGCATTGAAGAGCCATCCATCGCGACGCCCGATGTTGATCCATCGGTCGAAGCGTCGCGCACCGAGCCAACGCAGGACGAGATCGCCTTGCGCGCTTATCACATTTATCTGGAACGCGAAGGCGCCGGCGGCGATCCGGTCGAAGACTGGCTGCAAGCGGAGCGTGAGCTAACTGAAGCCAAATAGCACACACACGCTTGATCAGCACGCCATAAGACAAGCGGGGCAGGCATTTCATAGATCGCGCCAGATTTGAACTCAAGGGCGCACGGGCAGGAGTGAGAGTTGTCCTTCGGCTGTCTTTGTGTCGCCACCATGAAAAGGAGATCGAGCTGTGAGCCAAGCATTGATGACTGACGAGGGCGCGAACCGCGACGCCAAAATCGACCAGTTGTGCATAAACACGATTCGCACGCTGGCGATGGACGGCGTGCAGCAGGCCAACTCCGGGCACCCCGGAACTCCCATGGCGCTTGCGCCGGTAGCTTTCGTGTTGTGGGACCGTTACCTCCGGCACAATCCGCGCAATCCTCATTGGCCGAATCGCGATCGGTTTGTGTTGTCGGCGGGACACGCATCGATGCTGCTGTACTCGATGCTGCATCTGTCGGGATACGATCTGCCGCTCGAAGAGCTGAAGCGATTCCGTCAATGGGGATCGAAGACGCCCGGGCATCCCGAGTACGGTCTGACGGCGGGAGTTGAGACGACCACGGGGCCGCTCGGACAGGGCGTCGCGAATTCAGTTGGTATGGCGATAGCGGAACGGTGGCTTGCGGCGCACTTCAATCGCCCGGATCACGAAATCGTCGATCATCGAGTCTACGCAGTCGCCGGCGATGGTTGCATGATGGAGGGCGTATCGCAGGAAGCTGCCTCGCTTGCGGGTCATCTGCGACTGAGCAATCTCGTTTGGATTTACGACAACAATCACATCACGATCGAAGGCAACACCGCGCTCGCATTCAGCGACGATGTCGCCGCGCGATTCACGTCTTATCACTGGAACGTGCTGCGAGTCAGCGATGCAAACGACACCGATTCTCTGGATCGGGCGCTTGCAACGGCCGCGAACGAAACCGAGCGCCCATCGTTGATCATCGTCGATAGTCATATCGCCTGGGGCGCTCCCAACAAGCAGGACACCTCGGCCGCGCACGGCGAGCCGCTCGGCGAAGAAGAGATTCGCCTGACCAAGCAACGATACGGGTGGCCGCCTGATGCGAAGTTCCTCGTGCCCGATGAAGCAAAGACCTATACCCAACGCTCTATCGATCGAGGAAGCAAGTTAGAGGACGAATGGAACGGCCGCTTTGCTGCTTATAAAATCGCGCATCCGGAGCTTGCGGCAACGTGGGAGCGGATGCAGAGCGGTGAGCTTCCGTTTGGCTGGGACCAGGACATTCCAACTTTTCCAGCGGATGAAAAAGGAGTCGCAGGCCGAGACGCGAGCGCAAAGGTGTTGAACGCAATTGCGCCTCGCGTGCCGTGGTTGATCGGCGGCTCGGCCGATCTTGCGCCTTCGACGAAGACTCGAATGGCCGAGGGCGGGGACTTTGAGGCGGGCTCCTACGCTGGGCGCAACTTTCATTTCGGAGTCCGCGAACACGCGATGGGAGCGATACTAAACGGGATGACGCTCTCTAAGGTTCGTGCGTATGGATCGGGCTTCCTGATCTTCTCGGATTACATGCGCGCGCCGATTCGGCTCTCATCATTGATGGAGCTGCCGGTGATGTACATCTTCACTCACGACTCGATCGGAGTCGGCGAAGACGGGCCGACGCATCAGCCAATCGAGCAGCTCATCTCGTTGCGAGCGATTCCCCAACTTCTGGTCATTCGCCCGGCCGATGCAAATGAAGTTGCCGAAGCGTGGCGAGTGATGATGACGTCGACTCATCATCCGGTGGCATTGATACTGAGCCGGCAACCGCTGCCGACTGTCGATCGCTCGAAATACGCCGCGGCCGACGGAGTTGCGCGAGGCGCGTATGTGCTCGGCGATTCAGATGGCGAGCCGGAAGTGATCTTCATGGGCACGGGCTCGGAGCTTCAGTTATGCGTGGCGGCTCACGAACAGTTGAAGGCCGAGGGAATAAAATCGCGCGTTGTGAGCATGCCTTGTTGGGAGCTGTTCGAGCGGCAACCTGAAGAGTATCGCGCGTCGGTTTTGCCGCCGTCGGTCCGCGCGCGAGTCGCGGTCGAAGCTGGCACGAGCCTGGGCTGGCGCAGATACGTTGGAATCGATGGCCGCATCGTCGCGCGGCGCGACTTCGGCGCATCGGCTCCGTTGAAAGAACTGCTCAAGCATTTCGGCTTCACTGTTGAGAATGTCGTGGCCGCGGCGCGCGAGTCGATGAACAGCATCTAGCTTGTAGGGGCTGGCCCTCTGTGGCCGCCCCTTTTCGCGAAGCCTGTCGATCCGTTAAGAGGGGCGGCCGCAGAGGGCCGCCCGTACAAGCAGGAGAAAAAGACGATGAGCGAGAACCCCCTGATTGAACTGCAAAAACTTGGACAGAGCATTTGGTATGACAACGTACGCCGAGCCTTGATAACCAGCGGCGATCTGCAACAGAAAGTTACCGGCGACGATCTCCGCGGCGTTACTTCCAATCCCGCGATCTTTGAAAAAGCCATCGTCGGCAGCACCGACTATGACGAAGCCATGCGCAAGCTGATCGCCGATGGCAAAGGCATCAAGGAAATCTATGAAGCGCTGGTGATCGATGACATCCAGAATGTTGCTGATCTGCTCGCCGACACGTACACGCGCACCGGCGGCATCGATGGCTACGTCAGTCTCGAAGTCTCGCCTCTGCTAGCTCACGACACCGACGGCAGCGTGTACGAAGCGAAACGATTGTGGGCGGAGCTCGATCGCAAGAACGTGATGATCAAGATTCCCGCGACACCCGAAGGCATCCCCGCAATTCAGATCCTAATCGCAGAGGGAATCAATATTAATGTCACGCTGATCTTCTCGCAGGAGACTTATGATCAGGTTGCCGAGGCTTACATCAGCGGGCTCGAACAACGAGCGGCCGCTGGCAACCCCATCGATCACATAGCCTCAGTCGCAAGCGTGTTCGTGAGCCGCATCGACAGCGCCATCGACAGCAAGCTCGAGTTTCAATGCCGCCGCTCGGCCGACGACGCTGAGAAAGCAAAGCTCACTGCATTACTGGGGAGGGCCGCAATCGCCAACGCGAAGCTGATGTATCAAACCTTCAAAGAGACGTTCAACAGCCCGCGATTTTCTGCCCTTCGAGAAAAAGGCGCGCGAGTTCAACGTCCACTGTGGGCCAGCACCGGCACGAAGAATCCCGCTTATCGGGACACCTACTATGTTGAAGAACTGATTGGTCCCGACACCGTCAACACAGTTCCTCCGGCAACGTTCACCGCATATCGAGATCACGGCCGCGTCAGGGCTAGTCTTGAAGAGAATCTCGACGACGCAAAGAAGACGATCGAGCAACTGGCCGGAATCGACATCGACCTCAAGCAAGTCACTCAGCAACTCCAGGACGAAGGCGTGAAAGCGTTCATGGATTCGTTTCACACGCTCACCGAGAGCATTGAAGCCAAGCAGGCCGCGATCACCAGCGGCGTACTCGAACGTCACACGGCGAGCCTCGGAACTTATGCTGATGCCGTGAAGGACACGATCAAACGCGCCGAGAGCGAACAATGGATTCGACGCATCTGGCGAAAAGACGCCACGCTTTGGAAGGAAGACGAGGCTCATCAAAAGATAATCAACAACGCGCTCGGATGGGTGACGGTTGTCGAGCAACTCGTCGAGCACGCCGGTGAACTCGCGGCGTTCAGCGAACGCGTTCGCGGCGACGGCTTTACCGACGTAATGCTTTTGGGAATGGGTGGCAGCAGTCTTTGCCCTGAAGTATTCCGCCGTACATTTGGGCGTCGAGCCGGGTGGCCCGAGCTTCACGTTCTCGACAGCACCGATCCCGCGACTGTGAACGCCTTCGAAGAGAAAGTCGATCTTCCGCGCACGCTCTTCATCGTGGCGAGCAAGTCGGGAACTACAACCGAGCCTCTGATGTTCTACAAGTATTTCTTCAATCGCCTGCGTGAGATCAAAGGCGAGCGCGCGGGCGAGAACTTCGTCGCGATCACCGACCCCGGCACGTTGATGGAGGAAATGGCCAAGGGCGACAACTTCCGCCGAATCTTCCTGAACCCCGCTGACATCGGTGGGCGATACTCGGCGCTGTCGTATTTCGGAATGGTGCCCGCTGCGTTGCAGGGCTTCGATTTCAAAACATTGCTCGATCGCGCAGACCGAGTGTTGCACGCGTGCTCGCCCGCGGTTCCGACTGAAGACAATCCGGCGGCCCGGCTCGGAGCGATACTTGGGACGCTTGCGAACGAGGGCCGCGATAAGCTGACGTTTTCGATTTCTCCTGAAGTTTCTTCTCTTGGATTGTGGATCGAGCAACTAATTGCTGAAAGCACGGGCAAGGAAGGCAAAGGAATCATTCCGATCGCCGGTGAAACGCTTGGAGCGCCGGCGGTTTATGGCGATGATCGATTGTTTGTTCACATCGGAGTGGGCGCGCCCGATAGCGAAACCGATTCAAAGCTAAAGGCACTCGAGTACGCGGGACATCCAGTTGTGCGCCGGAAACTGAACGACCTTCGCGATCTTGGCGAAGAGTTTTACGTGTGGGAGATGGCCACCGCAATCGCGGGCAAGGTAATCGGGATCAATTCATTCGATCAACCAAATGTGCAGGAGAGCAAGGACAACACGAAACGTTACCTTGAAATCTATAAACGAGATCGCGAGTTACCCGAACAGGCGCTGGGCTCCGAGGGCCGCCGGCTGAAGGTGTACTGCGCGGCGGAGACGATCGCCGAGCTTGGTTCGGATGTTGGAATCGAAGAGTTCATAGTCAATCACCTTAGCCGGGCGAACGCGGGTAATTACATCGCGATGCTCGACTACATTCAGGAAACAGACGAGCACGAAGAGTTGATTCAATCGATTCGGACTCACCTTCGCGATTCGCTTCACGTTGCGACGACAACGGGTTACGGTCCGCGCTTTCTGCATTCGACGGGGCAGCTTCACAAGGGCGGCCCGGCAAGCGGCGTGTTCATTCAGGTGACCGCCGACAACTTTGTCGATGTGCCGTTGCCTGGCGAGCCGTTTACATTCGGAGTGTTGAAGCAGGCGCAGGCGCTCGGCGATTTCGAATCGCTTTCGAGCCGTCATCGCCGCGCGATTCGCATTCATTTGGGAGCTGACATCTCTTCCGGACTACGCACGCTGCTTGAGATTGTTCGCAACGGATTTCCGATTGGCCAGGGTCACGCGGGCTAGATTCGCTTGGTCTTCGCGAATCTTTGCGTCTCTCGGCGAAACCGATTCTTCAAGAGGTTCATTGACCACAGTGCCTTCAAAGCCCTCACCAATCGCGCTCGTCGTCTCAGACATCGACGGCACGCTCATCACTTCAAACCACGAAGTGACCGCGGGGACGAGAGCCGCCGCTAAGAAACTTTACGAACGCGGAATAGCGCTATCGCTCGCAAGCTCACGACCTCCGCGAAGCATCGTGCCGCTCGCGGATGCGCTTAATCTCGCTGGCCCTTTCGCCGCTCTAAACGGCGCGCTGGTCGTCAAGAGAGAAGGCGACGTGCTCGCTCGAAGCGTGATTCCGGCGGCGACGATAGCGCGCGTAAGAAGTATCGCCGACGGGTTCAGCTTGAGTGTCTGGCTGTACGACGAGCAAGACTGGTGGGTGCCGGTTCGCAACACGTTCGTAGATCGCGAAGAGCATACGTCCGGATTTTCTCCGCGCATAGACGGCTACTCCGAGCGAATCACTCAAGGCGCAAACAAGCTGACCGTTGTCGGTAATCCTGAATTCGTGGCCCAAGCTGAACAGCGAGTATGGACCGAACTCGCCACTGAAGTTTCGGCGTCGCGTTCAAAGCCGCGGTTTCTCGATGTGACTGCTTACGGCATTCACAAAGGCACGGTGGTCACGCGATTAGCCGGGCTTTTAGGTATCGCGACCGAGAACGTGGCCGTGATCGGCGATGGTCCAAACGATGTCGAGATGTTCAGGCAAGCGGGCCTCAGCATCGCAATGGGACAAGCGGTCGATGAAGTGAAAGAAGCGGCCACGTGTATGACCAGTTCGAATGATGATGAAGGCTGGGCGCGCGGGATCGAGAACTTTGTGTTGGGCGGCCGCCAGTCGGCGGGCGCGTAGGTGTTTTTCCTCTGCGTCCCTCAGCGCCCTCTGCGGTTAAAAATAAGATCAAACCGCAGAGAACACAGAGGAACGCAGGGTTGAAACGGGGAATCGACGGGGTATTCGTTATCATGTCCAGCGAACACGCAAAAGCGAAACAAGCACAATTCGGGATGATCGGGCTCGCGGTGATGGGCCGCAACCTCGCGCTCAATGTCGAAGAGCACGGCTTCCCAGTCGCCGTGTGGAATCTCGAAACCGAATGGGTCGATAGCTTCGTCGCGGAAAACTCAGGCAAGCAATTCATCGGTGCGAAAACTCTCGATCAATTCGTCGCCGAACTCGAACGGCCTCGCCGAATCATGATGATGATCAAGGCCGGCGCCCCGGTCGATATCACGATCGAGCGAATCAAGCCGCTGCTTGAAGAGGGTGACATTCTTATCGACGGCGGGAATTCCTACTTCAAGGACACACAACGCCGCGAAGAAGCGCTTCGCAAAGAGAACTTGTGCTTCGTCGGATCGGGCGTCTCGGGTGGTGAAGAGGGCGCGCGGCATGGGCCTTCGCTGATGCCCGGCGGCGCTCGCGAAGCTTACGATCATATCCGCCCGATCTTCGAAGCCATCGCCGCGAAGACCGACTCGGGAGCTTGCGTGACTTATGTCGGGCCTGATGGCGCGGGGCACTTCGTCAAGATGGTGCACAACGGAATCGAGTACGGCGATATGCAGTTGATCGCCGAAGCGTACGACATTCTGCAGTCGGCGCTGAGGCTCGAGGCCTCAGAACTCGCCGATATTTTTGCCGAATGGAATCGAGGACCGCTCGAGTCTTTCCTTATTGAGATAACGGCGAACATTCTCCGGCGCAAAGATGAAGAAACCGGAAGCGCGCTGGTTGATCTGGTGCTAGACAAGGCTGAACAGAAAGGCACCGGCAAATGGACGACTCAAGAGGCGCTTGATGAACGAGTCGCAATCCCGACCATCGCCGCCGCGATCGATGCCCGAGTTCTTTCGAGCATGAAAGACGAGCGCGTCGAAGCAAGCAAGAAGATCAAGAGTCCGGACACGCAGCACTATCGAAGCGATAAAGCGATGCTCATACGGGCCGTTCACGATGCGCTGTACGCTTCGAAGATTTGCTCTTACGCGCAGGGCATGAACCTGATTCGGCAGGGATCGAATCAGTACAACTGGAACGTCAACCTGTGCGAGATGGCTCGCATTTGGAAAGGCGGGTGTATAATCCGCGCTCGCTTCCTGAATTCGATTATGGACGCTTACGACCAGCGCCCGGACTTGCCGAACCTGTTACTCGATGACGAATTCAATCGTTGGATACAGGAGGCGCAAGCGAACTGGCGGCTGGCGGTGAATACCGCGATCAGCATTGGAGTGCCGGCGCCGGCAATGAGCGCGAGCCTGGCGTACTTCGACAGTTATCGCAGCGAGCGGTTGCCGCAGAACTTGACGCAAGCGCAGCGGGATTACTTCGGTTCGCATACGTATGAGCGAATCGACCATCCGGAGCGCGGGTACGTGCATACTGATTGGACTAATAAGGAGGATGGCAAATGACAACCGGCCAACAGGCTACAGAAGAGAAATTGGTTCAGACTGAACCGGCGGACTCAACGCGGATACTCGCCATAGATGTCGGAGGGTCCGGACTCAAAGCCGCGCTGCTCGACGCCGGCGGAAACATGGTGACCGAACGGCTTCGTATTGAGACTCCGCATCTGGACAAGCCTGAAGTTCTGGTCGAGGCTCTTGCTGGGTTGGTTGAGCCGCTTGGGCCTTTTGATTACGTGTCGGTTGGCTTTCCCGGCGTCGTAAGAAAAGGCAAGATCATCACCGCGCCCAACCTCGGGACCGACGTACTTCAAGGCTTCGATCTCGCGAGCGCCCTCGAGGTCCGATTGGGCAAACCCGTTCGCGTGATCAATGACGCAGATATGCAGGGCTACGGCGCGATCGAAGGCAAAGGTGTCGAGATGGTAATCACTCTCGGCACGGGCTTCGGCTCGGCGCTGTTCATGGACGGCGAGCTTGCGCCGCACCTTGAGATCGCTCATCTGCCGTTTCGCAAAGGCAAGACCTACGAACAGCGGACCGGCGACAAAGCGCGCCGGAAACTCGGCAAGAAGGACTGGAATCGCGAGGTCAGGAAAGCAATCGCCGCGCTTCGAGTGCTGACTCATTTCGACAAGCTGTATATTGGCGGCGGCAACGCTGACAAGCTTAAGATCAAGCTCGACCCGGATGTTCAGATTGTCTCCAATGAGAATGGAGTACGGGGCGGCGCGAAGCTTTGGCGCGACAGATAAGGATTGCCGATTTGCGATTGCCGATTAGTAAGAACATCTCGAATCGGCAATTGGCAATCGGCAATCGGCAATCACAATGTCTACGCTGATTATTCATAAGCCAAGCGGAACGGTTCGCGTGTATCGCGATGCGGCGGAACTCGCTTTAAAAGCGGCTCGGCGATTCGCGAGACTTGCGGATCAGTATGTCATCGGGTGCGCCCGTTTCACCGTAGCTCTGTCCGGCGGCTCAACACCCAAAGCCATGCTGTCGTTACTCGCTGAAGAGCCGTTCCTGGATACCGTTCCGTGGGCGTCGATTTATTTTTTCTGGGGCGATGAGCGGTGTGTGCCTCCCGACCATTCCGACAGCAATTATCTAATGGCCCGCGAAGCTCTGCTCGCGAAGGTGCCTGTTCCGCGAAGCAACATTTTTCGGATACCCGCGGAATTACAGGAGCCCGAACGCGCTGCTGAAGAGTACGCGGCGACGCTCACGCAGTTCTTCATGGCTGGCCCAGGCGTGTCGAAAACCGGCACGGCTCCGTTGTCAAACGTCCCACGATTCGATCTTGTGTTTCTGGGTATGGGACCGGACGGACACACCGCGTCGCTGTTTCCGCACACCACCGCGCTTCACGCCGGGGAAAACGAAATCGTAGTGGCCAACTACGTCGAGAAATTCAAAGCTAATCGAATCACGCTGACGGCATCGACAATCAGCAACGCGCGCAATGTTACATTCCTGGTCGCGGGCGAAGACAAAGCCGAACCGCTCGAACAGGTTCTCGAAGGCCACTTTCGACCCGAGACGTATCCGAGTCAGCTCATTCGTCCGATGAATGGAACACTGCTGTGGATGATTGATGAAGCCGCGGCGCACTTGCTGAGTGACTTCAAACACGAATAGAAACGATATTGAGAGGAAAGAAATGACTGCACAAACTAAACCCGAACTCGCAAAAATAGGAATGATCGGACTCGCGGTGATGGGCGAAAACCTTGCGCTCAACATCGCGCGAAACAAATTTCCAATCGCAGTTTACAATCGCGACACATCAAAAGTGGACAAGTTCCTTCAGCGCGCGGAAGGCCAGCAAGTTATCGGAGCCTACTCGATTGAGGATTTCGTCAACTCGCTCGAGAAGCCTCGAAAGATAATCCTGCTGGTCAAGGCCGGCGGACCCGTTGACGCCGTGCTCGAACAGCTCAAGCCGCTGCTCGATCAGGGAGACATAGTGATCGACGGCGGCAATTCGTTCTACGAAAACACCGTACGCCGCGAGAAGGAAATGAAAGCGGCCGGCTTCAACTTTATCGGTTCGGGAGTGTCGGGCGGCGAGTCGGGCGCGTTGTGGGGACCTTCGCTGATGCCGGGCGGCGACCGCGATGCCTACGAACAGATTCGTCCGATCTGGGAAGCGATTGCGGCCAAGGTTGATGACGGACCGTGCGTGACTTACATCGGACCCGACGGCGCCGGGCACTTCGTCAAGATGGTACACAACGGAATCGAGTACGGCGATATGCAGTTGATCGCCGAAGCGTATGACATTCTGCGGAACGCGCTTGGATTGAAAGCGCCCGAACTCGCCGACATATTCGCGAAGTGGAACGAAGGCGACCTCAACTCATTCCTGATCGAGATCACCGCGAAGATATTCACGGTGGGTGATCCCAAAGGCGACGGCGCGCTTGTCGATAAGATCATGGACGTTGCAGGTCAAAAGGGAACCGGCAAATGGACCGCCGAGACCGCGCTCGAACTGGGCGTTGCGATTCCGACTATGCAAGCCGCGCTCGATGCTCGCGTGCTTTCGGGCCTCAAGAACGAGCGTGTTGAAGCCAGCAAACAACTGCCTGGACCGGCGGCGAAATACTCGGGCGATAAACAGGAACTCATCGACGCGGTTCACGATGCGCTGTACGCGAGCAAGATTTGTTCTTACGCGCAGGGCATGAACGTGATTCGCCGCGGTTCGGATGAGTACAAGTGGAACGTCAACCTCGGCGAGTTGAGCCGAATCTGGAAAGGCGGCTGCATCATTCGCGCGCAGTTCCTGGACAAGATCAAGCAAGCGTATCAGCGTCGTGCCGATCTGCCGAATCTGCTGCTCGATCCGGATTTCAAGGCGTGGGCGCTCGAAGCTCAGCCTCGATGGCGAACGGCGGTTACGACCGCGCAGTCGCTTGGAATACCGGCGGCGGCGATGTCGGCGAGCCTTTCGTACTTCGATACTTATCGCGCGGCGAACTTGCCATTGAATTTGACTCAAGCTCAGAGAGACTTCTTCGGTTCGCATACGTATCAGCGTACGGATGATCCGACGGGCGGCTTCACTCACACCGAGTGGGAAGAGCTTGCAAGGAAGTAATCACGGTTCGCCAAGAGTTCGGATCACGTTGACCAGTGTCACGCGCCCCATTACGCTTGATCCGTGATCAGTACGTTTGCCGACAGGCACACGAAGGAGTTGTACGAGACCGGCAAATCAAAGCGGTTTCCCTCAGAGATTTGGAAACGCGCGATGCGAAAATTGGAATATCTGGATCTCGCAACTGGTCTGGATGATTTGAGAGTTCCGCCGAGCAACCGGCTCCACCAATTGACAAGGGAGCGGCAGGGCCAGTTCTCAATCTCCGTTAACGACCAGTGGCGCGTTTGCTTTCGCTTCGAGGATGGCGACGCTTATGACGTTGAGTTGACCGATTATCATTGATGCGAGGTTCGATACAAATGAGCATTCCGAACAAAGGGGAGAGGAAGGTGCGCCCCACCCATCCGGGCGAGATACTGCGTGAGGATTTTCTACCCGACTATGGATTGACCGTCTCAAGTTTGGCAAAGGCGCTTGGAGTGTCTCGCCAGACGGTGCATAAGTTGCTGCAGGAACGCCGTTCGGTGAGCGCGGAGATGGCATTGCGCCTCTCTCGTTTATTCGGCAACAGCCCGGAGTTTTGGTTGAATGCCCAGCGAGCCGTCGATTTGTGGGAGGTGTCGAGGGCCATCAAAGGCAAGATAAAGCACATCTCGCCACTGCCCGCGGCATGACAATCGTGATCAAGACACGATGTATCGAGCGGCGAACTTGCCTTTGAATTTGACTCAAGCTCAGCGAGACTTCTTCGGGTCGCACACTTATCAGCGGACAGAATTATCCCACGGCTGTCTTATGCATACGGAATGGAAACAACAATCCAAGACATAAGACGACAGCGGCTTATCACGATTCTAAGGGGGCCTAGAGGTTGCCAAAGCCAAGCCACACTCAGAGATTGATCCGCCAGTTTTCCGAGCAATACGGTTCGCGCGCGATCCCCAGGCAGACCGGCAAAGTGAGCGATAAGAACAAGGTTCGAGTGTTCGTTAGTCACATAAGTGACGAATCGCAACTGGCCGAGACTTTTAAGAAACATCTGCTTGCGGACTTCGCTGGATTGCTTCAGGTGGACGTTTCATCTGACGCTACAACTATTGATGCTGGAACTGAGTGGCTACCGGCGATTCAGCGCAAGTTGGGCCGTGCGGCGCTGGAGTTAGTCTTGTGTAGTAAGGCTTCAGTTGGACGGCCTTGGATCAATTTTGAAGCTGGCGCCGGTTGGTTGCGCAAGATTCCAGTCATTCCGGTTTGTCATTCGGGCTTGTCGCCGAGCGAATTACCGATGCCGCTTCACGCCCTACACGCCATCGTGGCAAGCGACATACCTGGACTAAAGCGATTGTATAAATCGCTGACGAAAGCCATACAGTTAGAAATACCATCAGCGGATGTTAGTGATCTGGTTGCGGTAGACTACGCAAAGATTGTCGAGAGCGTTAAGGACTTCGAGCGACTGTACTCAGTACGCCTGGGAGAAGCGACGCGAAATCAACTAGACCAAAGAACCGCCGCAGCACATCGACGGATGAAAGAGGCTTTGATGGAGAAGCGATTTTCAGCTCGCAGCGTGAGCAAATTGGCGGCAAAGGCGGGCGTTACTATGAGTGAAGCGCTCGACATACTACGACTCGATGATGATGTTATCCTCGACACGTCCGCAAAGTTCGGAAGGATGGCGAAGCTCAAGAGCAGACTCAGCGAGAGCCAATCGAATACGTCGGAGAAATGATATGTCGACCAGCGAACAAAACCCTCTGAGAGAGGGCGTGCGACTTGAGAAGACGGCGGATCCATGTACTGTAATCATTTTCGGCGCGTCGGGCGATCTCACCAAGCGCAAGCTTGTTCCCGCGCTGTACCGACTCACTCAACAGCGACTCCTGCCCGCCGAGTTTGCGATCGTCGGATTCGCTCGCTCGCCGATGAGCCACGATGACTTTCGCGGCAAGATGAAAGACGCGATCTCGACCTACTCCGAAGCCAAGCAAGTCGATGAACAAGTCTGGGATAGTTTCGCCAAGGGAATCTTCTACGTCGCCGGTGACGTCAACAACGCAAATTCGTATCAGGAAATCAGCAAGCTGCTGGATCAAATCGATCGCGAACGCGGCACCGCTGGTAATCGAATCTTCTACCTCTCGACTTCGCCTTCGCTGTATGCCGAGGCGATTCAGCAACTCGGCCAGGCTCAACTCGCGAAACCCGAAAACAAAGGCTGGACTCGCATCATCATCGAGAAACCTTTCGGGCACGATCTCGCAAGCGCCAAAGAACTCAACGTCGAAGTCGCCAAGGTCTTCGATGAAGAGCAGGTCTATCGTATCGATCACTATCTCGGCAAAGAGACCGTGCAGAACCTGATGGTGTTTCGATTCGCCAACGGAATTTTTGAGCCGGTGTGGAATCGCCGCTACGTCGATCACGTGCAGATCACAAACGCCGAAGCGATCGGAGTCGAGGGGCGCGGAGGTTATTACGACACCGCGGGGGTGCTCCGCGACATGATTCAAAATCACGTGTTCCAGGTCTTGTCGCTGGTCGCGATGGAGCCGCCCATCAGTCTGGGCGCGAACGCCGTGCGCGACGAAAAGATTAAGGCTATGCAGGCCGTTCGCCCGATTCCCGCGGACAAGGTCAACGAGTTCGTCGTTCGCGGCCAGTACTCGGCGGGCGCCGTCGCAGGCAAGCCGGCCGCCGGCTATCGCGAAGAAAAAGACGTCGCCGCGAATTCACAGACCGACACGTTCGCCGCGGTGAAGCTCTACTTCGACAACTGGCGTTGGGCCGATGTGCCGTTTTATTTGCGCTCGGCGAAACGCATGCCCAAGCGAGTCACTGAAATCGCGATTCAGTTTCGCAAGGCTCCACTTCAACTTTTCAAAAGCGCTCAACAGGAGATCGAACCCAACGTGCTGGTGATTCGCGTTCAGCCCGACGAAGGCATCACGCTGCGTATCGGTGCGAAAGTTCCCGGGCAAGTCACTCGCATTCGCTGGGTGAACATGGATTTTCGTTACGGGGCATCGTTCGGAGTCGCGTCCCCCGAAGCTTATGAGCGACTGTTGCTCGATTGCATACTCGGCGATTCGACTCTGTATGCGCGTCGCGATATGACCGAGCGCGGCTGGGAAATCGTGATGCCGATACTCGACGCGTGGCAAGACTCTAAAGAAGAAATTCCGAAATACGAAGCGGGCACGTGGGGACCAGCCGAATCCGAAGAGTTGATCGAGCGCGACGGCCGCGAGTGGAGAAGGCCGTGAGGATAGAGGATAGAGAATAGAGGATTGAGGATAGAATGAGCACTTCAACCCAACCACCAACCGGATCGTGGATTGACGTCGCGGCGATCGAACGCGAGTTGACCGCGCTGTGGCAACAAGCTTCTGAAGACGATGATCAGGCGGGAGTCATTCGTTCTTCGATTCTCAACCTTCTTGTATTCGTGCCGGAATCTTCGGAAGCCCGCAACGTCGACGACATACTCACCGAAATCACCGCCGCCCATCCGAGCCGAGCCGTTTTGATGCTCGTCGATCGCGAGGCATCTGAATCAACACTGAACGCGGAAGTCACATCTCGATGCACGCTGCCGACCGGATCTTCGAAACAGGTTTGCTGCGAACAAGTGACCATCACCGCAGCGGGCTCGGGCGTCGCTGAACTGCCCAGCACGCTTGCGCCTCTGCTGTTGTCCGATCTGCCGGTGTATCTGTGGTGGCGAGCCGTGCCGCGCATTGAAGATAAAGCGCTCTTCAGAAAACTCGCTGATATTTCGGATCGAGTGATCATCGATTCTTCGCTCTTCAACCAACCGCATCGTGACATCGCGAGCATGGCGACGGTGTTGAGTGAAACGCCGCGATGGACTGCGATCAGTGATTTGAACTGGGCCCGGCTGACGGCGTGGCGCGCGCTGCTTGCGGGATTCTATGACGTGCGGGAGTATCGTCCGCTGCTCGATCAACTGGATCATGTAGTGATCGAATACTCGCCGCCCGCGATTGACACTTCGGCTATTTCACCTCGTGCGCTGCTGCTTGGCGGGTGGCTCACAAGCCGGCTTGGTTTGAGCCTGCGCCCGGATGCCGCAAAGAAATCTGCTGAATCGCGAAGCTTCGCGTGTTCTTCGGATGACGGAAGAAACATCACTATCGAATTCGCCGAGGCGCATCGTGAAATCGAGCCGGGGCACCTCGCCCTGGTGACGTTCCATAGCGCGAAGGATGAATCGATGTTGTTCTCAGTCAGGCGAAGCGCCGACGGCAATCGAATCGAGACGTCCGTCTCGCGCGGCGACGAGAAGAGTTCCGCGCGTGTGTTGAGCTACGAAGGTTTGAGCGAGAGCGAGTTGATCGGCAAAGAGATTCAGATTCTCGGACACGATCGGGTTTATGAACAAGCGGTGCTGGCCGCGGGAGAACTCGTCAAGGCAATGAGCGTTTCGTAATCGGCCCAACTGGGTATTGGCCTGGCAGTCGCTCATTCACTTCAACTGATATGGAGCCCTGCGGTTCTGATTTCGAATTACCCCTCATTTCGGGCATACTCATAGCCTTCGCAAGTCCGTTTTGTAAACCAACCGTTTATCGCGAGAATAGGCGTGCACGATGATCCTTGCGGGTGACATAGGCGGCACGAAGACGAACCTCGGGTTGTTCGATGTCGATGGCAACGCGTTGAAGTTGCGGCGCTTCGAGAGCTATCCAAGCAGGAACTATCCGGGACTCGAAACGATCATCGCGGAGTTCCTCGAAAGCGCGGGCACCGGATCAGTGGACGCCGGCTGCTTTGGAATCGCCGGACCAGTGGTTGACGGACGTTCCATCACGCCCAATCTGCCCTGGGTCGTTGCGTCGCAAGTTCTCGCCGAACGGCTCTGTCTCGCATCCGTCGCGCTGATAAACGATCTCGAGGCGACGGCTCACGGAATCGCGGAGCTGAAGCCCGAAGAATTCGTGACATTGAACCAGGGGATTCCGGAGATTGGCAACGCCGCACTGATCGCCGCCGGCACCGGGCTCGGAGCCGCAGGCTTGTTCTGGAACGGCGAGCGACACGCGCCGTTCGCATCAGAAGGCGGGCACGTAGACTTCGCGCCTCGCGATCAGTTTGAAATGCAGTTGCTCGAGCATTTGCTCACGACGAGCAGTCACGTCAGCGTCGAGCGAGTGCTGTCGGGACCGGGGTTGCGCAACATCTATGATTTTCTTCGAAGCGTGAACTACGCTGAAGAGTCGCCGGATGTTGAGGCGCGGTTCGATGGCCGCGATCCGAGCAGCGTGATAGCGAACGCGGCCATTGCACGCGAATCGGATTTGTGCGTTAAAGCCCTGGACATGTTTGTGAGCATCTACGGTGCGGCCGCGGGCAATCTCGCGCTTGTGTTAAAAGCCATTGCGGGCGTATACATCGGCGGCGGAATCGCACCGAAGATTATCGAGAAGCTAAAAGACGGAACTTTCATGAAAGCGTTCACCGCGAAGGGAAGACTGGGATCGTTACTCGAAGGTATTCCGGTGCGTGTGATCATGAACGACAAGACTGCATTGTTGGGCGCGGCTCGCGTAGCCGCTACACATCGTTAGAAGCGCGCGTTCAGAGTACCGACTTTAGTCGGGCTTTTTCTGATCGGCTTGGCTCGAAGAGTACTACCCGACTAAAGTCGGTACTCTGAACGCCCGATATGAAATGAAACGAATAACCCTTCCACTGTCAGTGAGCCTGTTTCTCCTCGTGGTCTATGCCGGACTCGAGCTGTTCCGGCCGGATCTGCTCGGCTCATCGACGAAGATGTACGTGCTCGCAGTCCTCTTTGCAGGGCTGAGCGTAGGTCTGGTGCGGGCAGCCGACCACATCCTTTTCGACGTCATATTTCAACGGCGCAAGTCACGCGAAGCGCCGGCCCTGTTGCGCGGACTGCTGTCCATCATTCTCTACACGATAGTCTTCCTGCTCATCTACCGGATTGTGCTGGCCCGAGAATTTGGCGGGTTCGGAATCATCGCGACGTCGACGATTGTTTCAGTGATCATCGGTCTGGCGTTGCAGGATACGCTCGGGAATTTCTTCGCCGGGCTTTCGATTCACACCGAACAGCCGTTTCACATTCGTGACGCAATTCGAATAGGCGATATGCTCGGGCGAGTGGAAGCGGTCACATGGCGGACAACAACCATTCGAACCAACGACAACACGACGATTATTTTTCCAAACAGCAAAGTCGCGCGCGAGCCGCTCGAAGTCTTTCGCTTTAACAATCTCAACCGGCGGATAATGCATCTGCCGGCGCCTTATCGAATTCCCCCGCAGAAGGTGATTGCGCTCCTGCAGAACACGGTGGCATCGATCACGAACGTCGCAAGGGAAAGAGCGCCCCGCGTTCGCATAGGCAAGTTCGGCGACTCCAGCATCGATTACGAAATCCTTTATTGGACCAAAGATTACATGTGGATCCACGATATCGACGCCGAAATAAGGCAACACGCCTGGTACATCTTTCAGCGGAACCAAATCGAGATTCCCTTCCCGATGCGGCACGTCCTCGTCGAGCAACTGGGAAAGGAGTCGGCCGCCGAACCTGCGGAGTACGACAAGCTGATCGACTCGATCGATATTTTTGCGCCTCTGTCAGCCGAAGAGAAGGAATCCGTGACAAGGTCGGCGATCACATCACTGTATGCTCCGGGCGAGGTGATCCTGCGGCGGGGCGATGCGGGCGATTCGATGTTCGTGATTCGCAGAGGAAAGGTCGAAGTTAGGCTTCCGACTGGCAACGGAGACGGGCAACAAGTCGCGGAACTCGAGACCGGTAACTTTTTCGGCGAGATGGCCCTGCTGACTGGCGAGCCCAGAAACGCCGACGTCGTTGCCGTCACCGAAGTCGAGACTCTTCAGATCACCAAGAGCTGCATTCAACCGTTACTGGATAACAACGCCACGCTTGCTGAAGAGTTGAGCCACAAGATAAGTGAACGTCAAACCAGACTGGATGAGTACGCGCGTGCGATGCCGGAGGAAGAAAAGCGCGTTCATCGGCGCGCGATTCTACGACGCATCCAACACTTTTTCGGCCTTGATTGAGAGCGACGGTGGCCGTTCGCCCGCCTCTTGCCATAGCACCTCGAATATCTGCACCGCCTCCTGCCGCCCCTTGACCGTTATTTGGCCGCTTGGCTTAAGCGGGAAGTTGTCGCCGATCGCCTCCCTTGTGAAGTTGCTGATGATGATCTGTCCCGCCTTCGCCTGCTTTTCAAGTCGCGCCCCGAGGTTCACCGTGTCTCCTATCGCGGTGTAGTCCGTTCTCTCTCGTGATCCGATGTAGCCGACCGTCGCCGTCCCGGTGTTGATGCCTATACCGATCGCGATCTCCGCAAGGCCGGCTTCCGCCAGATCCTCATTCACTTCCTCCATCCTGCGCTGCATGGCGATTGCGGCGGCGACGGCGTTTGAAGCCGCCTCATCGCACGCATAAGGCACTCCGAACAACGCCATCAATCCGTCACCCATGAACTTGTCCAACAGTCCCTGATACTCGAACACGATCGGCGTCATGTCGGCGAAATACTGATTGAGAATCTGAACGACAACCTGCGGGCTGAGCTTTTCGGACATCGAGGTGAATCCCCGAATGTCGGAGAACAGAGCAGTGATACAACTGTTCGTGCCGCCGAGCATCAGCGTGTTGGGACTCTTGAGGATCTCATCCACGACGTGCGCCGGCATGAAGCGCCGATACTTTGCCCGAGCCAGTTCCTCGCGCAGCAGCCGTTTGTGAGTCGCCGCGTTGTCGACCGCTATCGAAGTCTCAGCGGCCACGGCATTCAGCAATTCGAGGTCGTCTTCGCGAAGCAGCTTCATTGACTCGCGGCAATCGACGTAGATGACTCCCAGCACTTTATCTTTGCTCAACAGCGGCGCGCACATCACCGAAGTGATGTTTTGCAGCACGATCGATTTGGCCTTCGCGAAGCGCTCATCTGATTGAGTGTCAAACGAGAGCAGCGAAACCCGCTCCTCCATCACACGATCGACGACTGTTTTGCTGATCGCAATCTGCTCGGTCGCTCGCGAGCTGTTCGAATTACGAAACTCGGAGGTGACTCTTATCAGTTCTCCGCTTTCGGCGTCCTTCAGCAAAACCAGGAAACGGTCCGCGGTAGTCAACCTGAAGACCATCTCGCTGACCTTCTTGAAAATGTCCTCCTGTGAGAAATCCGACGCCAGCAACTGATTCAATTCATAGATGCGCGCCAGGGTCTCGGCCTTTTTTCTCAAGGCGTCGACGTAGTCCATCACTGACTTGCTGTCTCCGGACGGAATTGCCGACTTGTCGATTTGAGGGAGGACCGACGCGATATCCCCGGGCATTCGCATCACGAATGTCTCGCCGATCTTTTGCTGATCGAACTTCATCGGCGCAAGCGTGTCGGTGCTCTTGAATTGGAGATCGTACTTGCTGATAGTGAAGACATCGCTGTCGTGGAGGGTGTGTTCCTTGATTCGCAAGCCGCCAAACAGCGTGCCGTTTGCGCTGCTCAAATCAACAAGCAAAAACGAGTGACCGTTTCTCTTTATGATCACGTGTTCGCGCGAAACCTGCCCGTCGTTGAGCACAACCTGGTTGCGATCGGCAGCGCGCCCAACGTGCGTCTCATCCTCAGTTATTTCGTACTCGAACGATCTTCCCGATTCCGTATTGGTAATGATTAGCTTAGCTGGCATAAATCACTGACAACTTCCTTTACCATTCGTACGCGTGGCCAATTTCTCCGACAGAAACGCGAGCGTCTCCAAGAGCGGCCAGCTCCTTTATCACATCGTCGCGATTGGTCGGCTTTATGTGCACCGCGTACACTTTGACGTCGCGGTCCAGCTTTTCAAGCTCGGACGAAAGCAATTCCGGCGTAAGGTGTTTGGATGCCTCAGCCAGCGCGCGGCGTTCGTTTGGGTATGATATGTCGACAAACACGGCCTTCAGGTCTTCAACTTCTTTGGCCGCCTCCCAAATCTCATTAGTTGTATAGGTGTCGGAGCTGAACAGCACCGCGGCCGTTTCATTCTGTAAGAGCAGCCCGACCGTCGGGACGATGTGGTTGACCGGGATCGGCGTAACATCGAATCCGGCGATGTTCACCTTCTCGCGAAGCTTCAACTCGTGAAACACGAGACCCGGTCCCGTTCCGTTATCGAGCGGAATGTTTTCGAAGTTCGGCCAGACATGATCGTTGAAAACAAACTGCCGGAGCGCCGACAGTACTTCGGCCGTTGCATAGATGTTTATCGGAGCCTGGAGCCGCGGAAACGCTTCGGCAACGTAGATCGGGAGCGATGCAGTGTGATCGCTGTGCGCGTGAGTAATGATGACGTCGTGAATACTGCCGATCTGCTCCGGCGTCAAAGCAAAACCGAGACTGCCGCCGTCGATCGCGAGCCGGTCGTCGACGATGAAGGAGGTCAGCGACTGATACTGGGAATCGCGGCCCGCGCTGCTTGGGAGAAGTCTGACTTTCACGTTGCGTTGCCTCCGTTGTGAACTCGCGACCTCGCTACTATAGCATTCCGGGAGCGCAGGCCTCCTGCCTGCTCCCACAACCGTGTACGTCTGTTGCCCCCTACGAACGCAGGCAGGATGCCTGCGCTCCCAGACTACCCAATCTTAATGCCCAGCCCCTCCAGAAACTTGGTCGGTTTCTCACCGCCGATTAACGCGAAGACGTAGTCATTCGCGACACGCGCTTTCTCTTCCTTCGTTCTCACGTCCTCCAGCACCACTTCGTTCTCGGTGATCTCCTTGATACCAGTTCGGAACAGAACCTTTATCTTGCCCGCATCCAGGCAATCATAGACGTTCATCTTATTGCCGAGCTTCAAATCGCCTTTGAAGTCGCTGCGAACCACGAGCGTCACTTCGTTGGTGCGTGTGAAGGTGATCGAGTCGCCGTCGCGCTTGAAACCGCTGAGATCGACGGCCGTTTCGATCGCGGAGTTCCCTGCTCCGACCACAATGCACTTCTTATCGACGAAGTCGTCCGGGTCCGATAGTTTGTACTTCACCTTCATATCTTCATAAGGCGGAGGCGTTCTGACTGGAAGCTGGCCTCCGCACTTCACACAATGAAGCGCTTTTCCATGACGCCGTTCGCCGCAACGCGGGCAGTGCCGAGCCACCGTCGGCCCGGGCTCAACGATCTTCTTCAGCTCTTCTCCATCAACCCCGAGCTTCATCGGAGTTCCGCGGTTGCCGATTGCAAGTATGATTTTGCGTGCTTTGTATTCGACCTTTTCCTTCACCTTACCAACTTCGGTGATCACGGTGAACACTCCGTCGCCGCGCTTGATGTCTTTGCAACTCTCTTCGTCGTTGATCTCGACGCCATTGTCGAGCATCGTTTTGGTCCACTGCTCGAGCATGGATTCTTTCTTATCGCCGGCGCCCGGAAGCGGGATCCCGCCGCGAGCCTCGACGGTGTCGGGCTTGAAGAAGACGTACTTGTTCGCGGGATAGTTCGCGATCGTGCTCACCAGCGTGTCCTGTTCGAGCGCGACGTAGCGGAGTCCTCGCTGTTTCGCGATCACCGCCGCCGACAAGCCCGCCGGACCAACTCCGACGATCGCGACATCGAATTCGGCCTCGGCAGCCTTTCCTTCCTGGGCAAGGTCGTCGATGATCGAGTCGATGACCTGCGCGCCTTCGTTGATTGCATTCTTGATTAGCGGTACGCCCGACACGTCGCCGATCATGTAGATGCCCTCGACGTTCGTCTTGAGGCGCTTATCGCGATCCGGAACCTTGCGTTTCGGAATGATCTTGTTGGTGTTGATGACGATGCAAGCCTTGGGATTCGTTGGACACTCAACCTGGCAACTGGTGTCCTCCATGCACTGATCCGAAGCGACGGGCACGGATATGCCATTGACGATGGCCAGCACATCGTGTGGACACGCGTCGACGCACGCGTGACATCCAATACACAATTCGGGATCGACCACCGGGTGTGGATAAGCCGGGCCTTCGGCCTTGAGCTTTTCAAGATAGCGTGAGCGCGCCCCGCTCGGCGCCTTCGCAGGAGGAAGCTTCACTTCAGCGCTTGCCGATTCGATGAAGCTCTTACGGCGCGCGGCGCCAACCGCCATCACCGCGAGTCCGACAATTGGAATCGCGGCCATCATTCCGATCCATGCGTACCACGGCACGGCCCCCAATTTCGAAATGAAAGCGGCGCCAAACGGAGTCTTGTTTTGACGCAAGTCTGTCGCAGCGCCGACGCCGCTAAACAAGTTCTCGCTAGCGGTGGCAAGCCGCACGCCTCGATTCGGATCGCTCTTATCGAGAGACTCCAGATAGATCTTCAGCTTTCCTTTGTCGGTCCCCGCCTCGGTCAGCGCTTTCGCCAGGTCCTCGCTATCGCCGTGCTGTTTGTGGCATGTGCTGCAATTCGCCTGCTGCTGATTCTGTTGCGCGCCCTTGAAGCCGTGGCATTTGGCGCACTCCTCACGTGGCGAACGCCGCCAACTTGCGTCTCCGTTCGTTCCGGCTGAGTGGCAATCGTTGCAGCTCAGGCGATTCACCATTCTTCCATTCTGATGGATTGCATGAAATTGTTCCCTGGAATCCAGGGCGGCCCATGTTTCGGGCAGACCTCGCTTCTTGAAATCCGCGGCCGTCAGCTTCCATTGCCACTTACCACCTTCGACCGGATAACCAACCGTGCCGCCGTGCGGTACCGGCAAGAGCGAGCCGGTTCGCTCGCCGGTTTTGATCTTGTAAGCGCCGTTATGACACCGCGAACACAAACCGTAGCTCACCAATCCCATGCGAATATTCGAGCCTTGATGCTCAGTGTGACAGCTCGTGCACGCGATGTTTTCTCGAAGGTGCTTCTCGTAGATCGTGGGCCGGAAAGCCGGGGTCGAATGACACGCGATGCAATTGTCTTCCATGCCACTGGTCACGCCGTGGCAATTCGAGCACGAGTTGGCGTTTGCGTGATCCGCAATCGAGCGCGTGGAAATCGTTGGCGAAGTGTGCGCGGTTGAAATCGGCCCGGGGGAGAACGCTCCTTCGTAGACCACCAGCGCAACGATCGAAGCGAACAAAGCCGCGGCCGCCCCCCAGGCGAAGTATGATTTTCGCCACAGTCGGCGGAGGTCCAACGTCGGCCTCCAGTTGAATTGAGCTTTCCCTACTTTCTGGCCTCTGCGCGGATGAAGCAGCGTCCGGGCTTCGATCTTTCCGGCCTCTCGCTTTCGATTACTCCAAAAAATATCGAGCGCCTTTTGATCGACAGCCGGCAGCACGCCCGTCAACAGCCCCAACGCCTGAAAGCGTTGCGTTCCACCCGGACTCAACGGTTGTGAGCCTGGAGTCAGCGGAGACTTGATGACGATCGTGGCGCCGGAGTCGTCGCCGGACCCGTCAGTGGGCGCGGTCGGCAGCACGACTGAGCCTTCGAGAGTTTGAACCTGTAGTTGCCTCTCGACTGTTATCGCCAGGGCTTGCGGGAGGTAATTAACCTGAAGCAGATACGGACCGATCTGAATAACATCGCCATCGGCAAGCGGTGTCTTGTCGACAAGCTCGCCGTTGAGCGACGTCCCGTTGGATTTCGAAAAGTTGAACAGCCAGAAGTCGCCGCCGACTTGTTTGATTCCAGTATGCGTGCGGGACACCGCCCGGTGATTCAGGACCAGATCGTTTGATATCAGCCGCCCGATCGTCAGACCGTCGCTATCAAGCAGCACGTCGTCGATCGCGACATCGCCGTCTTTACGTTTGATTAAGAATCGACTCTTCCATGCCATTGTTCGTCTCTCAACGCGCGGCGTAGTAAATCACCTGGATTATATGCACAACCAGCAACGCAAGCATTAGCGAAGTAGTCACGACGTGCGGCGCCAGCCACAGCTTCAATGAACGATGTAGATAAATCAGCGCATCAACGCGGCGCAAGGTCGCGGCAGCCTCGATCGCGCGCTCCAGCTTCTCACGATCCTCCTCGTTTTTGAGTCCATTGATCTCGGCGGCGAATTCCTGCCTGGCGGATTCGATCAACGCTTCAAGTTTCTCGCGCCTCAGATACTGCCTGATGAGCCCGCCAAACGAAACGAGGCGTGGTACTACTTTGCCGCGAACGACACTTCGAAGCTGCTCAGAGGGAAGGCTCCCGATGTCGGCCAATTCGTTTTGCAGTTCTTCGCGGCGTTGCTTCAAATCGTCGATCAACAGAGGCGCGCCTTCGATCTTTGTCATGATGCGCGGCACTACGAAGTACAGAAAGATCCCCAGGAGGCCGGTGAAGATCACCAGATCGAAAGTAATCATCAGCAGTGTAGTCAGCGCGCCGCCTGAGTCCGCTCCTCCGTGCAGCAGAATCATGATGCCGGCGATTGTTCCCAAATACGTGTGGCTCAAGAGCCAATATCTAAGCGGCCCTGCGCGGCGCGTGTAAATCCTGCGTCTCACCGGATAAGTCATCACTCCGGCGATTCCCACAAGCCCCACGAGACCCGTGATCCAACGCATGTTGAGAAATCCCAGGAGCCGCTCGCCTAATCCAAAGTCGCGCAAGCCGATGATAGTCAGCGCGGTCAGCAGCACGGTTAGCGCGATGCCCACGATGTGACTCGTGCGTTTCGGTGGATCGGACTTATGAATGTTGCGTCCCACCGCATGAGTCTGATCGAACAACGTCAGATCTTCGATTGCGCCAATTTCCGTGAAGTATGTTCTCGGATTTATCCGCGCGAGCGCGCCAGTCGGACAGTTCTCCTCGCAACTGTATGCGCGAGTCTTGCTTCCTGGTGGGTTCAACGTCACTCGATCACTGCACAGATTGCACTTCACCGCGACGAGGTCGTCGGTCGCGTCGACAGCCGGAGGCAGCGGTTCGGGTGCGATTCGCAGATAGTCGAGAAGTTTCTCTTTCAGCCCGGTCTTTGCCTCGGGCGGTTTGGCCTTGCGGGAGATCAACGAGATTGCGTTATACGGACACTGTGACGCGCAGTCTCCGCAGCCGATGCAGGTTTTGGAATCGATGTCGATCTGCCCGAGGCCGAAGCGTCCGATCGCGCCGGTCGGACAGCCGGTCAGGCACTCAGGATCCTGACAATGCATGCACACCGCCGGCGCGAGCACGCTTTGAACGGCGCTGGGCCTCGGCGCGTCGAGCCTGGTGACGTGAATACCTCGCCGCAAGAGCCGCGACTGGCCGTGGATCGTGTGACACGCAAGCGAGCAGTTGCCGCAGCGCACACACAAATCCATGTCCATCACCAGCAGATTAGTCGCGTCAACCAGCCCCGTCGCGATCAGGCTCTGCTGCGCGGCGATTTCTTTTTCTCGAACAGCGGGCTTGGAGCTTGCGCGCGCGCCGAGAGGCGGAGGCGAAAACGGGGAGAACTCACGCACAAGCGATTCGCGCAGCGCGACTCGTTGCCGCAGCGCGCGAATTGATATTTCGAGCGCCTCGGTGCGTCCCAACAAAGTCACTGAATACGGCCACGTCATATTCTTCATCGCGCCGTCGACACCAAAGCAGAAGCCATGCCCAAGATAATCCTCTTCGCTTGAGCCGTTTGTCTCTCGCTCGCGGCGAAGCCAGCCTTGCTTGATCAGATATATGCGATCGATTTGCGACTTCTCGCGAGTCAGTGAGTGATTCTTTGAGAACACACGAAACACCGAAATCGAGCGAAGCTCACTGAACATCTCAGAGGTGAGACTGATTCGAGACTTCAGATCCTCGATCATCGAGTCGCGGCTGTGCTCGCGATAAGACTTATCGAGGCTTTCACCGAACGCGGTTAGTTTGCGAAGGAGCCGCAACGCGGGCCGCTGTATCTCGAGCACCTGCGCCTGTGAATCCGGCGGCGCCTTGATGGTTGCGCTTCGAGGCACCCCTGCCAACACGCTCATTTCGCCGAATTGAGCGCCCGGTTTGAGTTCCGCAACTTTGATGTCTTGATTGTTCGGAGCCTTAATCCAAACGTCCGCGTGGCCTTTGATCACAACATAAAACGTGTTGCCGCCCCATTCACCGTCCGACATCACGGATTCGCCTGGTTCGTAGGTCAACAGCCGCAGATAGGGCCCGACTTTTTTGCCGCCGTAGTTGCGGCCGTAGACCGACACTTCCAAATCAAGCTCGTGATCGTAATGGCCGTCGTGCTCAGCCAGCAGATCTTTCAACGAAGGAACTTCTCTGATGGCATTGAGCACTTCGCGGCGACTCTTATGTTCACGCGGCATGCGTCATTTACCTTTGTTCGGAGAGCAACCAGTGCACGTGATACCCCTGGGGTTCGTAAGCGGCGAAAGTATATCACGGGAAGGTGGTTGAGTTGACAGCGAACGCGAAGCCGAAGGCACGACAGTTCTGCCGATCATGGCGCTAGTAGGAATTCCCGCGCCATTTCGATCCTCATCGCCGGTTCTTGAGCCAGCCCGATTTGGTTGGCTCATAGGACAGATGGGCGCCCGGCGTTCAGATGCCCGCACCGCATCGTTAAGCGGGCTTGATGCGCGTTAGATAGATGGTAGTATTCATTCGGCTCTCACTTGAGTTCATCCCTGGTTATTTCTGAACAGCCGTGGCGCCTGATAGGTTAGATAAGAAAGTTACAGATCCTGTTGAAATACTCGGTCGCCCGGAGTATAGGTGAGGCGAAGCGCGATGCGGCAAATCGGTCCATATCAAATCGTTGAGCTTCTCGGGAAAGGTGGAATGGGAGAGGTCTACCTTGCAGAAGATATCCGCCTGGGCCGGCGGGTTGCGCTCAAGCTGCTCCCTCCTGAACTGGTTAGTGATGAGCCTCGCGTGCTTCGATTCCAACAAGAGGCGCGAACTGCGTCGGCGCTCAATCATCCAAACATCCTGACCATATTTGATATCGGAGAAGTTGAGTCCACACATTTCATTGCGACGGAATTCGTGAAGGGCGAGACGCTGCGAGAGTGCCTGTCCGCGCACAGAATGAATATTCAAAGGGCGCTCAGCATCGCTATTCAAGTAGCGAGCGCTTTGGGCGCCGCGCACGAAGTCGGTGTGGTGCACCGTGACATTAAGCCGGAAAACATAATGGTGCGTCCGGACGGCCTTGTGAAGGTGCTCGATTTCGGAATAGCGAAGCTCACTCAAAAAACCGCAGAGGGCGGCAGCTCCGAGATGGGACTGTTGCCGCTGGTCAACACAGAGCCCGGGATGATGATGGGCACCCCCAAGTATATGTCTCCCGAGCAAGTGCGTGCGCTTGATGTAGATGAAAGGACCGACATATTCAGCCTGGGTGTCGTGCTTTATGAAATGCTCACAGGCACGGCACCGTTTGAGCGCTTAACCATCGGTGATACCATCGCCGCAATACTCCAAACAGAGCCTCCGCCTATAGTGTCCGCGGCGGAAGTAGCGCCACAACTTCAGGAGATCGTCACTAAAGCGCTCCTCAAAGACAGAGACGAACGTTACCAGGCAATGGGCGAATTGATAAATGATTTGAGAAGCTTGGGGAAGGCGATAGATGTCGACATATCGCTCTCGCCTGTCTGGACTAACGATGCGCCGACAATTGTGACTGCAGCGGACAGACTAATAGGTGAAACGAGAAAGGAAATGATGGCTCGAAGCGTTGAGATAACGGCAACGCGTACCCACTCGAGTGCTGAATACATTGTTAGCGAGATCAAGCAACACAAACGCGGAGTAGCTGTGGTTGTTCTGATGCTGCTCGCGGCAGTCGCCGTCGTCGCTTACTTCTCGTATCTTGCTCCCAGTCGCAAGGCAGCGATCAATTTCGTGGCGGTCTTGCCGTTCGTCAATGCCAGCAATAATCCGGATATGCAGTATCTGTCGGACGGCGTCAGCGAGAGCTTAATCAATAGCCTGACTCGGTTGCCGCAGCTCAGGGTCATCGCCCGCAACTCCAGCTTCAAGTACCGAGGAACGGAAGTCGACTTGCAAGATGTGGCCAAGGCGCTTGGGGTGCAGGCGATCGTGACCGGAAGGATTATGAGACTCGGAGACCAATTGCAGATCAGCGCAGAGTTGACGGATATTCGGGACAGGACGCAAATGTGGGGCGATCAGTACACTCGCAACTCTACTGACTTGCTTGGGGTGCAATCGGAGATTTCAAAGCAAATTGCCGAGAAGCTTCGGCTGCGCCTTAGCAACGCCGAACAGCAGCAAATCGTAAAAGACGCGACCTCCAACCCACAGGCATATGAATTGGTGCTCAAGGGCCGATTCACCAGCAAAAAAGCCACGCCGGAGGCGTTTAGGAAATACATCGAATACTGCAATCAGGCCATCGCCATTGATCCCACCTACGCGTTAGCCTATGCTGGGTTGGCCGAAGGTCATAGGTTTCTTAGCTATCCATTTGACCCAACGGAGCTATCCAAAGCGGAGGAGGCAGCGCAAAGAGCACTGCAATTGGATGACACCCTCGCGGAGGTTCACAATGTCCTGGCTCAGATTAGAGGAGACAGGTGGGATTGGGCGGGAGCTGAGCGGGAAAATAAGCGGGCCATCGAATTGAACCCTAGCCTGGCCAAGGCGCATTTCGGGTACGCTCTTTATCTCGACAATATTGGACGGCACGAAGAAGCCCTTGCTGAGGTGAAACGAGCCCGGGAGCTTGACCCGTTGTCGATCGACTTTATTGTGCTTGAAGGTATCATCCTCTCCAATATGCACCAATACGATCAAGCCATTGAGCAATACAAGAAGGCGCTGGAACTCGATCAGAACTATCACACGATACACGAGTATTTCGGTTCAACATACTCAATGAAGGGAATGTATCCGGAAGCTATCGCCGAGTACAAAGAAGCGATCAGGCTGGGATCAGATGACAACACAACCGTGCAAATCTATTTGGGCTATGCGCTGGCGATGTCCGGCAAGCGCAAAGACGCGCTCGACATCCTAGAGAAGGTGAAGATGGCGAACGACGTCTCATCAGCCGAGCTGGCTGCTCTCTACGCCGGTTTGGGTGACAAACAGCAGGCACTCGACTCACTTGAGAAGGCCTTCGCCGAGCACGACCTCCAGTTACAGTACCTCAAAGTTGAGCCGCACTACGATTCCCTTCGCTCCGAGCCTCGCTTTGCAGCGCTCATGAGGAATGTGGGCCTCACACCTTAAGAGTTAGATTACTGAGAAAATCAAAATCGGCCATCGCCGTTCTCGTCCGTCGATGCGGCCTTGATGGCCCAGCGCGCCACGACGACCCCGCGCAAGACCAACCCCAACCGCCAAATCTTCGAACGGGTTTTTAGAACGGCGTCGAGCCGATGTGGCATCTGCTGCACACCGGTTCTTTTGCGCGAACGTGGCAGCTCCAGCATGTTGAATTGTGCCGCTGTCCACGCGCGACGTTAATGGCCAGCACGTCCGTGCGGCGTTGGTCGGCGGGCACCTCGATAGTCTGATGGCATTTTTCGCATGCGGCCTTCTTTATGTGAGGCCCATGTTTGAAATTGTACTGATTGAATGCCGCGCCAAGCGTCGCGCCGTACTGCATCGCGTCGGGCTTCTTGATGTGACAGGCATCGCAAGCGGCAAACTTCTGATTGGGTTGATGACTGTGACACATGTAGCACTCCGGGTGCTTGGGCATGCTCGCCCTCAATCCCTGATCGTCGAATCGGTGACAGAAGTCGCACTTGGGCGCGCCCTCGGGCATTTTCTGCGCGTCCATCTGATCCTTCATCTTCTCAGGGTTCGCGTGATCCCTATGCGAGAAGCGCTTGATTCCAAATTGGGCAAGACGCGCCGGGAACTCAATCACATTATCTTTGGCCGCCGGCGTCTTGTGACAGACCACGCACATCTTGCTTGCGGGGTTGCTGAAATCCCGCACGTGGCACTGGTTGCACGCCGAATGTCCGGGCAATACCGGCTTTGCATCGTTAGTGGTTCGTAGATGACACGCCGCGCAGTCCTGAGTCTTTGTCTTGTGCTCTTTTCGATTGTGATCGAACGGAGAAACGGCCTCGATTACTTTCGAGTCAACCAGGTCAAACGGCGACTGGCTCACGGGAGTCGTGGGGCCGGGACCCTCGGCGGGCTTATTGAGATTTTGCTTCGTGCTCTTGCACGCCCACACGCTTGCAATCGTGATAATCGCGAGCGCGAGGACAATTCGTTTTGAATGCTCAATTCTCATCTATACCAATATGAACGTCGGGAGCTAATCTCTCCCAAGCTTGTTCAATATCTCTGCGCTCAACTTATCGGGCAAGCCCGGCCGTCTGCTGATGTGACACGTATCGCAGTATCCGGCGGACGGCAGCTTTATCGCGTTCAGTTTTTCGATCTGCTCGAGTCTGTGACATTCCGAACACAATCGATCGGTAGCAGCCGGCAGCGGAAAATCGCTTCTCTTCTTGGGCCGAATATCGAGATCGTGATCGTCGTGTTTGAAGTCCTTGATGCTGCCAAATAAGGTGTGTCGCCGGTTCCCACCTGCGCTCAACTCGTGACACACCTTGCAGTCATTGGCGTAGGGAAAAGTGTCCGCGGCAAGGCGCCGCGGCTCGGGCGGCGATCCCCCGTGACACACAAAACACGCGCGATGGCTTTCCTCGGTTTTGAATTCCTTTGTGCCGGTCGCCGCCCGCTTCACTTGCTGATGACAATCCGTACAGCGAGGACTCGCGCCGGGGATGAACTGTGAACCGTACGGCGGGTTGCTGACAGGCGCGATTCGCAGATCGGATGACAACGTCTTGCGATGGGCCTTATGCGAAAAGGCGTCTTCGAAATCGCTTATCTGAGGTTTGGGAAACACACCCGCGCGAAGCCCCTTGTCGGCTCTGGAAATCCGGCCGGGCTCGTGACAAACGCCACAGAAACGGCTCGGGCCGCCGAACGCGGACTTGAAGAACTCGGCCGCGAAGTTGTGACAACGAATGCAAGCATTGTGAGGGAAGTCTTTGGCCATCGGCTGATCTGTGTTTCTGGGTTTCTCTTTAGCCGCGAGATGACAATCAGCGCATTGAACCTTGATGTGTTCCTTCTGATCGTGAGGAAAGCGTCCGTGTCCTGATCTGTCCCTGACCTGCTCAATCGTGAACGGTCTCGCTTCATTTGCAAGCGATGACGCGAACAGAACGCCGCAGACGAGAGCGGCCACAGCGCCCAACAGAAGGGACAATTGAAAATTGAGAATTGAAAAATGCAAATTGCAAATTTGAGTCACGGCTCTCGCGAGTCCGGCAATTTTCAATTTGCATTTTTCAATTCTCAATTTTCAATTCCCTTCTTATGACTTAGGTCCGTGGCACTCATTGCATGCGACCGGCGCCTTATCGCATTTCGTCAATCCCTTTTCGTTCGTGGCCCGGTGACAGCCGATGCACAAATCATGAAACGCGCGCTTGGACCACTCCTCGTCGCCCTCGTTATTCCTGACGTTTCTGGGATCGCCCTCGCCGCCGTGACACGCAGTGCACTTGACCAGTATCGGCACGCCGCCGAATTCAGTCCGCCGATGATGACAACCGAAGCACTCGGATCCCTTTTGAGCCTGATGAGCAAACTTCGTGTCCGGATGAAGGTACTGTTCGTGGTGGCGATGCCGAAACGAAACCACGCCGCGCGTTCCGTTGAGATCGAGCTTAAACACACGCGCAGTGGCGTCATCGGCTTTTATTCGATCGCAATCGGTCTGATCCGCGGGCGTGCGCGCAAGCATCGCCGCCGGCATGGCGATTGCGAAGAGAGTTATAACGAGCAGCTTGAATCTCATTTATCTTTCCAAATGGTGGCGCCCACTGGTATCTCCGCTTTCACGCGTGTCTGCTCTTCTGCAAACTCGCTATTCTCTCCTCCTGCGCTTTTCTGAGCTCATCGAGGAATTCTTCTCGCTCTCGGGCGGCTTGCGAAGTGCGACGACCATCGTCAGTCAAGTAACGCTGGCCTTTGATCTCTGAATTCTGCAATGAGGCCGCCCAACCTCGAAGCTGGCGCGAAACGCTGAGCGCAAGTGATTTCAAATCTGAGATTTCAGATTTGAGATCCTGGAACCGATCAAGTCGCTCCAACAGACAGAGCATCGAGCGAACTTCACCAGCGGAGCCACGTGCGATGTAAATGAACGTCAGAAGCTCCTGCGTAGTGCCGCGCTCGAACCCTTCGGCGATGTTGTTTGAGACAGACACCGCCGCACGTTCGATTTGATCGCGTAGGCTGCCGTTTCCCTTGAACTGGTTTTGTAAAGTGAGCGCATACACCTTCTCGGCTAGTTCAATGGCTGCTTTCCAAACTGGCAGGTCTTCAAACCGTTCGTACTTCATTTCTCTCTTAAGACCTCGAATCTCGCTTTTTGCCCCGGTGAGATTCCAAATCTAAAATCTTATCTCAAATCTCAAATCTCAAATATCTCAAATCTCAAATTTGAAATCTGAAATATCTGAAATCTGAGATCTCAAAATTCTTATCTTCCCGGCGCCCCATAGAAGCTTCGAATGTCTCGATTCTCTTTCAAATTCCCATCCTTGATCACCGGCACCGTAAACGGCTTTCCGTCGATCAGGTACATCCGCAGCATCTCGGCGAAGTTCAACGGCCGCGCGCCTCTTCTTCCAAACACCGCGAGCTGATTGCCGCTCTCATCCACCGCGCGATCTCGGTCGAGTCCCTTCGAAATCGCGAGCGCTTCGCCGTGCATATGCTTCGTAGCTATCAATTCAGGATTCGGTTTCGGGCTGAATCCGAAATTCCCCGGCACCGATTCAGGCGAAGTCAACTGCACAACGCGAAGCCCGTTATGGCCGTCGGCGACATACGCGAACAGGCTCACGTTGGTCATTCCAACCTTCACGTCTCGCGCGTCATTGATTTGGCCGCCCGCGTTAAACACCTGATCGATGCGAGGCTGCTCGGGCTGTTCGATATCGAGAATCACCAGTCCCTGTTTGCCGGCCGCAACATAAGCGTAGGTGCGAACGAGATAGATGTTATTCGCTTCCGCGAGAGGAACCACCGCGCCGCTCACCGCGCGAGCGTGATCGGGATCAGTCACGTCGATGACCTTCACGCCTTCGGAGTCACAGACGAACGCGTAGCGGAATTGAATCTGCACCGCGCGCGCCCCCTTGAGTGCGGGCGCGCCGATCTCGCCAACCAGCCGAGGCTTGAACGGGTCGTTGATGTCTACGATCACGAGTCCCCGATCGCACGTGATGTACGCGTGGGTGCCCGCGATCGTGATGTTGTTAGCGCCGTTCAATATGCCATTCGGATTCCAGGTCAGCGCTCGCTTCAAGAAATTGTTTTGGGGGTTTCCGTCCAGCAGCGTCGCCGCGTTCACCAGAATCAAGCCTTCGTACTTGTCGGTCACGTAGAGGAAAGCGTACAGCGGGTGAATCGGTTGCTTGTCGTCGCGATTCACCGCCTCTTCGTTTTCGGGCCGATGAGTTCGCAACTTCTTCGGAAAGATGCTGTCCGGAAGCGAGGCAGTGGGATCGACGGCGAGCGTCGACGGCGAAGCAACCGACGTCGCGTACTTGGTCTTCACGTAAAAGCGCTGACCCATCGGCGAAAACGGCGCGGTCGTCATTCGCTCAGAGAAACCCTTCTGATCGATGTTGGCGACGTCGTAAACGCGAAGGCCTCCCTTGCCCGCCGCTGCGTACAGGTATTCCCCGCGAAGCTGCAAGCTCAAGACTTCCGTTTCCTGCTTCGCAAACGGTCTCAGCCCGCGCGATATGTCGTTGCCCGGGTGCTCGTAAGCCTCCTCGAGGGCCTCGTGTCTATCCTTATGTTTCTGATACTCCTCGGGAAACGCGAGTTTGTGAAGATTGCTGCCAATCACCGCTTGCGGTTCGTCTCGCTCCGTCACGACGGCCGCTTCGAATCCGGCCTTGCCCAGCGCGGTGTAAACAAACCGATACATGAAATTGTAGAACTGCGTACCCTGCATCAACGTCATCGCCATCCAGGCGTTGTTGTCTCCCTTATTCGAAAGGTGACAATCATCGCAGTTCTTGGTTTCCGTCGTGCGAACCGAATGCGGGAAGTGCGAGCTGAACGACTGGCCGCTGTAGCCTTCCTGCGAGACCGTCTGTTGTTGTGAGTAAATCCATTCGCGATTTTGATTCTGCGAGCTGACCAGGATTGCGCACGCGGATCTAACGGGCGCGTAACGTCGTCCGGTCACCGCGCCGTCGCGCCCAAGAAGGAAGACATCGTCACGCAATGTCTGGAAATTGTATGAAGTCCAGTTGCGCAGCTCTTCTTCACCTTCGTTGTGAAGCATCGGGCGCTCCTGGTTTGCCTTCATCTTCAGATGGCAACCATAACAACTCGGCGTCCACGACGTGTGACACGTGTAGCAGGTCATGCTGCTGTTGGCGTGTGCCAGCTTTGTCTCATCATCAAGGCCAGCGGCCGCGACTCCCCACGTCCGGTTGTCCTTCCGAATCGTTTTTGCAAGCGCGGCCTTCTCGTTATAGTCGCCGCTACCCGGAGTGATCGTGTCCATCACCTGCTTCACGCGCCACACGACAGCTTTTCCGTCGTTGTCCTTTGAAACAGCGGCTCGTTGAAACAGATTTCCTTCTTTGTCCTTGAAGAAGCGGTCCTTGCCGGATTCGAGTTCGCGATACTTCAGCATCTGATTGCCGCCGGCTGCCGCGGAAGTTCGCGCGTCCTTCGAAGTCGGATCGGCGCGTTTTGTTATCGTGCCGTGACAATCGACACAATCGATCTCGATCGCGTTGCGCACCTCACCGTAGAGCTTTCCGTTCCCGTGATTGTCCTGCTTGAAGTGACAATCGACGCAATGCATTCCTTTTTCGAGATGAATGTCCTTCAGATGAACGGGCAAGCCTTTGTTCGACTGATCACCCGCCGGCCCCTCAACTGCGATCTTTAGTTTGCCGGCGTTCACATCGGTTACGACGTTGTTATCCGAATCGAGAAAGTTCCCCTTTCGATCGTGCTTGAAGACATTGCGAAAGACCCAGCCGTGCCCGTTGAAATCCGCAAACTGCGTGTGCTTGAGCTTCGGATTGATGTCGTCGCGAAGCGAGCGCAGAAAATCGACGCTGCGCCACTTTCCTTTGAGCGCCGATTCTTCGGGATTGCGATTCAGTATCTGCTGCTCTTCGGCGGGCGTGGGCTTCGCAAATCCCTTCTCTCCGGGCTTCGGGTACATGTGCTCGCCGTCGGTTTCGAGGTCCCACCACGTCGTGCCGTAATAGCTCATCAGCACCAGCGTGCCCGGATGCATGTGACAAACGACACACTGACTCGATGGAATCGCGCGGGTGAATTGATGCTTGATCGGATGCCCGGGTTCTTTGCTCGCGCGAGCTTCGCGAAGCGCGGCATCGCCTGTCTCAGTCGCGCCGTCATGACCAAACTGCGCATACGGCCCCGAGTGATACGCGTCGCGATCGTTCGCGTAGACCACGTGACAAGCGGTGCAGCCACTCGAGCGATAGTCACCCGGCTGATCGTTAGTCCCGAGAAATGACAGCATCGGGTCGATCAAGCGAGTCTTCTGCAAACCCAAAAACACCGGGTCGGTTCGAAGCAGTGTTCCGAATCCGCGAGGGCTCAACAGATTCTGAGTCGGCTTGCCGGGCGGTTCCTCGGGATTCGGAAGCCCGACCTCAGCCGCCTTGCGCCCGCCTCGCTCGAACGTTCGCAGGATGTTGCCCATGTGAGTGATCTCCCAACGCGGCAGCGGATCAAGATACGGGAGAACACCCTTCTTCTCGGTTTCTTCTTTGGTCGGTTGTGGAACGGTGATCAATCGTTGAGGCGTGCCGTTGGCGTCGTAGCTCTCGCCGAAGCGATAATTCTTGAGCGGATACGATCCGTTGTTGTAGAGAGCGGCGCCCCACAACATCGCACCGGTTGTCATCATGCTCTTGCCGACGTTATGCACGTCGCGCGTATGGCAGTCGGTAGTCCCGCAACTGAGAGCCGCAACTCGCAAGTCACCCGGATTGACGAAGCGAATGAACTCGGCGCTCTCTTTGTTCAATTGAGCCGCTGATTGTTGGGGATTGGCGGAAGTCTTCCAAAGTTCGGGCAAACGCGGCTGCACGTGAGCCTTGTTTTGTGCGTCCTTATATTCGGCGGAACCCTTTTGCGCGCCCCCGGGCAATCGGACTTCGGCGTGACCACCATGACAATCGATGCATCCGAGATTGACCTTGCCGTTGTGCATGTCTTCGATGCCCTGATGGCAATCGTTGCAGCCGACGCTTCGGCATCGGGCTTCGGCGGAGGTCATCCCCCAGAGGTTGGTTCGCGCGGCGGTTAGATCACAGGGCGCGGTGGATTGAGAGGGAGACGCGACGGCGGCAGTGTCGTTGGAATGATCGGGTGAATTGGTTTGAGGTTTGGATTGATTCGAAGAAGCGTTGGAACTAGTAAAACCAACCACCAGATAACAACACGCCAACGCGACGATCGGCACTAACTTGATTGCGCGTTTCTTCGATTCATTCATATGCGCACCGACGCTCCTTGCAACGCTCAGTAAATAAACTTCAACTTCACAAACGCCGAATACAGGATCTTCGATTTCGCTCCGCACAGTCCGGTGTTGCAGTTGGAACTGTAGATGTCCCTGAATCCCGAGCCCGGCACAAGCGATGAAAAGCCTGCCTGCACGATCCAGTTCTCACTCAAGAACGGACGAAACAGTGCGCCGACGCCATAGTCCAACCCAATCGACTTGCGAATGTCCGGCTGAAATAACAACTCCGACAACGGTTCCGTATGATGAAAATGAGAGTAGTTCAAATTGAAGATCGTTCGCAGCTTGGGAGTCATCTCGGCTTCGGCGGCGATGTTGTAGACGAATATGCCCGGATTGACGAAGTTCGATTGGCCCTCAGTCTTGCTGCTTCGCAGGTCCGGCAACAGACTTCCCGGTGTAGTCAATAACACCGCAGTGTTCGTAAGCGGAATTCCCTGGCTGTTCCAAAAGCTGAAGCTGCCGCCCGCAAACTCCTGAAGGTCTTGTATCGAATCAAAGCCTCTCGCCGTCCCATCGAACGGTTTTTTATCGCCCGACGCAAAGAAGAACGATCCTTTGAAGCGCAACCAGTCGCGATCAAGAGATAACTCCGTCGCGGCCATCTGCGCGTTGATGTCCGTCTTTCGGCCGGCGATCGGATTACGCGAATCGCGTCCGAGGACTTGATAAAACGCATGAGTAATATTCCACTTGCCCATATGGCCATCGCCCGTCCATCCGAGATAGTAGGACTTGATTCCGTGGAGCCGGACGTCGCCAATCAAGGCCGGCCTCACAAGAAAATCATTCTCATCGAAGTGACGGCTCGGACGGTCGTCGTTGAAGTGGAAGCTGAACTGGCTCGTGTAGCCGTGGTACCTGGTGTCCTGCCGAAACAGGTTCGCGATGAAAACCGTCTGATCGCGGAAGTGAGGCGTGTTCAACTCGCTGTTCGTATCCTTCTCGAGCATGTAGAAGTACGCCGCGTTGAATTGATAGCGGTTGTTCGCGTGATTGCCGAACAAGCGAACACCAAGATTTGTGTCGCTGAAGATGAAGCCTCGAAAGTCGCTTATGAACGGTTGTATTCCGGCCCTGACCGAGGTCGTGTCAAAGTAGGCGTTCTTCCGATCACCGGGTCTTCCTCCCGACAGAAACGGAAACACTCGAGTCGTGTCTCCGAGCCTGACTTCGCCGAAAGCATCCTGCAGTGCAATGTAGCCGTCGGTTCGTGTGTTGCCGCGCCGGAAGTCCACGTTGACTATTCCGTTCTCCTGGGTCGCAAGATAGTTGATGTTGAAGTTTGGCGTTATGTGAATGCGCCAATCGATTGGCTTGAATGAAGTGTCACCGTGAAACAGCTCGAATGAGAGTGAGAAGTTCTGGCGAAAGAAAAACTGCCCCCCGCGTCCGAAGAACTCTTCGCTGTCCGGGCGCTGAGCCGCGACGTTGCTGGGCACCGGGATGCGCTTCGCGTTGACGAGTGATTCGCTTTCCGCGGTAATCAACAGAAAGTTATGTTGCCCGAAAATCGGATAGTCACCCTTGAGAACATTTTGGCGGTACGGGTTATATATCTCACCTTTCTGATAACGCGGATCATCCGGGAAGCCGATTCGCCATCGATCCGCTCGGGGCAACGTGTCACCTGTTTCAGGCTTAGGGTTGTCGATTCGCGAAGGCCCGGCGTAACCGGTTGCGGCATCAACAGGCGTTGGAAACGGAGCTGTCTTAACGAGCGGCGATTCAGGCTCGATGATTGACGTTGTTGGTCCCGTCGGTGGTTCCGGTATCACATCGATGTGTGCGACAAAGGTACCTTCTCGATCGTGGCAATCCGCGCACTTGAGCGGAATCTTCTCGACCGCGCGAAAAGCTCCACTCGACACAAGATCGGCCTTCGTCATGTGACAGCCGATGCACAGACGGTGATACGCCTCCCGATTGCTCAGTTCGTAGCCATCGCGATCGTAGAAGTTTCGCGAGTCGCCCTCCGGTCGATGGCAATTCGAGCACTTCTGAAACTGCTTGATATCGGTGATGTCCGTCAGATCGGGCTTTGTGGGATCGGTGTTGTCACGCCGATGATGACACACGACGCAACTCAACGTGGTCGTTGGTTTGTTCAGAAAAGGCGGAGTGAAATCCGAAATGCGCGTGATGCTCTCGTGCGGGTTATGATGAAACAGAACGAGCCCGCGCTTGCCATCGAGGTCCAATCCGAGCACCGGTCTCTGCTGTTCCGATGCGGACGCGGACCAGTGGAGCCCGCACGCGGCCGCCGCTACAAGCACCCCCGAATATAAGAGAATGACAATCAGCCTCAGCCGCATGACGTCCTTAACGCGCTATTCCGCATCTCCAAGTAAAGCAGGATGAAATCAGAGACTTCCGTCGTGACATGCAGTGCCGTGAGTTGAACTTGAATAGGTTTATCCGTTCGCTTTTTCAAACTGGCGGATACGAAGAAGACTTCGCGACGTCTTGTTTCGCGGCGGAAAATATCACCTCAATATTTCAAAGTCAAGAAAGCCAACTTTCGATTGAACAGGCGACGATGTTGAATTGAAGTTGAATTGGGCGCTGTCCTAAGGTGTGTTGCCGTGATTGAAACTGTAGGGACGCTCCCAAGTTCCAACCGCGTAGCGGTGTCCTCTCGATGAGCTCGCGTAGTTATGGATCTCGCGGGCCGCGTAGCGGTTACCTCGTTGCGTTCATAGGCTAATACGTCAAAAGGTAACCGCTACGCGGTCCAAGAGGTCCGGCAACACCCAAACTATCGAGAGGACACCGCTACGCGGTTTTTCGTGCCTTATGGAGTTTGGCGAGTGAAACCACCACAAGACCTATTGGTAGCAACACAGATTAGGACAGCACGTTGAATTGAAGTTGGTTGTGCTTGAAACGGCTAATCACTTCGGATACACTTGCCGCCGAATTCGCCGGAGCGTCTACCTGCGTTCTTACAATCGTTCAGAGGCGAGGCTTTTAAACATGACCACCCGGACCGGTATCACAGGAAAGAACATTATGCGGACCGTCGCGCTTATGAGCATCGCCGTGCTCCTGTGCTTCAGCGATCGCTCGCTTGCCTGGTTGGGACAGATATCGGCTCCCACAATCAACGCCGAAGCTTGCTCTTTTGATGCTTCGATCGGGCGGCTGATCATCCGAGGCAAGAGCTTTCAGCAAGGCGCCTCGGTGGCGGTCAAGTCTCCCGCCGGATCAATCAACATCAGCAGTCTTCGGATTAAGGGCAGCAAGAAGATCTTCGTCGATAACATCGCCGAAGCCGATGTTCGACGCGGACTCGATGTGACGGTAACGAATCCCGACGGCGGGTCGATCACCGCGCACATTGAAGTCACCGCGGCCGATGACAGCCGGCTCACCGAGGACGACGTCAAAAGAGTCATCGCGCAAGCAGTCGCTCACGCCGAAGCCAGCGGACTCAAAGCAACGATCGCAGTCGTCGACAAAGAAGGAAATGTGTTGGGCGTTTTTAAGATGAACGGCGCTCCCGATTCGACACAGGTCGCCGGAAAGAGTACATGCGCACTGAAGACTTGCCCGACGCCAATCCCCCCGCCGCTCGGTTGCGGACTCGAAGGCTTTTGCGTTCCCTCATGCTTCGCCGCGATATCCAAGGCAGTTACCGGCGCATTTCTGAGTAGTCAGGGCCACGCTTTCAGCACTCGCACCGCGAGCTTTATCGTCCAGGAACATTTTCCGCCGAAAGTGGATTTTCAATCGGGCGGTCCGCTGTTCGGTGTGCAGTTTTCTCAGTTGAAATGCAGCGACGTCAACGCGAGATCGCCTCTTGGTCTTTCGGCCGACCCGGGAGGCATTCCGCTATACAAGAACGGACTGGAGGTTGGAGGAGTCGGTATCGAAGGCAACGGCACGTATGTGCTTGATGAAGATCCCGCGGACGACGATGTTCCCCCGGAAGAGCTTGTCGCAGTCGCGGCCTCGCGAGGATTCGAAGCGCCGCCTGCAATCACGGGTGACAAGATCATCGTCAACGGCATTCGATTCCCGTATGTGAATGCGAAAATGCCCGCGGCTGTCACGGTGCCTTCGTTTGGAAGCCTTCGCGGAACACTCGACGCGTGCTTTGGGCTTGCGCCGGCCGCCGTAAGAGGAAATCAGGCGTCGGAATTCACCGTTATGACAATCGATTCTTCCGCGCCGGCAGGCAGAGTGGACAATCGATTCTTCCCGTTTATCGCCGGGTCGGTGCTAACGAAAGACGAAGTAAAGACGATCATCGTACAAGCCGCGCGGCAGGCGTTTATCACCAGAGCCGCGATTCGACAACCTGAAAACAGCGCAGCAGAAGTCAATATCACTGTATGTGACGTTGACGGGAAAATACTCGGAATTTTCAGCACAATAGACGCGCCCATATTTGGCTTCGATGTGTCGGCTCAGAAGGCGCGCACGGCTGCGTTCTTCAGCAGCTCGATCGCGGGAGCCCGGCTTCGAGCTGCGGGGTTTGGAAGCTACGTCGATGCCGCGGCTAATGACGGCGTGAAGAACGACGGTTCAGTAGCGTTCTCCGACCGCGCGAATGGTTTCCTCAGCCGGCCGTTCTATCCTGATGGAATCAACGACACGGAAAACGGTCCGTTCGCGAAACCGCTCGGACAGTGGAGCGTGTTTAACGTCGGATTGCAGCTTGATCTTGTCCTGGATGAGTACTTCGCGAATGTGCTGCGAGGGTTGGGAGATCCGTCAAGAGGTATACCACCAGACCCGGCCGCGTTGGCGAATGCGTTCAAGGCGCCCTGTCCTTCGATACCGAACATCGCCAACGGGATTCAGATCTTCCCGGGCAGCGTTCCTGTGTTCAAGAACGGCCGGCTTGCCGGAGCAATCGGAATAAGCGGCGACGGCGTGGATCAGGACGATTTGATTGCGTCGATGGGAAGTGCTGGATTCGAGGCTCCGCTGGAGATTCGAAGCGATCGGCTTTTTGTGCGCGGGATAAGATTGCCTTACGTGAAGTTTCCTCGACACCCAAACAGATAAATAATTGCGGATTGCGGATTTCGAATTGCGGACCTGAATCCGCAACCTGCATTCCGCAATCCGCAATGTGTTACTGCCCGACGATCTGACCCTTCATTCCACCAAGAGCGCCAAGCAACTCGCCTTGCTCAGTCGCACCGACGTTGAACTTGTTAAGCGCCTTCACCAGGTCTTCCACCAGCGCGGTGAAGTCCGCATCGGTTATTCCCATACCTTTGTGTGCGGTCTTCATGTCCTTGCCCGTGTACTTGCAAGGCCCGCCGGACGCCTGGCAAATCTGATTGACCAGGTTCTTCTTAAACTTCGCCAGCCGCTTTGGATCTTTTGCGGTGTCGGCGAAGAACTTGTTGATCCGGCCATCGCCAGCGCAGTTGTTGACGAACTCATCGACCACGGCGGTGATCGCTTTCTTGCCGCCGAGCCGCGAGTAAAGCGTCTTCGGCTTCATCTTTTTGTCAGCCGACGCGATGCTGAGGCTTCCGAATGCCAGCACTGCCGCGATCGCGGCCACGATTATTCTCTTTTGCATGGAGTATCTCCTTCTAAGTTGGTTGAATGATGAGCGGCTCACGAGCCGCAACTCTTACGTTGAGTACGCACTGCCGCGGACTGATCGCGAGCAGCTTCCATCAAGCCGGGGAACGTAACACCAGGGAACCGGATAATACCATAAATGGCTGATTCAAGTATCAAACCTTCTTTACGCCGCCAACCAAAAAACGGATTCAACCGAAAGGAGAATAATCAGGCTCGCGCCATCACGAAGACGCGCGAGGTTGAAACAGGAAGAAATCGTGAACTGCCCGCGATATTTCTGCAATCGCCCGCTCGCGCGCAGGCACATCTTTCTCGGACGACTTCACGAACGCCGCAATCGCTACATGCCCGGCGTTGTCAGGCAAAGTGATTATTCCAACATCGTTCGCGCTGCCGCCGATGGTTCCGGTCTTGTGCGCAATCTCGGTTCCGCCGGGCAGCAAGCCGCGCAGTCGGGCCTCGCCGGTGCGGCACCGATACATAATGTTCAGCAATAACTCGGAACTAGCCGGCTTCAGAATCTCTCGTTGATAAATCTTTTCCAGTAATGAAGCCATCGCATCGGGAGTCGCCGTGTCTCGAGGATCCCCGTCAAATTTCTTTCCCGCCGCCTTACGCTCGTCGGGCGTCACGGCCCCGAACTTCGACTCAAACAACTCCGGAGTCCATTGATCCTCGGGCGGCAGATTCGTGACGCCGACCCAATCCGAAATCAGCCGCGCGGTCGAGCGATCCACGCTTATTCCTTCGATTCCCAACGCGCGCATTCGGGCGGTTACCGCTTCCGGCCCGCCGGCGGTGCGAAGCAGCACATCCGTCGCGCTGTTGTCGCTTATCAGCAGCATCAGCTCCATCAGGTTTCGCACCGACAACGCCAGCCCGCCTTTGTTGAAAAGATCACTGAGCGTGCCGCTGCCGGGATGCAAATCGCTCTGCTTGATGTCGATCATTTGATCGAGTTTCACCTCAGACTTGTCGATTCGCGTCAGAAGCTGGACCGCGATTGGGACCTTGAAGGTGCTGGCCATCGGGAAGCGTTCGCCGCCATTGACCGAAACTCGGCGGCCGGTTTCAAGATGAATCGCGGTTACACCGACGACGCCGCCGGACACCTTTGACAGGCGCGCGATCTCGCGTTCGAGACGCTGTAGTGAATCGTCGCCGCCAGGATGTGAACTCGTCGGTCCCGGCACTTGAGCGAACACCGTCGCAGCCAACATAGGAATCAGAAGCATCGAAAAGGCGAGTCTCGACCGCCGTCCAGGATTTCTTTTCATTTTGACTTCCTTTGCGTTTGAGGTCTGGGGCGAAGAATACAACAGTCAGCGAATCTCGACAAACCTGCATAGAGTTTCCCGCTTTAGTTTGCTTTGCTTCCTTTTGCAATTTACTTCCAGGGTCAAGCCTGAACTCCTTTCTTCCATAACTTGACAAGGCACGATGGCGAATCCATATTTCGGCTTCAATCCAAGGATGGAGGAATCAGTTTGCCCAAGAGTCGAAAGAGAAAAACACGGAGCCGCGGCGGTACGTCGCATAATGTCCGGTCTCCGAAAAAACAATCGAACCAAATGAAGAAAGCCGTCGCTTTCATGATAATCGCAGCGCTCGCGGTTGCGATCGTCCTGATAATAATTCTGCGAAGCGGCGGGACATCGTCCCCGGCGCCGGGCGTGCCAGCGGCCGGGCCGGACGGCGTGGTCACGACAGCGTCGGGGCTCAAGTACATCGATGAGGTCGTGGGCAGAGGAGAAACTCCAAGACCGGGGCAGACCGTCACTGTGCATTACACCGGCACGCTCGAGAACGGAACGAAGTTCGATAGCTCTGTCGATAGAGGCCAGCCATACCCCTTCAAGATAGGCAGTGGCAGGGTGATACCCGGTTGGGACGAAGGCATCATGACGATGAACGTGGGCGGCAAACGACGACTCATAGTGCCGCCGAGCCTTGGGTATGGCGCGACAGGAAGCGCGCCGGTGATCCCTCCAAACGCAACGCTCATTTTCGAGGTGGAACTATTAAGCGTAAAGTAACCAATGCATGATCACTGGCGTTATATTGAGACAGATTCGCACGAACAGTGAAAGTGAGCGCAATGAGACTCAAGACAGTATTATTGCTGACAGCCTTTTTCGTTTTGGCTTCAGTGCATGCCCAGACCCGCAAGGCTTCGCCCATCAACTGGAGTGACAGCACCCGCGACGTCTACATCGACAACGAACTGGATCGCGACGCCCAGGTACTGACTGCCAGTTCTCCCTCGAGACTCGCGCTCATCTCAAAGCGGCTGGAGTCGGCGCTTGTGCTCAATGTCACCGAGCAAACGGTTAGCACGATTCCAAAAGATGCGTTTCAGTTTGAGCCCGATCGCACCGCGGCGACTTCCGATGCCCCAATGCAAGTGGTTGGGAAGTTCACAAGAGTCGATGGACCGGTTTACTTCTTCGCCGCTAGCGGAAAACCAATTCTGATTCGCGCGCACCCGGGTGTGACCGGCGAGATGAGCCTGAATAAACTCTGGGAAACTGTTCCTGTCTGGCAATCGGTGATGATGAATTACCAACCCAATGCGAACGCCGTCTCCGAGATCAAGAGCAACGATAAAGAAACCAGGGTCACGCTCGCGTTTGGGACGTGGTGTCCGGACAGTAAGAACTATGTTCCCAGGCTGCTGAAAGCAATCAACAATGCGGCAAGCAATAAGATTCAACTAAAACTGATCGGAATAGATAACCAGTTTCGCGAGCCCGTGGCCTCAGTTCAACCCCTGGCCATCACCAATGTTCCCACTGTGATCGTCGAGCGCGGCGGACGCGAGATTGGCCGCATAGTTGAAACGCCCGCGAGCGTCACAATCGAAGAAGATCTGGCCGCGATCCTCAACGGAAAGCAATTGATCCATAATGGACGCTCGGAGCGCGGGCCCCGCATCGCAAGCGGCGTTTATACTTATCGCGACCGGAATGGCAAAGAAGCCGGCTCGGAGTCGTGGGAGCTGTTTACAACCTCGGAAGCCGGTTTCCTGATTCACAGCCGGATAACGAGCGCCGATTTCACGACCGAAGTTCTACATCGAGTGGACGCAAACCGCCGTCCTGCTTTTGCGGAAGTAACAAAGACGCGAGGCGCCGATCGCGAGAGGACAAGATTCAACATCGACGGCAACACTTTGACCGCACGCACGCGAGGCAGCATCTCCGGCGTTATCTCGCAAACAATCGAAGTGCCCGCTCAGTTCTTCCTTTCGAGCCCTGCCGTCGCGGCGCAGGGCTTCGTTCAATCTTCCAAAGAAGGCAACTATCAGATCTCAACGTATCCAACGCCTCTGGAATTCGATAGCGCCACGGCGATGCTCTCACTCGCTGCCTGCGACACCGGCAACGAAGAAACTCTTAAGGTTCCCGCCGGTGAGTTTCGCGTGCGCCACTTCAAACGCCGGATAGGGAAAGAGGTATCCGAGTGGTGGGTCGATGTGAAGCTCGGAATCCCGGTTAAGGGACACAGCGCCGGGCTGGACTATCTACTCAAGTCCATTGACGCAACAAACGGAAATGAACGGCTCACCAGGCTCTGATGTAACGAGCATATCGGTAGTGAAGGCGCAGTACCCGTGCGAATCCGTCAGATCAGCGTCATCCGTGGTCTATTCGGCGATAATGAGGCGCATTGAGTTCGAACCATAGACCGCGGATTACGCTGATTTGACGGATTCGCACGGATTCCTGCCCTAGCGAAATGCATGTTACCAAGCAACTAGAACCAGATCGTGTCGAGTTCGTCTTTCCACATCTCGAGCGTGTCGGGATCAAGGTTGAGCGTACCGTCACGTGAGATGCCTTTTGGCAAACCCACAAGTTCGATCATTCTGTTCAGCACTCGTAGTCGCCTGTCACCTTCAACGCGTGTGAGCAGATGCCACAAGGTAAACGTATCTCGATCGCGAGCCTCGCTCATTACCGCGCCGAGCGCATCATCGCCGCCGCCTTCGAAGTCGAATCTCTCGAGCGCACGAACGAAGTCATCGCCCGCGTCCTCGAAGTAAGGAGTGCCCACTCCGATTCCGAGTCGCGACTGACACATCGCGTATCGCGGAACGTAGACCTCGCGCCCGTTACGCACCAGCGCCACCCATCCCAGTGTCACGTGAAGCAAGCTGCTTCCCGCATCGTCTACTTCGAGCGTGTACACGCAACCGAGATCAATCGCTTCGGCGGAAGGAGTGTCCACAAAGAAGAGCCGAGGAGGCGCGGAGATAGTCGCCTTCATCCGTCCATGATCAAGCGCGAAACGGTGCTCGTCCGCTTGTGTCTTGACCAGGCGGATGCGCGTGTTGGGATCAACCTCCACTTCCCCGATATCCGCCACGGTGATCGTTGCCCCCGATGAGCTGCCGGTCTCAAGCGCGCCGCCGAGTGACAGCTTGCCATTGTCGATCACACGCTTGCCATTGATCCGTACAGTGCCGACAGCTTCGCTAACCGCAAGCGAAACCTTTGGGCCCTGGTAAGCTGACCACCACAACCCAATAGCCACCGCGACGACGAGCACAGCGCTGACTGCGGCGACCTGATACCAGTTGAACGCAAATCGAGAGCGTTGCGGGATTTGAGAGAGATGCTTGCGTGTTTGCGGGTCCAGCATCTGCTCGATCTCGCCCCACAAATCCGCAGGCGCGGATACGGCCGAGAGTTTAGCCGCAAAGTCCGCACCGAGCTTAATCGCGCCATACTCTCCACGGCATCGCGAGCAACTCAGCAGGTGCTCTTCCACTTGGCGCGCCTCAGCGTCGGCAAGCTCGCCGTTACAATATGCCGACAGTTGTTTTATTACGTGCTTCGTAAACATCTTCATTCCCCCGCCGCCAGTTCGCCGCGCAGATGTTCCAGCTTGCGGGCCAGCATCTTGTGTCCTCGATTGAGCCGCGAAGATACCGTGCCCATCGAAAGACTCAACGCTTCCGCTATCTCATCATAAGACATGCCTTCGACGTACTTGAGCAGAATGGGTATTCGAAGTTTAGGCGTCAGCTCGCCAATCGCGCCTCGAACCGCCTCGCCTATTTCCCGCCGATGAATTCTTTCAACCTGTGAGCCGCGAACTCTGATGTCTCGCATGTCAACCTCAGAATTAAGTGTTACGAATCGTCTTCCTTTGCGATGCTCGTCCATGCACGCGTTGGCGACGATTCGATACAGCCACGTCGTGAACTGCGAGTCCTCGCGAAACTGATTGATTGTGGTGAACAGTTTCAGGAAGACCTGTTGCGTGACATCGCGCGCGGTGGCTTCGTTGCCGCTGTAGTGAAATGCGATCGAGTACACACGATCCTTGTGTGTTTCAAACAGGGAGTGAAAGGCCTCGCGGTCTCCCTGTTTGCAGGCATTGATAATCTCGGCCTCTGATCGGCTATCACTCATTCTCGCAACGCGCTCCATGATCCCGGCCACTCACAAATCGTTGGTTAGACGGCCTCGCACCGGCGTTTCTTCCATTGCGGGCTGCGAATTGTTGCGCCGCGGGCCAAACTGACCAGTTCGCAAATCGCTTCGACGGCATTGTATAATCAACACCTTCGCATTGACACTCACGCGGGATCAATCGAAAGGACTTAATAGGGAACAAGGCGAATGCGATTGAATAAGAGGGTAATACTCGCAGTCATATTTTCTTCGCTGTTGTCGCTGATCACGGTTGGCGCCGGCGCACAGAGCGGCGCGATCGAGCTTGCGGTCGATGCCGCAAACATCAATCAGGACGGCTTGCTGGTTTTGTTTGGCGGACTGAGGTTGCAGGGTCAGATCGGATTGCCGGTTGCGGCAGGCGACATAAACGGAGACGGCCGCGCGGATGTCATCTTCTGCGGGATGTACGGAAGCATCGGATCGCGCGAAAACAACGGCATAGTGAATTTCTATATCAGCGACGGCCGTGACAGCGGGGTCGTCAATGCATCTGAGAATCCGCCGAACATATTCAAGCTGGCGGGCCAGCGATCGGGTGATCTGTTGGGCACTTCGGTATCAGCCAACGGCGATGTCAACGGCGACGGGATTCGAGATGTCGCGCTTGGCGCCTGCCTGTGGGACGCCGCAGGCGCAGGCGTCAGCGAAAATCGAGGCGCCGCTTATGTTGTGCTGGGCTCGAGGACTTTCAATCCTGCTAACGATCTTTCGACGATCGATGGAACACCTCCGCCCGGTGTGATCGCGATCTATGGCCCGCAGTCAGGCGGCCGCATGGGAATCTGGATCGACGAAGGCGATGTTGACGGAGACGGATTCGCCGACATAGTCATCGGATCGGATCAGATCAACGCGGGAGGCGCACAGCACGTTGGCGGCGCCTACATAGTCTTCGGAGCGGCGAACCTTCCCTCGGTGATCGATCTTGCATCGCCCCCGGCAGGCGTTCGTACGGCGCGCATTACGGGACAGGGCGCGGAAGAGCACTGGGGCGCGGCGCTTCAGATTGGCGATCTGAACAACGACGGCATTGGCGATATCATCATCGGCGGATCGATATTCCGGGACTCTGGTTCCTATGTCACGCCTAATGATCAAGACTCCGGGCACAACAACTTTGGCGCAAGCCTACCGGGCCGCCCCGGTTGTGGCGCGGCTTACGTAATTTATGGTCAGCAGAACTGGCCGGCGAATATCGATTTGCGCACGCCGCCCGCGAATGCGACTCACGTAATCGGCGCTCACGCATTCGACCTGCTCGGTTCGCAGGTTCACAGCGGAGATCTAAATGGCGATGGCCGGAATGATCTTGTACTCGGCGCGCTGCAGGCGATGGCGCCGGATAACAAAGGAAAGACGGGAGCGGTCTATGTCGTCTACGGAGCGCCAAACTTGCCTGGCTCGACCATCGACCTCGCCGATCCTGATTCATCGGGGTTTCGTGTGACTACGATCTATGGCGAGCATCATCTGGACTGCGCAGGTGATTCGGTACGCACTTACGACATCAACAAGGACGGCTTGTCGGATTTGTTTATCGGCAGCCCGGAACGTACTTTTGACATCGGCTCGGAGGAGCGCGAAGACGCCGGTGTGACAGAAATCATTTACGGCCAGCGCGATTTTCTTCCGTCGGTAATCAAGTTGTACGACCCGCCCGCGAGCCCGCGCATCTTCCGGCTTGCAGGCGCTCACGGCGAGCTTCAGGGCATTGCCGGAGGGGACGAGTTTTCTTACCGACTCACGGGCGGGGATGTCGACGGCGACGGCTACATCGATTACATAGCGAATGCGATGCACGGCGACGGTTTCAACAACTCGCTGACAAACGCGGGGAACGTATATATCTTCAGCGGCAAGAAACTGTCAGCGAAGCTTGGAATGCTTCCGCCCGATCAGACTCCAACGCCGGCGCTTGTAACCGCCAACCTGCTTTTGAACGGGCAGGTTGTTCAGCAAGCTTCGGCTGGTCAGAGCGGATTGGTGATCAGAGTCAACGGAACTGGATTCAGGGCGGATACTGAGATACAAATAAACGGCTTGCCGGTAATCTCACATATCGGCGCGGACCCGCAGCAACGGCTCGTCAATCTGGACGAGAACACCACGATCCGAAACAGCGCCGGAGCGCTTACGGTTCGCGCGCGCAACACGGCCCCCACGCCGTCAGACTTCTCAAATCAGGTCAATGCGGGGAGTCTCGTTGGGCCGGAGATCACTTCGATAAAGGTGAAGAAGAAGGCATCGGGACTGTTGATACTAAAGATACACGGTTTGAACTTTCCGGCGGATGCAACGGTCACGATAACGGCGGACGGTTCCGCGGTTCCGGTGCAATCAGCGAGCTTTGATCCGCCGGATTATGCTTCGGTCAAGATCAACGCCGCGTTCGCGCCCGTCGCGGGCACTTTGATGCGCGTGCGAGTCCGGACTTCAGAGGGAGTCCAGTCGAACGAATTCACCGTCACTGCAAAATGAGTGAGAGATTGAGAAAGGTTGTCAGTCGCCGCGCTCTGAAAGCCCGGGCCACTCTTTGTCGATAAGCTGCAAGCTGAGCCGCTCGCGTCCATCTTTTCCGATGAACCTGTTTCGCACAGCGGCAAGTGCTTCGAAGCGCAATCGCTCGCTTGTCACCAAAACAAAGTCGAAATCGGGAGGAGCTGCCTGGCAGACGATCCGAACACCGGATCGGCTGATATTCTCAGTCTTCGCGTGTTCGGTACAGAGCGACTGCATTCCGTCATCGAAGTATTCGAGACGGACGGGCTCCACACGTTCTATGCGATCGGGTCTGCGCCGATCGCCCCCGCCCCATCGTTTGACGCGAAAAACGGTCCAGGGTTTCTCGAGATAACCTGGCGGCGGGTTCTCACCGACAAATTCAAGTCCGACCGCCCGCACTCCGTGCCGGGACGGCTCCACCCTGCGCACAAACGTATAGACGCTGTAGGTCGATTCGCTGAACCCGTGGCTTCGAAGCTTTGGCGGCAGCGGCAGAGTCACGTGCAAAACCATGCCGTGCTTTACCTTTCGCCGAAGGCGCACCTTGACTCCGGTGCGGCTCACGTCGATCGTTTCCGTCATCTCATTCCATTTGCCGTTCTGCTGATCATGCCCCGTGACGCGCGCGGGAATTGTGAGTTTCATCCGGGCGCAACGCCGGCGATTGTCGCTTGCGGCAGCATGTGCCGACTCTGTATACGCGCTTGCCTGACGGCCAACGCGGTCAGTGCTGATCATTGCGGGCGCCGCGCCGTGGTCGCGGTCCGCAGGCACCTGGTTTGTCGAAAGCCGCACGCTTGGCAACACAACTTTTTGCCTCGCCATTTGATCCTTCAATTGCGGCTTGCTTGCGATAAAGGCCAGTGCCGTATCGTATTCTCTGCGCTTAGCGAAACTAGCTAACGTGGCGAAGGCCTGGCAACCGCGGTTAAACGCGCGATCGATTTGCGGGATCATCTCGGCGGGAATATTCCGGCTGATTGCATATTGCATGAACAGAACGTCCACCAACAGTTGAAAAGCTGCTTTGATCTCGTGCTGCCCGGCTGACCTGTCGACGCCCAGAACCTGGTAGTAGGTGGTCGCCGAATCAACGCGGCTGAGCATCCCTTCAATTGCCTTGAGGTGCGCGTTCATCTGTTCCGCGGGAACGTCCGAATGTAGCGGTCCCGCTTCGCTGTGAGTTGAGGAATTGATTGAGCTCACGATTCGTGGTTCGAGCTTAGGCTGCTTCGCGATTCAAGTGGCCTGGCAGGGGCCGGCTTACGGCATCGACTAATAAGGGTCGCGGCCATTATGACTTCAAGCCGCTGTTTGTCAATAATTCTTCAAACCTGCTTGTCGTACCATAGGCGCCTCGATAATATCTTTCTTCAGTGAGCCCATCTCAGATTCTGATTGGAGGATATGAAAGAATGAGCCTGAAGAAGATTGTTCTAATTGGCACTGTCCTATTGTTGACCGTCAGCGCGTTCGCGCAGGGACGCGGCACCACCGACGTAACAATCAAAGGTAAGAAAGTCTCGATCGATTATGGCAAACCGCCGCTTGGCTCGCACAACGTCTCCGAGCTTCCGGTCGGCGGCGTGTGGCGAGTGGGCATGAACCAGGCGACTCGCATCGAAAGCGCGGGCGAACTCGGGATAGCCGGGAAGACCCTCGCAGCAGGCACCTACACGTTGTGGGTCAAGCGAGTCGCGGATAACGTCTGGGTCCTAGCGTTCCACCCGAAAATCCAGGGAGGAAACGGGCAGCCTCTGTGGGGGGCGCCTCCGCAAACAACGGGTTTCGTCGCCGAACTCCCGCTCAAGATTGAAACCGCCAAGGCCTCCGCTGATCCGCTCGCCATCGCTCTGTCTGACTCAAAGGGAAAGGCCCACATCAAGATCCATTGGGGAACCTCCGTTCTCAGCGGCGCATTCGACGTTAAGTAAGACCACCGTGATGAAAAGGGCTGCCGTTTACTCCGGCAGCCCTTCCTGACTCGTGATCCGCACTGGCGGCCGACTGATCTTACTGCGAGCCCTTCGACGCTCGATCAATCTTGGCCTGACCGTCAACAGTGAAATCGAAAAACGCATTCATCATCTCGTCCCAGGTCTGCTCCCCGAATCTCACCTCTTTCGTGGGATCAGGATTTCCCGGATTGTTCGTCGAATTGTCATAGTGCGCAACCGCCTCGATGCGAGTGCCTTTCGGAGCCGCGATCGGAGACTTCGGGTAGTAGTACACCTGCCAGTTGAAGTTGTACTTTGGCACCGCCAGTAGGATCTCGGAGCGGCCATCGGGATAGACCGCGCGATAGGTAATATCCCTTCCACGAAGGTGCATATGTGGCATCAAGCTGATTATGTGCGAGTCCTGTTCAAACTCGTACGCGGCTTTTATCTCATAGTTGGCCGCACCAGGGGGAATGACAAACCTGGTATCGAACGCGGCCTTGGTGGTGATGACTCGCTCGACTGGCCCTTTTGCGAAGATCAACCCGACAGTCGACCGATCCTTCGCCTCTTTGCCGTTGGGGGTGTAGTGCATCTGAAAGATCAACTGAGAGCCGGCCTTGATGAGCTTCGCTTCGCCGGGCTTCGCGATGAACGGCGTCATTCCGGGCGAGAGCGCACCGAGTATGCCATCCGCGATGTTGAACTTTCGCTGGTTACGTCCGCCTCGTTCAGGCGCAGGCTGACCGGGTTCGCGAACATAGATCACGATGTGATGCACAACCGAAAGATTACCCGCGCGAGCCTCGAGCGCTTGAACATAGCGGTCCTCTTTGAAGTTGGTCGGCACGGCGAAGTGCTGATACGAGACCGAGCCTTCGGCAGGAACTGCGAACTCGACTGGCATCTGAAAAATCATGTCGGGCTCGCCGATCTGCCAGCCGCTTGCGAGCTTCGGTGCGGGAGGCAGATCCTTTGGACTACCTTCCAGCGCGCCACCGTCCACCCACGCGACAATCGTATCAACTTCCTTCTGCGACAGTCGTCGATCGTTTTCCCAACTGCCGTATTGCGGATCGGGGTGCCAGGGCGGCATCTGCTTCGAGGCGACCTTCTCGCGAATCGCTTTCGCCCACGGCCGAACCTCCTTGTAGCTTATCAGCGACATCGGCGCGATCTCGCCGGGCCGGTGACAACTCACACAGTTCTTGTAGAAGATTGGCGCGACGTCTTTGGAAAAGGTTAACGTGCCCTTGCTGCTGCCGTTCACCCGCGTCGACAGCACAACAACGGCCACAAGAAACAGGGCCGATATCAAAGCAATCAATCGAGACTTATTCATGGTCGAATCCTAAGTGGGAATGTACGCGGCACTCGCGCCGAGTTAGCAAATCGATGCAGTATGAGAGCCGCGTGACGCTCTCACTTTGCATCGGTTCAAGTCGCTCCACTGGCGGACTGATTCTATTAGCCGCCCAACCTTCCGTCAATCACGCATTCATCCGTTCGTACGAGATCGCACTTGGCAGAGTGGTGGGCGTAAAAAAGAGGAGGGCCACTTTCGTGGCCCTCCTCGGTTTCGTAAGCTCGGAGAGTTTCCTCTCCCTGCCTCCGGTTGTTAGTTAGTCGGACATTTCTCCTGGCAGTTCAACGGCGCTGATC
>Ga0070705_100000033_pt1 | contig 68216 bp, 54 predicted proteins | sample KBSK5253metaG_FD_65455 | JGI IMG/M metagenome (GOLD analysis project Ga0070705, IMG submission 65455) | Corn, switchgrass and miscanthus rhizosphere microbial communities from Kellogg Biological Station, Michigan, USA - KBS K5-25-3 metaG | ecosystem: Host-associated > Plants > Roots >... | reverse complement strand
ATTCTCAACGGCAGTGAACTCGGGCAGCAGGTGATGAAATTGGAAGATGAAACCAATCTCCCCGTTCCGAAACCGCGCCAAGTCTACCTCAGCCAATTTGAAGATGTCAAATTTTCCAACTTTTACCCAGCCCGACGTCGGCCGGTCTAATCCACCTAACAGATGCAATAGAGTCGATTTTCCAGCGCCCGACGGCCCGACCACCGCAACCATCTCGCCTTCGGCAATCTCGAGGGACAGATTCTGGAAGACAACGACGCGGCTTCTCCCGGATTCGTAGGTCTTCGTCAATCCATCAGCGCGAACGAAGGGCGACGCGGCGACGCGGCGAGGGGGCGACGCGGCGACCTGATGCTCGTTCTCGATTGCTTCGATTATTACTGATTTATCGCGACCCAAGTTTTTCTCCGCGTCCCCGCGTCTCCCCGTCCCCGTGTCGTCTTCTTCATTCGTATCTCAGCGCCTCGACCGGATCGAGGCGAGCCGCGCTGAGCGACGGAAAGATCGTAGATAGAAAACTGATCGCGATCGTCACCGCCACGACAATCAGCACATCGCTAGCGGTCGCATGAAACGGAAGATAGTCGAGTGCGTAAGCGCCCGCCGGCAGCTTGATCCACTGATGTGCGTTAGCGAAATAGCAAAAGCCGGTGCCCGCCATAACGCCGCAGATGATCCCGACGATCCCGATCGAAACGCCCTGCGCCATGAACAGGTACATCACACCGCGATTGGTCGCGCCCATCGACTTCAACACCGCGATGTCTTGATGCTTTTCCATCACGATCATTATCAGCACGGTTATGATGTTGAGCGCGGCGATTCCTATCACGATCAACAACGCAATGCCAGTGAGATATTTCTCATAGCTGAGCGCGCTATAAATCGGCGCGTTCAGTTGTTGCCAGTCCTGTACTTCAAAGTCGTCGCCCGCCGCCTTCAAGACCTCGCGGCCGATTTGCTTCACCGCATCAACATCGTCGACCTTGATCTGGATGATCTCGGCGACGTCCTCGGCGCCCGAAAGCCGCTGCGCCGCATCGAGCGAGATGTATGCCCAGGTTGCGTCGTAGTCGCTCAAGCCCGATGCAAAGATCCCGCAGACTTTGAAGTCGCGATAACGCGGCGCGAGTCCAACCGGCGTCAGGTGACCTTGAGGAGAGATCACCGTTGCGATGTCGCCAACCTTCAGCCCGGTGCTTATCGCAAGCTCGCGGCCAATCACCACGCGATCGATCTTTACGCCTGATTCGGAATCAATCTCAGGCTGCGAGACCAAGGCCGCGTCGCCATCGACAGTGAACTGGAAAACCTCGTTGGCGTTGCGCGAGGCGCTCATGTCCGCGCCTTTGAGAACCGCGTATTGGGTATCCTTCTCTCCCTGAACCAGCACTTGTTGATAAAGCGTCGCCGAGGCAGAACGAATGTGAGGTAAGGCACTCACGCGTCCGACAAGCTCACGATAGTTTTCAATCGGCGCGCGTTGCTTGCGAGTCAGGTTAAGGTGAGCGGTGCCCGAGAGAATCTTCGCCTGAAACTCCTGCCGGAAGCCGGTCATCATCGCGAGCACCACGATCAAAGAGGCGACGCCGGCGGCGACCGCAGCGATCGCGATGATCGTGATGACCGAGATCATCACCTGCTTGCGCTTGGCTCGCAGATACCGGAGCGCGATGAAGAGTTCGTAAGGCATGGATTAGGTTACAGGGAACAGGTGACAGGTTACAGGGAATAGGACTGTAACCTGTCACCTGTCATCTGTCACCTGTCACCTTTTCCGGTCGCATATGTGGAAACAGAATCACGTCGCGGATTGAGCGTTGATTGGTCAGCAACATAACCAGGCGGTCGATGCCGACTCCTTCGCCGGCGGTCGGAGGCATCCCGCACGAAAGCGCTCGAATGTAGTCTTCGTCGATCACCATCGCTTCGTCATCGCCGCGCTCGCGCAGCTTCATTTGATCTTCAAATCGTTGTCGTTGATCTTTCGGGTCGTTGATTTCGCAGAACGCGTTCGCGATTTCCATTCCGGCGATGAATAACTCGAAGCGATCCACAAATCGAGGATCGCTCTGATTTTGTTTTGACAGCGGCGACAGCTCGGTCGGGAATTCCGTGATGTAAGTCGGATTGATCAATTGAGACTCTGCGACGTGCTCAAATACTTCTCCGAGCAGATGACCGTAGTCCAGCGATCTCAAATGTGAAATTTGAGATTTGAGATTTGGGTCCTGCTCTGCCAATCTCAGGATGCTTTCGCTTGTCGACAAAGCGTCAACTGTTGGCCGGGTATCCTGATTTGGCCAGTATTGAATCACGGCCTCGCGCATGGTCAGCCGCTTCCACGGGCGTGTGAAATCGATCGTGTCTTCGCCGTACTCGATCAGCGTCTTGCCACACACCTGCACGACTACCGATGAGATCAATTCTTCTGTCAGCCTGATGAGGTCCTCGTACTCGGAGTACGCCTCGTACCATTCGAGCATCGTGAACTCGGGATTGTGCGAGCGATCGATGCCCTCGTTTCGGAAGTTGCGATTTATCTCGTAGACCTTTTCGAATCCGCCGACGATCAGTCGCTTCAAGTAAAGCTCGGGCGCGATGCGCGCGTACAAGTCGATGTCGAGCGCATTGTGATGAGTCGCAAACGGCCGAGCCGCCGCGCCGGTCGGCAGCGAAGTCAGCATCGGAGTCTCGACTTCCATGTAACCGCGATCATCAAAGAACCCGCGTATCGAGCGAATGATCCGCGAGCGCGTCTCAAACACGTGCCGCACTTCGCGATTGGCGATCAGATCAGCGTAACGCTGGCGGTAGCGCAATTCGATTTCGTGCAAGCCGTAATATTTGTCGGGCGGAGGAACGAGCGCCTTTGAAAGAAACATCAGCGACTCGGCGTGTATCGACAACTCGCCGGTTCGCGTCCGAAACATCCGGCCTTCGGTTCCGATAAAATCTCCGAGATCGAGCAGCTTGAACAGCGCCCACGTTCGTTCGTCGACTTCGTTGGACTTGATGTAGATCTGAAGCAATTCGGCTCCGTCGGTGAACCGAATGAACGCCGCCTTGCCCATTTTGTTGATCGCATGAACGCGCCCGGCGACTCGAGCGCGAGGCTTTTCGCTCTCGAGTTCTTCGCCGGTCTTGCTTGAGAATTGATGAACGAGTTGGCTTATCGAATGAGTGCGCTCGAACTTGTGCGGGTAAGGATCGAAGCCCAGTTGAATGATCTCGTCGAGCGAACGCCGCCGCTGTTCTATCTGATCGTTCTCGTCTGCAATCGGCTGTTGTTCTTCATCCATCAACTTCTCCGCGGCTCAGTTCGCAGTATGCGGCTTGAATCAGGTATCGAATTATAGGAATCGCTTTTGATGAGTGTCAACGCGTGGGCCTTCATTGCTCTCTCACGGACGAGTTTGATATTTTTAGCCTGCTATTCAAACCGTATTCAGAATCGACAACCAATGATTAATTGCACTCGCAAGAAAAACTCGCTCATTCAAGTTTGTTTGTTGCAAACTATGTTTGTAACTCTGCTCGTAGTCTCCGGCTGCGGAACAAATGAGCCCCCCAAACAAGCCCGGAGTACGCCAGCGCCCGCCGCGCCCGCGCCCGCGCCCGAACAAACCACGCCGTCTTCGGAACTCGTGACGATGGATGTGGCGAAAGCGGTGATGGTAACGGTCGAGCTGGATTTCGGAGCAAGGGTGCCAACCATCGCCGAAGCGATCACTCAAGTCGAGCGGCGATATCAGCCCGACGACGGGCAGGGACGCACCTTCGCGGTACTTGACGCGTACGGTGAACCGACACCGGACGGCAAGAAACTTCACATGTCCATGCACGTGAGCAGCGAGAAGCCGGGCGGCGGACAGTTGATCTTCAAACGCACGGGCGAGGTCCTGTGGCGAGGCAAGATCAATCCCGCTTCGCAGCCGATTCAACCGAAGAACCTCACGGTGCTGTTGGACAACGGCCGCGGCACAACGATGACGGTCGATGGGTCGGGTAATCCGAACTCGATCATCGACGCGCGAGTCAAACCCGGAGACTTGCCGGTGCGTGACGTTTGGCCGGATGGGGAACAGCGAGAGTTGACCTTCATCTACAGCGCGTGCGGATGCCCGGTGCATGTGCTTGCGAAGCGCGTTGGTGATCGAACGGTGCGTGTCAAAGATACGCCGGTGATTTTCCCGGATGATCCGGCTGCGGTGGCGAAGATTGCGATGTTGATGAGATGGTGAAGACGGCTTTCCAAGGAGAGCGTATGGACATCAACCAGGTGTTGCGTGACAAGCGCGAGGAGATAGAACGGATTGCCAGCAGGCACGGTGCGGCAAACATTCGCATCTTCGGATCCGTTGCGCGAGGAGATGCCGGGCCCGAAAGCGATATCGATTTACTTATCGATGTTGGTTCGCAAACGAGTTCATGGTTTCCGGCGGGCCTCATAATTGATCTTGAGAATCTGCTCGGCCGGAAGGTTGAAGTGGTCACCGAAAGGGGGCTCGACCCTCAAATTCGTGAGCATGTCTTACGCGAAGCAGTGCCACTATGAAAGACGATCGTGTTTACCTTCATCACATTTTAGAATGCATCGCCCGCATCGAGGAGAACACGGCAGGTGGGAAGGTCGAGTTTGAAGCATCGCACACGCCGCAGGACGCCGTACTGAGAAATCTACAGACCCTAGCCGAATCAACACAGCGACTATCAGATTCCTTGAAAGAGTCGCGTCCTGAAATCGAGTGGCGTCGCATAGCAGCGTTTCGCAATATCCTTGTTCACAATTACCTTGGCATTGATCTAGGAACTGTTTGGACGATCGTTGAACACGACTTGCCAGGGCTCAAGAGCGCGATATCCGATTTACTCGAGACTCTTGTCTCGGAATCGAAGGAGAACTGATGCCTAGAATCGTACGATGCGGACTCATACAAGCCGCCAATGAAGAACCCGCCGAAAGCTCGATCGAAAAAATCAAGAAGGCCATGATCGATAAACACGTCGCCATGATCGACGACGCCGCGAAGAAGGGCGTGCAGATCATCTGTCTACAAGAGCTGTTCTACGGCCCTTATTTCTGCGCCGAACAGAATCCGCATTGGTACGATCTGGTCGAACGGATTCCCGATGGCCCGACGACTCAGTTGATGTGTGAGATCGCTCGCCAACACAAGATGGCGATGGTCGTTCCGATCTACGAAGAAGAAATGACCGGTGTCTATTACAACACCGCGGCCGTGATCGACGCCGACGGCAAGTACCTGGGCAAGTATCGCAAGACTCACATCCCGCATTGTCTTCCGGGCTTCTGGGAGAAGTTCTACTTCACGCCTGGCAACTCAGGCTTTCCGACGTTTGAAACGAAGTACGCGCGCATCGGAGTCTACATCTGCTATGACCGCCACTTCCCAGAGGGTGCGCGAGCGTTGGGCTTGAACGGCGCGGAAATCGTTTTCATTCCTTCGGCGACGACCAAAGGCCACGCGGATTATTTGTGGGAACTCGAGCAGCGCGCGCACGCGGTTGCGAACGGGTACTTTGTTGGAACGATCAATCGCGTCGGGACGGAGGCTCCGTGGAACATCGGCGAATTCTTCGGCTCATCTTACTTCTGCAATCCTGACGGAAGAATCCTGGCGAAGGGAAGCGAAGACAAAGACGAGTTGATAGTCGCGGACCTGGATCTGGATCAGATCAAGGAAGTGCGAACTCACTGGCAGTTCTATCGCGATCGCAGACCGGAGATGTACGGCCGTCTCTTCGAGCAATAGCTAACCGTTGATGAAAGGTTGAAGAAGGAAAGGTTGAAGACAGCATGAGTGATCAGCACGCGGCGTTTGTTGGATCGATTCCCGAAAATTACGATCGTTATCTTGGTCCGTGCTTATTCGAGGATTACGCGAAAGATATCGCGCAACGCGTAAACGTTCCGGACGGCGGATCAGTGCTCGAGATCGCGTGCGGAACCGGCATCGTTACGCGCAAGCTCCGTGACAGTTTGCCCACAAGCGTCCGACTTGTGGCAACGGATCTCAATGAAGCAATGATTGCGTACGCTCAACACAAGTTTCAATCGAATGAGCATGTCGAGTTCAAGCAAGCCGACGCGATGGAGCTGCCGTTTCCTGATGCTTCATTTGACGCGGTTGTGTGCCAGTTCGGGTTGATGTTTTTCCCCGACAAGGAACTTGCTGTGCGCGAAGTGCATCGCGTCCTGAAGCCCGGCGGTGTTTATGTATTCAACGTTTGGGATGCGATCGAGAAGAACGAGCTGGCCGAGATCGCCAACGACACAGTGCGCACGTTCTTCGAGCAAGATCCGCCGACGTTCTATCAAGTACCATTCGGCCTCTATGATCAAACCGTTGTTAGAAAACTGCTGGACGGCGCCGGTTTTCGCGACACGGAGATGTTGGTACTGGCAAAGACCGGTGAGAGTCCGTCTGCCGCAGACGCCGCGAAGGGCCTTATCGAAGGAAACCCGGTGATCGTTGAGATCAATCAACGCGCGACATCAAGCGTCGAGACAATCGAAGCGGCAGTGGCGGAGGCTATCACCGCTCGATTCGGTGACAATCCGGTTCGGAGTAACCTGCAAGCAATCGTTTGCACCGCCAGGCGATGAACGTTGGATGCTTCGTTGCGCGTGGTAATCCCTCGCACGACGGCGACCGCGAACTTGATCTTCAAATCCACATCTAACGCCACCCGATCCCGGTAGGGCGATCCCTTACCACTTCTCGTCAAGTCTACAAGCAGTCAGTTTGACGAAGCCGCTTGACGACGCATCGTTAACCGAAACCAATGCGAACATTCCGGCACACTTCCCCAGGTTAAGTGGCAAAGCGCGACAGCAGTGTGGCTGTTAAGTATTCCTTCGATCCCGCGCAAGCCGCGTTTCCAGCGCCGCAACGCTCTGATCTATACAATGCTTCGGTCATTGTGAAACGACGGTCGGTCATTCGTAAAGATAATGTGAGATACCCGACAAACGATTATTGATTAAGTTCAACAGCCATCGATTATGATTAATTGACTACTGACTGCGACTGCTCTAACAGCGGCCGTAGCTTTGTCGGGTGGATCGATTGTACGGACATTCACTTCGATCAATGGAGTCCTTGCTGAGTTGCCGAAGAGCGCGGTGATGACCGTTGCCGCGCGCGTTGATGTCGAACGCATGACTGCGGATCATCTCGCCCAGCAAAGCGCAAGTCATCTCGAGGCCGCAACCGGCTCGGACAAGGTACGTCAGTTGAATTTGTTGGGCGCGGGCTTCACCGGCCTCGACGGCACCGGGATCGGCATCGCGGTTCTGGACTCGGGAATCATGAGCAGCCACAGCGACTTTTCCAATTGGCTTGGTCTTTCGCGAGTCACAGCCTCGACCGATATCGTCTCAAGCAATTCCAATCTCGCGCAGTTTGAAATCAAACTCGGATTGCTCTCGCTCGGTTTGAATCTGAACTTATTGGGTTCGAGCAATGCGGATGCCTATGGACACGGTTCACACGTAGCGGGCACGGCAGCAGGGCGTTCAATCGGCTCGGGCACGTCTCGCGGATTCGAGGGTTCAGCGCCCAACGCGAATCTGATTGATGTCAGAGTGCTTGATGGAAGCGGGCTCGGTCAGATAAGCGATGTGATCGCAGGTATCGATTGGGTTATCGATCCCAAGAGTCTTTACAACATCCGCGTGATGAATCTTAGTCTCGGCGCCACATCGTCCGAGTCGTACATCACCGATCCATTGTGCCGCGCGGCGCGCCGTGCTGTCGCGGCCGGCATAACGGTGGTCGCGGCTGGCGGCAACTACGGCGCATCGCCCAACGGCTTGGAGAGATACGGCAGTATCACCGCGCCTGGAGACGATCCGAGCGTTATCACGGTCGGAGCGGTCAACACACATCAAACCGACGGACGTGCCGACGATTCGGTCACCTACTTCAGCTCACGCGGTCCAACGCGTGGATCCTTCGTTGATGAATCATCGGTGAAGCACTACGACAATCTTCTGAAACCTGACGTGATCGCGCCCGGCAACAGAATTGTTTCAGTCGAATCGCGCGGAAGCTGGTTCGCTCAGAACTATCCGCAATCGCACACCAGCGGCTCAACGACTGCCTTTATGCAGATGAGCGGAACCTCAATCGCTGCGCCCGTAGTCGCGGGCGCTGTTGCGTTGCTGTTGCAGAAGAATCCCGGTTTGACTCCTCCACTGATCAAAGCAATCTTGCAGTTTACCGCCCAGCAAACGCCCAGCTCGAATATTTGCCAGCAGGGAGCGGGATTGCTCAATGTCGAGGGCGCCGCGCGGCTGGCCGGCGCGCTGCGCACCGACATCGCTATTTCTATCGCACGCGGCTCCATGAATGTGGGTGATTCGCTTTTGCGTACCGGGGTAACGATGCCCACTCCAGTCTCTACGATCGCTGGGCAAACAGTTTCGTGGGGCGGATACATCACCGCGGGTGGATCACACGAACAAGCCGTCCAGCAGATGTTCGAAGAAATTAGACAGGCACATGCGAAGATGGAGCGGGACCAGGAAGAAATTGAACGGGTGAAAGCCGACACTCGAGAAATTCTGGCGCGACTGAAAGCTGCTTAAGCCATCTTGAAACAACTATATGAAGCGATTAAGCAACTCGTCCTACTAACGCATCAGACCGAACGGAATCGCGAGGAGATCAAGGAGTTGGGCCAGCAAGTCCGCGAGTTGGCTCATGCGCTGGAGCGACTGGCTTATGAAGTGCACCGGGTGAATGAGAGAGTGGACTACGTCAGCAAGAACGAAGCGCAAGAGCGTGAGAAGCTAGCGCTACGGCTCGAGAATGAATTGTTGAGATTCGAGCGGCGCCTCCCTTCAGGTAACGAGGTGAAGGAACCATAGGCAACCCACCAGGACACTTTCCTGAACTTCCAGTCTTCGATACCGCTTCGATGCATCAACGGTTGTATAGCATTCGCAATGTACGAACTGCGCGCGATCTCGTGCGCCGTGTTCCCGATTCTGAGCATTCAGCTCCAGCCTTATGGGCTGATCGGCGACCACGCACAGGTCGTTGTGAGCATCACCGCCGGACATATCGAAATCTACGATCCGCTACTTGGCCCCGATGAGGACGCGACACGAGACGCTTGACGATTGACTGGAGACTAGGCGGCTGACGATCCTGATCGAGCGATGACTCGGTAGGATACCGCAGTCCGACGGACACGAAGCGAAAGCGAACATCAGAATTCCTAGTCTCGAATTATGCGCGTACCCAAAAAAGCCGAGAGCAGACTCGAATCGTAGCGGAACGGTTTTTAATCTCGTTGCCGTATATCTCTTAGAAACATTAAGGGGAGGCGACAAGCGATGTTTGAGAACGCAACTACGGAAATCGACGACTTAAGCCCGGAGCATCTCGCAACGGAGCACTGCTTGATTCATGGTGCAAATGAGCTACATCCAGACTTGTACCCTGAATTGGACTCAATATCGCCGCGATTCTTCTACCGCTTTCTTTCGATTCCAGACGAGGCGGCGGACCGTCCAGAGTACATCTTCGTACGGCGACCCGATGAAGACGGTCTAAACAGAGCTGACTACTGGCGGTATCATAATTTCCTTTTTTTGTGGAATAACACATGGGAGGCAGGTTGTGCGCGCAGGGGTTTGTTTAAGAAGGAAGTTCCCAAGGAGCTTCGATGGGTAACGAAGCAGAATGCGGATCTTCGTTTTGTTTGGCGCGCAGCGACTCACAGCTACGATCCATATGCCGCGCTGTACCACTTGCTCTCTCGAAGCACTCTGGAGCGCTTCGGTCTTCCGCTTCTCCGTCGCGGCCTCTGGCCCCAGCTTAGTGCACAACATCTCCTAGGACATATTTTACCGGCGGATTTTGATGAGCGCTTGGAGCAGGCTTTGACATATCATTTGTGGCCCTTGCTCGGAGCTCGCGGTGGACCATCCCGCTTTTCAAGAGCCGACCCAATCCGGATTCTATCCCACAATCTTGATTACTGGATGCCGTACATTGACATCGTGGCACAGAGACGCAATCGCAATTTTAGTCGCACTCGATTCGAAGACGAAAAGGATGAGGCTGACTACTATGCGCATAGGGATGAGATGCCACCAGGAGTGAGTCTGCAGACGCCGCTCTGTGGGGGCGCGCTTTGGATGGGCGAGATCGATGCCCTCAGCGCGACGAAGGAAATGATCGAGGTCGCCGATGAGCGCGGTAATCTGCGAGCCATTCTGGATTCAATACGTTCCCATCGAATAGAAGACGACTTTTCAGAGCGCTGGTCATTTGAGCGCGAAGACTTCGAGCGGAAGCTATATTCGAAGCGTAACAAAGTGAAAGTCACTTTCGTCGAATTGGATCACACGACACCGGTACACGGCCCTAACTCCGAAGCGCACGAAAACCTTCTTTGGGAAGACTTCTTGACGCTACTCGAGCCGAAGGAGCGTCGCGTTGTCGTCTGCCTACGGAACGCAGAAACTCGTCTCGGAAATATTGCGAAGCTTCTTGGCTATGCGAATCATAGCGCCATATCTAAGCATCTTGCCAAGATCCGTCGAAACGCAAAGAAATTCTTTGAAACTGAGTAACCATCTGCTGCTGGAATGAGCAGAGGAATCGACTATGTACGACTACAAATGTGAGTACTGCGAAAGAACAATCCGGCCCAAGAAGGTCAAGCACGAGGCCTTCAAACATAAGACCGGTTTTGTAATTCTCGAAGACGTCATCATCGGAGTCTGCGACCTATGCGGCACTCGATACTACTCCGCCGATATACTTCATACCGTAAACGATATAGCGTCATCGCCGGTCAAACTCACTTCAGCTTCTCGTACTCTTTCTTTGCTTGTATCAGAATCGGAGTGTCCCGGTCTGCGTCTTTCCACAGCGCAAAAAAATCCTGATAGGCCTTGCGCGCTTTTGCCATGTTGTCTTGAAGCACGGCGGCGCGCGCGAGGCCCACGTGCGCGAGCGAGTATAAAGGAGAGGTTGGTTGCCAGCCCCTGTGGTCGAGTATCTTCTGGAATTCGGCTGAGGCGTCCGCCCCTTTCTGCTGGCTGAGGTAGGCCTGGCCGCGCAGGTGGGCGGCTTGGAAATTAGCCGTCCCTTCGTAAGGTCTGGCAGTCTCCAATAACTGAATCGCCTGAGCCGGATTGCCTCTATTAAGCTCAATTCGGGCCTGAACCAGCGGCAGCAAAACTTTATTGAGTATGGTGTCTTTCGGAAAACGCCTGACCAATTCAGCACTAAGAGTTTGTGTTTGGCTGAACTCGCCGCAGGCAGCCAGTGCGTTGCCCGCGGGGACCATCGTAAGCTGACCGTGCGATATGCCGAGCGCTTTTGCGGTTTGTTCCTTCACCATCCTGCAATCACCCAGTAGCGCGTCCCGCGCCGCGGCTGCTGCCAACATCTGCGCTGCAACGTCTTTTAGGTCGCGGCGCTCTGCTAACTCAAAGGCTCGTTTAGAGAATTCTCTGGCTTTTTGCAACAGGCCCGAAAACGCCGCAGTCTCGGAATGCCAAATTTGAGCAACATAGTCACCCGGCTTTCCGTTCATCGATTCAATCTGTTGCTGCATCGTCGCCGCATCACCCTGTACAAAAGCAATTCGAAAAAGAATTCTGCGCATGGCTGTGGTTTCGAGCTTCTTTGCATGCGCCTGCGCGATGATCTCCTTAGCCTCATCGAAGCGATTAAGGCCGAGGAAGGCGGTGGCTAAGAGCGAGTAGCCGGAAGCCGAACTCGGATTGAGGCGAATTGCTTCGTGCGCCTCTTCGACGGTTTTATCGAATAGACCCAGCTCGTTGTATTTAACGGCGAGATTGTTGTGCGGCGAAGCATCGCGCGGATACGTGCGCTTCCACAGTTCTAACGTCTCGAGATACTTCTCCAACTCTCCAGTTACATTGTCGTAGTAACCGGCGGATATGAGGAGTCGTTCGCGCTCGCTGGCTCGATCGCGCAACTCAAACGCTTTTTGCGAGGCTTCGGCGGCAAGGTCGTCCTGCCTGCTGTTGTAGTACATTGATGCCAGCCGGGCATAAGCGAGCGCGAAATTCGGGTCTATGTCCGTCGCGTGTTTGAGAAATGGAATAGCATCGAGATACCTGCCCTTCAGTTGCTGTTCAACTCCCAGGGAGAAGGCTTTGAAGGCTTCAAGCGAAGAGGTTGTGCCCTGTTCAATCGGCGCGTCGAACTTCTGGATTGATTGAAGCGACTCGCCCAACTTCTCTCTAAGCTTCATCGCCGCATCGCCGAGCGCATGAAGCACCTGCTCCTTGTTTTCAGCTTCCGCCTGTTCACGCGCAATCGAGTCGCCGGTTTGTGCGTTGACAGCTTCCAGCGTGATGACGTAATGGTTTCCCAGGCTGGCAATCGAATTCACGAGCATTGCTTTCAATCCCTGACGCTGGCAAATCTCGCGCCCCACGTCTCTCGTCACGCGCTCGTCCGGCGAGCGTCCCATGAATCTGAGCGCCTCGCGCACACGTTGGTCCGAGAAGATATTCAAGAAAGGTGATTGCTCGAGTTGCACAGCAAGCGCCTGCTTGAGTGTTCCGTCGAAGACGGGATCGCCTGCGGTATTGACGAAGTCAGCAAGGACGATGGTGTCCTTCTCAGTCAGCGAAGCGGCGGGTGTGTTTTTGAGGTACCAGAAAATTGCGCCGGCCATCGCCAGCACAAGCACTCCAATTGTTACACTGCGCTTATGAAGCTTAACCTGATTGACGATGTACTCCGCGCTGGCGCCTTCAGGCGGCGTCGTTTTGGCCTCGTGGGGAATTAGGCCTGAAGCCGGTACTGGAAACTTTTCGGGTGGCGTCGTGCGCGCCAGTTCCGTGTCAATCTCCAACCGCTTTTTCAAATGCCGCAGGTCAATCAGCAGGTCCTTCGCTGACTGATACCGCTCCTCCCGTTCCTTCGCCAGCGCCTTCTCCACAATGCGCTCGAGCTCGGGCGGCGCCTCATGCGTATACCGAGCAAGTGGCGGCGGTTCTTTGTCGCTCACAATCGCCGCGAGAACATCGATTGAGCTCGAGCCTGCAAACGGCAGACGGCCTGCGGCCATCTCGTAAAGCAAAATACCGAGGCTGAAGATGTCGGTACGGGCATCTACTTGAAGTCCGCGCGCCTGTTCCGGCGACATGTAAGTGGCCGTTCCCATCACAATCCCGGGTTCAGTGTTGATTGGAGCAGATGTCGGTACCATGGTATCAGCCGACTCCGGCAGCAACGGCTCTGTTAATTTTGCAAGACCAAAATCCAACACCTTCACGATGCCATCACGGCGAAGCATGACATTCTCAGGCTTGATGTCGCGATGCACGATGCCGTCAGCGTGAGCAGTCGAAAGCGCACTTGCGATCTGCGCCGCAACATCGAGAACTTCGCCCAGCTTCAGCGGGGCGATTCGCATGCGTTCGCGCAGAGTGTAGCCATCAATGAACTCAGTTGCGATGAAGTGACCTGAGTCCGTTTGGTCAATCTCGTGGATCGTAATGATGTTGGGATGCTTGAGCGCAGAAGCCGCTTTTGCTTCCAGTACAAACCGATCCATGCGCTCGCGATTCGAAGCCACCTCTGCCGGCAAGATCTTCAGTGCCACTTTCCGGTCGAGGTTTGTGTCCTGCGCCAGATACACTTCACCCATGCCGCCCGCGCCGAGTTTCGAGACGATGCGGTAATGTGACAGCGTGGTATTGGCCGGCAGTTCTTCACTCATCCTATTGAGACTAATCTAAGGCAAACCCGTCCTTCGCAACAAATCTCCAAAGCGCCCGTTGCCGCGGATCGGATCCCACACCGCTTTATGTCAGTTCGTCTTTGCCAGGCTGACGACGATCGAAAAGTGCAGCGCGAGATCCTCGAGAAGCGCGTCGCTTGGCGTCGAGCCCTCAACGTAACCGTGCTTCTGCGCGAGGAAAGGTGGCACCATCAGCGGGCCGATCTCATGATGCGACGGCTAGTTCGCGACGATCTCAAGCGCCCGGCGAACCACCGCAAGCATCACATTCATGTCGTGAGCGTCTTTCGAAATAGTTCATGCGAATCGCCGCTTTTCGAGGAGTAGTGCTGGCGGAAACGTCCTTAATTTATTTGAGCAGTCGCTCCATCTCCTTCTTCATATCGGAGAGCGCGTTGACCGCACCCGGCTGATTAATGAGGTTCTTCATCTCATAAGAATCGGCCTTGAGGTCATAGAGTTCATCCATATCCTTCAGCTCGAGATAGTGGATGTATTTCCAGCGCGCGGTGCGCACGGCCTTGTAGCCCATCCGCGAAATGCGCGGGAAAACCGTGTCCGAGTAGTATTCGATCAGGAACGAGTTTCGCCAGGCGGGTCGATTGCCCTTCAGCAACGGCACAATCGAACGCCCTTGCATCGTCGTGGGCACGGCGACGCCCGCCAGCTCGAGCAGCGTCGGAGCCAGATCAATGTTTAGAGCGATTTCGTCCCGGACAGTGCCTGGTTTTATGAGCCCAGGATACCGCACGAGCAGCGGCATGCGGATTGACTCTTCGTAAGCAAGCCGCCGCTCGACGCTCAATCCGTGCTCGCCGTAGAAGTAACCATTATCGCTGGTGAACACGATGATCGTGTTGTCGAGTTGTCCACTCTCTTTTAGCGCGAGCAAGATTGCGCCGACGCCCTCTTCAATCGCCATCAGCGAGCGCTGCCGCCCGAGTATGGTTTCGTCGCTCGTTGCGGTTCCAGGGCCGAGCGGTGGGAGATCCGCGATCCGGCGTTGCAACGCGGGTTTGCCTTCCGGCGCGCGTTTGTAATTCGGCCGATGCGGGATTGTCTTTCCTGCGTAGAGACTCTTGTGGCGTTCCGCCGGGAGGAACAACTCCGCGTCGGCGAGATTGAGGCTTCCATCGTTGTTCTGGGTCACTTCGGGATGAATCGCCTTGTGGGCCAGATAAATCAGAAACGGTTTGTCGTGTCGCCGCTTTATGAAATCCAGCGCGTAGCCGTTAAGAATGTCGGTGACGTAGCCGGAGGGTTTGACGGATTTGCCGTCTTCGTTGAGGTCGGGATTGAGGTATGTGCCCTGACCCTTGAAACTCACCCAGCGGTCAAAGCCTGGGCGTGGCATATCATCGTTACCCATGTGCCATTTTCCAATAAAGGCGGTCTCGTAACCCGATTGATGTAGCAGCGCCGGAAAGGTCACCAGGTTATGACTGGCAACAGAGCGGTCGACGTTGTCGGTGATCCCGTGAGTGTGTGCATATTGCCCGGTCAGAAAGCTGGCTCGCGAAGGCGAACAAAGCGGTGTTGTATAAAATGCATTGCGGAACATCGCACCTTCTCTGGCGATGCGGTCAATGTTGGGCGTTTGGATGAACGGATGCCCGGCACAGCCCAGTTCGTCCCAACGCAGATCATCTATCAGGATGAAAACGATGTTGGGCCGGGCGCCGCTCGCGCCTGACCGGCGTGGGGCCAAACCAGATGATGGACCGGTGAGTAACAAACAAAGCAAAACGATTCGCGCGGTCGGCGATGTCCAAACGTGCCGGAGGGTAGTCGATTTGAGTTGAATAGGTGTCACTTCCATCGGGGGAGACTTATGCACCGATCACGTCCGGGCGCCCGTGCCCGCCCGCTTCACAAAGACCCATGTAGATCTCCAGCACAGCGCCGGCATCGAGCACGCTCTCGACCTTGCCGTCCACGTCGAGGTTGAGGTTCGCTCCGCGAATGGCGAACCAGACATCGGTCACCTCTGTATTCGTAGCCGGCACGTGCAACGTATGAATCGAGCCGGCTGGCTCGTACAGGTAGGAACCTGCAGTGTTGACTTCCGGGTACTCGAGATACTTCCACGAACCCTTGAGCGTGAATGCGAAGACTTCTCCAGTGTGTTTGTGGCGTTGGATTGTGACGCCCGGCTGGAAACGCACTCGGATCACCCAGAGCCCACCCTCCACGTCAACCTGCAGCAATTGGAAATCGACGCCCTCTTGATAGAAGACGAAGGGCAGATCATTCTCTGCGCGGTGAAGCGCCGTGGGAATGCCTGGAGCCGATGTAACAGTAGCACTCATTTTGATCATCCTCTCCCATGTCGCTGCGCTAACTCAGCGAGGCGCATGGTCAATCTGTCTTACGTTGTTATTGAAGCCAGACTAGAAGGCTGCGGCCTGATTTCAAAAAGTTCCTTCCCTTTGGGCGTGAACTTGTAAACGATGGAGAAGCCGGCGTCAACCGTCAAGTCACCTCGCTTGATCGAAGAGCCTGCCGATGCGTTGATACCGTTCTGGAGTCATGCCCACGGCGCGGCCGTTCCGTTGACTCGCGACGTGTTGCCGAGTGAAAACAATTCGAAGTGTACTTTGTGAGATTGGAGTACTTTGATCCACGAAGTGCTCATCCACCTCGGTGCCCAACATCGCTGGAAATTCGTATGTTACAATCAGCGCCGCTCGCTTAATAACGTTATGTTCTTACCGCAGCGGGAGAGTGAATGAGGCTGGAATTGGCGCTTAAGATTCAAGCGTTGAAAGGGACCCTCAGCAAAAAGATTCTCGGGCGGCATGTATGTGCGGTGATCGCTCAGTCGGATAACGGCTTGTTTGCGGTTGATCCTGAAGACTATGGGGTCGGCGGAGAACTGCGAACTACCGGGAGGTATGGCTCCGAAGAACTTCGAAGACTGACGCCGCATATTCATTCAGACAGTAAGGTGTTAGTGGTTGGCGCGCACGTCGGGACATTGGCTATCCCCATTTCCAAACTGTGCAAGAAGGTTGTCGCGGTAGAGGCGAATCCCGCTACATTCAAATTGTTAACAATGAACATCGCGTTGAATTCCGCGTCGAATTGTCAGGCGATCAACATTGCGGCTAGTGATAAAGAAGAGAGCATTGACTTCCTGCTAAGCAGAGCGAATTCCGGCGGCAGCAAACGAGTCCCGAAGATCAGATGGTTGTATTACTATGACAATCCCAAAACGATATCGATTAATGCCGCGCGTCTCGATGAATACCTCGAGGAAAAGGAATTCGATATCGTCGTGATGGATATTGAGGGGTCTGAGTATTTTGCCCTTTGCGGGATGCAGGAGATACTCTCAAAGTGTAAGGTGCTCGCCGTAGAGTTTCTGCCGCATCACCTGAGAAACGTCAGCGGCATAAGCGTCGAGCAATTTCTATCTATAATCGAGCCGCATTTCTCGAGGATGACGATACCATCAAGACGGCTTAAAGTAGGCGCCCCGGAGTTTGTCGATCAATTGACTGCCATGTTCAACCTCGAGCAAGGCGACGACGGCATCATATTTGAAAAGATCTAACCCGGCGCCGAACGTGACTCCGGTTTAGTCGCGGGCGCATCATGTTGGCGAGTTGCGATATTACGGCTCGTTTGATTCCTGGCATGCAAAGCCTTCTATTAATTTCTAACGCGGTACTTCTTCTTTTATTGACTGAAGCCGCGCGTCGCATTCTGTGTCAGAGAAGTGAGCACAGGAGAATCGAACTGAGCTATCGGTCCCGGCTGATGGAACTCGAAGGGACATTTGACTCGCCAATCCCTGTGCTCAAGGTGGACGAGTTTCACGAGTTGTTTGCTCAAAGCGGATTGGGGCAGGGCCTCTCCCTGGAGAGCGAGGTGAGTTTCGTTGGTGGTGGCGTGCTTGGTGGAACCAGTCACTTCGAGACCTGGGTATTATCCGTCCTGGCGAAGCGGGCAGCGACTCTCTTTGAATTTGGCACCGGCACGGGCAGGATTGCCTACCTCTGGGCAAGAAACTCCGCCCCTGACGCGAGAGTCATCACGTTGACTCTAGGGAAAAACCAGCACGCGGATTATCAATTCGCGAGAGAAGATAACCCTCTTGCAGTTCTAGCAGCTTTGGCTGAATCGGCGTTTGACCGCTTTCTCTATTCGGGGACGCAGGCTGAACACAAGATTACCCAGCTATTCGGCGACAGTAAGCGATTTGATGAAACGCCTTATCTGAAAGAATGCGACCTGATCTTTATCGATGGCTCGCACGCATACTCTTACGTGAAGAGCGATACGGAAAAAGCGTTGCGCATGCTGAGGGAGGGCGGACTCGTTCTCTGGCACGACTACCGTTTCCGCAATCTCGCAACCAGCGGTGTGCGCCGGTACCTGGACGAGTTAAGCGAGACCTTGCCGCTGGTCCGCTTGCACGACACCGCGTTCGTCGTCTATCGAAAAGGCACCAACAGTGAGCATTGAACCTGTACGGGCGTCCCACTGTGGGCGCCCCTCCTTCCACAACGGGCTTCGACATCGAGAAGGGGCGCCCACAGTGGGACGCCCGTACAGGTTCATCATCTAAAGTGTGACTGACTACTGCCGGAGCACATACTCAGTGAACCGGAGACGCGAAGAGAGAGGCGATGATTTGTTTTATGGCCTCCGTTGAGTAAGACTGGCGCACCAAAGAGAAAGCATTCTCGACGAGACGATCCCGCAAAGACAAATCACCCATAAGCCGGACGCAGCATTCAGCAAAGACTTCGGGCGAGTCTGCAATCAAAACATGTTGGCTATCACTGGCATCGATGCCTTCGATGCCGACTGAGGTGCTGACAACCGGACGATGGTGACTGAAGGCCTCGAGCACCTTGATACGAGTTCCACCGCCGGCGCGTAACGGAACGACAACGGCGCTTGCATTTTGATACCACGGCGCAATGTCCGCTACCTCGCCGATCATCTGCATCCCGGAATCAGAAGCAAATTCCCGCAGTGACTCGCTTGCCCCGGTTCCGACTACATTCACCACGAATTCGGATCGAGTCGACCGTCGAATTAGAGGCACGATCTCGCCGCCAAAATACCGCACCGCATCTTCGTTCGGGTAGTAACCGAGTGTTCCGGCAAACAAAAAAGTAAAGACGCGATCACTCGATTCACGCGGCACTATTTCGGGAAAGCGCACGGCGTTGGGTAATACGCATAGTTCAGCGCGATGGTTAGCTGGCAGCTTCGACTTGTCTCCTTCAGAGCAGACATAAACGCGGTCGAACTCATTGAGCGCTTCTTCCTCGACACTCGCATAGCGCCGGGCTTCCATCTCATAAAACGTGGCTCGCGACTTCTGTCCATTAGACCGGGATAGCGCGGCCAGGCGGGTGTGAGTCTCCGATTCGATATCGTCGAGATCAAGATGCCGTCTCGGCGTGCCGTAAGAGCCGTCCAGAAACGGACTCGCGTACGCGAGCATCGCCAGCCGAAACACATGAACCACATCGAAGCGTGATCCGTGGTAAGGGAGCCGACCAAATCGATTGCTGAGAAATGAGGGCAAGAGCGATTTCGTGCGCCGCGTGAACTGATCGCGAGTGATGACAACTGAACACCGGCAGAGTCGCTCGAACACCTCCGGCACTCGAACATATGGCGACGGGTAGAGCGAAACAACCAGAAGCGAGATTGAATAATGCTCGGCGAGGGCTTCGAGAATCATCCCCGAGCGCATGGCCAGTCCGTTTCCGGTCGGAGCGGGGATCACCGGGCTGAGATAAAGCAGTTCAGGTTTCGATGGCATGTTGCTGATCACCGCCGCGCAGGGATCACCGCTGCCGGGCCAGCGAGCGCACATCTATTCACTCAGGCCGAGCCTGCGTTGAACAGATTTGATTACCGCCGAGACGATCGACCCGCGCCGGGGAACAGCCGATTGCGTCTGGCTTACTCTTTCACACAAGCGTTGGAACGGTTCATCGGCGACAAGCTCAACTTTGTCGAGAAAACTTTGTCGCAGCGGTTTTGTCTTCCACGAGAGATAGGCCTCGTACTCAGCGTCGTTTTCAGAAACGAAGAGGAGATACTCGGCGAGTTCGCGAGGACCGTTGAACTGCATCACATCGACGAAACATCGCTCTCCGGGAGCGAACTCGTCGATGTTAGGCGCTCCGAGGTAGACGGGAACCGAACCGGCTATCATCGGATCAAAGAACTTTTCGGTCACATAGTCCGGGGTAATTGAATTCTCGACAGCGAGTGTGAATTTGTAAGTAGCCATCGTCGCCATCTTGCTGTCGCGCCCTTTGTCCTCGGCAAGTGTTTTGTTTTGCAGAGAGCGGCCGAAGGAATCTACCGGCATATGATTCATCAACTCGCGGACATATTTCATCCGGCCGCTTCTGTCGTTCGAGTTGGAAGCGAAATAATTCGCCGGCGCGCTTGCAGTCTTTGGCTTGGGGGTGTGGCACAGGTGATCTCTGGTAGCCGGGCCGAAGTAAGGAGCGGGAATGTCCGAATCCATTCGATAGGTTATCGTGAGATCGAACTGCCGCATATATTTTGGATCACGAAGTCTTGGATAGTTGATCTCACTCTCCATCGACAAGGCGACCCATATCTGACCGCGCCGCTTTTTGAGCTTTCGAATGTCAGGCGCGGTCGGTATGTGGAACACCACGACATCGGCGTTCGTCATGCGATTTGGATCTGAAATGATTTCGCATTGCGGCCCACACTGCCAGGAGCTGCAAATGTCCCTTCCCCAGCTAAAGTCGTAGACAAGGATCTTAGTCTTCGGAATAGCGCTCATTGATTCTTCATCTCCGCTCACCACTTGGCGTGACGGATTTCCAGATTCGGCAGGCCCCAGCATTGACTGCCCATATCCTGCGCCATAAGCCCCAGTCCTTCCGTCTCGAGGTCGCCCTGCTCCAACCTGCAGCGGCTGTTTTCGCGGCCGTAAGGAAACGCGGGAAAGATCAGCCCGTCCCGGTGCAGGTCCGCTCGGATCAAAAGCATCGTGCCGCCGACTGCATCCAGCTCGACCAGCTCTCCCTCGTGGCGCAGATCGTCCATATGAAGTCGCCCTTTGTCGCGCCACGCGTTCCGGTCGAACGTTGGGCCGCCGTATTCCAGAACGCAATGCGGCTGGACGATCTCCTTGCCGGTTGCCCGCAGCCTTTCGATGATGTCCGGCGGATACTCGATCACATCGACATCGAGCCACAACACCCAGTCCTCGTCGTCGAGAGCATGCGAGAGCAGATGATTGCGGCTCCTGGCCAGCACAGTGCGGCGCTCGACTTGAATCGAATCAACCCCACGATGAACCCCTGAAGGCGTATGGTACCCAAAATCCCTCGTCCACATTTCCGCTCGCCGGAATTCCCGGCGCAACTCGGGTAGGTGCGCGCGCACTTCCCGATTGGTAGAGTCCCGGCTGTCGCTTTCAAGGAGACCCACCGAGATGAGTTTGTGTGGATAGGTAAGCTGCCCAAGACGCCGGCAGTAACCTTTGATGAAAACCGAGGCGTTCTTAACTGGCGTCAGGATCAGTATCCGGTCGCGGTCTTTGACAAGGTCTCTTCCGGGCGCGATCAAGTTACCAAGCAGTTCGAGTATGCGCATCCTGGATTACCTATGACCTTGCCGAAAGAGACGCCGAAGAACTCGATTCCTGGCCAATCGCTCGCGCAGCGAAGGCGAGCGCCGGTGCAGATTCGCTTTGAAGTCGAGGACGCGATTAACCTGAAGCGCCTCCCTGCGCACCACAGGATCATCGTCTTGTAGCGCCAGTTCCAGCGCCGGGCGCGCAGCCTCCCCGATTCGAATCACTGCGACCCAGTCTCTGAGTTCCCGGCCGCTGACGACGAAGGAAGTCAAATAGTCGCGTGAGAGTTCGCCCGAGCTGAGCGGCTCACGGGCCTGCCTCTCAAGCAGAGCTTCGGCGGCGGCCGCCCGGACACCGCGGAAAGAGTCCTGAAGCAACGCAATCAAATCCGGTTCGACCTCCGAGGTCTCGAGCTTACCCAATGCGAGCGCGGCGGCCTGGCGCAGATCACGGTCCTCGCTTCTCGCCGCCAGCCGCAAGAAGTCAATCGCCCGCGGATCGCCGCTACGGCCAAGCTCACGCAGGAGGAAAAGCAAAATGAATTTCCGCGGCTGCTCCGGAGTTGGCGGAGCGTCAGTCACTTTGGGCGAATCGTAATTGCATTGAAGCAAACCGAGAGCGATTCGTTGATCGCGCGTGCATGCGTACGGGTTCCATCTGTCCGGGTATGAATATGGCATCATCAACATCCGATACTTTTTCGCGAGACAAAACGCGGCATGCACCATCCATCCTTCCACCGGGACGATGATGTCAGCGAAGCGGATAAAGTAAATAATCATTCGCATAACGCGGTCCGCGTGCGTGAGGGCCGGGGCGCCAGGAACCCTCTGCATTGAGCCATCAGAAGTCCCGGCAGGATCGGGACCCACAACGACCTGTGATTGCTCGCGAGAGTCTAAACGCCTGACCACATCGGCGGCGAGAGCAGCCGTTCCCCACAGCGTGCCGTTCGGCAGCAACACAACAAAGAAGTTCTCGCGGATCAACTGGCTAATCATTGCCGCGAGCAAATCGCTGTGTTGTTCCGCGCAGCCTTTCAGAGGTTCCGCGCCGCCAAAAGGGTTCAAAAGCGCGACCGGGCGTCGTTCGATATTCTGCCGCGTTACTTCATCCCAGGCTGCTTCCGCCTCACTCCAGCGAAGGCCCGCAAGAACTGACTCAGTAGCCGAAGTATCCTCGCCGCATCGCGGAGGGAGTCCCAATTCCGCGATCAAGCGAAACGTGGGCTCATAGATATTGTCCACTCGCTGCCGGTCCAACCCGAGAGATTCGGCCATCTCGCGCGATTCTACACGAACGCTTTCATAGACGAAGTGGTTGTGTCCCTTCGTTGAACTCACATAGAGAAACGGCGGGTGCTGCTCGATATGGGCCTGAATGTGAGGCTCGAGGTCAGGATCGTGATTCACTTCGGGCACGGTGGGCTCGAAGAAGTCTATGACAACATCGAAGTTTTGCTCGAGCACTTCTTCAATACGCTGGCGGTCTTTGAACCGAACAAGCTCGAGGCGGGGGCTCGCGTACAAGTATACGCGCCGCGTGACGAGCACGATCTCGATCGCGGGATTGAAATCCAGGAACGCTTGAATGAGCGGAGCCACGCGAACGATTTCATCGCCCTGCCCGTCGTTTACATTTTGCACAACCAGTATTCGTTGTTTCCCGGCGCCGAGCCGACGCGCGATTACTTCGTGCAACGAGAACCGATCTTGTAAAAGCGTCCGCGCGTTTTCACGGACCTCGGGCCGGAAATCAGTGCGGGCCTGAACGTAATACAGGCAATACTTCAGATCATCAGCTTCGTGATATTGGAGAACCAGTCGGGTGAAGGATTCGAGGTTGAGCGAGCCGCCTGTTGCATACACACACGGCTCGACGATGTGCTGAAAAAGATAATCGCGATTCGATCTCAGTTGTTCGACTTCCGACAGATCCAACAGCGTGTCGAAGTCGAGGAGCTCCTTCACCCAGGTTGCGGCGTGGCGCAGGGTTCCGAGCAACGCGTCATAAACTTCCGGAGTGTGATTCGGCTGGAACAAGACGGTAAATGTCGCCTCGACTGCTCGCGCGCCAAGCGGAGTGGTCAGCAGGAAAGTCATCATCTCACCTGCGAGTGCGATTGTGCTCGGCGGCAAATCGGGCCTACTGAGAATGGCGCGCAGGCAATCGACAGCAGATGGGCGAAGCAGATCAGGTCGTGTGAACATCACGCTCGCTAACAGGAGCAGCGCGCGATCGCATGCCTCGGGCGGCAGGTTTTCCGTGGTCAGGAGATCTTCGGAAGCCGCGAGCGCCTCCTTTGCTTTAGAAGGCGCGTCGATCGCCAGCAACGCCAGACGCGTCAAACGGCTCAGGTCCCGGAGAGGCAGTTGCTCGTTGATGAATTCCGCGGTCCTCAATCGAGCGGACTCCTCCTAGACTTTTTGGGGTGTAGTCAATTCCTGGTGGAGTTCCCGGTAGAAGTCCAGCACCCACTCTGGCAAGAGCTCTTCCGGGGGATGGTGATACAGCGGCCGCTCTTTCAAGTAGGCTTCCAAAGTTCTGCCATCAAGCTGGTGAGTCCAGGTGTGTCCGCGATCTCCCAGCGCTCCGCGATGCCGCACGGCTATGAAGTGCTCGAGTGCAAACACGGGTACCGTAACGAGTCCCTGGCGTACCTGGTCCATCAGGAACCAGACATCCTCGTCCTGGTTCAAGGCGCGAAAAGGGCGTTGTTCCCAATCCTCGCGTGCAAACAAAAGAGTTGCTCCCGGAACATTGTTGCCGACGGATCGCCGCACCTCCCACCGTGCCAGCTCAAAAAAGAGAAAGGACGGCAGGAAGGCGAGCGCCGGGCGGCACATCTTTGCGCGGCTCTGCATGAAGGCGGAGACCATGGTTTCGAGGAAGCCGGGCCCGTACCAGTCATCGTCGTCCATCTTCTGGCAGAGCCAGCCCTCAGCGTCTTTTATGCCGCGGTTGAGCTTGAGTCCAAGCGGCGTTCCAGCCGGCAAACGAATGAGCCGGCCCCCGGCAGCTTCGATCTTCAGCGCATCCGCGGGAAAGCCATCGCCATCATCGACGACAATAAGCTCTCGCCGCGGATACGATTGATGTTGGTAGCACTCCAGAGCCACATCCAGGAAGCGTGGCCTATCCCGGGTGGTCAGCACCATGGAGACAAGCGGCGTGCTGGAACTCGATCTGGCCATAGCTACAGCGGGCAACTTTCAACCGCGTTCGATGCTGCTCGCGCTTATTGAAAATAGCCCACAGGGATGCACGTGCAACCGCTAGTAGTAGTAGCATTGAGGCAGAAAGCGCATTCGCCGGGGGGGCACTGCGCCGATTGCGCGACACATTGCCCGAAATCCCTACCCCTCAGCTCCTGCTCCCGGCAGAGTTCGACACAGATTTCATTTCCGTCCGCTCGTGCTTTGCGTCCGGTAAACAGTGTGACGGCCGCTGCGCCAATGCCGCCGAGGAACCATCGCAAAGCATCGCGGCGCGACACCCCGCTGGCCAGATCCTTGGATAGCTTGTCCAGTTGGTCTTTCATACTCTCCTTTCTTCACTCAACAGGTTAGCCGGCTCGAGCAGGTTCAGAACGCGAAGCCGGGTGCTGCGAACTTGATTAGTCCCCCTGCAGCAATTAGGGGCGAGCCGTAGCCTGAGACTCATCCTTGACGGTGAGGTTCAGGATAGCCTCTTCACCCATGGCGACTGGCGTCGCCAGGATGCCTTCTTCGTCGATCAGATACCCAATCGGCGTTGCAAACACGCCATACTTCCGTGAAATCTCCCAATGGTTTTGCAGAACCACAGGGAAGGTAAGACCGTGCTCGGCGATCTTTTCACGATTGGCCTCGCGATCGCCCCGGCTGATCATCAGCACTCGAGCATCGCCCGCGCTGTGTAGCTTCTCGAGCTTTGGCGCAAGCGCCTGACATGGCTGACACGCCGGGTCCGAGAAAACGAGCATCACCTTCTGGCCGAGATATTCCTTCAACGACAACTCACCTTCATCCGCGCGAGGGAGGGTGAATTCCGGAGCGCGCGCTCCCGCCGGTAACCCGTCTCTCAAGATCTTGCTCTTCGCAAGCGACGGCGAGAACCTCGATTGAGACCGCCCATTCGACGAACTCTCTGCGGCATGCGAATGTTTTTTCTCTTTGATTCCCAACGCCCCAAGCAAATCCCCCGCGCCTCGGAGCAGCCTGCTTGCGGTACGACCGTGCTCATCAAGCAGGTAACCCATCGGAGTTCCGGGAACGCGGTAGAGCGTCGCCAGTTCCGAGCCCTCTTGCATGAGCACTGCCTCCGAGATGCCAATCTCCGCGAAGAGTTGCCGGTTCTCTTCAACATCACCTGTCGAAATGATTAGTGGAACGGGATTCCGGTCGCCCGGATTGGGCGCAAGAGCGGCGAGACGGGGAAGCATTTCGAGGCAGTAGCCGCACTGCGGATTGAAGAAGAGCAGCAGCACTTTTCTGCCTCGCCATTGCGAGAGGGTCACGGACTCGCCCGTCAATCGAGGCAGCTCAAAGTCGTGGAGGAGAGAACCAATCGGCTGACCGTTTGGAAGGGGGTCTCCCGAATCGGTGAGGATGCCTTGTGCCTGCAGCTCTTTTTCCAGTGCTTCGAGCCGCAACTGAAGCCGGCCGTTTTGCAAAAAGAGGTGATAGCAAAACCAACAAACAAGCAGGAGGCCAGCCCATAAGAGGAGCTGCCAGATATCCATGCCACCCATGCTGGTAATTCCTTCGTCTCGAGTTATTCAGGGATTCAAGCGAAATCTAGGCACTAACAATATTAGGTGAAGCAGCGAGATTATATGGCGGGCGCCGGATGCTGTCAATCAGCGAGCGTTCTTTTTGAGTGCTTGCCATCATTGTTTGAGCATCGCTATGATCCTGATCGTTTCTTGACGCATCCAGCAGGTATGAATGATTTGGAAGGACCTTTTGAAGTGTCACGCGGATTCACTTATTACCCGCAGCTCTACCCTCACCGCCACGAGTACGGCGACTACCTGAACCCCGGGTTTACTCGCCACATCGACCGGGAGACTGTGCGGACGATCTTTGAAGTCGGTTGCGCGGATGGAGAAGACACGCTCCGGCTGGCGGCTGCATTTCCGGCCGAAATCCACGCGTTCGAGTGCAATCCTGAAGCGCTGGTCGAAGCTCGCAGACGTTGCGCCGGCGCGGATGCAGTGCGGCTGGTGGAAAAAGCCGCGTGGGATGTTGATTGCGCCATTCCTTTTTTCCCGGTTACCAAAACGATCGAGAAGCAATCAGGAAAAGTAATCAGCAATCCCGGCGCCTCTTCGTGCTTCGAAGCTCGGCCCGATTATCACCGTCAGTATTTTCAAACGGAGGTGATGGTCGAAGCCACTCGGCTGGACACCTATTGCGCACGGCAAGGCATCACGTCGATCGATTTGTTGTGCATGGACGTCCAGGGCGCGGAGTTGCATGCGCTTAAGGGACTCGGCGGCATGCTTCAACGGGTGCGATACGTGATCACGGAAATTGAAATCAAACCGCTCTACTATGGCCAGTCGGTATATCCGGAAGTGCACGCGTATTTGAAGGCGAGCGGTTTTCGTCAGGCTGCTGAAGTCTACAGGGACCCGTGGTTCAGCGATTACCTCTACATTCGCGGTTAGTTCATGATGGACTTTCTGGTCCAGATTGCGTCTTACGTCCGCGGATCAACCAACTGCACATTGACCGTCAATTGGACGCCGCGCTCTATGAATGTCACAGCGCGGGTCCAATCGAACGCGGTACTCCACGAGCCCCAGCCAGGTGATTACGGTTGCAGCGTGTTCCTCACCGGATAAGCAGGGCGCTGTGGTTGCTTCGGCGGATTCTTCTTCAGCTCATCCATAACGACCTGAATCGCTTTCTCAAGTTGAGGGTCATGCCCATTGATGACGTCAGCGGGCGTCTGCTCGACTTCGATGTCCGGCGCGACGCCGACGTTCTCGACGATCCATCCTTCCTCCGGAGTCCATATCGCAAAGTTGGGCGCGGTCACTCCTCCTCCATCCATCAACACAGGAAAGCCCAGTATTCCAACTAGTCCACCCCATGTCCGCTTGCCAACCAGCTTGCCCATACCAAACTTGCGCCACATCCATGGCAAATAGTCGCCGCCCGAGCCGGCCGTCTCATCGATAATCATCACCTTCGGACCTTGTATCGACGCGGCCGGGTTTTTGATGTCCGCGCCGTAGCGCATCGCCCAGTACGACGCCAGCGGCCGGCGAAGAATGTCGATGTAGTAGTCGGCCGCCTGCCCTCCGCCGTTGAACCGCTCATCTACGATGATCGCTTCTTTGTAGGACTGTGGGTAAAAGTACCGTTTGAAGTACGTGTGGCCCTGGTTCGAGGTGTCCGGGACATAGACATACGCCACGCGGCCGCCGGTCGCGTCGTTCACCTTCTTCAGATTTCCTTCAACCCAATCGCGATTGCGAAGAGCGCCTTCGTTTGGAATGGGCACGACCTGAACCGAGCGCGAGCCCGCGCCATCGGGGTTCGGACCGACGGTGATCTCGATGATCTTGCCCGACGTGTTCTCGAACAAGCTGTAGATATTCGCCGGCGGCCTGAGGTCCTGGCCGCGAACCGCAAGCAGGTACTCGCCGGCCTTTACGTTGACTCCCGGCTCGGTCAGCGGTGAACGAAGCTGCGGGTTCCAATTCAAACCGCCATAGACTTTCTTGAATCGATAACGGCCGTTCTCTATCGAGTAGTCCGCGCCCAGCAAACCGCCGGGAACATTCTTCGGCTGGTAAAAAGAATCGCCGCCCACCACGCGATGATGACCGACCGCAAGCTCACTGCACATCCACTGAATGACGCGATTTAGATCGCCGCGAGTTGAAAGATGCGGAAGAAACATCGCGTATTTCTGCCGGGCCGCGTTCCAATCAACGCCATGATAGTTCGTCGCGTAGAAGTAATCCCGATTGATGCGCCACGCTTCGTTGAAGATCTGATTCCATTCAGCGCGGGGATCGATTCGTACTTCGATGTCGTCGACGTTGATCTTGCCCGCGCCGGGCTGAGGCTTAGGCGTGACAGCGACGAGCGACCAAACATTGTTGCCGGTGTAGAGAATCTTCTTCTTGTCAGCGGACACCAGGTAGTCTCTGACTCCCGGGATGAACGTATCGTCCTTGCGTTTGTTGAGGTCGTATTGGTGAAGCGAAGATTTTGCCGGGCCAGGAGCGAATGGATTGTCGTCGGGCGGACTCTCGATGTAGTAGAACTGACCCGCCGCGCCCGCCGACAGGTTGCTGTAGTCGCCGGGCGGGAGCGGAATCGCGAGGATCCGATTCTCGATTCCGTCGAAGTCGATCGAGAACGGTTCGGGCGCCGCCTTCGGCGGCTCTTTAGGTTTTTCTTCTTTTTGCAGACCTTTCTCTTCATCGCTTTCTTTGGCAAGCGGGTTAGGCAAATTGTTCCGAAGCACCGCGAGATAGATCGACTGCGTGACGCGCATGTCGGCGTTGGACATAGCGAACCATTCCTTGCGCGGCCCGGCGTCGGTGGACCCGAAGAAGTAAAGATACTTACCACTGTCGTCGAATACCGGTTCGCTGACTTCGCTCAAGCCGTCGGTGATCTGAAACGACTTGTCTTTCTCGATCGAATAAGCGTGAACTGACTGAATGTACGCCTTGGTGCTCAACGTGTACGCTACCCACTTCGAGTCGGGCGACCAGACGTGATGAATTGTCTTTGCGCGGGTTGGGCCGTATTGATACTCGGAAGCGATCTTCTTTGAAGCGCCAGTGTTTACATCGAGCCAGAAGAGACTCCACGAATTGTCCGCATAAGAAATCTTCTGGCTGTCGGGTGACCACGCAGGAACATCATAAAAGCCGGCTCCTGTGACTTTGATTTTGCGGACATCGCCTTTCCCATCCTGGCTGCGAATATGCAGTTCGTATTCGCCCGATTCATCTGAGAAATATGCGATCGATTTGCCGTCGGGCGACCAGACCGGCGAGCGTTCGTTTGCGGCGGGCGTGTTGGTGAGGTTTCGCGCATCGCCTTTTTCGGCGGGCACGGTGATGATCTCGCCGCGAAACTCGAACACCACTCGGGCGCCGGTTGGCGAGATCGAAGCGTCACGAATATAACGCGCGCCTTTGACGAATCGAGGCCGCGTTTCGGCCAGATCGGCGGACACTCCTATGGTGAGCCTGGTGCTTCGAGACGACTTCGGGTCGAGAATATGAAGATAGCCGGCCTGTTCGTAAATTATCTCGCCTCCTCCCGATGACGCGCCCATCACCGGAAAGTCCTTGTGATCGGTGAGCTGCTTGATCGCTTTTGACTTCACGTTATATGAGAACAGGTTGAACTCGCCGTTGCGATCCGAGCGAAAGTAGACGGTGTCGCCCATCCACATAGGATCGACGTCGTTTGACCGGCCTTCAGGTTGAGGAAGCTTCTCTGCCGCGCTGCCATTAAAAGTGTAGAGCCATATTGTTGAGGTGCGGCCGCCGCGATAATGCTTCCATTCGCTGAACGCTTCGGACAACGGGTTGTAAGCCAGCCTCGATCCGTCAGGCGAATAGATCGCCCTGGCTGCGTTCGGCAGCTTGAGAGGTTCTTCGATTCCGCCTTTGACGGGAACCGTGAATAACTGTGTGTACCGACCGGTGAACACCGCGCGCGGCGATGTGAATAGCACCGCTGATCCGTCGGGCGTGAATCCCTGGACGATGTCGGGACCCGGATGCCAGGTCAGTCTTGTAGGCACGCCGCCTGTCACGGGCACAACGTACACGTCGGGATTGCCATCGTACTGCGCGGTAAAAGCTACCAAGGACCCGTCGGGTGAGAATGCCGGGCTGGCCTCCTGTCCTTCGTCGGCCGTCAATCTCTTGACGTTCTTGCCGTCGATGCCTGCAACCCACAGATCACTGGCGTAGATAAACGCGACGTAATCTTTGCTGATCGCCGGCTGAGAGAGCAGCCTTGTGTCGTTGATGTCCACGCCGTTCGCGCCCGCGCTCGCAGGCCGCTCAGTCACAACGCAGGTCAGCATGATTGTCAGGAACGCAACGCGAAGAAACCATTTTCGAAGCCCACAAGCGTCGATGTGCATATATCCTCCTGGTGCTGGAAAGTCGCCGGCGAGACACCGCCTATCCGCCTCTTAGATTCAATTCACAAAGCGTAATGGATGGCGCGGAGAATATCAGAAGCGTCGTTGAGGCGACAAGCAACCGCTGACGCGTCAGTGGCCGGACGGCTTGGATGTGAGCGCGATGATCAACCGCATTCCTTCGCTCGCATGATGAACGCCAGGGTGAGCGTGAATTCGTCGCTATCTGGCAAAAGGCCTTCGTCGAGGCGCCGCCGCTCGATCTTCTGAGCGAAACGTTGAAACAGGAGTGACGTTACCAGACTTCCGCGAGATCGAGCGTGAATCCCTCGAGCAGCGTTCCGCCTGAAATGCTCGCCGGATTCTCCAGGCATTCAACTTCGGTCCGCGGACGATAAACGTAGACCTTCTTTTCCATTGGATCGATGAGCCAGCCAAGCTGCGCGCCATTCGCAATGTACTCCTGCATTTTGTCCTGCAAGGTCGAGAGAGAATCGGTGTGGGAACGCAACTCGATCACGAAATCCGGACATACCGGCGGGAATCCCTTGCGTTCATCGTCTGTGAGAGCGGTCCAACGCGTGAGCTTAACCCACGCGACGTCAGGAGACCGATTGGCGCCGCTGGGCAGCGTGAAGACGGTGGATGAGTCGAAACCTTTTCCGGTTCCGTCGGATTTAACCCAGGCATAAAACATTCCGCTCAAATCAAAATTACGTCTGCCGGTTTCTCCTCCGATTGGTGGCAGGATGATGATGTCTCCGTCGCTGGTGCGCTCGATGCGCCAATCCTGATTCGCCTGGCAGAATTCATAGAAGTCGCCATCGTCAAATCGTCTCAGCATCGCCTGGAAATGGAGAACAAATGGATACTGGATTGTTGGTGTTAGTGAAGTGCTCATAGGCCTCACCAGTAGTTGATCAGTCAGTGGCGGACGCAGCCGATTATATCACTCAACTCAAATAGTCACTGAGTTCTCTTCTTGATGAAAGTCAGTCGCCATCGAGCGGATTGCATTAAAGCCTCCCAGGAACAAGCACATCAATTCAGTCGCGCACCCGCTCGTCTTCACAACATCTTCATAACTTCATGGTACATAGATCCTTGCGTTTGAAACGCATTCCAGTCGAACTCTATCAAGCGAGGTGCGATGACACGTTCAAGAAACTGCATTCTTATCCAGTCGAAGGGACCAATGACACATCTGAAAAACTACATCCTCGTTCTTTCGATCATCGTGCTGTTGATTCCATCGGCGACGGCTCAAAACGCCGCCGCCAAACTGCCAGATACGCCGGCAGGGAAAAAAATGGCTGAACTGCTGTCCATCATCGAAACCGAAGATGGGCAAAAGGTCCTGGCCTTCATCCGCGGTTTCGCCAAGCCGTTTCTCGAACACGTGCCGGAAAAACAGCACATGCAGGTCATGGAGCAACTGCACGACACGACCGGTGGTTTTGCGGACCTAAAGGTCGAGCAATCATCTCCATATCATCTTGTCGTTACAGCGCGAGCTAAGCAGGGCGACCGCTCAGTCAAGATTGAGCTTCAGACTGAAGAGACGCCGCCGCACGCGATAGCTCTGCTTGGCTTTCGACCGGTTGAAGCAACACGCGCTGCTGAAGCAAAAGCACCGAGTGCGCCCATTGCCAGTAACGCCGAGATCAACCGGCGCATTAGCGAATACCTGAACAGCCTGACACCCAAAGGTCTTTCCGGTTCAGTGCTGGTGGCCAGAGGCGATCAGATCGTTTTCCACCAGGCCTATGGCATGGCCGACAGGGCAAAAGGCATTCGGAATACTCCAGAAACTGTTTTTCATATTGGCTCGATAGCTAAGCAGTTCACGGCAGCCGCTATCATGAAGTTGGAGATGCAAGGCAAGCTCAACACGAGCGATCCGATCGGCAAATATTTTGACAACGTCCCCGCTGATAAGCAGTCAATCACCTTGCACCACCTGCTGACGATGACCTCTGGCGTTATGGTTTCGCCAGGGCCGGGCCAGAGCGATGCAGTCAAAGATCGTGACCGGCGAGTCCTGCAGATTCTCGAAGCGCCGCTAAATTTCACGCCGGGCCAGCGGTACGAATACTCGAACGGCGGCTATAATCTGCTGGCCGCAATCGTCGAGAAAGCGTCGGGGCAATCCTTCAATCAATTCCTCTACGAACAGCTCTTCAGACCCGCCGGGCTGCAAGCCACTGGTTTCAACGTGCCGGTTTTCCAAACCCCTGACTGGGAGAAACAAACGGTCGCGCGCGTTTACAAAGGCGAGACCGACAATGGCTACCCGTGGGCTAACAATGCCGCGCCCTGGTTTCTGACTGGCCCCGGCAGCATTCTTTCGACCACCGGCGATCTGTTCAAATGGCACTTGGCGCTGCTCGGCGACAAAGTGCTTTCGCCTGCCGCCAAGAAAAAACTCTACACGCCGGTGTTGGATGACTACGCTTACGGTTGGACCGCGCGGCAAACTTCGCACGGGCTGCGGATTCAGCACAACGGCGGGACATCTCACGGCACGGGCGCATTTCTGATTCGCTATGTGGATACGGGTGTGACCATTGTCTTGTGTTTGAATAATTCGGGAATGGAGTTTCTCGACCCGCTCTCAAACAACTTAACCAGATTGGTGTTTGATGCCGACCAACCGGAAAACACCTCTGCTGCCTCTCGCACGACTGAAGGCCAAACGGATGCGCCAGCCAGGATCACAACCGAGATCAAAGCTGATGCGCCCGCGAAGATAGAAGAGTACCTGACTCGCCTCACTCCCTTCGGCTTTTCCGGCTCCGTGCTGGTGGCCAAAGACGACCGCGTTTTATTCCAAAAGGCTTATGGCATGGCCGACCGCGCGAAAGGTGTGGCCAACACCACGGACACGCTTTTCGATACTGGCTCGGTCGCCAAACAGTTCACTGCCGCTGCGATCTTCAAATTGGAGATGCTGGGCAAGCTCAACAGCAGCGATTCGATCGGCAAGTATCTCGACGGCGTGCCTCCCGATAAACAAGCCATCACCATTTTTCAATTGCTCTCGCACACCTCCGGCGTCATGACTTCGCAGAATATTTACGCGGGCGACAACTTTTCAGACCGTGACAAGCGAGTGAAGCAAATCCTCGATGCGCCGCTGCTCTTCAAGCCCGGTGAGCGTTATGACTACAGCAACGCCGGTTATAACCTGGCAGCGGCCATAATCGAAAAAGCCTCCGGACAATCCTATCAACAGTTCCTCTACGAGAATCTTTTCAAACCGTCGGGGATGACCTCGACGATGTTTCAGACAGGACATTTTGCTGTGCCCGGCGCGGACAAAAAGACGGTGGCGCGTTTATACGCCGGAGCGCGAGACAACGGCGTGCCTCGCGGCAAGGAGAACCTCGCGTGGTTCCTCACCGGCCCCGGCGGCATACTGACGACTCCTGGCGATTTTCTCAAATGGCATCAGGCGCTCAACGGCGACAAAGTTCTTTCGGTTGACGCGAAGAAGAAATATTACGAACTGGCGGCCACCGTCGGCACAATGAGGGACTCGCCTTATGGCCGGCAGGTTTCGCACGGCGGCGGCACGACGATGGGCACCGGCGCAACGTTCGCCCGCTTTCTGGATGCGGGCGTCCTGATCGCCACCTGTCTCAATAACTCAGGCGAGGAATTCAATGAGGTGGTCACCCGCGCTATTGTTTCTGCTCTGTTCGGCAGAGAGTTGAATATGCCGCCTGCCATCGTCTCCATTTCTCCGGCTGCGATGTCGAGAGTAACCGGGACGTTCGATCTGCCTTCGGGCGGAAAACTCACGGCGTTTGTCGCGGATGGACAACTGAATCTTTCGGCGGAAGATGGAAAAGGGTTGGCCGCCTTGTTTGAGGCACGACCATCGGAGCGTTATAAACAACTCGAAGAGCGCACGCTGAAGCTGGTCGAAGCGAGCGTCAAACACGATTACGAGCCGATGCGCCAGGCAATGATTTCGCCTTTGGCGCTTGACCGCTTGACGGCCAGGGAGCAAAAGAACTGGCAAGAGTGGCAAGCAAAGCACGGCGGCTTCAAAGGCTTCGTCATCATCGGGACCACTCCTGAGCCGATGAACGATGCGGCGGTCAACGTGCGCTTTGATTTCGAGCGGGGATCTGTGTTCACACAATATGTTTGGTTCCCGCGCGGCTTGGATGAGCGCCGTTTGTCGCCAGGCGCACCAGCCAAAGTTTTTTTCCCGGCTTCGGAGACAGACTTCGTTTCTTACAATTTGGTGTCGGGAGCGACGACGCGAATCAGCTTCAAGCTAGACGCTAAAGGGAAGGCCACGGGGATAGAACTGAAGAACAGAGATCAAGCTTCGCCCGTGGTCAACTCGGCGAGCAGCTCGACTGTCACTCAAAAGTCCGATCAAAAGTCTGACCTGGGGAAATTTCCTGACACGCCGTCCGGCCGCGTCGCCGCCGCTTACTTCAAAGCCTTCAACTCCGGCGACGAGAAAGTGATGAAGGAGTTCTTCCTCAATCATCTTTCCAAAGCGTCACTGGCAGGCCGTCCCATGGTAGATCGGCTCAAGGTCTACCATCAGATACACGGTGATCTGGGCAAGCTTGATGTGGACAGTGTTTCCGATGCCACTGCGCAAGGCATCACGGTGAAAGCACAGATCAACGGCGGCGGAGAGGTGGAATTTCGCTTTATGATGGATCCGGAAGAGCCGAATAAATTGAAAGGCATTGGGGTCGAGCGGAGGTAATCTACTTCGTGAAGGTCTGCTCGAGGTAAAAGATTCAATCGGGATTGACTTGCGGCGCACCGCGCCGTTGGAATTATGAATGCGCTTTGCGTCTTTGCGGATCTTGGCGTCTTTGCGCGAAACGGCTCCTAAGTGGCTATTCCGCGCAAAGACGCAAAGCTCCGCAAAGACCAAAAGCAGTCTTTGTACATACAGGCACGATTTGTTACGGGCTGTTCTTGTTTCCTCCCCGAGCGATGTATATCATAGGCGCGCTCAGGAGGGAGACTCTCTATGAAACGACTAGCTGTGTTGTTAGGCCTCTTGACGGTTGGCGCCGTCTCAATGATCTTCGCGCAGCAACAGCCGCAACCAAGACCGCCCGCCGCTCTCGAGATCCAGAAGGTGAAAGACAATCTCTACATGATCACGGGCGGGGGAGGGAATACCGCTGCGTTCATCACCGAAAAGGGCGTCGTCATCGTCGACACCAAGAACCCGGGCATGGGACCGGCCATCCTTGAGAAGGTGAAATCGGTCACACCCAAGCCCGTGACAATGATCATCAATACACACACTCACGGCGACCACGTCGGGAGCAACAGCGCGTTCACCGGAACGGTCGAGATCGTCGCTCATGAGAACTGCAAGGCGAGCATGGAAAAGATGACCGCGTTTCAAAGCGATGAGGGGAAGAAGTTTCTTCCAGGCAAAACCTACAAGGACAAGCTCAGCCTGCTGAAAGGGAAGGACAAGATTGATCTTTACTACTTCGGCCGAGGCCACACCGGCGGCGACACCTTCGTTGTATTCCCGGCGCTGAAGGTGATGCACGCCGGCGACATGTTCGCATTCTCGAACGGTCTGCCGATCATAGACATCAACAACGGCGGCAGCGGGCTCGATTATCCAAAGACCTTGATGAAAGCCGCGTCAGGAATTAAGGGCGTCGAGAGCGTCATACCGGGTCACAGCGCGGTCGCCCACTGGGCCGAATTTAAAGGATACGGCGAGTTCCTTGGCGATTTTGTCGCGGCCGTCCAGCAGGCGAAGAAGGACGGAAAGACTGTCGATCAGGCGGTGACCGATCTGAAGCTGCCCGAAAAATACAAGGACTTCAACCTGAGTCGCGCGAAGGCCGGAATCACTGCGATCTACAGCGAGCTGAAATAGAGAAAAACCATAACCGCAGAGGGCGCCGAGGAACGCGGAGGTATTTCCCCTGCGTTCCCCTGCGCCCTCTGCGGTTGAATCTTCCCTTTGTTCAAAACCGCAAAACGCAAAGTTGCCGCGCGATCGATGCTACAACGCGTGGCTTTGTCTTTCCTGATCCTCGGGTATCTCGCCCCGCCAGTTCACGCTCATCCGATTCCGTTCAGCTACCTCGATCTTCGTCTCAGCGACGGACGGATTGAAGGCACCCTCGTTGCGCACATTGAAGATCTTGCACACGACCTGAATGTGGACCCGCCCCGAGCGCTACTCGACGCAAAGATCGCGGAATCGAAAATGGATCCGATCGCAGCGCTCATACGTGCTCGGCTTGTATTGCTTGCCGACGGCCAGCCGGTCGGGTGGGAGCTGTTGGGGGTTGAGCCGCTTCCTGATCGTCAGGCCTTATCGTGCGTGCTGCGATTCGACACGAACGTCAAACCATCCGCGCTCAGAATTCAGTGCGCGCTCTTTCCTTATGATCCGCAACATCAGACGTTCCTCAACGTGTATGAGGAGGACCGGCTCGTCCATCAGGAGATCTTCACGCAAGACCATCAGATGTTCGTTTACCGGCCGGGTGACCGTCAGGGCTGGATGTCCGTTGTGAAGGAGTTCATTCCGGCCGGCGTCTATCACATCTTCACCGGCCCGGATCACATCCTGTTTGTCATCGGGCTGTTGCTGTTGGGCGGGAGTCTTCTGCGGCTGCTGAGCATTGTGACTGCTTTCACGATTGCTCACAGCATCACGTTGTCGCTTGCGGCGTTGAACATAGTAGATCCATCACCCAGGCTTATTGAACCGGCCATTGCGCTGAGCATCATCTATGTGGGCATCGACAATCTGATGGTCGGCAAGACGGGCCGCGACGTGCGCGCGTGGATAGCTTTCTTTTTTGGTTTCGTGCATGGGTTTGGATTCGCGGGAGTGTTGAGGGAATTCGGTCTGCCGCGCGAGGCGCTTGGTTGGTCGCTGTTCTCGTTCAACTTCGGTGTCGAGATCGGACAGGCATGTATCGTGGTCGTGGTTGCGACTCTGTTAGCGGCGATTCGAAATCGAAATCAAGTGCTCGCGCGTCGAATCATGAAAGTGGGCTCGGTATGCGTGATCCTTGCGGGAACGTGGTGGTTTATCCAACGGGTGTTCTTATGAATCTTTGCGAACTTTGCGTTTCTTTGCGTCTTTGCGCGAAATTGACATTGCAAGGATGGTTTCGCGCAAAGACGCAAAGCACCGCAAAGACGCAAAGTACCACAGCAGTCTCATTAACCGTTCTTGTGTCCATCCGGACCCCTGTATATGATGGGCGCGCTCAGGAGGGAAACTCTCTATGAAACGATTAGCCGTGTTGTTAGGCCTTTTGACGGTTGGCGCCGTCTCAATAATCTTCGCGCAACCACATCCGCGGCAATCACCGCCTGCGCTCGAGATTCAGAAGGTGAAAGACAATCTCTACATGATCACCGGCGGGGGAGGGAACACCGCGGCGTTCATTACTGAGAAGGGCGTCGTCATCGTGGACACCAAGATCCAGGGCAACGGACCAGCGATTCTGGAGAAGGTGAAATCGGTAACGCCCAAACCGGTGACGATGGTTATCAACACGCACACGCACTTCGACCACGTCGGGAGCAACAATGCGTTCACCGGAATGGTCGAGTTTGTCGCTCACGAGAACTGCAAGGCAAGCATGGAGAAGATGCCCGCGTTTCTAAGCGACGAAGGCAAGAAATTCCTTCCAGGTAAGACCTTCAAGGACACACTCAGCCTGCTCAAGGGCAACGACAGAATCGACCTGTACTACTTCGGCCGCGGCCACACAGGCGGCGATACGTTCGTGGTGTTCCCGGCCTTGAAAGTCATGCACGCGGGCGACATGTTCGCATTCTCGAAGGCGCTGCCCCTCATCGACACCGGCGCCGGCGGCAGCGGGCTGGAATACCCCAGGACTTTGATGAAAGCCGCGGCGGGGATCAAAGGCGTCGACAGTGTGATCCTCGGCCACAGCCCGGTAACCGACTGGGCCGCGTTCAAAGAGTACGGAGAGTTCCTTCGCGATTTTGTCGCGGCGGTCACTCAGGCGAAGAAGGACGGCAAGACGGCCGAGCAGGCGGTCACCGATCTGAAGCTGCCCGACAAATACAAGGAATATAAACTGGGTGGCGCGAAGGGTGGAGTCAACGCGATCTACAGCGAACTCAAGTAGCTGCGAATTGAAACGGCAGAGAAGGCGAGGAACGTAATGCCCTGTTTTCCGCGCCTCTGTTTATTAAGTCATCGTTATCAAGCAAGCTCAGTACGAATTGCTTGTATTGCTGCGTCAATATCCGCCTCAGTATTGAAAACATGGGGCGAAATACGATTTCCGTTAAACCATCTTTTCTCGGCGACCTTGACTACGATGCGGTATTTCTTCTGCAAGAGATCGCGAAAAGCACGGCTGTCGATCGAGTCCGGAAGCTTGAAAGCGACAAGCGCCGTCGTCAGCGGCCCAGGCGGCGGACTGACCATTTGTATCTTTGAGATTTTGCTGAGCCCCGCATAAGCGCGGTCGCGCAATTCGATGATTCGTTTCTCAACCGTCGCCATGCCGCGTTTTTGCATGGCCTCGACGGCGGCTCCCAGCCCGACCATTAGAGGCAGACTCCCGATACCCGTCGATTGCGCAACGAACCGAAGCCCCCGCTCGCGTTGAACCGGCTGGATCAAGGAACTCGCATCTTTGCTGATGTACAGAAACCCCGTTCCTTTTGGACCCATCAGCCATTTGTGGCCGGTCGTTGCATAGGCGTGGCATCCCAACTTCCTTACGTCCACATCAATGCCGCCAACCGCCTGCGCCCCGTCAACGACACACAATATCCCGCGAGTCTTGGCCAAAGCCGCGATCTCGGCAATCGGCATTCGAAGCCCGGTTGACGTGATCACGTGGCTTACACTGATAACCTTTGTACGGTCGGTAATCGCTTTTTCAAACCGGCTGATTATCGCCCTGATGTTGAAATCGCCAGGCGTTATCGAAACCACGTCGATGTCGATGCCGCGGCGTCGCTGCAGATAGCTCCAACATATGCTTCCGCCTTCGTGTTCAACGTCAGTGGTCAGGACACGGTCGCCGCGATCCAGATTGATTCCTAAGGCGACGCAGTTCATCGCGTCGGTCGCGCTTCGGGTTATGAGCAGTTCGTCGGCGGTGCAGCCGATCAACGCCGCTACCTTTTCACGTGCGTGATCCGTCGCTACATGAACTGCGCCGTCACCATACGCCATCGCGACCGGGTTCAACTCCAGCTCATACCATGCCTTCAACACCTTATCGAGAACGGTTCGAGGTGTGGGCCCGAGTGCGGCCGTGTTGAGGTAGTTCAGCCCCGGCTCGAACAGGTATTCCGAAGTATTGGCAGGGAGCGCCTCTGAACCAACGCCTTCTGACCAGGCAGCGGACTCTCCGCTCATCAGCAATGCGCTGCCGGCCAGCGACGCGAGTAGCTCGCGTCTTGAGAGGTTGCTCATCTCGCTCCTTCCGTTCTCCACGGGAACCAGGCATCCTCACCGATCAATCGGCGATCGCTTGATAAGTCAGCGTGCGAAACGCCGAGCCATAGTCCACCGGGTTCAGCAAAAGCTGGGTCATAAAAATGCCAATCAGTTCTTCCTTCGGATCAATCCAGAATTTCGTGCCCGCCGCGCCACCCCAGTTGTATTCACCCGCTGTTCCCATCGTCCCCGCTTCTCCGGGCGCCTTGCTCACCGCAAAGCCGAGGCCGAAGCCAACACCCGGCGACAGCTCTGGAATCTTGCCCAGATTGTCGCTGGTCATCAGTTGGATGGTTTTGCGGCTCAGCAGCCGCGTGCCGTTGTACTGCCCTTGGTTGAGCAGCATCTGGCAAAAACGCAAATAATCATAAGCGGTCGAAACCAAGCCGCCACCGCCCGACTGGAACGCTGGCGGTTCGAGGTAAGAAAGCGCAGCAGTGGGAAACTTGTCCGTGCAGTCTTGCCAGGTTGCGCACACCGCCGCTGGCTGGAGTTTGCCTTCTTTGGTCGTGATGTAAAGTTTGGCCAAACGGTCTTTTTTGCTGGCTGGAACATAAAACCCGGTGTCGCGCATTTCCAGAGGAGCGAAGATGCGCTCCTGCAAAAACTGCTCGAAGGATTTGCCGGAAAGAACTTCCACCAGGCGTCCGAGCACATCCACCGAAAGACTGTAATTCCAGCGCGTGCCAGGTTCGTAGAGCAAAGGAAGCCGCGCCAGTTGCGTGACAAACGTCGCCAGATTTCCATCCATCACGCCCTTGGTCTTGCGATACTCCCGGTCAACCAGCGTCTCGCCAAACACGCCGTAGGTTAGCCCGGAAGTATGCCGCAGTAGATCGCGGATGGTGATCGGGCGTTTCGCGGGCACGGTCTTGAGCACGGGCTGTCCAGTCTGCGGGTCTTTCTCTTCGACGCCGACCTGCATTTTGGCGAACTCCGGCAGATAGTTGGCCACCGGATCGTTGAGCTGAAACTTGCCCTCTTCGTAAAGCATCATCACCGCAACGCTGGTGATTGGCTTGCTCATCGAGTAGATGCGATGAATCGTATCGAGGCGCATCGGCTTGCCGGCTTCGATGTCGGCCATGCCAAAGGCTTCCTGATAAGCGATCTTGCCGCGCCTGGCGATGAGCGCGAAAACGCCCGGGATCTTTTTTTCCGCCACGTACTGATTCATCACCGCGCGCAGGCGGTCGAGGCGGCTACTCGCCAGGCCGACCTCTTCAGGCGTGACAGTGAGCTTATCAATATTGATTCTGCCGGGTCCGGCGCTGGCCACAGGGCCAACGACTGGATAAGCGGACACGAGCAGAAGCATCAGAAGAGAGACCAACAGACGTTTCATAAATCCTCCGCGGAAATCGCCGTTGCCGATGCGAGGCGAGGGGGCTGCGGCGACAACTCGATGTTCGATGTTTGAGCCGATGTGATACGGCAATGAATCAAGTTGGGTATTAGAAGGCTGCTACCTGGCCATTCTTTATTTCGACCTGGAGTAAGCGTCCCGCCATCTTCACCCAGTACTTGCCGACGGGCAGCCCGAGGCGCAATGTGCCATAGTCCTTGACGAGCAGTGCTTTCTTGTCCGAATCGTAGACGTCCGTTCTGTCCATGCCGGTGTAGACAACGCGCAGCAGTCCCATCAGCAAGTGTGTTTCCTGGCCCGTCTGGATGGGCACGCCTGTAATGCGCTTGTTCGCGACGACAACGTCGTAGGCGCCCGGCAGGAGATCAAATTTTCGCTTGCGATCTTCGAGCGGATCGCCGCCGTCTTTGCTGCTGATCTTCACCAGCATGTGCGCCATCGGCACTTCGTCGTGGAAGTCGACGACCAACCGTCCCTTGGCGCCGGTCAGGTCTTCGCCTGGCTTGATCTCCCAACGAACAATGTTTGAAATCTGTTCCTGGGGGGTAATTGCGTTCTTCTCAGCTTTGGCTCGGGGCGCTTTTTGACTCGCGATTGTCGACGCGCCGCCACTCAACAATGATTGACTGAGAATAATGGATGCGGCGACAAACATCATCGGCATTTTGATGATCCGTGGCATGCGTATGCTCCTTTCAAGGGTGCGAATGGGGATCTCAGAGTTCTTCCCTCAAGGCGTGAACTTGTAAACCATCGAGATGTTGGCGTCAACCGCCAGGCACTTGAGTCGAGCTTTCGTATCGTCGAAAGTTGCAATCCGGAGGTTCGGATCACCCCAGTTCGCTAAGCAACAGCCTTGCATCTTTCAGATCCGCGGTATCGAAGCCTTCCGTGAACCAGTCGTAACTCTCTGCGAGGATCGCTCTTGCTTCTTCGCGTTTGGCCTGGTGAAGCCACAAGCGCGCGAGGCTCATCACCGCGCGCAGCTCAAATGACTTCGCCTGCTGCTGCCGGGCAATTTCAATGGCTCGTCGAAAGCATGATTCCGCTTCAGAGGGCGAGTCGACTCCGGCCATTCCCAACGCGTCGCCTTTGAGTCTGTACAACTCGGCCTCGTAGAACGGTTCATTGTTCCGCGCGGTAACATCCATTCCTTCTTTTAGGGCTTCGAGCGCTTCGTCTACACGCCCGGCTTTGTTCAACGCTTCGGCCAGCAGCGCAAGGAAGTAGCCGTGTTGCTGCTTTGTCCCGATTGCAAGCGACGAGGCAAGACCCTCGCGGATCAACTCGATCCCTTCCGCGTGACCGTGCATAGCGACCGCCCATCCGCGAGTCAGCAATGCAACCGCGGCGTAGTATGGCAGCCCGTGTTCTTCAGCGAGCCCGGCCGTTTTCGCCGCAAACTCCAAAGTCTTGTCGAGGTTGTGATGAAACGCTCCCAGATAGCCCGCCAATGCGAGCGTGTTGGCGATACCGACTGGAAGTCGCATACGGTTAGCCCTCGCGAGAGCCTCGTCCATCACTCGTTGTGACTGGTCCGGATATCCGAGATACAACAGCATTCGAGCCAGATGTGCGCGGCTCAACACCGCGCCGTACATGGAAGACGGGGACTCGATTCCCGCGTCGTCGTGAATGGTTATCGTCTGCTCGAAATGATCGCGAGCCTCGGTGAACTTGCCCAGATAACATTGACTCAGCCCGATCACCCAGTGAGATTGCAGAAGCATCGACGGGTTCCGGATCTTTTCCGCAAGCCGCAGACATTGTTCGCCGTGGTCGAAGGCGCGTTCGTATTCGGCGCGAACAACATAGACAATCGCGAGGCTGAACTGCGCTCGAAAGAGCTGGGCGACGTCGTTCAGTTGCAAGCCAAGCTCGCGTGCACGTATGAAAGCCTGCTCGACTTCGGGCACGGCGAAGCCTTTGGTGACCATCAGCGATTGCCCCAGCATCGCTTGCAGCTTGAGTTCCTGCGACGCGCACTCAGTCGCGTCAGGCAACAGCCGCAGCATTTCCAAACCTCGCTCGGCCAGCACGCCTGCTTCCTGAAGCGCGAATACTTCCGAGGCATTGTCCGCAGCCGCCAGGTAATAGTCGGCGGCTCGCGACCAATCCCGCGCAGTCTCGAACAGGAACGCCAACTCCGCGGCAACCGTCGCGCTCTGTTTCCCGTAACAACCAAGCAGCGCTTCGGCGACCGTCGCGCTCAATTGAGACCTTCGCGTCGGCCTGAGCGAAGCGTACAACGCGTTCTGATAAAGAACGTGGACGAATCGATAACGCAAGGTCAGCACGCGTCCGGGAAACTCTCTTTCACTGACGAACCGAACCAACGCATAGACTCGCTCCAACGTCTCGAGCCGCTCTTCAATATCCGCGGGATCCAGCTCGAGCGCTTTGGCGACGATCGCCGAATCGAATTCATATCCCTGAACGCTCGCGGCTACGAGCAAGCGCCGATCTTCTTCGCTCAGTTGCGCGATCTTGCGCTCGATCATTCCGCGCACCGATTCCGGCAAGTCACGCTCGATGGCGGGCAGCGATTGCGCGAGCACCCATCGGCCTTGCTGTTCGGCGATCACCCCGCGGTCGCGGAGGTAGCGCACGAGATCGGCCATGAAAAGGGGATTGCCTTCGGTCTTTGAATGAATCAACGCGGGGAGTTCGGCAGGGAAGCGATGCTCCGGGAATTCAAGCGCCAGATACTTTTCGATTTCCGAATGCGACAAAAATTCCAGCTTGATCTCCCGGCACACGCCGCGCGCCTGCAAGTCCGGCTTGACGTGCAGGAACGGATGCTTTGCAAGCAGCAGATCCGAGGGCCGATACGTTGCGATGATAAGCGCTCGCATCGAATCGAACTTGCTCGCCAGATAAGCCAACAGATCAATGGTCGATACATCAGCCCAATGAAGATCATCGAAGAAGATCACAAGCGGCCGGTATTCGGAGAGCTCCTCGAGCAGCGCGCCGAATTCGCGTTTCATTCGTTCTTGTGACGCTGCACGTTCCGCGAGCAATCGCTCAACCGAAGAATCATCGGGCTGAAGCGGCATCGCCTGCGCGTACCACGTTGGGGCGAGCCGCTTCGTGGTTTGCACAATCGATTCAGTACCCGATAACGAAACACGCGATTGCCCGTCCGCGCCGCGCAACAGGCCGTCGAGCGCTTCGAGCCACGGCAGGTAAGCTTCGGTTCCGGCGAGGCGCTCCGAGCATCGTCCACGCGCGATGATGCAGGCCTGACCGCTGGCCCGCAGATCACTGAGGAAGTCTTCGACCAGAGTCGTCTTACCCATCCCCGGCTCGCCCGGAACGCACATCAGCAAACCCTTACCAGAGGATGCAGAGGCAAGCGCTTCACGCAATTCCGCGTGCGCATTCTCTCGACCAACCGTGTGGCGCAGATGTGACCTCAGGAGCGGTGAGCGGCTCTCTCCGGCGAAGCTTTGCCCGGAGACTTCAGCGAGCGCCGCTTCAACTTCCGGCGCGGTGGGCCGCAGCCGCGCGTCTTTCTCGAGCATTCGCAGGATCAGGGCTTCAACCGCGGAAGGGAGTTCCGGATTCAAACGTGAAGGACCGACTGCTGGTTGCCCGGTTATGGCATTGAGAGTTCCGAGTACCGAATCAGTCGCAAACGGATGCCGTCCCGTGGCCATCTCGTAGAAGATCATCCCGAGCGAGAATATGTCTGACGGACTGCTGACGTTTTCGCCACGCGCCTGCTCGGGTGACATGTAACGAGCGCTGCCTACGAGTGAGCCAGGCTGCGTGTACTGCAGAGTCGCCGCTTCTTTATCCATGGCCGTTGGCACTAGTCGCGCCAACCCGAAGTCGAGCACCTTCACATAACCGTCACCGCGAACCATGATGTTCTCGGGTTTGATGTCACGATGCGTGATGCCGGCAGCGTGTGCGGCGCCCAGCGCTTTTGTCATCTGACTGCCGAGTTGTATGAGCGCGCTGACCGAAACGCCTTCCTCAATCAACCCGCGCAGGGTCCGTCCGTCAACCAGCTCCATCACGATGAAACGCACATCACCGACTTCGGCGAGTTCGTGAATCGTGACGATGTTCGGATGATTGAGCGCGGAAGTGGCGCGGGCCTCCTGCTCGAATCGAAGCAACCTATCTGTGTCGTTGGCGAATGACGCGGGCAGAACTTTGATGGCTACATCGCGGCCGAGGCGGTCATCGCGCGCGCGATAGACCTCGCCCATCCCGCCCGCTCCAAGCGGCGAGATCACAGTGTAAGATCCGATACGCGCGCCGTTTTCTAGAAACATCGGAATGCGGGGGAGGGAATGATCACCTGGGGAGTCTCCGAGCGCCGAGGTTTTCGTACCACTTCAAATTCGCCGTCGCGGTGCCAATGCACGCGACATCGAGCTTGCCATCTCCGTTCAAGTCAGCCACCGCACAGCCGGCCGCTGACATGCCGCCATCATCAAGGACCTGACGAGACCAGTGATCGCCTCTCGGATCATCCGCGGAGTAGACGTACACACTTCGTCCTTGCCCTCGATATCCGGCGATTACTTCGTCCCTTCCGTCATGATTCAGGTCGGCAGTTAGCAGCACGTGACCGTCGTTCAGTGTTGTATCGATTACTTGCGGCTGCCATGAGTTTTGCGATTGCCGATAGACGACAACTTGATTGCCGTGCCACGGCTCGATCGTACCGAGGAACCGGTCTCGTCCCAGCTTACCAACGGCGATTTCGCTTGAACCGCCGCGCGGCCATGCTTCGGGGTTGCCCTTCACAATGCTCGTTCGCTGCCAGCCGGCCTTTCCGAAGCTGAAGAGATCGACTCCGAGGAAGCTCGCGGTCAGAATTTCTTCCGGCTTGCCGGCGTCCCAATTAGCAGCGAGTAGTCCGTGCAATACGCCTTGTAGTTCCTCGGAGATCATCTCGCGCTTCCAGAGTCCGGGCCGGTAGAACACGACTGGAACCGCGCCTTTGTAATCGGGTGGCTTCGCAAGCGCGCCCGCGAGCGGCGCATTCACAAGAACCTTTTTCCCTTTGCCGTCGATATCGACCCAGCGCAGCCGATGCGAAGTCGAGAGCCGATCGATCTCGATCATCTCCCAGGGCTCGTAGAGATCGCGCTTGTGTTTTAGAAGCGAAACAATGCCGATGCTTTTTGACGGGTCGGGTGAGAATTCATGCGCGAGTGCGATCTCCGGAATTCCGTCGCCGTCGATATCCCACGCCGCGCAGTTGATCGGGCGCGAGATATTGACAGCGAGCACGTGTCGCTGCCACCCGGGATTTTCGAACCATGCGAGTTCATTCAATCCGCTTGCAAGCGCTATCAAATCCGGTTTGCCGTCGTGATTGATATCCGAGACGACTACTTGATAACCGCCGGCCAAATTTGTGGCGATAGTGTGCTCGGCAAATGTCGCGGGACTCGAGTTGGAGCTCGCGAAGCCGAGTTGAGATGTGATGACTGCTATGAAAATCAGAGCAGCGAATACCGCGTTCGACGGGCGCACGATTTTTCCTCGACGGCTTTCTTGATGAGCGTGAATGAGCTTGGGAACTGTACTATCCGACGCCTTGTTTTTCAATCTGCGGTTAGTCCAGTCTTCAGATACGAAAATGCGAAGAAGATTCGCTTTGCTGAAATCCCGAAGGGTGCAAGCAAAAGCCCTCTAAGGCCGGCGGTACGTCGGTTTGAAAAGTTCGCGCAGATCGCGTACGGGTTTGTCAGGCGGTTTCTGATCCGCAGGTTGTTCGATCTTCATAGTGGGCTCGTTCAAGCGGCGGAAGTTGTATCTGATAAGCGCGCGCGTCCCCACAGGTTTGCCGTCGCGTGTTGCCGGTTTGAATTTCAATTGGCTAATCGCATGTTCGGCTGACTCGTCTAATCCGAATCCCGCCCATCGAGTTATGTGGATTTGCCCGATCTCACCGTTCGTGTAAAAGACAACACGCGCTTCGACCGTAGCGGTGATGTCGGCTTGCTCCGCGGCTGAAGAGTATTCGGGTTTCACTCGATTGATAAGTTCAGGCGGCTTGAATCCCGCCGCGCGCGGTGAGTCCGGGTCGGGAAGATCTTCGATCTCCTCAGTGAAGTATCGAGGTGGTGTCTGAATCGATAGACGACGTTCAATCATGCGGTCAATATAAACCGGGGCGAGCGCAGTCATCCGAGCGATCAATGCTTGCGTGGCGACTTCGCGAGAAGCGGCTTTTTCAGAGATGAAGTCGAACATCGCCAATGCTCCGCTTCTGGCCTCAACGATGAACACTCCGGCATTAGTCTCTTCGTGTGATTCACGTTCGCGTTCGCTTCGAGTCAGGGCTTCGCTCTTGCCGATGACAAAAAAGTCGCAGCCTATCGCGGAGCTCAGCCTGCGAGCCTCATCGGTGCTCAGGTTTATCGAGCCAGCGTAGCCGATCCCTTTCAGCGCCGCGCGCACCATCGACTGATCCAGCATGACTACGCGGTCGTCTCGTGCAAGCGCTTCGGCGAAGGTCGATTCCACGGCACTCGAGCCGTCATTTGGTTTCGCAGGTGCAAATCCTGCGAACGCGACTCGAATTGTTATTGTCGGTGATTGAGCGATTGATGCTACCGGGGCAAGAAACAATATCGCGGTAAGACACAAAACGCGAAACACGTGAATAGCACTCCAATCAAATCCAGCGCGTTATCGCTGTGGTCAGAGAGAAACGATCTTTGGAATGAGCCGCACGATCAACTCCGAGAGTTGTTTGCCGGCGCGCTCGCCGACAACCATCACCTCGCTGTGATCGATCTTCGCCGAGGACATCCCCGCCGCGATGTTTGTGATGCACGATACGGCGAGCACCTTCATTCCACAATGCCTGGCCACGATGACTTCGGGCACGGTCGACATTCCAACCGCGTCCGCGCCGAACTTCCGCATCATTCGGATTTCGGCGGGCGTTTCGTAAGACGGGCCGCGCAACGCCATATAGACGCCTTCAAACAAAACCACATCGATCTCGCGAGCGATTGCGTGCGCGGCTTCGAGGTAAGACGGTGTGTAGGCGGCCGTCATATCCGGGAACCGCGGGCCGAAGCGTTCGTCGTTCGGTCCGCGCAAGGGATTATCTCCCATTGCATTTATGTGATCAGTTATCGCCATTAGCGAGCCGGGGGAAAGATGAGGAGCAGTTCCACCCGCGGCGTTAGTCAGAATCACCGAGGTTATTCCCATCAAGCTGAAGACTCGAATTGGCAGCGTCACCTGTTCCATCGAGTAGCCTTCGTAAAAATGGACTCGGCCCTTCATCAGCGCGACGTCCACACCGCCAATTGAGCCGATTAACAGTTTTCCTTCGTGTCCGGGGACCGTCGAGGAAACAAAGTGGGGTATCTCACTGTACGGGATCTCGACACCATCCTGAAGCGTCTCCGCTACGCCGCCCAGTCCTGATCCAAGCACCACTGCTACGCGAGGCGTCCGCCCCTGTGACTTCGCTGTGATGTAGCGCGAGGATTCGGCCGCCTGATCGTAGATTGAAATAGTCATATTTGAGAACTTTATTTTTCCTTGATGTAAGGCGTGCCGATCGCGCGCGGTGGTGTTGCGCGGCCGATGAATCCAGCCAGCACAACCATCGTTAGCACGTAGGGAATAATCTGGATGAACTGCACGGGAATCGGCACGACCCCTTGCATTTGATCGGAGATTCCTTCTGCAAGGCCGAACAACAGGCACGCCAGAAAAGCGCCGACCGGATGCCACTTGCCGAAGATCAGCGCGGCCAGCGCGATGAACCCTCGGCCGCCGGTCATGTTTCTGGTGAACAAAGAATTCTGCGCGATGGAAAGATAAGCGCCGCCGATTCCTGCAAGCAACCCGCTTAACAAAACCCCCGCGTAGCGCAGCCGGTATACGCTCACGCCCGCGGTGTCGGCGGCTTCAGGGTTCTCGCCGACCGCGCGTAATCTCAAGCCAAACCGCGTGCGAAACAGAACGTAATAACTGATGGGGACCAGTGCGAAAGCAAGATATGAAATCGGCGTGTGCCCTGATAATAACTGTTTCAATACCGGGATGTTTTCAATCAACGGCAAGTGCCATTCGGGAAGGGTCTGTTCGCGCGGGAGCTGTGGCGTCGAGCCGGTGGATTCAAACAGCGCGCCCGATACCAGCGGCGGGACTCCGAGAAAGAGAATGTTGATTGCCGTACCTACCACAACTTGATCGGCTTTGAATTGAATTGATGCGAGCGCGTGAATAAGCGCTACCAACAGGCCAGCAAGCGCGGCGCACATCAGCCCGATCCAGGGATTGCCGACCTTCACAGTCACGGCGGCGGCCGTAAACGCGCCTGCGAGCATTATGCCTTCGAGGGCAATGTTGATGACTCCGCCGCGCTCCGAAAACATCCCGCCCAATGAAGCGAGCGTAAGCGGCGTCGCGTATCTGATCATCGACGCGAGAAGTGAAAGTGTAAGGATGGTTCTAAGCATCTACTCTTTTAGGTTCCGAGTTCAGGGTTCCGGGTTCAGCGTGCGAACCCTGAACCCGGAACGACGAACCCTGACGTTTTCAAACCGTTCCTCGAATAAATCTCTTTGCCCCGCCACGGAACACGGCTTCGCAAGCGACAAACAATATGATGATCGCTTGCAGGATCACGACCCAGTCCTTCGATACGTTGTCGGTGAAGATATCGATGAACAGGCTCGCGCGATTCAATGCGCCGAATAGCAGAGCCGCGATCAACACGCCGGCCGGATGATTTCTACCGAGCAATGCCACGGCGATCCCGGTGAAGCCATAGTTCTTCGAAAAATCATGATAATAACGATACCTGTAGCCCAATACGTCGTTGACGCCGACCATTCCCGCTAGCATCCCCGAAATGAACATCGCGATAACAATGTTTCGCGCGATCGAAATCCCGCCGTATTCCGCGGCCGAGGGACTCAAGCCGACGGCGCGCAGCTCGTATCCCCACTTGGTCTTCCACAGAAAGACGTAGACGATCACGCACGCCGCAAGCGCGAACAAGAACGCAAGGTTCAACGGCAGACGCTCGGGAAAGCTTATGCCGATCGCGCCGAGCATCGCGCTCATTCTAGGAATGTGCGGGCCGACTATTTGATCTCCGACTTTCTCGGCGATGGGAAAGGTCTCGAGTATCGGATCTCCCACTTTGCGATAATGGTATTGAGTAAGGTAACTGACTAAACCCACCGCGATGAAGTTCATCATTATGGTAGTGATGACTTCGTGAGCGCCGAACTTCGCTTTCAGAACTCCGGGAATGCCCGACCAGATTCCCCCGGCCAGCATCGCGGCGAGTATCGCAAGCAGCGCCACGATGATCGCGGGCCAACCCGGGAGGACCAATCCCACCCAAGCGGTCGCGAACGCCGCGACTATGAGTTGGCCTTCGGCGCCGATGTTAAGCAATCCGCATTTGAACGCGACCGCGACCGCCAACCCGGTAAATATCAGCGGTGTGGCGTAGAATAATGTGTAGCCGATCCCATCCATCGAGCCGAACGCGCTGGTAAAGAATAGCTCGTAAACCAGCAGCGGGCTGTCGCCAACCATCCAGACGACTACGCCGCCGACCACAAAAGCCGCCAGCACTGCGATGAGCGGAAATAGAAGTTCCTTGAGCAGACTCTTGATCAATTCTTAGTGACTCGTTTTCGAATTGTGACGACGAAGGCTTCCGTCATCCGCGTGAAAAGTGCCAGACGCTGCGTGCTTCAATTATTCAAACTCGCGGAGCGGCTTTGAAATAACCAATCGCACACGCGAGCACGATGCCGACTATACCAGCAATCAAGCCGGCAGTCACAGTGCCTCGCAAATTGCTTGGGCGTGTCTTCGCACCCGGAACGATTCGCTCGATCAAGCGAGACCGCGCCGTCGAGATCGGCGATGAATTATTGCTCACGACTTCGTCCAGTTGAGTTCTGATCTTGAGCGCGGCATCGCGGACAGCGGGAGAGGCCCCGAGTGACTTCAATTGCTCTTCGAGCCAGTGCTGCTGATCCAAATGTGGCGCGAGCGCTTCGTCGTACATTTTATCGTGCCGAGCGATTATCTCATCTGACATGACCTGTGCGAGCCTGACTGATTCCTCCGCGGTCTCAGTAGCCGCGGTCACTCGAATTAGAATCGGAGCGAAAGATCGAGGCCTTCCCGACTCAACCGGCGCTACTTGAACGTGACGCGAGATCTGCCCGGCTTTGACGCCCGCCTTTTCTGCCACGTCTTGTATGAAGCCCGGGCTGTTGGCCGATTCAACGGTGACGTAGATGTCTCTAATGGGTTTGCTCCAGACGCGGCCCGGTTCAATCAGCGCGTTGGCTGTATGAGTCTCAGTTTGTTGCACTCCCATCACGGCCGATAATCCGCTCGCGGCGATGACGAGAAGTACGATCAGCCACTTGCCTCGCCATATCCAGCTCAGGAAAGCATCGAGTCGAATTTCGTCCGAGGGTGTTTCTTCTTTTTCCGGCATCTACTGCTCGGGTCCTCAGAAGTCTCAGAATCAATGGCGCGACCGCGCCATCAACGGAAGCGTCACGATTTGCTGCTTATGTCGCCGCTCGTGATTATCAGTTTAATTCGGCGATTGTCAACTTCCGGTGTCCTGAAGCTCGAAGCCGAACTGCGGTTGGCAGGTGATCGCTTCTCGGATACGATTGCCGGTCCGGCCGTCGGAACGATAATGAGTTCATTTGCGAACACGTCTGGTTCGTTTGCGTTGCGACCTGCGCGGCCCGATGACGAAGTCTTCCTCCTTGAGCTTTATTGCACCACGCGGCGGGATGAGCTGGGGGCGTGGGGCGTCGGAGGCGCGCAAGTGGACGCGCTTCTGAAGATGCAATTTGCCGCACGACAGAGGCATTATGAGATTGCGTTTCCTGGAGCGGAGCATCAGATCATTCTTTGCGACGATCAACAGGCGGGCCGAATTCTGGTTTACCGTTCCGATCTCGAGATTCGTTTGGTGGACGTCGCGTTGTTGCCCGAGCATCGGGGAAGGGGGGCCGGTGCCTGGCTGCTCGAGAACCTCATGGCCGAGTCGCGCGCGACGGCAAAGCCGGTGACTCTGCACGTTGACAAACTGAGTCGCGCTGCTCATCTTTATCAGCGGCTTGGCTTTGTGGTAACGGCCGATACAGGCGCCGATTACAAGATGGAGTGGCGCGAGAAAGAAACAGCTAAGGAGACCTAGCAAAATGCCGGAGCACTTTTCGATCGACCAGTTTTCATCTCATGTGAATACAAAATTCCTGATGCATTATGGCCAATCGCAAACTGCGGAACTCGAGTTGATAAACGTCAGCGATGTTGGCTCATCCGCGAGGCAGTCCCAGTTTTCGCTGCACTTTCAGGGTCCGGTAGACGCGCCGATCGCTCAGGGGGTTTACCGGATTGAGCATCCGGAATTCGAGCCGCTTGATCTGTTCCTTGTGCCGCTCGGCAAGGATCAGAAGGGCGTGACGTATGAAGCGATCTTTAACCGGATGATCGAATGAGATGGAAATCAGATCTAAGAGAATCGCGCTTGCTGACTCGAGAGTAGTGTTCTTTCGCCAGGTGACGCCGGAAGACGACGCGTTTCTGATCGCAGTCTATGGCAGCACTCGCGCCGAAGAGTTGGCGCTGACGAACTGGGATGATTCTCAACGGGAAACTTTTCTGAGGATGCAGTTCGGAGCCCAAGCTGCGCATTACCTGGAGCATTACCCTGGCGGAGAGCACTTAATTATCCTCGCGGGTGGAGAGGCGGTGGGCCGAGTTTACGTTGCGAACATCGAGAAAGAGATAAGAATTCTCGATATAACTCTTCTTCCGCGGAATCGAGGTACGGGAATAGGCGCGCCGATAATCAAAGAACTGATGTCGGAGGCCGCCGGATTCGGAAAACCTTTGACCATCTACATCGAAAGCTACAATCGGTCGATGGGGTTGTTTGAGCGATTGGGCTTCGCGAAGGTTGGCGAACACGGGTACAGCCATCTCATGGAATGGCGTTCAGATTTGTCCTGATACCGACGTCCCGTATGCGGCCGCATAGCGGCCACCTATCGAAGCACAACACCGGCCAGAGAATAGGTCACCGTACCCCCGCCCGCGCGGGCGAGGCCGAATAAATCTAAATTGTGATCCGAACTCCTATGTCAGGGATTGAGCCGGTTGATTACCGCCCCGTATTGAGTCCCCTGCCAGCCCTTCTGTCCCGGCACTATGAACAGCTTGAACGTTCCCAGCTTGGCGTGCTCCAGCGTGTACGTTCCCTGTCGCAACGGCAAGTCGTTTGGACCACGGAACACGATCGAAAAACAATCTCGAGTGCCGGTCCCGCTGCTCTTGTAGTTGGGTGGATTCTCGTCCAGCACCGCCACAAGCGGCATCTCGGTCAGCTTCACGCCGCCGAGGCGAAATGTGAACTTGGTCTTGAGGTTCTCAGTGAACATCGCTCTAGTGATCTTCGAGAGCGGGTCATCGGATATCGATTTCGGAACCACGTTACCAACGCCCGAACCGAGCGAAGGGCTAGTTTTCTGTTGTCCAAAAGCGACAGCGCTGATCTGCCCGGTGATCAGGGCCGCGAACCCGAGTTTGCTCCCAGTCCCAAGAAAAGCTCGTCGTGAAAGATTCATTGTCCCCTCCTGGAGTTTTTCCCTGCCTACTGCCTAATTGCTGCGAGTCTACGGCGCGAGGCGCGGGCAGGCAACACAATCTTTTCTTCATTCTGGCATTGACTTGATGGAGCGTTGTGATAGAATCGGCGGCACTGAAACACGGCTTACAAGGCAGGTTGGAAGACAAATCTCACGAGGCGCAGTGGAAGAGGAAGAATCATAACCACGCAGTTGTTGAGCGCTGCGTTGAGGAGATTTTGTTTAGTAGTCTGAGTGACTCAATTATCCGCCTGAAAAACAGGCACGATGGAGGAAAGAATGGCTGAACCGTTTTTGTCTGAAATCAGAATCATGAGTTTCGTCTTCGCGCCGAAAGGATGGGCGCTTTGTAATGGGCAGTTGTTGCCCATTAATCAGAATCAGGCGCTGTTTTCGCTGTTGGGTACGACGTTCGGTGGTGACGGTCGAGTGAACTTTGGGCTGCCAGACCTGCGGGCGCGCACGCCGATTCACGTAGGCAGCGGGCACACCCTTGGCGAGCGCGGCGGGGAGCAGGCGCATACGTTGTCAATTTCTGAAATACCCACCCATACACACGTTTTGAGCGGGACCAGTACGAACGGCACATCACCAATTCCCGTCGGTAATCTGCTGGCGCCGACTCCGAGTCAGGCCTACCACGCCGCCGACGCTGCGCTGTCGGCCTTCAACCCCGTTGCAGTGGGGAACGTCGGCGGTAGCCAAGCGCACCTGAATATGCAGCCGTTCCTGACGTTGAGTTTTTGCATTGCGCTGCAAGGGATCTTCCCGTCACCAAACTAAGGAGAACGAAATGGCACAACCTTACGTTGGAGAAGTCAGAATGTTCGCGGGCAATTTTGCGCCTGCGGGTTGGATGTTTTGCGAGGGACAGTTGCTTCCAATCTCTGAAAACGAAACGTTATTTCAGTTGATAGGCACGACGTATGGCGGGGATGGCGAGTCAACTTTTGCCCTGCCTGACCTGCGTGGCCGCATCCCGATACATCAGGGCAACGGCTTCACCCTGGCGGAGACAGGGGGCGCCGAAGAAATCACGCTGACGGTGAGTCAGATCCCCGCACACAGTCACCCGCTGCTGGGCACTACGTCGATCGTCAACGACGCCAACCCGCAGAATAACCTCACCGGTCAGACGAACACCTTTGATCTCTACCAGAGCACGGCCGGCGGGTCGCCGATGGCTCCGCAGTCGATCAGCTCGGTCGGAGGGAGCCAGCCGCACACGAACTTTCAACCCTACCTGTGCGTGGACTTCATCATCTCGCTCTTCGGGATTTTCCCGAGTCCGACTTGAGATTCGGAGTTGAAGGTAGCGTAGACTTTAAGTCTGCGCTCGCGCTTGGATATCGCTGAGGCTATCAAAAGAAACCGCGTAGACTACACAGTCTACGCTTACATCACAGGAGAATGACATGGCAGATCCGTTTGTTGCTGAAATCAGAATCTTTCCTTTCAACTTTGCGCCGAAGGGGTGGGCGTGGTGTGACGGCCAACTGATGCCGCTCTCGCAGAATACCGCGCTCTTCTCGCTGCTTGGGACAACCTATGGCGGTGACGGCAAGTCAAACTTCGCGCTGCCTGATTTGCAGGGACGCGCGCCGATGCATCCGGGTCAGGGGCCGGGCCTCTCCCTCCACGACCTAGGGGAAACCGGCGGCAGTGAAACCGTCTCGCTGTTGGAGTCAGAAATCCCCAGCCATTCGCATGCGTTGAACGCGCAGTCGCCGGTGGCAGACACCAACCTTCCGACGAACAACGTCTTGGCACGCTCCAGCGTCGGTGGCACGACGCCGTATCTGCCGCCCGCCGGCGCGCCACTCGTTTCGATGTCGTCGAACGCGCTCGCCCCGGCGGGCGGCGATCAGCCGCACAACAACATGCAGCCGTACCTGACGTTCTTCTTCTGCATCGCGTTGCAGGGTGTGTTTCCGCCTCGAACTTAGGCGAACGTGCGGAGTCCGGGGTCTGGAGTGCCCGGGGCCGGGGAGTGCGGTGTTCGGAGTGACAAAAGAATCCGGACTCCGCACTTTGCTCTTTTCAACTGCATTAGTGATTAACGTATTGACTCGCCAAGGAAGTCCGTCATAGAATTGCGGTTCCCATTCGGGACTTTTGTTACAACACCGAAACGTTATTGCTAGCCTGCGATGCAGGGCCCCTGGGTTTCGGAGTGACATCGTCGGTTTGTATTAAGCCTCCTTAAAGGCGCGCTAGTTGGGCCCAGACTGTCCTGATTGTTGCAGAGCCGCTGTCGGCTACGAACCTTCCGAATTGAATTCTGCCCGGTTTCACCGGCATCGTTGAGGAGAAAACTAAGATGCGACCACTATATACTCTTGCCACCCGCAACTACATAACTCTAATTCTGTGCGCCGTCGCTTTGATGGCGTTTCTGGCATCGGGCCTGTCGCCGGTCTCTGGTTCGAAGGTCGTGCTCGTACCCTCGGACTCGAAAGTTAATGCCGACACGGCTCAAGTACCGGCGAACGGCAGCAGGCCTGGCGATTCGCCAACGCCGCCGCCCGCTATAGGGCACAACGGCCGGAGTAGTGTCTTCAACGACAGGCTTCGCTCCGCAAGCACGGCAAGCCCATTCGCGGCTGCGCTGACTGCCACCAAGACCGATAACATCAGCACGCCAGTCAATCCGGGCGACACGATCATGTACACGGTCGTGATAACGAACACCGGGACAGTCCCTCTGACCAACGTCAATTTCAACGACACGATTGATGCCAACACTGCGCTTACAGCGGGATCGCTCAAGGTCTCGCCAATCGCAGTGAATGATACTTACAACACTATTGGCAACGTGAATATCTCAGTGCCCGCGCCAGGACTCTTAGGGAACGATCTCAACCCGGGCGGCATGGGTACCCTCGTCTTCACCCAGATTAACGGCGGCGCTTTCTCCAGCGGCACTCCGGTGGCGACGACTCACGGAAGCGTGACCGTCAACAGCGATGGCAGCTTCACCTATAACCCGACTGCCGGATTCGCCGGACCATCGGACAGCTTCACGTACACGATCGACAACGGAACTGGCAAGACCGATATGGCGACGGTGACAATCAACATCGCCGGACTGATATGGTTTGTAGACAACAGCGCGGGGCCGGCGGGCGATGGCCGGTTGAGTTCGCCGTTCAGGACTTTTGTGGGCGGCGCCAATCCGCTCACGGGGACAGTCGCGAACGACGCAATCTTCCTTTACACCGGCTCAGGCAACTACACCGGCGGCAAGACGCTGACCAGTGGGGAGTTCCTAATTGGACAAGGCGCCTCTCAGTCAATTCTGGCAATAACCGGTTTCACCGCTCCGTCTGGAGCGAACCTGTTGCCAAACACTGGGGGGACGAACCCGACGATCACCGGCAGCAACGTCACCGCTATCACTCTCAACTCGAGCAACACGAGCAACGGGCTTCACGGATTCACGATCGGCGACACGGGCACCACCAGCGGAGTAGACCTGGCGGGATCAAACTTTGGCAATCTGACGGTCAAAGGTGTGTCGCTGATGGGGAACGGCGAGGCGATGAACCTGTTCAACGGGACGATCGTCTCGGGATCGACGTTTCCAACGGTTGAGTCAACGGGCGGCACGGGTGCGGGCTTACCGGGCATGCAGCTTTCTCAGGTCGGCGGGAGCTTCACGATCACCACGACCAATATAGTGAACCCGGCCGGCACCGGCATCGACGTTCAGAACTGCACGGCCGCGGTGGGGAATTTCAACTTTGGAGGCACGACGATAAACAAGGGCTCGACGGCCGGAACCGGTTTGAACATGGCCAGCAACACCGGCACGTACAATTTCTCATCGCTGGCGGTGACGACCAGCAATGGAACAGGCGTGGACATCTCGAGCTCCGGGACGGTGAACGTGACCACTGGATCGGTTTCGGCAACCGGCGGCTCGGCGCTGGCGATTGATCCGACTACCGTGGGGATGACTTTTACGACGGTGTCGTCGACAAACAGCGCAAGCACTGGAATCACGTTGATCAGCGTGAGCGGCAGTCTCTCGATCGGCACGACAACGATTACGAACCCGACCGGGATTGGCATCTCGGAAACGAGTTCAAGCGCGACGGTCAACTACGGCAATGCGACCGTCAATGGTTCAGGAAACACGGGTGTCGTTTTGGGCGGGAGCGGAGTTGGCAACACAGGGACAGTTACGTTTGGCGCGCTCAACATTGCGCCCGACGCGAGCAAACGAGGGTTGCTTGCTCAAGACAATACCAACACCATTACAACAACTAGCGGCACGATCAGCACGAGCAGCGCGGTCTCTGTCGAGATCACGCGTAGCAGTAGCACAACGCCCTTATCAGTATCGCTCACGAAAGTATCTTTAAATGAGTCGTCGGGCAGCGGCGGGACAAACGGTATCAAGCTCACCAACACGAGCGGAAGCTTTACAGTCACTGGAGACGGCGGAGGCGCAAATAATGGATCAGGTGGAACCATCAGCGCCGCGACAGCAGAGGGCGTTATTCTCAATAATGTAACCAACGTTAGCCTCGGCTACATGAATATCACTAACAGCGGGACCGACGGCATCAACGCTTTCACTATTAATGGCTTCACGGTCAACCGCTGCAACATAAGCGACAGCGCAGGCGATGCCACGAATCAAGGTATTCAGATTGGCGACTTTTCGACGGGGACTGCGGTCAACGGAACGGTCAACGTCACCAACACATCAATAACCCCTTCGCGGCATGACTGCCTAGCGATAGGAATCGGCAGCGGCACGTCCACGTGGAATCTGACGAGCAGCACCTTTAGCAACTCGGCCCTGAACAGCGGCGTCAACTTCGAGATCCGCAACTCCGCCGTGGTAAGCCAGTTCACTATGACGAGCTGCACGGTGTCGAACAATTTCGCCGACGGCATCCAGATGCAGCCGGCGTCAGGCGCGACCGCCAACCTCACGGCCACCATTCAGACCTGCACCTTCACGGGCAATAACATCCACATGGACTTGAACCAGGACGGGGCGTCTACGACCAAGTACAAGGTGGCGAACAACACTGGCATGTCAGGTTCCGTCGCTCAAGCGCTCAATGTTTTCACCAGCGCGACGAGCACGGGCGGACTGCTGGAACTACTGTTCACGGGCAATACGGTCACCAGCTCTGGCGGCCCCGGCCTGCGTCTCAACGTCAACGGTAACTGTCACGCGGTCGCAAAAATAGATAGCAACACGATTGGTGCCGTGAAGGACAGTCGCGGCATCGAGGCGATCGGTCGCAACGGCACGGGCACCCTCGACCTCACCATCACCAACAACAATGTTGCGCAGCCCATGAACACGTTGGGCGCTGGCGGGCAGTTGTCGGCAATCTTCGTGCAGTCAAATTGCGTGACTATCTGCAATACGGTATGCGCTCAGATTACAGGCAACACTGTGCCGGCAGGGACGGCTGACGGTGAGTTCTCGCCGCAGACCTATCTTCTTTATATCGAAAGCGGCGCGTCGACCGCCAAGCTCAAGGACACGGGCGCGGCGAGCGCTAATGCGACGGCCGAGCTCACGTCAAACAACACAGGCAGCGCGGGCGCCAACGCAGGTGTTGCACTCGACACGAGTGGCTGCCCGTCCTCACCGACTATTATGAGTGCCCCGTTCGAGTTAACGGCTGCCTCTCTAGCGGACCGGTCAGACGCAATACCCGATCAATGGTCTACAGATTCAGCCAGCGCTGTTGTCGTAGACAAAGTGGAAGGCCCGAGCGACAACAACGTCAGAGAGCTATCACCGGCAGAACTCGCCTATGTTGTACAGGCAGCACTCAATAGATGGGAAGCCATCGGCATCTCTGCTGAAGATATGCAACGACTGCGCGCTATCAATTTCGAGATTTCAGGTCTTACTCGTGGGGAACTAGCAAGCATCAATGGTGCTCGCATTCTTGTTGATAAGACGGGGGCCGGTTATGGCTGGTTTTTCGATCAAACTCCGATGGAAGATTCGGAGTTTGATGTGCCAGTTCCCGGCAAGGAGCGGCAGACGACTCAGTACAGTCCAGCGGATGGGAAGGTGGACTTGCTGACGGTGGTGATGCGTGAGCTCGGGCAGGTTTACTTGCAAGGCAAGGCTCGGTTGCCAAAACAACAGCGGAAGAATCTTGAGCCGTTAATGGAGCCTACGCTCTCTCCGGGTGTGAGGCGGATGCCGCTTGATCAGTGGAAAGTGACTCTCTCGACTTCTCAAATGATCCCAGCAGGCGGCCAGTCTGTTGATGGCCACATTGCTGCGACAGCACCTTCGCAGCCGACGATCGATTCTGTTCCTTCGCAGCCTAAGGCTGACTCTTTCACTTCGCTGCTTAATCTCAAGCCTGCGGTGTTCAATCCGAGCGCGGACTTGTTGCCGGGATCGTACGGGCAAAGCGCGAAGCGGATGACATACTCTCGAACAGCCGCTGGTACGAACTCTGCGCTTTTCGTCGGTCCGACGATCAGCCAGACCCTCGGCACGATTCCTGTTGGCGAGAAGGTCACGATCATGTTCTCGGTGACGGTGAATGATCCTGTGACGCCGAACACGACCCAGGTGTGCAATCAGGGCTCGGTCACCAGCACCGAAGTCCCCGGGCCAACCTTAACCGACGATCCTGACACAGGCGCATCGAATGACGCGACTTGCACGCAACTGAACGTCGCGGATCTGGCAGTCACCAAGACTGACGCGCCTGACCCCGTGCAGGCGGGCAACAACATCACCTACACGGTGACGGTGACCAACAACGGACCGGCAGTTGCCAACAGCGTGACGCTCAATGATGCGGTGCCGGCTAACACGACGTTCGTGTCTACGACGACTCCGGCTGGTTGGACCCGGAACGATTCAACTGCCGTTGGCGGGACGGGGACTCTCATGTTCTCGAAGGCGACGATGGCAAACGCGGAGTCGGCAGTGTTCACGATCGTGGTGAAGGTGAACTCAACCGTGGCGAGCGGTGTTCACATCATGAATAGCGCTACGGCTGCGACAACCTCGCCTAATCCGACTGCCAACGACACCGCTACGTCTGATACCACCGTTCAGACGAGCGCCGATATCGCGGTGACCAAGACCGGTTCGCCCACTCCGAACGTGAATGCGGGGAGCAACATCACCTACACGATCAACTTGATCAACAACGGGCCGAGCGATGCTCAGAACGCAACTCTGAGTGATGCGGTGCCCGCGAATACGACATTCGTGTCGGTGACGACGCCCGCGGGCTGGACTCGCACTGACGCGGTGCCCGCTGGCGGGACTGGCACGATCACGTTCACGAAGCCGACAGTTGTGACGGGCGAGACGGCTACCTTCACGTTGGTCGTCAATGTCAACGCCAACGCGGCTCATAACTCGACGATTACCAACAACGCAGTCGGGGGAAGCGCGACGACTGATCCTACTCCGGCAAATAACACCGGGACTGCTACGACTAACGTGATAGCTCTGGCGGACATCGCGGTGACCAAGACGGATTCGCCCGATCCCGTTTTCGCGGGCAACAACATCACCTACACGATCAACCTTCAAAACAACGGGCCGGCAGCAGCCGGAAGCGCGACGCTTCAGGATGCCGTGCCAGTCAACACCACGCTTGTATCAGTGACAACGCCTGCCGGATGGACCCGAACAGATGTAGTGCCCGCGGGAGGGACCGGCACCATTGCGTTCTCGAAAGCATCAGTCGCGAATGGCGAGATGGCTACATTCACGATTGTGGTGAAAGTCAATTCCAACACTGCAAGCGGGACCACCATCACGAATTCGGCTACTGGCGCAAGCGCAAACTCCGACCCGGACAACAGCAACAACACGGGGACCGCTACAACAACGGTCAACACTCAAGCTGACCTGACGGTAACAAAGACTGATTCGCCCGATCCGGTGAACGCGGGAGCCAACATCACCTATACGGTAACGGTCACAAACAACGGGCCGAGCGACGCGCAGAGTGTGACTCTGAGCGATGCGGTGCCTACGGACACGACGCTGGTGTCGGCGAGCACACCTGCCGGATGGACCCGAACCGATTCAGTGCCCGCGGGCGGGACCGGCACACTGGGCTACTCGAAGGCCACAGTCGCGGCTGGAGAGAGCGCGGTATTCACGATTGTAGTAAATGTCAACGCGAGCACGGCTCAGGGCACTACCATCACCAACTCAGCGACGGTTGCAACTACTACTTCCGATCCTACGAGCGGCAACAACACGGCGACTGCCACGACTACGGTCAACGCGCAGGCTGATCTGGCGGTGACAAAGAGTGATTCGCCCGATCCCGTGACTGCGGGGAATGCCCTGACCTACACCATCAACTTCATTAACAACGGGCCGTCGAATGCACAGATGGTGACGTTGATGGATGCAGTGCCCGCGGGTACCACGTTCGTATCCGTGACGACACCTGCCGGATGGACTCGAATCGATTCAGTAGTAGCGGGTGGAACGGGCACTATCAGCTTCACTAAGGCTACGACTGCGCCGGGCGAGACGGCTACATTCACGATGGTGGTCAATGTAAATTCGAGCGCAGCCAATGGCTCAACGATCACCAACAACGCTGTTGCCGCAAGCACCACGACCGATCCCACGCCGGGCAATAACACCGGGACTTCGACGACTACGGTCAATGCGTCGGCTGACCTTGCGGTGACCAAGACAGACTCGCCGGACCCGACCTTTGCGGGCGGCAACATCACTTACACTATCAACCTCCAAAACAACGGGCCGAGCGACGCCCAGAGTGTCACGCTGCAGGACGCAACGCCTGCCAACACCGTGTTCATCTCGGCGGTTACGCCCGCCGGTTGGACTCGAACCGATTCATTGATAACGGGACAAACCGGCACCGTCGCATTCTCGAAGGCATCAGTCGCGGCCGCCGAGACCGCGACCTTTACGATCGTGGTGCAGGTAAACTCGAACACGTCACCAGGAACCATTACCAATTCGGCCACCGCCGCAAGCACGACGACCGATCCTAATAACAGCAACAACACCGGCACTGCAACGACGAGTGTTCAGTTGGATGCCGACCTGGCGGTGACGAAGTCAGATTCACCTGATCCCGTGGTTGCAGGGACCAACCTAACCTACACAATCGGCTTCACGAACAACGGGCCGTCGGATGCGCAAAGCGTGACGCTGCAGGATGCCGTGCCCGCAAACACGACGTTCGTGTCGGTGACGACACCTGCCGGATGGACCCGCACCGATTCGGTTCCTCCTGGTGGAACCGGCACGATCACCTTCACTAAGCCAACAGCTATCAGCGGGGAGACGGCGACCTTTACGATGGTGGTCAATGTCAACGCTAATACAGCGAATGGTTCAACGATCACCAACTCGGCAACAGCGGGCAGCACGACGGCGGATGCTAATCCCGTGAATAACACTGCCACCACCACGACGACTGTGAACACATCAGCAGACATCGCGGTAACGAAGTCAGATTCGCCTGACCCGGTGACCGCCGGAAACAACCTGACGTACACCATCAACTTCATTAACAACGGGGCGAGTGATGCTCAATCGGTGACGGTGAGCGACTCGGTTCCGGCAAACACCACATTCGTATCGGTGACTACGCCGGCCGGATGGACTCGAACCGATTCAGTGCCGGTAGGAGGAACGGGCACGATAAGCTTCTCGAAGGCCACAGTTGCCAACGGAGAGACTGCGACCTTTACAATGGTGGTCAATGTAAACTCGAACACGGCCAGTGGTTCAACGATCACGAACTCGGCAACTACGACTACAACGACGACCGATCCCAACAACGGGAACAACACTGGCACTGCGACCACAACAGTCAACACTCGGGCCGACGTGGCGGTTACCAAGTCGGATTCGCCCGATCCTGTTCTGGCGGGCAGCAACCTGACATACACGATCGGCTTCATCAACAATGGACCGAGCGATGCTCAAGCGGTAACGGTGAGCGACCCAGTGCCCGCGAATACCACGTTCGTCTCGGTGACGACACCGGCCGGATGGACGCGAACCGACTCAGTGCCCGCAGGAGGGACCGGCACCATCGCGTTCTCGAAAGCAACCGCTACAAGCGGAGAGACCGCGACCTTTACGATGGTGGTCAAGGTGAACTCGAATACCGCGAATAACGCAACGATCACCAACACGGGCACGACGGCGACAACGACGACCGACCTTGTCAGCAGCAACAACACTGCTACTACTACGACTACGGTCAACACGTCGGCTGATCTGTCAGTGACCAAGTCCGATTCGCCCGATCCTGTTGTTGCAGGCAGCAACCTCACGTACACGATCAACTATCAAAACAACGGGCCGAGCGACGCTCAGACAGTCACCTTGAACGATGCAGTGCCCGCCAACACTACGCTGGTTTCAGTAACCACGGCTGCCGGCTGGACTCGGACGGATGCAGTGCCTGCGGGCGGGACCGGCACTATCAGCTTCTCGAAGGCCACGTCTGTGGCGGGCGATACAGCCACATTCACGATCGTAGTGAATGTCAACGCCGCCACGCCGCATAACACTACTATTACCAACTCGGCCACCGCTGGAAGCGCGACCGCCGATCCCACTCCTGGCAACAACACGGGGACGGCAACGACTACGGTTCTGGCTCAGGCCGACTTGGCAATCAGCAAGAGCGACTCGCCAGATCCGGTATGCGTTGGTGGAAACCTGACCTACACGCTGAATCTCATCAACAATGGACCTGGGCCGGGAATCAACACGCTGGTGAGTGATCCGATGCCTGCGAACACTATGCTGGTGTCGGTGACAACGCCCGCTGGTTGGACCCGAACCGATTCGGTGCCAGTAGGAGGAAACGGAACGATAACCTTTACAAGGGCATCGGTGGCAAACGGCGAGACGGCGACATTCACGATAGTAGTGAGCGTAAACGCCGGTACGCTGCATGGTACGGTGATAATGAACACCGCCACGGTGTCGAGCAGCATACCAGATCCGTCGACCGGGAATAACACGAGCTCGACGACGACGACGGTGGACCCGACGCCGCCCACGATCGTATGTCCGGGCAACGTCACCGGAGTCACGAATCAGAATGTCTGTCAGACGGGAGGCTGCGCGACGGTAACCTTCCCGACGCCGACGGCAATGGACAACTGTCCGGGCGTTCAAGTTGTTTGTGTGCCGCCCAGCGGTTCATGCATGCCTACCGGATCGACAATGGTGACGTGCACGGCTACTGACACGGCAGGCAACACCGCAAGCTGCAGTTTCTCGGTGACGGTGTTTGACGTATGCCTGCAGGACGACAGCAGTCCGGGAACGGTGTTGTTGTTAAATTCACAGACGGGAGCCTACAAGTACTGCTGCGGAGGCACGACCTTCACTGGAACGGCCACTGTAAAGGTCAAGGGATGCGTGATCACATTCCAGGATATGACCTCACCCCAGCAGAGAGTATCTGGCCAGACAGACAAGACGAACTTCAAGGGGACGGCCACTATCCAGTCACCCCCGGGGGTCACGAAGTGCACGATCACCGATCGCGACATAAGAAACAACTCGTGCAACTGTCAGTGATGACGGTGCGATGACAACCGACGAGGTTGCCTCGATTCCTATTGCCGGACGTGAGTCTTACGCCTCGCGTCCGGCATTCTTATTGGCACTCCAAGGCCGGGAAGACTTGCCACATATCCTAGACCGCGAGTTTCGCTACTCCGCCGACGCTGGCCGCGGGAACGAAACATGCAATCGCGATTCGGCCGACAGCCCAATCCCTCTCCCGGAACCTATCCGCTCACGCTGGAGCGGCACTTAGAGCGTGGCCACGCTGAACAGCGCGCAGAAGTACGGCAACCTTCTGACTTCCGGTTCGGGAACCAAGACTCTCGCAGGTAACATCAGTGTTGCTACTCTCCTCAGTATCGGCGCGAGCACCACGCTCGATGCGAGCGCTTCCAACTTCAATATCAACGACGCCGGAAACTTGACCAACAACGGTACATTCACGCCGCGAAGTGCCACGGTTACGTTTGACGGAAGCTCGGGCACACAAACGCTGACGGGAAACGCGACCTTCTTTAACCTCACGTGAACAATTCCGGTGCGACGACGGCGTTCGGCGCTACCTCGACAACCATCGGCAATAACCTGGTCACAAGCGCCGGAACGATGGACGGCGGGACTTCGACGATTACGTTCACGGGCGGGGCAGGGTCGATCAGCGGCGCCAACACAAAGAACTTCAACAATCTGGTGATCAATGCCGCCGCCGTAATCACCAATACAACGGGCGGCAACACCAACATATCGAATGACTACACAAACAACGGCACATTCACCCAGGCCGCCGCTCTGACCACAACGTTCAATACCGGCGCCGATGGGAATCACAGCTTCTCCGGCAACGGAACGACTACGTTTGGAAACTTCACCATCAATGGCAGCAACACGGTCGATGCCGGCTCACATAATTTCAGTGTGGTTGGCGCCAGTTTTACAGTGACGGGAACATTCACCGGCAACACAAGCACCGTGACATTCAGCGGCGCCGTAGCGCAGACGATCCTCGGCAACGGCACCAAGAACTTCAGTGGCCTGACAATCAACAACGCAAACGGCGTCACGGTGAACGATACAACACCGGCCGTCGATGCGACGGTGAGCGGCGCATTAACGCTCACGACTAACCTAACAATCGCCACGGGTGCGGTAGTCCAGCAAAGCGGCACCTCTGCTGGAGCGGCCGATGCAATCGGCACGATTCGACGCACAGACCTTGGTGTAACCGCGAGAGCCTTCGGCAACCTGAACAATACGATTGCTATCGATTCAGGGACGCCTCCAACGCAGATGGATGTGACGCTTGCGCTCGTAGCGCCGCCGGATTTCACGACGTCAGTTACACGGACGTACACCTTGACGCCTACGGGTGGAGCCGGGATATCGGCTACGGTGAAGCTGCATTATCTGAACGCTCAACTGAATGGCAACACCGAAGCGAAATTGGGGCTATGGAAGAAAGTCGGAGGAATATGGGTTGTTCAGGGACGAACCGGAGCAGTTGATACGGTCAATAAGGCGGTCACGCTGAGTGGCGTCTCTTCGTTCTCCGACTGGACGCTCGCGGATATGGCCGACGTGTCGGTAACCGTCACACCCACATCGGTGCTTGAAGACAGCGGTACGGCGATGGTCTACACCTTCGCGCGAACAGGTGGTACGACTCAAGCGCTGTTGGTGAACTTCTCAGTGAGTGGCACGGCGACACCGCCGGGCGGCGCTACTCCCGACTATTCACAGACAGGAGCGGACACCTTCACTACGACAACGGGCACGGTGACGATCGGAGTTGGAAGCGCGACTGCAACCGTGAATCTCACGCCTATCGCAGACACCGTGGTTGAGCCTGATGAAACGGCGGTCCTCACGGTCACACCGGGGACGACCTACAACGTCGTCGCGCCAAGTGTGGCTCGGGAACGATCACAAACGATGACGCCGACGTGTCGGTAGCCGTGTCTCCTTTATCGACCTCCGAAGACGGTGCTACGAATCTCGTATATACATTCACTCGCGTCGGGGCCAACGGCGGGCGCCTTAACCGTGAACTTCTCGGTGGGTGGAACAGCAACGTTCAACACGGATTACACGCAGACTGGAGCCGCGACGTTTGACGGGTCGACCGGAACAGTCACGTTCGGCGCGGGCAACTCGACAGCGACCGTTACTGTCGACCCAACTGCCGATAATACAGTCGAGCCTGATGAGACGGTGATCCTTACAGTCACCGCTGGCACAGGTTACAACGTAAGCGCTCCGAGCGCGGCGACGGGGACCATCACCAATGATGACGCGGACGTGTCGGTGGCGGTGTCGCCTGCTTCGGTGCTCGAAGACGGGGCGACGAATCTGGTCTACACATTCACGCGCACGGGGTTCACCGGCGCAGCGCTGACGATAAACTTCTCGGTGGGTGGCACGGCTACATTTAACACCGATTACACCCAGACGGGAGCGGCGACCTTCAACGCCAGCAGCGGAACGGTGACCTTCACGGGGACGAACACCACCACGACGGTGACGATTGACCCGACCACCGATGCTACGGCTGAGAATAACGAAACGGTCATCCTTACAGTGACGAGTGGCACCGGTTACAATCCGGCGGCGCCCACATCGGCGACGGGCACCATACTCGACGACGACTCAGCGGTGAGCGTGGCTGTGTCTCCGACTAGTGTTGCCGAAGACGGCGC
>Ga0070705_100000032_pt1 | contig 70341 bp, 57 predicted proteins | sample KBSK5253metaG_FD_65455 | JGI IMG/M metagenome (GOLD analysis project Ga0070705, IMG submission 65455) | Corn, switchgrass and miscanthus rhizosphere microbial communities from Kellogg Biological Station, Michigan, USA - KBS K5-25-3 metaG | ecosystem: Host-associated > Plants > Roots >... | reverse complement strand
GCAGGCCCAGCACCCGCACCAGCCAGTCGGCCAGGTCGGTGGCGGTGGAGAACCCGGCCCCGGCCGCCGCGCGCATGGCCGCGCCGTCGGGCTCCAGGTCGCCCACCATGCCGGTCATGGCGGCAACGCTCAAGCTCAGGCTGGCCAGGGCATCGAAGGTGAGCTCCTTGTCCTCCTGCATATCCTTGGCATAGGCCAGCGGCAGGCCCTTCATCACCATGAGCAGGCCTTGGAACGCCGCCGCGACGCGGCCAACCTTGGCGCGGGCCAGCTCGGCGGCATCCGGGTTGCGCTTCTGCGGCATGATCGACGAGCCGGTGGTGAACCTGTCGGACAGCCGCACGAAGCCGAACTGCGGCGTCATCCACAGCACGATCTCGTCGGCCAGCCGCGACAGGTGCATGGCGGCGATGGCGGCCGCCGCCAGCGTCTCCAGCGCAAAATCCCGGTCGGAGACGGCGTCCAGCGAGTTGGCGCACGGCCGGTCGAAGCCCAGCGCCGCGGCAGTGGCATCGCGGTCGATGGGGAACGAGGTGCCGGCCAGGGCCGCCGCACCCAGCGGGCACTCGTTGAGCCGCTCGCGGGCCCCGGCCAGCCGGCTGCGGTCGCGGGAGAGCATCTCCACGTAGGCCAGCAGATGATGGCCGAAGGTGACGGGCTGGGCCGGCTGCAGGTGGGTGAACCCGGGCATGATGAGGTCGCTGTGCGCCTCGGCCTTGCGCGCCAGGGCGAGCTGCAGGGCCGACAGGGCCGCCTCGGCGGCATCGATCCAGTCGCGCACGTAGAGGCGAAAGTCGGTCGCCACCTGGTCGTTGCGGGAGCGGGCGGTGTGCAGCCGCGCGGCGGGCTCGCCGATCAGCTCCTTGAGGCGGCTCTCGACGTTCATGTGTACGTCCTCCAGCGCCCGCTGGAAGACGAAGGTGCCGCTCTCGACTTCCGCCAGCACGCGGTCGAGGCCGGTGGCGATCTCCCCCGCATCGTCCCTGGAGATGATGCCCTGCTTGCCGAGCATGGCCGCGTGCGCCTTGGAGGCGCGGATGTCCTGGGGCGCCAAGGCCTTGTCGAAGCCCACGGAGGCGTTTATCTCCTCCATGATCGCGGTTGGCGACGACGCGAAGCGGCCACCCCACATCTTGTTGGCGGATTTGTCGGTCACGGGGTCTCTACCTGATGTTGCGAGCAGCTTGAGTGGAGCGGATGGACAACCGGACTCCTGGACAGAGCGCATTGAGGACGGCGGTCGCCTCCCTGGCCACGGCGGCGATAGCCGCGGTTGTTGGATTTGCAGCGGTATACGTGACCGTCGGGCGGCTTGACAACGCCGCACCGCCGATGCCGGCTGCGGCGACGGCGGCGGCCATCGCTCAGGTCGCCGCTCCAGCCTCGGCACAGGAGCCTCCGAAGGGGCCGGGCACCAACCCCCTGAGCCAGGGTCACATGGCCGCCTTCGTCTTTCGCAAGCAGCCGGAGGCGCTGCCGCCGATCAAGTTCCAGGATGCCGAGGGCAAGGAGCGCACGCTGGCCGACTGGCGCGGCAAGGTGGTGCTCCTGAACCTGTGGGCGACCTGGTGCCTGCCCTGCCGCAAGGAGATGCCCTCGCTGGACCGGCTCCAGAAGGAGCTGGGCTCCGACAAGTTCGAGGTGGTGGCGCTGAGCGTGGACCGCAAAGGCCTGGACGCCTCGAGGAAGTTCCTCGACGAGACCAAGGTGGGGCGACTCGGCCTCTATGTCGATGCCAGCGGGCGGGCCATCTCCGAGCTGCGCGTGGTGGGCTTGCCGGCAACGCTGCTCCTCGACGCCCAGGGCCGCGAGATCGGCCGCCTGCTCGGCCCCGCCGAGTGGGACAGCGAGGACGCCAAGCGCCTGATCCGCTCGGCGGTGTCGGACGCTCCGGGTCTGACGCGAAACTGACCCAACTGAGGCGGCGGAGTTGGGAACCTGCAAGCCGCTGCGCGGCTTCCCCTCCCCCTTGTGGGGAGGGGCTAGGGGTGGGGGGAATCCCGATATTCGATGTCTGGGGTTTCCCCCCACCCTGTCCCTCCCCCACAAGGGGGGAGGGGACGCTGTGGCACGCTCCGTTTCGTCAGCGAGGGTCTGCGCAGCCGGAAGGGCCTGAGACCCTGTCCGACACCACCTCCACCCGCGAAAGCTGTGGCACGGCTGAAATCTCCGGCCTATACGATGGCGGCGTGCGGGAACGACTAAAGTAGTAGGAGGACTACTATGGAGCGCGTGAACGATGCCGCCCTGCTTCTTGGGCGGCTTTTGATGGCCTCGCTGTTCCTGACAGCGAGCGTTCCCAAGGCCATCGGCTACATCAACCAGGATCAGGCCTACACGGGCTTCTTGCGTGCGGTTACCAACTCGGGACTGCCCTATCCGGAGGTGTGGGCGCTGGTTGGAATCGCGGTGGAGGTGCTGGGACCGATTGCACTCATCCTCGGCATCTTCCCCCGCTTCTCCGCACTGGCGATGATCGTCTTCGTGGTCGCCGCCACTGCGATCGCGCACCTGTTCTGGCAATACCCCGAGGCTCAATACATGGCCCAGAGGGGGCAATTCTTTAAGAACATCGCCCTGATCGGCGGATTGCTCTTCTACTACGTCAGCGGACCTGGCGCATGGTCGCTGGCCGGCCGCAGCGTCGGCATGGGCGCCGCCCAGCCCGCCCGGGCGTAAGCGTGGCTGTCAGACCCTCCGGGGCTCGGAGGGTCTGACGCATTTCCGCAAAGCGGCGTCGGCGGCTGTCCACAGCCCTGCCCGCATAGCACGATCAGGCTTCGGCTTCGCTGGCGGGGCCGCTCTTTGCTTTTGCCGAGGCATCTCCGCACGCCCAGGACCTAAGCCATTGGAACCGTTTGGATTCAGGCTCGTTGAAAAGACAGGCGGCGCTCACGGCGGCAGACCTTGCGCCTGAGGAGCGGGGACTGCGGCGAGGCGGCCAGCAGGGCGTTCAGAGCCCGCATCGCCCTTGTGTGCGCGCGGACTCGCAGCGCCCGTGTCGAGCGCTCCTGGAACGTGGAGGGAGAGAGAAACCGCGGGAGTACGCCATGAACGAATGGACCAACGCAAAGCTCTGCGACGTGGCAAACCTGATCCTCGGGGCGATCCTGTTCTTCTCGCCCTGGATGTTCGGATTTGCCTCCGGCCCGCAGACGCAGAATGCCGTCATCACCGGCCTCATCATTGCGGTGCTGTCGATTGCCGCGCTTGCGGCATTCGCCTTTTGGGAGGAGTGGCTCAACCTGCTTCTGGGGCTCTGGACCCTCATCTCTCCCTGGGTGCTCGGCTTCCACAACAGCTCGGCCATGCCCGTCTACGTCGTGATCGGGATCCTGGTCGCCGCGCTCGCGGCCCTGGAGTTGTGGATGACGTCGCAGCACCGCCCGACCCACGTTGGGTGAGCGAGGGCCCTCCTGGGCGGGCTGTGGCGATCCGACAGGCTGAGCAGGCTCTCGGCGCTGGCCCAAGCCAGCGAGGACCGTTGTGCCCGAAACCTGACGGACGCAGACCGGTGGAAGTGTGCCACAAGCAGTCGTCGTCCCGCCGCTCGGCGAACTTCTCATGCGGCCACACAAGGGGTTGGCTGGTCCGAGTAGCCTAACCGCTTAGCAAATCTCCTTCGCTTCCAATAGGCGACCCCCAATATGGCGATGCAGCAGATGGCGTTGACCGTGAAGCAGGCCGCCAATCCCCAGTCGGAGCGATTGACGAGCGCGTAGGCGACGGTCGAAATGTGCCCGATCAGGAACAGTGTCCATGTCGTGCATGAGATCGAGGAAGCCCCGTTCTTGTCGGCCGCTGCCTTGAGGATCTGCGGGACGTAGGCCACCACTCGAACGCTGTTGCACGCTGCGAAGAGCGCCAACGTGATCTCTTCCATGGTCATCGCATCATCTCCAATCGAGTGGCAAGCTTTGCTTCAAGCAACGTCGGTTTGGCTCAAGGCTCAAAACGCCGGTCGCATGTGGCGCGTACATCGTGCGCCAAGGTTGCGCGCGAGAGCCCGCGCCGCATCAGCTCCGCGTCGGAGAAGGCCGATAGCTGCTCGTACATGGCCGCTGCAGCGTAGTAGTCGGCGCAGTTCCCTATCCAGGCCACGACTCTGGTGAGCAGTGATCGTGGCCTGGGGCATTGCGCAGGCACTTCTATGGTCTGCGTGATTTCTTCTGAAGGGAGAATATTGGCGGGCATGTTTCATCTACGGGTTGGAGGTCGTGCGATTCAGTTGATTTTCGAGTCGCGAATGACCTTCGCCCACCGCGGCACTTCCTTCTCTATCCAGGAAGAAAATTCCGCAGGCGTGTTTGCCACCGGCTCGAAGCCCAATGCTGCCAGGCGTGTCTTTACGTCGGGCAGTGCGACAATCCTGACGATCTCGCGATACCAAATATCGACAATTTCTTTGGGAGTGCCGGCAGGAGCCAATAATCCCATGGGGAAGACGGACTCCTGGTCTGGGAAGCCCGCCTCGGCCATCGTCGGCACATCGGGGAACGCCGGAGAGCGCTTGCTGCTCGTTACTGCGAGCGCCCGCAATTTCCCATCCTGGATGTTTGACGCCGCGGCCGGCAACCCCACAAATGCAATGGGCGTGTGTCCGCCGATTGTCGAAATAATCGCTGGGGCGGCACCATTGAACGGAACATGCGCAAGGTCCGGGAGACCGGTAGTGAGCTTGAAAAGTTCAGCTGCGAGCTGTCCCGACTGCCCTTTGCCCGGCGAAGTATAGGTATACTTGCTTGGGTTGGCCTTTATGAGCGCGACCAGGTCTTTCACGCTACGCGCCGGGACCGATGGATGCACGACGAGGACGTGAGGTGAAGTCACCACCATGGTGATGGCGGCAAAGTCCTTGACGGGATCGTAGGGTGTGTTGGGGTAGAGCGAGGGGTTGACCACGAAGCTGCCTGAGACAAGAACCAAGGTGTGTCCATCCGCTGGCGCCCTTGCGGCAACTCCGGTGCCAACGTTGCCGCCTGCCCCAACCAGATTCTCAACGTAGACCTGATCGGACCAGGGAAGAGTTTGGGCGATGATACGTGCAATCGTATCGGTGGGACCGCCCACCGACACGGGAACGATAATGCGCACTGGCCGGGCCGGGTAAGCTTCCGTCCATGCGGCAGTCGATGCGCTGCAGATGGCAGCGACGGCGCCTGCACAAAGCAGGAATTGACGGGGGATGAGAGCCACGGCGTTCCTCCCTTGATTGCCTGAATACCCCCATGATCGTCCCTGGTGTGCTATAGACGGAACGGCGGAAATGCTTCTAGCGATATAGGCAAACCCAATGGTCAAGCCGATCCTGGAGTGGGAGAGCCGCCTTGGGCGGCGCGTCAAGCTGCGTGATCTGCACATTCTCTCCACTGTCGTGCAGTGGGGCAGCATGGCCAAAGGCGCAGCTCATCTTGGAATGTCGCAACCGTCGGTATCGCAAGCGATTGCGGGGTTGGAGGCTGCTCTGCGTGTCCGTCTTCTTGATCGCAGTCCCAGCGGCGTCGAGCCGACGATCTACGCACGCGCCCTTCTCAAGCGCGGACACGTGGTGTTCGACGAGTTGAAGCAAGGCATCCGGGACATCGAATTCTTGGCCGATCCCACGGTCGGAGAGGTGCGAATGGGTTGTCCCGAATCGATGACGGCCGGGTTCGTGCCGGCAATCCTTGATCGCGTGTCGCGGCACAACCCGCATATCGTCGTGCATGTAGTCAATGCGCAGACAGTCGAACAGGAATTGCGCGAGCTGAGGGAGCGTCGTGTCGATCTGATGATGGGGGTCCTCCTTCGCCCCCTTGCCAACGATGATGTGAATATCGAGGTGCTGTGCAGGGACGAACATGTGGTGGCGGCCGGCACACACAGCCAGTGGGCTCGCCGTCGCAAGATCGAGGTATCGGAGCTGATGAGCGAACGGTGGATTCTTTTCCCGTCAGATGCTCTGGTAACTTCGTATCTGGCAAAGGCCATTGCCACGAAGGGTTGGGAGATGCCGCGGGCGAGCGTGACGTCATTCTCCTTCCATGTCCGCATGCAACTGCTCTCAACCGGGCGTTTCCTCACCATCATGCTGGGTTCGGTGTTGCGACACAACGCGGAGCGATGGTCGCTCAAGGCCCTGCCGGTCGATTTAGGCACTCCGCCGGTGCCCATCTCTCTCGTCACACTGAAAAATAGAACTCTCAGTCCTGTCGTCGAGCACTTAATCGGGCACATTAGGGAAGTGGCAACGTCAATGGCCAAGATTCGCTGAGACTTTGGCGTGTCAGGAGAGTCCGATCTGGGTCAGAAGTCGCCGGGAAATGGGCGACCGCCTGGTAGGAAAGCATTGAAAGCGGACGCAAGGAACGGTTGCCAAGCGTTCGCGCAGGGAGGGAACTCTGCTTCAGGTCGCCACGCCACCATGTGCGTCGCCGCCCGGGCACGCCGCCGGCAGCAGGGGCGAGAGCCCGAGCAGGGCGCGGACCGGTGCGAACGAGCGCCGGTGAACGGGCGAGGCGCCGAGCCTGTCGAGCGCGGCCAGATGCGCGCGCACCGGATAGCCCTTGTGCCTGGCGAAGCCGTAGCCTGGATGCCGGGCGTCGAGCTCGCACATCAGCGCGTCCCGCGCCGTCTTGGCCAGGATCGAGGCGGCGGCGATGGTCAGGCTCTTGCAGTCGCCTTTCACGATCGCCTGCTGCGGGATCGGCACGTCCCTGAGCCGCCGGGCGTCGATCAGAAGATGCTCGGGCGCCGTGGCGAGCCCTTCGATGGCCCGGCGCATCGCCAGCAGGCCGGCCCAGTAGATGTTGATGGCGTCGATCTCCTCCACCTCGGCGTAGCCGACCGACCACGCCACGGCCGTTGCCTTGATCTCGGCAGCCAGATGCCGGCGCGTGCCGGCATCGAGCTTCTTGGAGTCGTCGATGCCGGGTATCCGCGATCCCGGCGCAAATACGACGGCGGCTGCCGCGACCGGCCCCGCCAACGGGCTCATGCCTGCCTCGTCGACGCCGGCCACCCGTAGCACACCACCCATCCAGAGGGCGGTCTCGTAGCGCAGCAGCTTGCGCAGACGCTGGCCCTCCGACCGGTTCTGCGAGCGTCGCCGGGCGACGGCGCCCAGGATGGCTTGAGCCCCGGGACGCGGATCGGCCTGCAAGACCGCCTCAGTCGCCGCGTCGAGCGGGCGCGCCTCGGCCACATGCCGGCGCCGGAGCTGAGCGAGCGAAAGACGGCTAGCCATGGCCCGGCAATCTAACCGTTTTTGAGCACCGGACAACGCGCGAGTCAGCGTGCGAGCCTTGAACCCCTGAGGGGTGCCCCATTAGAGTGGCGACAAAGGCGACGCAGCTCGCCCGAAGCAGGAGGGGAAGCCATGAAGGCGCCGCCGTTGAGCTACGTGCGCGCGGCGACGCTGACCGAGGCGTTCCAGCTTTGGCGCGGCGCCGGGCCTGACGCCAGGCTGCTGGCCGGGGGCCAGACGCTCCTCGCCACCCTCGCCTTTCGCCTCTCCGACCCCGGCACCCTGATCGATATCTCGCGGCTGCGGGAGCTGCGCGGCATCGCACAGGTCGGCACCGCGGCGGTGCGGGTGGGGGCGCTCACCACCCATGCCGAGCTCGGGCGGCATGAGCTGATCCGAAGCCACGTGCCTCTCATCGCCGAGGCGGTGCCGCTGATCGCCCATCCGGCCATCCGCAACCGCGGCACCATCGGCGGCTCGCTGGCGTTCGCCGATCCGGCCGCCGAGCTGCCGGCCTGCTGCATCGCCCTCGACGCCGCCGTCATTGCCCGCAACGCTGCCGACGAGCGGCGCATCCCGGCGGCACAGTTCTTCACGGGCCTCTACACCACCGCGCTCAGGCCCTACGAGCTGATCGCCGCGGTGGAGTTCCCCGTCGCCAAGGCCGGCGAGCGCGCCGTCATCCTGGAGCTCGCCCGGCGCTCGGGCGACTACGCCATGGCGGGCATTGCGGCCAAGGCGCGGCTCGCCGGCGCCACGCTGGTCGACCCGCAGATCGTCTTCTTCGGGCTCGGCGAGCGCCCCGTGCTGGCGCAGGCGGCGATGGCAGCCATCAGCGGCCAGCAGGTGCTCGCGGGCACCATCGCCGCCGCCCAGGCCGCGCTGGCCACCGATCTGGATCCGCCCGCCGACCAGCACGGCAGCCCACAGACCAAACGGCACCTTGCGGGCGTGCTGCTGGCGCGCGCCTTGAAGCGGATGGCCGGCATCGAGGACGCGCGCGCGGCATGAGCACCCATCTCGACATCACTCTGACGGTCAACGGCGAGCGCGTCTCGCGCCGCGTCGAGGCGCGACGCCACCTGGTCGATTTCCTGCGCCTCGATCTGGGGCTGATGGGCTCGCACGCCGGCTGCGAGCACGGCTTCTGCGGGGCCTGCACGGTGCGCGTCGACGGGGCGGTTGTGCGCGGCTGCCTGGTGCTGGCGGCGGCGCTGGACGGCGCCCAGGTGGAGACCATCGAGGGCGTGTCCGACACAGGCGAGATCCGCGAGCTGCAGGAGGCCTTCATCGCCCGCAACGCCGCCCAGTGCGGCTACTGCACGCCCGGCATGCTGCTCACCGCTGCGGAGCTTCTCAGACAGAACCCCGCGCCGACGCGGGAGGAGATCCGCGAGCACCTCTCCGGCAACTACTGCCGCTGCACCGGCTATCACGCCATCGTCGACGCGGTGGCGGCGGCGGCGGCAAGACGGCAGTCGGGCGTCGATGGTCGGGCGTCGGAGAAGGAAGCGATTACGACTGCCGACGCCCGCCCCCCGACTGCCGATCGCCTGGAGCGCTGATCATGGACGAGATCGTCGATCCCCGCTCCGTCGACCGCCCCAACTCCTACATCGGCAAGTCGGTGCCGCGGCCGAACGTGAAGAAGCTGGTGGAGGGCCGGGGCCAGTACGTGGATGACATCGTGCTGCCGCGCATGGTGCACGTGGCCTTCGTCCGCAGCCCCCACGCGCACGCCCGGATCGCCGGAATCGACCCGGCCGAGGCGCTGGCCGTGACGGGCGTGCTGCGGGTGTTCACGGGCAAGGACCTGGAGCCCCATTGCGACCCGTGGGTGGCGGTGCTGGCGCATCTCAAGGGCATGAAATCGGCGCCGCAGCGTCCCCTGCCCATCGACCGCGCCACCTGGGTCGGCGAGGCGGTCGCAGCGGTGGTGGCGGAGACCCGCGCCAGCGCCGAGGATGCCGCCGCCAAGGTCAACGTCGCCTACGAGCCGTTGCCGGCGGCCGTGGACATGGAGACTGCGCTGGAGCCCGGTACGCACGTCATCCATCCCGACCTCGGCGACAATCTCTGCTTCCAGCGCGTCAACGAGAGCGGCAGCGTCGATACGGCCTTCGCCGCGGCCCACAAGGTCGTGGAGGCCACCTTCCACACGGCGCGCCACACCGGGCTGACGCTGGAGCCGCGGTCCATCCTCGCAGACTACAACCGCGCCTCCGGCAAGCTCACGGTGCATCACTCCACGCAGGCGCCGCACATGGTGCAGGGAGTGTTTGCGCAGCACCTGCGCCTGCCCGAGGGCGACGTGCGCGTGATCTGCGCCGACGTTGGCGGCAGCTACGGCATCAAGGTGCACGTCTACCCCGACGAGGTCGCCGTTGCCGCCATTGCCAAGATCATGGCGCGCCCGGTCAAGTTCATCGCCGACCGGCTGGAGAGCTTCTCCAGCGACATCCATGCCCGCGACCATCGCATCAAGGGCCGCATGGCCGTTGACGCCGACGGGCGCATCGCCGCCATCGATATCGACGACCTCACCGGCATCGGTCCCTATTCGGTCTATCCGCGCACCAGCGCGGTGGAGGGCAACCAGGTGGTGAACCTCGTGGGCGGCCCCTACGACTTCGCCAATTACCGGGCCAGGACCACGGTCGTATTCCAGAACAAGACGCCCACCTGCCAGTACCGGGCAGTGGGCCATCCCATCGCCACCGCGGTGACCGAGGGCCTGATCGATCTTGCCGCGGAGGCCATGGGCCTCGACCCCGTGGAATTCCGCCGCCGCAATCTGATGGCCGACGGCAGCTATCCGCGCACCTCGCCCGCCGGCATGAAATTCGAGGGCCTGTCGCACTTCGCCTCGCTCGACAAGCTGCTGGCCATGATCGACTACCCGGCGCTCCGCGCCGAGCAGGAGCGGCTGCGCGGGGCGGGCATCCACCGCGGCATCGGCCTTGCCGCCTTCATCGAGCTGACCAACCCGAGCCCCTTCATGTACGGGATCGGCGGCGCGCGCATCTCGGCCCAGGACGGCTGCACCGTCCGTATCGATCCTGACGGCTCGGTGGTGGCCGCCACCGGCGTCACCGAGCAGGGCCAGGGCACGGAAGGCATCATCCGCCAGATCGTGGCCGAGGGCGTGGGGGTGCCGATCGAGCAGGTGCGCGTGATCACTGGCGACACCCTCACCACGCCCTACGGCGGCGGCACCTGGGCCTGCCGCGGCGCGGGCATCGGCGGCGAGGCGGCCCTGCAATCGGCCCTCGCTGTCAAGGAGGCGGCGCTCAGGGTGGCGGCGGCCATGCTGCAGTCCCGGCCCGAGGCGCTCGACCTCGCGGGCGGCGAGATCGTCGAGCGCGGCACGGGCCAATCTGGGGGCCGCTCGCGCCTGGCCCTCTCCGAGCTCGCCCGCATCGTCTACTTCCGCGGCGACACCCTGCCGCCGGACCTGCCACGCGAGCTGATGCAGACCCGGCACTTCATCACCAAGGAGTACCCGTTCGCCTTCACCAACGGCATCCAGGCCGCCTACCTCGAGGTGGATGTGGAGACCGGCCTGGTGAAGCTCCTCAGGCACTGGTGCGTGGAGGACTGCGGGCGCATCATCAACCCGCTGCTGGTGGACGAGCAGGTGCGCGGCGGCATCGTGCAGGGCATCGGCGCCGCCCTCTACGAAGAGTGCCCCTACTCCCCCGACGGCCAGCTGCTGATCGGCTCCATGGCCGATTACCTGGTGCCGATGGCCGCCGAGATGCCCGACATCGAGGTCGGTCACGTCGAGACGCCGACGCGCGAGTCTCTCCTCGGCGCCAAGGGCGCCGGCGAGGCCGGCACGGCGGGCGCCCCCGCCGCCATCATGAACGCCATCAACGACGCGCTGCGCCCGTTCGGGGCGAAGGTGCACGCGCAGCCGTTCACGCCGGAACGGATTCTGGCGGCGCTCGGCAAGGTGCCGGCGATCTGACCAGCGGGGCCGGTACCGGGCATACGGCTACGGCGTCCACTGGAACAGCATGGCCTGGATCTTTCCGTCCTCGGCCATGTAGATGCGGCAGATGGCCATGCCGTTCTCGAACTTGGCCTCGTAGACATCGCGTCCACCGAGGCTCACGCCGCGGAAGGAGATCGATTGCAGTGCCCCCAGCGTGGCCAGCCGTTTCTGGATCCTGACCAGCTGCGGACGCGTCGCCGACGCCAGGCCCTCCGACATCTCGTGGTAGGCCGGCTCCCCGTGCTGGAAGGCTGCAATCTGCCGACGCAGCGCAGCCTCGCTGCCGGGCTGGGGCGCGGGCTCCTTCACCCGCTTGGCGAACGCCTCCTGCGCCGCCTTGGCGTCCGCCTCCTCGATGCGCTTGGCAAACCGCTCCGCGCCGAACTGATGCAGCGTCAGCCCGGTCGCGCGGCCCTGCGGATCGGTGGCGAAGGTGATCTGGGCCGGGACCCTGATCCTCCTGTAGAAGAACTTCTGCGCGCTCTCGGGATAGAGCGGCAGGAAATCCTGCCCTGTGAGCTGGATGTGGAGGCGGTCGCCCAGCCGGGTCACGGTGAAGACCTTGAAGGGGTCCAGCTGGTAGTAGCCCACGTAGTTGTCGAATATCTTCGGATCGACGAACACCTCGGTTCGCCGGCGTGCCTGCTCCAGGCGCCGCGCCTCGGTCGGGTCCAAGGCCGCGACGCCCTGCGCCAGACCCGGAGTCGGTGCCTGGGCCACGACCGGTCCCGCGGCGATCGCCGTCAGCGGGGCGATGCTGGCGGCAAGCGCCGCCCATGCTTTCCAGTCCATCTTCCTCGGCATGATGCTCTCTCCCAGAATGCGCTCCACGCGGCGGCGGACCGTCCCGGCCCGTGCCATCGCCAGAGTGACAACCGAGCGGGTGGGCCCGCCGGCAAAATCGAGCAGGATCTCGGCGTAGCGCACGCGGTCGCCGATATCCTGGATGGCCGCCGCGTCGCTCCTCGCCTCGGCCAGGTCGGTGATCCGGCAGCGGAGCCACCAGGCGAGCGGGCTGAACCAGAAGACCGCCCGGTTGAGCGAGGCGAGCGCCAGCACATGGAAATCGGCGCGGTGCACGTGGGCGTGCTCGTGCGCCAGCACGGCGCGGCGCCGAGTTGCGTCCCAGTCCGAGTGTCTGACAGGCAAGAGGATCGTCGATCCGAAGGTCGCCGGCACGGCAATGGCCGGATGCGTGCGCACGTCGCGGCCTTCGGTCCAGTCCTCGCACACCGGCATAGCGGAGCGGCACAGCCGCCACATCAGGCCACAGCCGACGAGCCACCGCAGCATCAGCGACCCCGCCACCGCCAGATAGAGCCAGGACGCGACCGTGAGCCAATCGACGGCTGCCGGCTCGACATCGGCTGTCGCCTCCAGCAGAGCGGGTGCGACGTGTGCCGGCCCGACGAGAGCGGCAAGATCGGGCGGCAGGATCTCGGCAACCGGCAGGCCGTGCGGCGGAAGGGCGAGCCGCGCCAGGGCGACGAGAAGGGGCATCGACAGCGAGGCGGCCAGCACCATCTGCCAGGCCGCCATCAGGATATGCGGATTGCGGACGCGCAACGCCTTCAGCGCCAGCAGCACCACGACAAGGAGCAGCGCCGAGCGGACGGCGGCATCCACGACGACGGGCAGCATCATTTCCTCCCCTTCCGCTTGGCCTCTTCGATCTTGCGGGCGAGCAGGTCGAGCTGCTCCTTGTCCAGCATCCGGGCGTCCACGATCCCCATCAGGACCTCCTCGATGGAGCCGTTGCAGAACCAGTCCGCCACGCGCCGCACGGCCTTTGCGGCCACGTTCCGCCGGTCGTCGACGGCGCGGAAGACGTAGGTGCGCCCCTCGATGCTGTGGCTGACGAAGCCTTTCTCCTCCAGCCGCCGAAGCACGGTGCGGACCGTCGATTCCTTCAGCAGCCGGTCAAGCCGCTCCCGCACCATCTCCGCCGTGATCGGCGCATGCGCCCAGACGAGCTGCATCACCTCCAGCTCAAGCTCGCCCAGCTCGGGAAGATCGTCGGACATCGGCATGTCGTATCACTTGCTCGGTGCGTTTGAGCAGATGCGGCTGCAGTAGTTTGCACTACGGGTGTTACGCCGTCCGTTCACCCGCCAGCAATGGTTGAAGCTCCTGTAGCTCCTGCGGTTTCCCTCGCAGATGACCGATTGCACCGACGTCTCGACGAACGGTCTGCCGATCTTGAGAACCGGGGCCTGCGCAGCAGCGCCCAGCGCCAGGAACATGGACACGAGCACACAAAGCAGCGTCTTATGCATCTGCACCTCCGTGCGCGTCTGCTATGAGATTTAACGCTACGGTTCGTAGCATTAAGTCCGGCCCAAGGCAATAGGCATGGTGCAGATCACTGCCCTCAGCGAGTGTCGCAGATAGGAAAAGCGATCAGGGTGACGAAAGCCGGCAGTGTGTGCTTGCGGACGTGCTCGCGACCGCGCAGTCTGCCCGCGCGCAAGATCGATACCCTCCTGGAACGCCGAACATGAATGCAAGGCCCGACCTTCTGGTAACTGTGGCTACCGCGCAGGCGATCGTTGACGGCGCGCTTGCGGGGCGTACGGTCGGAGCCGTCTCCACTATCCATGGCGGCGACATCGCCGCGGTTTGCGAGATCGCTTTCGTCGAGCCCGAGCCGCCGATCGTTCTGAAGATGTACCCAGACTGGCTGCATTGGAAGATGCAAAAGGAGGTGACCGTCTCGACCTTGCTCCGGGGTCGTCTCAGTGTGGCGGTACCGCACATACTGTTTGCCGACGACACGAAAAGGCTGCTCGGTCTCAACTTCGTCCTGATGACGAAGCTCGAGGGTTCGATCCTGCGCCAAGTCGAGCCGTCACTGACCTCGGCGCAGCGCGTCTCCGCTTACGTGCAGATCGGCCAGCTGCTGCGCGAATTCCATCGCATCCCCATGGAAGCATTCGGCTATATCGGCCCGAATGGGATATGGACGGCTTACGCGACCAACAGTGCGTACATGTCATTCCAATTCGACAAGAAGTTGAAGGAATTCACGGATCGAGGCGGCGCGGTCAGCCTTGCGCGACGCGTCAAAGCCCATGCCGCTGATCGCGGCCAGCTTCTTCACGAGTGTGCTCGACCCGTGCTTTGCCACAACGACCTTCACTCTGGAAACCTGCTTGCCGAGACGGCGGAGGGAGCCGTTCGACTTTCCGGCGCCTTGGATTTCGAGGGTGCCCTGGCGGGCGATCCTCTGATGGACGTTGCCAAGGCGCTTTACTATCTCGACGAGCAGGCGAAGAGCGCGTTACTAGAGGGGTATGGCGAGACAGGGCGAGCGCAGTGGTCTCAGACTCTCGCCCTCTATCATCTCTATTTTGTGCTCGAACTTTGGTGCTGGATGGCCCAGACCAGAAACAAGGAGGCGCTCGACAAGCTCGCCTTGGACCTGGAGCGCTTCTCGACGGTGTGATCCCGTCCACTGCCAATGTCTTAGTTGGGTCTCACCTTGCATTGAGCTGCCGCCTTGCAGGGAGGCATTGAAAGCGGATGCAAGGAACGCTGGCCAAGCGTTGGGCCGGCCATGGAAATCTGCTTAGTCGGGGGCCGAGCCGCGATCCTCACTTCCGCCACGTAAACAACGCCGACGTCGCATAGTTCCACACCGCGCCCACCAGGATGCCGCAGATGCCCGAGACCCACCAGTCGTAGTCCTTGACGAACAGGAAGTCGGCGATGCCGACGTTGGCCACGGCGCCGACGGAGCAGACGGCGTAGAAGCTGAGGAGCCCCAGCAGCACCGGGCCGAGGCCGCTGAGCCGCTTGTCCCGGTAGGTGAGGGCGTTGTTGAGGAAGAAATTGCCGCCGATGGCGATGACGGTGGCGGCGATCTGGGCGCGCAGGAACGGCACGCCGAGGTGGACGGCCGCGGCCAGCACCGCCATGTGCAGGAGGACGCCGATCGAGCCGACCGCGGCGAACATGAGAAAGCGCACCGGCAGCCAGCGGCCGACGAGCTTGTCCAGGAGCAGGGCCACGTAGTCGAGGACCACCAGGCTGTCGAGCTTGCTCTCCCCGTGGCGACGCAGGCCGAACACGTAGGGCACCTCCTTGATGCGCGCGGGCACGGGCGAGGACGCGAGGATGTCGAGCAGGATCTTGTAGCCCTCCTGCGAGAGCCGTCGCACGGCGGCGTCGAACATCTCCCGCTTGAGCATGAAGAAGCCACTCATCGGGTCGGTGAGGTGGCATCCCCTGAGCACCAGGCGCGACAGCCCGGTCGCCACCCGGCTGATGGTGCGGCGGCCCTGGCTCCAGTCGCCGAGGCTGCCCTCGGCGAGGTAGCGCGAGCCGACCACCACGTCGGCCTCGTCCTGGCGCAGGATCGCCAGCATGGGCGCGAGCAGCCGCTCATCGTGCTGCAGGTCGGCGTCCATGACGGCGATGTAGGGGGCGAAATTGCTCTGGATACCCTCGACCACCGCCGAGGCCAGCCCGCGCCGGCCGAGCCGGCGGACGCTGCGCACGCGCCGATCGGTGGCGCAGGCCACCCGCAGCGCCTCGATGGTGCCGTCGGTCGAGTCGTCGTCGACGAACACGGCCTCCCAGCGGATGCCGTCGAGCGACCGCTCCAGCTTCTCCAGGAGCGGAACGATATTGTCGCGCTCGTTGAAGGTGGGGATGACGACGACGAGCTCGGGCGCGGTGGGCTCGGTCCGTGTCGCAGACGGCTTCGCGTCTGCCGGCGCATGAAGCTGCATTGTGTCGTTGTCCCCCGACGGTGCGGCGGCTGGCAGTTTTCTCACAAGCCAGGCGCTTGTCCAGATGCCGGTCCAGGTCGGCCCCAGGTCGGCCGAGGAGACGCAAGGGCAGTGCCAGGAGAGCCGCGATGGATAGGGTGGCGGCATGCAGCAGGATGCAGCAGGCGAGCGCAGCAGCTTGTTTTCTCTGTTCTTCTTGACAATGTTCCTATTATGTTCTTTTTTTCGACTCCGACTGCCAAACTCCAGGCTTCCGAAACGCCATGCGTTGTCTCCCCAACTTCGATGCTGCTCAAGCCCGCCAGGCAGCGTTCCCCAGGGAACGTCTGCAGGAGCGTCTGGCGGCCCTCAGGAAGGCCGTGGAGGGCCTGCCGATGGCCAGAGTAGTGGAGAGGCCTGAAGCCCAAGCTGACGCTGCAGCCCCTCTCCAGGGCCGCCTGCAGGGGGCGGATTGGGGGCTGCCGGCAGAGCTGCCCTGCGGCGCCCTCAACGAGGTGGTGGCCGGCCATGCCGACCGTCCGGCGGCGTTCGGCTTCCTGTTTACCTTGATGGTCTTGGGTCTCGATAACGGTCTCGATCGGGGTCATGCGGGCTTTGGGCTGCGGGCGGGACCAGCCGTGCTCGTCGCGGCCCGTCGCGCCTTGTCGGATTTCGGAGAGCCTTACGGGCACGGCCTCGCCCAGCTGGGCCTCGATGTGGGCCGGCTGATCCTGGTCGAGACCAGGACCGACAAGGACGCCCTGTGGGCCATCGAGGAGACGCTGCGGTCCGGGGCGCGGCCGGCCATGGTGGCGGGCGCCCTCGCCGGCGGGCTCGACCTCACTTCCAGCCGCCGGCTGAACTTGGCGGCGGCGCCGCAGCGCACGCCGCTCGTCCTTCTGAGCGGGGCTGGTGCAGCCGGCACAAGCGCGGCGGCAGCGCGCTGGCGCATCGCCGCGGCGCCGGCGGCCCGCGACAGCTTCGGCGCGCTCGCCGCGCCCCGCTGGCACGTCGCGCTGGAGCGCTGCCGCCTGGGCAATCGTCGCGGTCGCCTCATGAATCGCCCCATGAATCTCCCCGGCGCCTGGCTGATCGAGTGGAACCATGTCGCGCATCGTTTCCGTGTGGTTGCCGGACTGGCCGGTTGTCTGGCCGATCGCCCGCCTGCTGCGGACGCAGGCCTGCTCCGCGCCGGCTGACGCTCTCGATCCCCGGCTGGACCCTGGGCGCCCGCTGGTGCTGGTCGCCCCCGGCAAGGGCGGCCCGCGCCTCGTCGCTCTCAACCGGGCCGCCCGGCAGAGCGGGCTCGTGGCCGACGATCTCCTCTCCAATGCCCGCTCCAAGGTTCTCGACCTGCAGGTCTATGCGGCCGATCCGGCGGCCGACGCCGCCGCCCTCGACCGGCTGGCGCTGTGGGCCATGCGCTATGCCCCCCTCGCCGCCCCCTGGGACGAGGCGAGCGGCGCCGACGGCCTGTTCATCGACATTACCGGCGCCGCCCACCTGCTCGGCGGAGAGGCGCGGCTGCTCGCCGATCTGGAGCGGCGCCTGCGCACCTTCGGCCTCGCCCCGCGACTCGCCATCGCCGGCACTCCCGGCGCTGCCTGGGCGCTCGCCCGGTTTGGCAATGCGCGGGACCATCAGCGGAGGCAGGCGCCCGGCCCCATCCTGGCTCCCGGCGCGGAAGCCGAGGCGCTGCGGCCCCTGCCGCTCGCCGCCCTGCGCCTGCCCGACGCCACGCTGTCGCTGCTGCGCCGCTTGGGCCTGCGCCGCATCGGCGACGTGATGGAGCAGCCGCGCGCGCCGCTGGCCGCCCGCTTCGAGGCCCTGCTCCTGCGCCTCGACCAGGCGCTGGGGCGCGTACCCGAGCCGCTCGTCCCCGCCATGCCCCCGCCCGTCTACCGGGCGCAGGCCGCCTTCGTGGAGCCGATCGTCAGCCTCGAGCAGGTGCTGGAAGCGGCAACGCGGCTCCTGGGGTCTCTCGTTGACAATCTTGCCAGCGATGCCGTGGGCGCGCGCTCCCTGCGCCTCATGCTGTTTCGAGTCATGCCAGAGGCATGCTTCCAGCATGACGGCCGGGTACAGTCGGTGGAGATCGGCCTTGCCGCGCCCAGCCGCGATGCCACGCACATCGCCCGCCTCATCGGCCTGCGTCTCGAGCGCGCGGCCGACGTCCTCGACGCCGATTTCGGCTTCGAGGCCGCGGCCCTCCACGTGCTGGTCGCCGAGCCGCTGGCGGACCGCCAGGTGCGGCTCACCATGGACGAGACGACGCGCCCTCCCGAGGCCCTGCCCCAGCTCATCGACCGCCTGCAGCAGCGCCTGGGGCCCGCCGCCGTGCGCAGGCTCCAGCCGTATGAGAGCCACATCCCAGAGCGCGCCCAGTCTCCCTCTCCGTTTGAGTTGAAGAGAGGAGAGGGCCGCAGGGTCCCCTCCCCCCTTGTGGGGGAGGGACAGGGTGGGGGGGAATCCCCAACCTCAAAGCTTGTGGTTCCCCCCACCCCTAACCCCTCCCCACAAGGGGGAGGGGAATCCGCGCAGCGCATGTCGCAATGGATCGCCGACACCCCCCGTCCCCTCCTCCTGCTGCCCCGGCCGGAGTCCGCCGAGGTGGTGGCGCTCATCCCGGAAGGGCCACCACGGCAGTTCCGCTGGCGCGGCGTGCGCCACCAGATCGTCCACGCCGATGGGCCGGAGCGAATCGCGCCGGAATGGTGGCGCCAGTCTCCCGACCATGCGGAGCGCGACTACTACACGGTGGAGGACAGCGCCGGCCGCCGCTTCTGGCTCTACCGCGCCGGCCGCTACGGCCGCGGCGAGGCCCCCCCGCAATGGTTCATCCACGGGGTATTCGGATGACCGCCTTCGCCGAGCTGGTCGCCGCCACCAACTTCTCGTTCCTGCGCGGGGCCTCGCATGCGCACGAGATGGTCGGGCAGGCGGCGGAGCTGGGGCTCGCGGCCATCGGCATTGCCGACCGCAATACGCTGGCCGGTGTCGTGCGCGCCTACACCGCCGCCAAGGAGCACAAGATCCGTCTCATCGTCGGCGCGCGCCTCGTGACGACCGAGGGTTTCGAGGCGGTGTGCTATCCCACCGATCGCGCCGCCTACGGCCGGCTGTGCAGGCTGCTGACCGACGGCAACCGCCGCGCCGTCAAGGGCCAGTGTCATTTCAGCTTCGCGGAGATGCTGGCGGCGAGCGAGGGGCAAATCTTCATCGCCATCCCGCCGCGCGAGCTCTCGGGAGACTTCATCGAGCGCGTGAGCACACTCAGCGCCGCCGCGCGCGGCCGCGTCTATCTTGCCGCCGCCTTCGCCTACCGCGGCAACGAGCGCCGCCGCCTCGGCCTGCTGAGCGAGCTGGCTGCACAGGCCCGCGCCCCCCTCGTCGCCACCGCCGATGCGCTCTATCACCATCCCGTCCGCCGCCCGCTCGCAGACGTGCTCGTCTCAATCCGCGAGAAGTGCACCATTGCCGAGGCCGGCTACGCCCTCGAGGCCAATGCCGAGCGCCACTTGAAGCCCGGCGCCGAGATGGCGCGCCTGTTCGCGGCCTACCCGCAGGCCGTCGCCCGCACGCTGGAGATCGCGGGGCGCGTCCGCTTCTCGCTCGACGATCTGCGCTACGAGTACCCCGAGGAGCCGGTGCCTACGGCCAAGGCCCCGCAGGCGCATCTGGAGGACCTGACCTGGGCGCATGCGCAGGAGCGCTTTCCCGACGGCATCCCAGACAATGTGCGCGCCATCCTGGAGAAGGAGCTGTCACTGATCGCCCGCCTCGAGTACGCGCGCTACTTCCTCACCGTCTACGATGTCGTGCGCTACGCGCGCGAGGAGGCGTGCCCGCCGATCCTGTGCCAGGGCCGCGGCTCGGCCGCCAACAGCGCGGTGTGCTACTGCCTCGGCATCACCTCGGTCGATCCCACCCGGATCGACCTGCTGTTCGAGCGCTTCATCTCCGCCGACCGCGGCGAGCCGCCCGACATCGACGTGGACTTCGAGCACGAGCGGCGCGAGGAGGTGATCCAGTATCTCTATGCCCGCTACGGCCGCGACCGCGCCGCCATCTGCTCCACCGTCATCCACTACCGCTCGCGCATGGCCATCCGCGAGGTCGGCAAGGCGCTGGGCCTCAAGGAGGACGTGACCGCCGCGCTGGCCGGCCTCGTCTGGGGCATCGGCGATGACGACTTCCCCGAGGCGCGGGTGCGCGAGGCGGGCCTCGATCCGGCCAATCCTGCCATCCGCCGGGCGGTGGGCCTGGCACGCCAGCTGATCGGCTTTCCGCGCCATCTCTCCCAGCACGTCGGCGGCTTCGTGCTCACGCGCGAGCGCCTCGACGAGACGGTGCCGATCCACAACGGTGCCCAAGTCGCAAATAGGCCGGACCGCACCTTCCTGGAGTGGGACAAGGACGACATCGACGCGCTCGGCATGCTCAAGGTGGACGTGCTGGCGCTCGGCATGCTCACCGCCATCCGCAAAAGCTTCGACCTGATCGAGCGGCACTACGGCAAGACGTACACGCTGGCCACCGTCCCGCCCGAGGATGAGGGCGTATACGAGATGCTCTCCAAGGCCGACTCGGTGGGCGTGTTCCAGGTCGAGTCGCGGGCGCAGATGTCGATGCTGCCGCGTCTCAAGCCGCGCGAGTTCTACGACCTCGTCATCGAGGTGGCGATCGTGCGCCCGGGCCCCATCCAAGGCGATATGGTGCATCCCTACCTGCGGCGGCGCGCTGGGCTTGAGCCCGTCACCTATCCCTCCAAGGCCCTGGAGAGAGTGCTGCACAAGACGAAGGGCGTGCCGCTGTTCCAGGAACAGGCGATGCAGATCGCGATTCGTGCGGCGGGCTTCTCGCCCGAGGAGGCCGACAGGCTGCGCCGCGCCATGGCCACCTTCCGCCACACCGGCACCATCCATCTGTTCCGTGCCAAGTTCATCGCCGGCATGGTGGCGAACGGCTATGCGCGCGAGTTCGCCGAGCGCTGCTTCGGCCAGATCGAGGGCTTCGGCGAGTACGGCTTCCCCGAGAGCCACGCGGCGAGCTTCGCGCTGCTCGTCTATGTCTCATCCTGGATCAAGCGCTACTACCCCGAGGCGTTCTGCGCCGCGCTCCTCAACAGCCAGCCCATGGGCTTCTACGCCCCCGCCCAGCTGGTGCGCGACGCCCGCGAGCACGGCGTAGAGGTGCTCCACCCGGACGTAAACCGCAGCGAATGGGACTGCACGCTGGAATCCTCTGCATTGGGGAACGGCACGAGCCACACGGTCCCCTCCCCCCTTGTGGGGGAGGGACAGGGTGGGGGGGAATCCCAAACTTCGAGTGTCGGGGTTCCCCCCACCCCTAGCCCCTCCCCACAAGGGGGAGGGGAATCCAGTCGGCGTTCGTGGGAAGGGGAATCCGCGCAGCGCTTGCTTTCCCGTTGTGCCGTCCGCCTCGGCCTGCGCCTCGTCGATGGCCTCGCCGAGGAGCCGGCCCAGCGAATCGTATCGGCACGCGGCGAGGGCTATGCCAGCGTCGGCGCGGTGTGGCTGAGGAGCGGCGCACCTGTCAGCGTGCTGGAGCGGCTTGCCGATGCGGATGCCTTCCGCTCCACAGGCCTCGACCGGCGCGCCGCGCTGTGGGCGGTGAAGGGCCTCGACGGCGGCGGCGCGCTCCACACGAAGGCCAGGCGCGCTACGGCCGCCGCTTCGCCGATCCTCGATTGGCCAGGGAGCCGGCTTCTCAGCGCCGACCTGTTCGACGAGCGGCCCGTCGCTTTGCCGTCGGCCTCGCTCGGCGAGCACGTGGTGGCAGACTACGCGGCACTCGGCCTCTCCCTCAAGGCGCACCCCGTCGCTTTCTTCCGCGGCGAGCTCAGCGCGCGCCGCATCCTCACCAGCGCCGAGCATTGGGACGAGCGCCTCGCGGGCCGGCGCGCGGCGGTGGCGGGCCTGGTGCTGGTGCGCCAGCGCCCCGGCACCGCCAAGGGCGTGATCTTCCTGACGCTGGAGGACGAGACCGGCATCGTCAATGTCGTGGTCTGGCCCAAGGTGTTCGAGAAGAACCGCCGCGTGCTGATGACGGCGCAGTTCCTGGCTGTGCGCGGCAGGATCCAGCGCGAGGGCCTCGTCATCCATGTGGTCGCCGAGGAGCTGACCGACCTCACCTCCGAGCTCAGGCGCCTCGGCGACGGCACCGCCGGCATGCCAAGCCCCACCAGGGAGCACGGCGAAGGCAGCCGTGAAGACTCTTGGACCCGGCCTTGGACCCCGCCCTGGACCCCCAAGAGCCGCGACTTTCATTGATCCCGTGTGAGACCCCTCTGGCCGCTGGAGCTCACGCCGTTCCACCCCGGCTCGGCCGCCCGACCGCGGGATCGGATGCGGGCTACCGCCATTGGCGCCCTCCCGTTGCGGGCCGGAATGCTGTAAATTCCTGGTATACCAGAGGTTGGAAGGAGCCCTTGCGGCCAGCGGCCATCCGTGGCACCGGCGTGCGACCCATGACCAAGAGCGACACCAGGATCAGGACGGGCAAGCTCGTCGACGACTGCTTCGTCCACGACAAGAAGCGCCTGCTCCACGACGAGGCGCTGGCGATCCTCAAGCAGCGGATTGTCCCGGTTGCCGGCAAGGAGGCGGTGCCGCTGGCCGAGGCCGCCGGCCGCATCCTGGCCGAGACGGCGGTTGCGCCGCGGCCGGTGCCGGCCCACACCAACGCGGCCGTAGACGGCTATTCCTTCGCCGCGGCCGACTATGACCCTGCAGGCGGCAAGGAACTGCCCCTGGAGGGGCGGGCCGCAGCCGGCCACCGCCTGGCGCGCGCCCCGGCACCGGGAACGGCCGTGCGCATCTTCACCGGCGCGGTCGTGCCCGCGGGACACGACACGGTGGTCATGCAGGAGGATGCGGAGACCCGGACCACCGGCGGGCGGGCCTTCGTTGCCATACCGCCCGGGCTCAAGCGCGGCGCCAATGTCCGGCGCGCGGGCGAGGACGTCGAGGCGGGCGCGACGCTGCTCCAGGCCGGCGCCGTGCTGCGTCCGCAGGAGCTGGCCGCGCTGGCCTCAATCGGCATGGGCTGGGTGCCCTGCTTCGCCCGCCTCAAGGTGGCCATCCTCTCCAGCGGCGACGAGGTGGTAGGGCCAGGCACCGCGCTCGGCGAGGGCCAAGTCTACGATTCCAACGCGCCCATGCTCGCGGCGCTGATCGCCGGCGCCGGTGCCGTGCCCGCCGACCTCGGGATTCTCCCCGACGACCGCCACCAGGTGCAGCGCCGGCTCGCTGCAGCGGCGCAGAGCCACGACGTCGTCGTCCTCTCAGGCGGTGCCAGCCGCGGCGAGGAGGACCATACCGTCGCCGCCCTCGACGCCCTCGGCAAGCGCCACCTGTGGCAGCTCGCCATCAAGCCGGGGCGGCCGATGGCATTCGGCCAGATCGGCGACTGCGTGGTGCTGGGTCTGCCGGGCAACCCGGTGGCGGTGCTCGTCTGCTTCCTGCTGTATGTCTGGCCGCTCCTGCGCCGCATGGGCGGGGCCGACTGGCCGGAGCCGCGGCGCTATCGCCTGCCGGCCCTGTTCGCCTTCCCCGGCCGCAAGGCCGGCCGGCGCGAGCTCTGGCGCGGCATCCTCAAGGAGACACCGCAGGGCCTCGCCGTGGACAAGTTCCCGCGCGACGGCTCGGGCCTCATCTCCGGTCTGCGCGCCGCCCACGGCCTGATCGACATCGCCGAGGACGCGGGCGATATCGCGCCCGGCGACCTCGTGGCGTTCATTCCGTTCGCCGAGTACGGCATTGTCGGTTGAGCTGCCTGGTCGCGCTCCGGTTCCCGGTCCCTCCTGTCCCGGTCGACTGTGGCATTTTAGCAAACGCTGGCGCAATGCGCCTCTTTTCTGCCGATTTATCTTGCGTATGGAGCAAATTTATGCAACAAACGCATATGAAATGAGGGGCGCCACGGTACTGGCGTGCGCATCGGCAACCTGAAGGATGGCTTGAGCTGATGATCAGAAACGAGCCGACGAGCGCGCTCGGCAGCCTCGAGGCCGGGCTGGCGCTGCTGATCGAGCAACGGGGCGTCAGCTTGGGGGGCGTACGAATGGCCTGCGGCGCCAAGGGCGGCATTCCTGGCCCTTGGGGTCCCGCTCTCGGCATGGCTGGACGGGCGCGGGGGCTGTGGCCGCCGCTGCCGCCGATGCAACCAGAATGGCGTCTGGACTGCAAGGAAGTCCCTACATGAGCATCGAGACGATTGCCGCCGGTGGAAGTTGCCAGCTACAGCCCGTTGTTGGGGTTCTGTATGACGACGACATCCCGCCTCGCGCCGGCAGCCGTCGAGGTGACCTGCTGCAGGAACGCCAGGAACTTGCTGATCTCCACCACGTCGGCGTTGGAGGCGTAGATCACATCCTTGTGCCGCATCGGGAAGGACTGGGCGAAGAAGAAGCTCGACGGATCGCGGAAGTTGGCGCGGTAGACCACCGGGATCATGTCCTGCTCGGCCGGGAAGGCCCTCAAGTCCACCTGCAGGCGCTCCAGCATCGCCCGGTGCTCGAGCCGGTAGAGGAACACCTGCTTCGGGTTGGCGCGCACGTCGAGCAGTCCGCCCGCCCGTGCGACCGCCTCGTTGAGCGACAGGCGCTCCTGCTCGAAGGCATACTGGCCGGTGAGGCCGCTGGTCAGGCCGACGGCGCCGAGCGCGCCCACGGCCACGAACCTCTGCTGCTCGCGGTAGACGTAGACGGTGTCGCCGGGCGCCACGAAGATGTTTTCCTGGGGCTTGTTGACGAGCGTGGGGAAATACACCGTGCTGCGCCGCTTGCCGCGCTGCAGGGTCACGAACGCCTCATAGCCGGGGTACCTGAGCCCGCCTGCCTTGGCGATCATGTCGAGCACGCGCTCGCCGCCCGGCCTGATCTTGAACTTGTTGGCCGCGTTGACGACGTCGCCCACCACCGTCACCTCGCTGGCGTTCCGTTCCAGCAACGTGACCATCACCTGGGGCTCGATGGCACGCTTGGCGAGCCGGGCCTCGATATCGGTCTGGATTTCGGGCACGGTGCGTCCCACCACCGGCACCTGGCCGGCGTAGGGCACCGTGACGTTGCCGGCGCGATCGACCTCCTGCGTCGGCATGGTGACGAAGTTGCCGGGCCGCACGCCCGCCTCCGAGGGAATGAAAAGTCCGCCGGAGGAGGACTCGAAGATCGAAACCTGCACGACATCGCCCACGCCGACGCGGATGACCGGGGCAGGGCCGTAACCCCTGCCGAAGCTCCTGAAGAGGGAGCCCGGGCCTATCTCGGCGACGTGCTCCAGAACGGCATGGTTGATATCGAGCAGGACATAGTTGAAGGCGACGGTATCGGGCTGCGAGACCAGGGCCGCCACTGCTCCGCCGGAGACGTCGCGGTGGAATGGTCCGCCCGCCGGCAGCACATTGCACCCGGCCAGCAGCGCAAGCAGCGTGCACAGGAGGAGGCGGCCCCGCATTGCCATTCGGTCAGCGCCTGTTCAAGAGCCGACGGGCTGTCGGCCCGCTTTTTCTGCCCGACCGCAAGGCATTCGGTCCGCAGCGGCCGGCGGGGGGCCTCTTGCCACGATTCGAATACTGTCCTTGGCAGAAAGATTACAATTGAAGCGGAGGTTCGCGCAGAATGTAGCGTGGGCGCCACATAATCGATAAATGCTATTTATATATTCGATATCTAATATAATTATTCTCAATTTGAGAAATGTCAGCCATTTCTCTTTGCCTTCTCAATGTCGCGCGCCGGACGCACGGGCCGAACCACTGCCCAACCCGGCCCACTCGAAACGGGATTGTGGGATCTCTGCCATCGTTCGCGGCGGCGCGCGCACGAATGACCCGCGGCGGCGCGCGCACGTCTCGCGCTGTCGTGCCCGGCTCGCCGAGCATGGCCCTGAAGACTGGCGCATCGGCGCCTGCGTGGAGACCAAAGGTCCCGCGGATCGACTTCATTTCGCCCCCGGCCTGAATGAGACATAGGCGAATGCAGGAGGCGCTGCAAAAGCCCAGCGAGCGTGGCGGTGCCGGGCACCGCTGTCAGCGTCGCCTGTCAGGTACGCCCATGCGTCCGTTGGCAAAGCGCCCTCAATCGGCGCCCTCGGGCACTGCCCGTCCTGGCGCACATCCGTGATGCCTCGCTTGGTCTGCCGCCCTCCCCCCTCAGCCTTTTCTGTCCGCCGCGTCACGCCGCGCGCTGCTGGCGCAGCGTCTCGCCGCGGTAGCTCAACGCCTCGGCGACGTGGACGCGCGCGACCTTCTCAGCCCCGTCGAGATCGGCCAGCGTGCGCGCAACGCGCAGGGTGCGGTGGAAGCCGCGGGCGGACAGCGCGAGTGCCTCCGAGGCCTGGCGCAGCAGCGCGACGCCCGCCTCCTCCGGCATCGCCACCTCCTCCAGCAGCTTGCCCGAGCAATCGGCGTTGGTGCGCACACCCTTGGCGCCCAACGCCGCGAAACGCGCGCGCTGGCGCTGGCGCGCGGCCGCGACGCGGGCGCGTACCTCGGCGCTGCCCTCGGTGGGGGCCGGCAGCACCAGGTCGGCCGCCGAGACGGCCGGCACCTCGATCTGCAGGTCGATGCGGTCGAGCAGCGGACCCGAGATGCGGGCCTGGTAATCGTCGGCGCAGCGAGGGCCGCGACGGCAGGACTGCCCCGGCGTGCTGCCCCCGCACTTGCAGGGATTCATGGCGGCAACGAGCTGGATGCGCGAGGGATAGGCGATGCGGTGGTTGGCACGCGCGATCACCGTCTCCCCGGCCTCCAGCGGCTGGCGCAGGGCGTCGAGTACATTGGGCACGAACTCGGGCAGCTCATCCAGGAACAGCACGCCCAAGTGCGCCAGCGAAACCTCACCCGGGCGTGGCTTGGAGCCGCCGCCCACCAGCGCCGCCATGCTGGCGGAGTGGTGTGGCGCCCGGAACGGCCGCTGCGTGGCGATCTTGCCGCCCAACAGCTCGCCCGCCAGCGAGTGCACCATGGAGACCTCCAGCATCTCCTCGGGCGTCAGGGGCGGCAGGATCGACGGCAGCCGCGCCGCCAGCATCGACTTGCCAGAGCCGGGTGCCCCGACCATCAGGAGATTGTGCCCGCCGGCGGCCGCCACCTCCAGCACCCGCTTGGCGCTCTCCTGGCCCTTCACGTCGCCGAGGTCGGGCTGGTCCTCCTTCTCGGTGTCCACGCTCGGCTGGGGCCGGGCCAGCGTCTGCAGGCCCTTGAAGTGATTGACCAGCGACAACAGGTGCGGCGGCGCCAGCACCGCCATGTCCTCGTCCGCCCACGCCGCCTCAGGCCCGCAGGCCGCGGGGCAGATGAGGCCCTTGCGCAGGGCATTGGCGCCGACGGCCGCCGGCAGTGCCCCCGGCACCTCGCGGATGGAGGCGTCGAGCGTCAGCTCGCCGATGGCCGCGAAGCCCTCGATCGTGTCCGGCGAGATCGCCCCCATGGCCACCATCATGGCCAACGCGATGGGCAAGTCGAAATGGCTCCCCTCCTTCGGCAGATCGGCGGGAGCCAGGTTGACGGTGATGTGCTTGAAGGGAAGACCGAGCCCGACCGCATGCAGGGCGTTACGCACCCGCTCACGGCTCTCGGCCACGGCCTTGTCGGGCAGCCCCACGATGGCAAAGGCCTGATGGCCGCCGCTGATGCGGACCTGCACCTCCACCGGCTTGGCCTCGATGCCCACGAACGCAACGGTAGCGATTTGGCCGTACATTGATGCGCCCCTGCCCGATGTGTCCTGCCCGATGTGTCCTGCCCGATGTGCCCTGCCCCGAATGTGCCCCGGCGCGTGCCCAGCTTGCTGACGCAAGCCTATTGCGACGATGGCTGAGCGGTCAAGAACAAAATGGGAACCATGTCGACGATTCCTACAGGGATGCGTAACCGCGACGACGATGTGCAGATACCTCCCTTTTCTATTGCAGACGGCCGTTCTCCTGGCACCCCGCTTGCAGAGACTTGCATCGAGATGCGCCAGCCGTGGCATTCCCAATGAGACGCTGCTGTCAATTGGCGTTGAACTCAGCATAATGCCTCAACCGCGCCGTGTTGAGCGTGATAGAGTGGAGGCCATGTCAGCACGCCACAAGGTTTCCCGGGGTCCGGAAAGCGCCTTCGAGCGCAAAGTCGCGCTCAGCAAGCTGGCACTGCTGTTCGAGCAGATCTGGCCCCGCGCCTGGCTTCTGCTCGGCCTTGCCGGGCTGTTCATCCTGGTCTCGCTGGCGGGCCTTTGGCCCAGGCTGCCGGAGCTGCCGCACAAGATCGCCCTCGGGCTGTTCGGTCTGGCTTTCGGCGGCGCCGTCATCGCGCTTCTGAGCGTGCGCTGGCCCACCCGCCAGGAGGCCATCCGCCGCGTGGAGCGGGTCTCTGGGGTGGCGCACCGCCCGGCCTCCTCCTATGAGGACACCCTGAGCCACGGCGGCGAGGACCAGCGCACGGCCGCCCTGTGGAAGGTGCACCGCCGGCGCCTGGCCGAGTCGCTGGCTCGGCTGCGGGTGGGGACCCCGACCCCGCGCACCGACCGGCGCGATCCCTTTGCGCTGCGCGTCGTTCTCCTGCTCAGCGTCGTCCTGCTCACCGTCGTGGTGGGCGACAGCGCCGCCGACCGGCTGTGGTCCGCCTTCCGGCTCAGTCCGCTGGCCAAGGGTGCCGAGGCCCGCCTCGACGCCTGGATCACGCCGCCGGTCTACACCGGCAAGCCGCCCATCATGCTGGCCGACGGCGGGCTGTCCATGGGCCGCGCACACGAGGTGCGCCCCGCCGGCGCCATGGAGGTGCCCGACAAGAGCGTGCTGATCGTGCGTGCGAGCGGCGCCGGGCTACGCGGGCTCACCCTGGAGGTTCCGGGCGAGGGCGGCGCCACCCAGCGGCTCGAGGCGCCGGCGCCGGCCAATCCCGCCGATGTCGCCGAGCTGAAGCTGGAGGTGAGGACCTCGGGGACCATCAAGGCCTACAGCAGCGGCACCGAGATCGCGGCCTGGACGTTCGCCGTAACGCCGGACCTCCCCCCCAAGGTCGCCCTGACAAAGCCGCCGGAGCGTTCCGCCCGCGGCAGCCTGAAGCTCTTCTACAAGGTGGAGGACGACTACGGCGTGGTCTCCGCCGAGGCCCGCATCCGCCGCATCCTGCCGCAGCCCGATACCTCGTCCACGGCGTGGGCGCGGCCCGCCAATGAAGGCGCGCGGCTGCCCTACGAGCATCCGCCGGTGCTCGGGCTCAATCTCGCCCGCGCCTATCCCAAGCAGGCCGAGGGCCACAGCCTGCATGAGATCGGCGACCATCCGTGGGCCGGCATGAAGGTGGAGCTGACGCTGGTGGCGCGCGACCTGGCCGGCCAGGTCGGCAAGAGCGAGACCATCGAGGTTACGCTGCCCGAGCGGCGCTTCACCCAGCCGCTGGCGCGGGCGGTTGTGGAGCAGCGGCGGCGACTGGTTGAGGATTCCCGCAACCGGGCCGCGGTGGCCAAGGCGATCGAAGCGCTGACGATGGAGCCGGAGGGCTTCATCGACGACCTGCAGGTGTTCCTCGGCCTGCGCTCGGCCTTCCACCGCCTGCAGGGCGAGGAGACGCGCGCCAACCACAACAGCGTCATTGCTCAGCTATGGCACGTGGCGCTGCGCATTGAGGACGGCGACCTGTCGGATGCCGAGCGCGCGCTCAGGGCCGCCCAGGACGCCCTGCAGCAGGCGCTCCGCGACGGCGCCAGCGACGAGGAGCTGCAGCGCCTGATGCAGGAGCTGCGCCAGGCCCTGTCCCAATACATGGAGCAGCTCTCCCGCCAGGCCGAGGGCCAGCCCCCGATGCAGGGCATGGACCGCAACATGCAGATGATGACGCAGCAGGACCTGGAGCAGATGCTGCGCAATCTGGAGAACATGGCCCGTTCGGGCAACCGCGACATGGCCCAGCAGATGCTGAGCGAGCTGCGCGATCTGCTCGACCGCCTGCAGTCCGGCCGCATGGCCGGCAACCAGCAGCAGAGCCAACGGTTCGGCAAGATGATGCAGGAGTTCGGCGACATCGTCGGCCAGCAGCAGAAGCTGCTCGACGACACCTTCCGCCGGCAGCAGCAGGGCCAGAAGGACGGTCAGCGCGGTCAGAAAGGGCAGCAGGGCCAGGGCCAGCAAGGCCAGGGCCAGCAAGGCCAGCAGGGCCAGGGCAACGACGACGGACCCGGCGGCCTCGACGAGCGCCAGCGCGAGCTGCGCGAGCGGCTGGGCCGGCTGCAGCGGGGCCTCAGGGAGCTGGGCCTGCAGCCGCCGGGGCAGCTCGACGGCGCCGAAGGCTCCATGGAGCGTGCCGAGGGCGCCTTGCGCGACGGCGACCTCCCTAGAGGCGCGGACCAGGAGACGCGCGCGCTGGAGCAGCTGCGCCAGGGTGCCCGCGACATGGCCCAGCAGATGATGCGCCAGATGCCCTCACGCTTCGGCCTGAACGGCAGCCGCGGCGAGCTTGACCCCATGGGCCGGCCGCCGCAGCGCACCGACGGCCCCGACCCGGCGTCGGGCGTCAAAGTGCCCGACGAGATCGACGTGCAGCGGGCGCGCGAGATCCTGGAGGAGCTGCGCCGGCGTCTTGGTGAGACCACCCGGCCGCCGATGGAGCTGGAGTACCTGGAGAGGCTGCTGAAGCGATTCTGACCCTCGCGGCGACAGGACATCGCTGCTCGCCGGCTCCGGGCTCATTGCGTGCCGGCCCGCTGGTTGCAGTCAGGCGGCGTCTGGTTACTGGGAAGCAACATGTGGCGCGGCAAGTGTGGCGTATCAGCGCCACTGGCTGGGCCTCGCTTTAACGATCGGTTTGTAAAGATGGCATATTTTGGGAGATGAAGCGGCTCCTGGTGCAGGGTCCCCACACCGCTTGCCAATACTCGTTACCCACAGGCAACACAACGGAGCCGAAGCGTGCACGCCGCGGCTTTATTGCACTTGCGCAGGCACCTGGCTTTCTGGAGAGTGAGGGCCGGAGACGGTGTGGAATGTCGTATAACGGGTATTCTTGAGCCGCCTTTTCGGGCGGATCGCGCGCCGGCTAGCCGTTTAGGTAACAACCGCCAAATGGTTGATCAATCCATGGGACGGCCGCGGCTCGGCGTGGACAACGTTGCTGCACGCTATGATCGCGGCTCGCGACTGCCGGTGGCCGCGGGAGATATGTCCGCGGCGCGTGATCGCCGTGCACCCCTCGGCGGCCTGCCAAAGCGCGTTCTCGATGTCCTCGGCGCCCTTTCCGCCCTTGTCCTGCTGGGGCCGCTGATGCTGATCGTCGCGCTGCTTGTGCGCGTCGCGCTCGGCAGGCAGGTGATCTTTCATCAGAGGCGGGTCGGCTTCGGTGGCGAGCACTTCGTGTGCTTCAAGTTCCGCTCGATGGTGAGGGATGCCGACGAGGTCCTTCGCCGCCACCTCAGCGCCAACCCGGACGCGGCCCGGGAATGGAGCGAGACGCAGAAGCTCAAGGACGATCCCCGTGTCGGGGTTCTCGGCAAGGTGCTGCGCAAGACCAGCATCGACGAGCTGCCGCAGCTCTTCAACGTGCTGCGCGGCGACATGAGCCTGGTGGGGCCGCGCCCGGTCCTGCCCGACGAGCTGGTCGCCCGTTACGGCCGCTACGCGCCGGCGTATCTGCAGGCGCGGCCGGGAATGACGGGCATGTGGCAGGTCAACGGACGCAACAGCGTGGGCTATCGGGCGCGCATCGCGCGGGACCGCTACTACGCCAGGCACTGGTCGCTGGCGCTCGACCTGCTTCTGATCCTCAAGACCATCCCGGCGCTGCTCAACTTTGGTCATACGGCGTAAATAGGAGGGGTATACGGTCGAGCGAGCTGCTCCACGTAACCCTCTTTGTTCTGCGGCCTTGCGGTTACGCCCGGCGGCTGCCGGGCTTAGTCAAGTTTCTAGCCTCGCGGGGATGGATACTGAGGAGCCAATGCCACCACCATTGAAACTTCGCGGGCCAAGAAGCCGACGATAGGAGGCCTCCTAGATGGCGATCCAGCTGCCCACCGTAGCCGTTGTGACTCCAGTGTACAACGGCGCGAAATTTCTTCGCGAAGCGATGCTTTCCGTCCAGGCGCAGACCTACCCCAATCTTGTGCACTTCGTCCTGGATAACGCGAGCACTGATGCGACCCCGGACATCATCAAGGAATTCGATGGTGGCCGCGTTCCGGTGGTGACTGCGCGGAACGAAGCGCTCCTGCCCATTGCCCAGAACTGGAATCGCTGCGTGGAATTAGGGAGCCAGGGCAACGACTATTTTCGCGTTCTATGCACGGACGAATCGCTTCAGCCAACCTGTATCGAGAAGATGGTTGCTCTGGCGGAAACAGACCCGCTGCTCAGCGTCGTTGGATGCAACCACTCGACAACATTTGGCCTCGAGGACCTGCATTGGGACCGGACGCGTGCGATTTTTTCGGGATCCGAAGCTGCGCGATCGTGCCTGGTCGGCGAGTGCGGGCTTGCGACATCGCATCTGCTTTACAGGACGAGCGTGCTTTCGCTCCGAAGGAAATTCTTCGAGGAAGACGCCTCGTTCAATTTCCACTTCGATACGGAAGCGGCATTCTTCGTTCTCACGCGTGAGAATGCCCGGTTCGGCTACGTTCACGAGCCCCTCGGCTTCAGTCATCGACACGCAGCCAGCGTCACCTCAACGGTCGCCACGGTTTTGCAGACGGACTTCCTCACCTGGTATACGGTAATGGATCGGTACGCCGCATCGCTGCTTTCACCGGCAGAGCTCCCCAAGTACAAGCTTTCCTACAAGCGCCACTATTTCGGCCGTATGCTGGCCTGGAAGTATCTGCGCGGGAACAGCAAGGCGTTCGATTGGCATATCAAGGCACTGGCATCCATCGGTGCGGCCCCCAGCCTATGGGCATACGCGGATGCCATTGCAGATTACGGTCTGAGAAAGATGCGCCTCAGAAGAGGTTGGAATCAGTATCCGTACTAGGACTAGTACGTGCAGACATTCTGATCCAAGTTGCCAAGTCGATTGAGGAATCGACTGCCAATGCCGGCCGCGTCTGCTCACCGATGGAGAGGGATCCTGGTGTGGGGTTGCATCAACCGTGATGGCGCAAACGCGGTGCGGCAGAATGCGCTGCTTCGATAGCGACCAGGGGCTGCGCGAACGAATGGAGCGGGATATGGAGTCAGGGGTTCTGGAGGGGGGCACTGGTTTGCGCTCTGTGCCTTCGAGGATCGCAGTCTTTGGCTTGTTTGGTATCGAGAATTTCGGAAATGACGGCTCTATGGAGGCAATGCGCCATTTCCTCAAGCGGGAATGTCCCGACGCGCAGCTGACCGTAATATGCCCCCAGCCGGAGGTAGTTGAACGAACCTATTCCGTTTCTGCGCTTCGGACGAATTTGCTGGGACCCTCGGGTTGGTTGTTCTGGCTGCTCGATCGGCTCCTGCTCAGGGTGCCGCGTATGGTCGACCTGTTGATGAGAACAATCAGCAACGCCCGCAAAATAGATCTCTTGGTTGTTCCGGGAACGGGCATCCTGGAGGAGCCTAGCCACCGACTGACGCGCATGCATTGGACACTCTTGCTATGGTGCGCCGCAGCCAAGGTCACCGGGAAGAAGATTGCCTTCGTAAGTGTCGGTGCTGCCCCGATCAACAGCGCCGCCGCTCGCTTGGTGCTTAAGACCGCCCTCGGAATGGCGCACTACAGGTCATTCCGAGACGAAAGCAGCAGGCGATGCGCGAAGGAGTTTTATGGTGTCAAAGTAGAAGGCGACCCAGTTTATCCCGACATCGTTTTCGGGCTCCCTGAACCCGGAGGACTAGCGCGGGTAACGCCCAAGGATGGACACTCTCTCAGTGTCGGTCTTGGCCCGATGGGGCTTTGGTGGTGGTATGGTGACGAGGTCCAAAAATCCTATGTCGACAAGCTGGTGGACTTTTCGCTGTCCCTTGTCCGCAAAGGGTATCGCATCCGGCTATTAGTGGGCGACAAGGCTGATTATGGTACGGTTGATGACTTTATTCGCGCCATACTTGATAAAGATCCGTCCCTGCTGGGCGACTCGATCATCGCCGAATACATAGTTTGTGCCCAGGATCTGATGCGTCAGATTGCGCTAACTGACCTCGTGATTTGCTCACGGTTTCACAACATCGTTTATGCACTGAAGCAGGGAAAGCCCGTTGTCTCTCTCGGTTATTCACCTAAGCACCGCGCGTTGATGGAAGAAGTTGGCCTTGGAGAGTTCATCCAGGCAGCGCACCAGATCGATGTTCCATTGCTGGAGAAGCAATTCCTCGCCCTGTTGAAAGACCGCAAGACGTACGAGCAGAGTATTCAACAGGCAATAGCCCGGTTTCAAGAGCTCCGTGGACAACAAGAACAGATCCTGTCAACGCGCTTCTTGGGCAGTGGGATGGTTAGATAGTTGTGCGGCCAGAGGCACGGCATGGAGGTCATCGCTTAAGGAACGGCCACCGTCTCGCGTAACGTGCGAGCATGCGCAGCTGCGCACCGCGATCGACGCCATAGGTCGTTTCTACTTGCTCGCGGAATGGGGTGCGCATGAGACTGCGCCAGTAAAGCCAGGCATACGGCGTGTAGGTATCGGGAAGCCATGGCTTGTGCTCTGTGGTGAAGTGAACGATGCCCGGTCGCCGGTGGATATTGGTCTGATCCGGACCGCAGTTCATGCCCACGATGGCCATGGTCCGCTGCATGTTCCATATCGGGTCGAGCTGCAGCCACCGCTGCCAGAGCGCGTAGTTCAGGGCGTCCTGGTCCCTGAATGGAAGGACGCTCTGGTTGGCCGCCAGAAACTCCAGGGCCGCGTCGAATAGCCCGTCGGCACGAATAGCGGCAAGGTCCAGCAGGAAGACGCCGGCGTTGAAATATGCCGGCCGCTCAGGGGGAAGCCCCCAACGCGCCGCGAAGGCGGCGGCATCGACTCCGGGATCCAATACGGCGGCGACGGGGTGCCCGCCCAAGTCGGTCCTCCACAGCTCGGAGATGTCGCGTACAACGACCATGTCGCTGTCGAGGTAGAGAACGCGGCAGACCTCAGGCGGGACGACCCTGGGCAGCGCCAGACGATAGGTGGTCGCGGCACTGATGTGGCCGAGCGTTCCCAGGGAGAGGAGCGCAGGGTCGTCGATTTCGATCCAGTCGAACCCAGCGCGCGGTGCACACAGGCCGACCCGTCGGTGATCATCCGCAGCCACACCCGAGTGCAGCATCGTGAAGTGCAGCCGCGCCCTGGGCGACGCCGTCGCCAGCGAGGCGATGGTCGCCGCGACGTGCGGCACGTAGGACGCGTCCACCCCGAATGCGATGCGAATGATCTCGTCCTGCATCGGCGCGCCCCAATCGTTGTACCTAAGCGTCAGCCGTCATCCCAGGGCGCGCAGGCGCCCAATCAGCTTGGCTCCGATGCGGCTCTTCAGCAGAGCGTCGCGTGCCTGCAGCAGTTCGTACAGCACAGGATGGTTGCTCAGCCACAAGCCGGCGGCCCAGCCGATCGCGGCGAGGGCAAGAGCTGCGGCTGCCATAAGAATTGAGACATTGCCGCTCCCGCCCGCAGCCAGCACGACGGCGAGCGGTCCAAGGGCGCTGAGCAGAGCCACGACGGCGCTCCCCTGAACGGCGGCTGCCAACTCGCTCCAGCGAAATTGAAGGTGACGGCGGATCAGCCGGAGGCCCACGACGACGTGGAACGGAATGGTCAAGAAGGTGCTGAGCGCCACCGTATAGAGTCCGTGGCTGGCGGCGGCCGTTATCACGATCAGGGAGAAGGGCAGCGAGATCGCCATCTGCGTCAGCGTATGCCGGACAGCTCCGGCCGCTATGAGGATCGGCCCGGTGAACGCCGACGGGAACCAGAAGAGCGAGGCGCAGGCCATGATCTGGACCAGCGACGCGCTGTCGCCCCAGCGGCTGCCGAGGAGCACCCGCACGATCGGATGCGCCAGGAGTGCGATGAGCAGCAGCGCCGGCCACTGCACGGCTGTCACGTACTGGAGGCCCTTTAGGTAGCCGCTCTTCAGGTCGCGGCCGTCGCGCGCGGCCGCCGCGAATGCCGGCAGCGAAACAAAGCCCACCCCGGCCAGAACCTTCTCGGGCATACTGCAAAGGGTAGTGGCACGCTGGTAGAGGCCCACTGCTTCCGCGCTCAGGAGGCGCCCGAAGATGAGGTAGGGGAGCGTGGTCCACAGGCGGTAGAGGATCGTCGCCGCGCTGTCGTAGACGCCGTAGGAAAGGACGCTGCGCCACTCCCTCAGGGAGGGCCGGAAAATCGTGAAATCCGGCCGGGCGATGAACATGAGCAGCATGCCGGTGGTGGCCGAGACCAGGCTGCCCCATGCCAGGCTCATGTAGCTGAAACCCAGCATCGCCAGGCCGACTGCGGTCGCCATGTTCAGCAGCGATACCACCACAGCCATGAGCGCGATGGGGCCGAAAGCCATCTCGCGGCGCAGCTGGGCAAAGATAGGCGTCACGAATGGTCCCAGCGCGTAGCACAGCGTCAGGACCCGCATGTACTGCTCGAGCCCGGCGACCCCGTAGAAGGCGGCGAGATGTGGCGCGACGAGGAGTAGTGCGACGACGGCGACGGCGGTCAGAAGCAAGGTGATGGTGAAAGCGGTGCGAATCTTCTCGGGCGTGAGGCTCTTCTGCTGCACCAGGTAGGTGTTGATGCCAGCGTCACGAACCGCCTCCGCGATCGCCCAGACGGAGTTGCCAAGAACCGAGACGCCGAATTCCTCCGGGCCGAGCAGGCGGGAGATGATAATCGTCAGCGCGAACGTCGAGATAATGACGACGTAGCGCTCGAGCGAGGCGAGGACAAGGGCGCGCCGGATGCTCGTCATCTGGAGCCGTCCATCGCTGGAGCCGTTCGCCTTGCGCCCGGGCGGCGATCGGGGAGATGGCGAATGGACCGCCCGCCCTCGCGCAGCTCACGCGAGAGGACACACGGGTGCGCCCCCTCCCCGAACCCACGATCCGGCGCACCCATATGCCGGCAGCGCAGCGGCATGGTCTGGCGCATGCGTATCACCGCTCGGCTGTCGCAAGGCAGCGCCGTGAGGTTAGCAACTGCAGGCCCCAGACCAGCGCCAGCAGGGGGACCAGCCAGACGACCCGCGCTTGGTAGCGATCGAAGATCCCTGAGAGCACGCCACATACGGCCGCATTCAACATCACCCCGGCAATGACCAGGCCGGCAAATTCCCGGAATCCGGCCCCGCCCGTTGTCGGTGCGCCCCCGTAGGCCAGGAAGACATAGACGAGAACGAGCCCCGAGGCGAAAGCCGCGAGCTGGAACACATAGGAGATAGCCTGCAACGGCAAGGCCTCCCGTGCGGCCAGTGTCGCCTGCAACCGGGTGCGGTACGGCTCCGGCAGCCCGGAGGCGAATGCCTTCCTCATGTTCTCTCCATAGGAGAAGTCGGTGAGCCGGCCGAAGGTCGTCAGCTGGCGCATCCAGTTCATCAGAGAGGCGTAAGCCTGCCCGATGGGATCGAACATGAGGACGTTCCAGGCGAAGCGCACCTGCTCGGCGGACAGCGCACGGCGCGTCGCCAAGTCGGCCGCGCCGAACACTCCCTCGCGCCCATCCCACACGAAGTCCTCCGAGCCCATCGGGAGGCGGTCGATGCTTGCGCAGACCGTCAACCCGTTATCTGGGCACGTCGCTTTGAGGTAGCGGTAGCCGGGACCATCCTCGATCATGCGCGCCATCATGAACGGCGGGCGGATCGGAGGGGCGCCGGTGATCCGCTCGACCGCGTGCGAGAAGGCCCGCTCTCCGACCAAAGCTACCGCCAGGGCGGCGGCGAGCGCGCCGCATGCGAGCCATCGCGCCCTGTCGTTCGAGCCGGCCGCGCGCGCCATCGCGACCACGGCAAGCGGGGCGACGATCAACAAATGGCTGAAGTGTGCCAGCATGGCGTAGCACAGGGCGCCCAGCCAGAACAGAAGCTCCCAGCGTGCCAGCCGGTCGAAGCGGGCGATGAGATGCGCGCACGCGAGTATGGCGATGCCGGCAAAAATATCCGGCAGCAGCATGCTCACGAAAAACGCCATGGGAGTGACGACCGAGAGAGCCGCCACGCTCGCGATGGAATATCCGATTGTGCTCTTGGCAAAGGACCTCAGCGTCAGCAGGACAGCCGCAACCACGACAGCCGATTGCGCGAGTACCGCGGACCAGAGCTGGGCGAGCGGGTGGCTGGCCAGCAGGAAGACGCCGTAGTAGACCGACCGGGCCATCAAGACTACGGAGCCGGAAGCGTGCGGCTCGGCTTGGAGGGACTTCGGCAGGGCGTGGCCGATCTCGCCTGCAGCGGCCACCGGCGGCGCGTACCAGACGGACTCGATGCCGACGAGCCTGTAGGCGCCCTGCGCCGCCGCGTGCAGGTAGGCGATGGTGTCGAGCCCGAAGAAGGGCTGGCCGTTCACCAGCGCCGGCCAGCACGGTATCGACAGGACAGCAGCCGAGACTGCAGCGGCGCGCCCGAGACGCATGTCAGCATCGGCCTCCAACCGGAAGGCCTCTCCGAAGGCAGGCGTGCCCGCGGCGGGTCGCAAGCCTGAGCGGCGGGTGGCATCTGGAAGCGCACCTGCCGACCGACCGAGACCGGCGGGCGGCGTCGAGCGAGTTCGCGGTCGGCCGCCGGTTGCGATGCGGCGCTTGGCTGGAAGGAGCGCCCCGGCTGTCAGGGCTCGATCGCTGCATCGCTTTATTACCGGCCTCTATCGGACGCCCGACGTTCCGAAATAATGTTAGCGGATCGATTCCGCAGCGGCAATCGGACACCGGCTCGAACGGCGCCATCTTGGTTGACATCCTGGGGCGTTGACATGGACTTGGTGTCGGGACGGAGCAATGCGACAAGAAGCGCGACGAGCGCCGGGCTATTTCTTGCAGGGCTTGGGAACCCAAAGCGAGAAGACGTCGGAGATACGATATCGGGGCCGATGTCCGTTGCCTCCTGGTCCCGAGTCGTCGAGCTTTTCTTAACCTCGAACCTGGCCGGAAATCCATCTGCCGCTTGCATGTTGCGCTGCAAGCCTGTAGGCATACCAAGTGGGGTGTTTTTGAATCGTAACACGCAGTTGCGTATTGGCTTTCAACCTTGTTTTGGGGGGAAGCACACAGGTGCCATCTCAGAATTCAGCTGCCAAGCCGCTTCCGCGGCTCGTCGCGCTGGACGGCGTTCGCGGTGTTCTGGCGCTGAGCGTAGCATTCTTTCATATTAATATCTGGCACGGCCAATTCGAGGAGCGTTGGCTCAGGAATTTACATCCGGTTTTGGGGTTCTTCTTCGTTCTCAGCGGATTTCGGCTGACGCTGCTTTATGATCGGCGCCTCAAGGACGGCAAGAGTGCCGTCGATTTTGTCATCCGCAGGATCAGACGGCAGTGGTCGGTGCATCTGTTCGCGCTGGGCCTTCTTTTCAGCTGGGAGCTCTCGCGCGCGGTTCGGGCCACCCTGTTGGGGCGCGCTGACGAGGCACCCAGCCGGGACCTGTTTGCCAAGCTGGGGACCTGGATCAGACGTGGGGAGATCGGTTGGCCGAAGGCGATGCAGCGGTCCACGCAGGAGAGCGGCTGAATGGCGCGCTCTGGGAGCAAGGCACAAGGGACTTTGCGGCGACGGCTGGCGGCCGTCGGCCTGCTCTGCCTCGGTCTGACCGCCGTGCAGGCCGGCCCCGCCCACGCCCAGGAGGCGCCCCGCATTGCCACGGGGGCCTCGTTCTTCGACGATTTCTCCAGGATCGACCGCAAGCGCTGGTACGTCTCCCATGGATGGAACAACGGACCCAATCACGGCTGCGCGTGGTCGGCCTCGAACAACCGGCTCACCCCACCGCACGGGGTGGACCAGATCTTGGACGACCGTCCCGCCGTTGAGCGTCCCTACTCCTGCGGCGAGCTGCAGAGCATGGAGTTCTACGGCTATGGCACCTACGAGGTCCGCCTGCGGTCCATCGACGCGTCGGGCGTCGTGACAGGGTTCTTCGTTTACACCGGGCCGCCGCACGGAGCGGGAAAGCGGCACGACGAGATCGACTTCGAGTTCATGGGCAGATCCCCCGGACAGGTGCAGCTCAACTACTTCGCAGCCGGGCAGGGCGGTCACGAGCGCAATATCGACCTGGGCTTCAACGCGGGGACGACGATCAACGACTACGCATTCCAGTGGACCCCCGATTCCATCCGCTGGTTCGTGAACGGCAAGCTCGTCCACGAGGTGAAGCGCAAGGCCGACGAGGCGTGGCCGTTCGAGCCGGGCAAGATCTACCTCAGCATCTTTACGGCGATCGGCATGGAGGGGTGGACGGGGCGCTTTCAGTATCCCGGGCACCCGCTGATCGCGACCTATGAGCACGTCGCCTTCACCGCGCTCGGCGAGCCCTGCGGGTTCCCGGCCTCGGTGCTCTGTGGCGACGGGCGGTGACAGGGCATGCTTGACCGCGGCCACCGGGCCGGGCGTCTGAGCAGGAGCGACCGTGCAGGCGCGATTTTCCAGCAGTCTCCAAGCCGCTGCGGACCGGTGGTGGCTCGCCGTGCCCGTGCTGGCCCTGCTGATGCTGGTGCCTGCCCTGCTGCACGGCCATCCTTACGTGTTCTACGACACGGCGCAGTATTACGAGTACGGCGCCAAGCTCTCGGGTTTCGCGATCGGGAAGGTCGCGGGCGCACCCGGCACCCCCAACAGGCCGGCCGCTGCGGAGCCGGTCGCCGACAGCAAGGCCGCGACCCAGGCCGCCACCCAGGTCGAGGGCCAAGGCGAGCACACCGGGATCGCCTTCTATGGCGCCCGCTCGCCGTTCTACAGCGTCTGGCTCTACACGTTCATGCGGTTCCTGGGTGTCTGGGCCGTCCCCTTCACACAGGCGGTCGCCGTCGGCTGGCTCGTCTGGCGACTGGCGGTCCACACGCTGGCTGCACATCGCCTCGTGTGGGCGGCGGGCGCCACCGCCCTGGCGACCTTTGGCGGCGGCGCCTGGTTCGCCGTGGCGTTTCTCATGCCCGACGTGTTCGCGGCCGTTGCCCTGGCCGCGGTCGCCCTGCTGTTCGCGCACGCCGACCGCATGCCGCTCGCCGAGCGGCTCGGCATCGCCGGCCTTCTGGCCGTATCGGCCGCGTTCCACGCCACCCACCTGGTCACCGCGGCCGTGCTCTGTCTGGCGGGCGTCGGTGTGGCCTGCCTCGTGGGCTCCAGGAAGGTCCCGTGGCCGGCGGCCGGGCTGGTGGCGTCGGCCCTGGTGCTGGCGCTGGTTGCGCAGCTCGCCTACAACAGCGTCGCGTGGACGGTCCTCGGCGCGAGCCCCAAGCGGCCGCCGTTCGCAATGGCCCGCATCATCGTGGACGGCCCCGGGCGGCTCTACCTTGCCGAACATTGCGGGCGCGACGCCGCTTTTGCAGTCTGTGCCTACCGCGACCGGCCCTTCAAGACGACCGACGACTTCCTTTGGGAGGGGGAGGCCGTCGGCGGCGTGCTGCAGACGGTGCCGCTGGCCGAGCGCCTGCGCCTGATCGACGAGGAGATGAGCTTCGTTCTGGCGGTCGCCGCCCGCTATCCTTTCGGCGTGCTCCGGGCGGCCGTGGCCAACGCCATCCGACAGATGACGCTGGTCTGGCCCCTCGAGGCGTGGTTCGATCCCGGTCAGCTGTTCGGCGACGGCTGGCGCACAGCGAGACTGATCGAGGCCGCGCCGTTCATCCAGGCCTGCACTGCTCGGCTCGGCAGCTGCGTCCCCTCGCTTCCGCAGCCGGCAGTGCGTTGGATCATCGCAATGACCGTCGCGATCGCCTTCGCCGCAATGGCAGCGCATATCGCCGCCATGCACCGCGGCGGCGCGGCCGACCGCGGCGAGGATGGCGGGGAGGATGGCCCGCATCGGCGGGCGGTCGTCTTCACCCTGTTGATCGTCGCCGGTCTGGTCGTCAACGCCGCGGTCTGTGGCGCGATCTCCAACCCGGTCCATCGCTATCAGGCACGGGTCGTCTGGCTTGCAGTCGTTGCAGCCGTGATGCTAGAAGCGGCTCGACCTATTGTGCTCTCCCGCATCTTCCGCCGGAAAATGGGAAAGGGCGTCGTCGGCCAACGGCGCTTCGAGCGCGGGCAGGAATCTCAGCGGGAACCGAGCCGCCTGACGGGGGCACCGCCCGGATGAAGGCGGGACATTGCGATAGAGGGGTGTTGGGATATCTCCTATGTTAACTGCTCCAGATAACCGGGATAGAATCGCTATGGGCGAGGCGGAGGTGGAGCTCACCATTCTCATGCCGTGCCTCAACGAGGCGGAAACCATCGGCATTTGCGTCGAGAAGGCGCTGAGGTTTCTGGCAACCAGCGGCACCTCCGGCGAGGTGCTGGTCGCCGACAACGGCAGCACCGACGGCTCCATCGAGATTGCCCAGAGTCTCGGCGCCCGTGTCGTTGCGGTGACAACGAAGGGCTACGGTGCCGCGCTGTCGGGCGGCATTACCGCCGCGCGTGGCAAGTTCGTGATCATGGGCGACGCGGACGACAGCTACGACCTGTCCAATCTCGGTCCCTTCCTGGAGGAGCTTCGCGCTGGCCGCGACCTCGTCATGGGCAACCGGTTCCGCGGCGGCATCGAGGCCGGCGCCATGCCGGTGCTCCACTACTACCTTGGCAATCCCGTCCTCAGCTTCATCGGCCGCCTGCTGTTCGGCATCCCGGTGAAGGACTTCCATTGCGGCCTGCGCGGCTTCCGGCGCAGCGCGATCCTGGGGCTCGATCTCAAGACCACGGGCATGGAGTTCGCCTCCGAGATGGTGGTACGGTCCGCGCTGCAGCGGCTGAACATCGGTGAGGTGCCGACCACCCTCAAGCCCGACGGTCGCAGCCGCGCGCCGCACCTCAAGACTTGGCGCGACGGCTGGCGCCACCTCAAGTTCCTTCTGATGTACAGCCCGAAGTGGCTGTTCTTCTATCCGGGCTTCCTGCTGACCGGGCTCGGCCTGCTATTGAGCGCGGTGCTCGCGTTCGGGCCGGTCCGTCTGGCGCCGGGGCTGGAGCTGGATTTGAGCAGCTTTCTGGCGGCGTGCCTGGCCACCATCATGGGTGTCCAGCTCATCACCTTCGGGGCGCTGGCGCGCTACTATGCCACGGTCAGCGGCATGCTGCCGCTGGGCCCCCGCAGCAGCTACCTCATGAGGTGGTGCAAGACGGACAAAGTGGTGCAGGTCGCGGCCCTTCTGATCTTGTGCGGCTCCGTTCTGTTCGTCGGCTCTTTGCTTGAGTGGGCCAGGGTCGGCTTCGGCAGCTTGGCCAACCCCCTCGTGCCCCGCCTTGTCGCGGCGGGCCTCAGTATCGTTGTTGTTGGGATTCAAACCGGTTTTGCAGGTTTCCTGTTCGGCATTTTCGATATTCAAAAGAGAGGCCTTGGATAGTCCGGCAGGCCGGGCGATAGGATTGAGTTCGTCCGGCGAGGCAAGCGATCCGGTCGGCGTGGTGAACGCTGCGGCCGCTTGGTGCGCGGGGCGTGGAGCATTTTGCACGTCCGGCGACTGGACCGCCCAGGGAAGTCCCAGCATGGCTCACGTAGATACCGACGCGTCGGCAGGCGGGGACCGCGCTCAAGGCGGTCGGATGCCGGACGTGTCGTTCGTCATGGCGGCCTTCAACGCCGCGCCCTACGTCAAAGCCGCCATCGAGTCGGCGCTGCACCAGACGGACGTGGAGGTTGAAGTCATCCTGGTCGACGACTGTTCAACCGATGGCACCGCCGACGTCGTGGCCGCCATGTCAGCACATGAGCCGCGCATCACCTTGCTGCGCCGGGAGAGGCAGGCGGGGGCCTCGGTTGCCCGCAACGCCGCCATCGGCGCCGCGCGGGGCGCGTGGGTCGCGATCCTGGACGCCGACGACCTCATCGTTCCCGAGCGCAGCAGGCATCTGCTGGACCTTGCGGCAGCGACCTCGGCCGACATCGTTGCCGACAACTTCGAGCGTTTTGTCGGGGATGACGAGACGCCCGTCTCGACGATGTTGGACGGACGCCCGGGGCCTTACGCGTTCTTCGTGGATGCCGCCTCCTTCTTCAGGGGCAACACCATGTTCGACAGCACGGCCCGCCTCGGCTACATCAAGCCGATGTTCCGGACGGCCTTTCTTGAGAGCCGGAAGATTCGCTACGTCGACGACATCCTCATCGGCGAGGACTACCACATCTGCATGGTGTGCCTGCTTGAAGGCGCGCGCTTCGTCGTCACGTCGGACAGGTCCTACAAGTACCGCATGCGGCCCGGCTCGCTCTCGTGGCGGATGCGAGTCTCCCACGTCCGGCGGCTTCTGGAGGCGCACGGGGCGCTGCAGATCGACGAGCGGTTCGGCGACGACGCTGATCTCAAGGATGCCGCCCGGACCTATGCCGACGCGCTGCGCCGGGCGGAGCTGGCGCTCGGCGCCATCGAGGATGCGAAGTCGGGTCGTTGGCCGCAGGCGTTGCTGTCGTCGGCGACCCATCCTGGCGTCTGGCCAATCCTGCTGCGCTTTGCCTCGGAGGCGGTGACAAAGCGGCTGGCAGGGCCGCCCCGCTGACCTTGGGATTGCGGAAGCGTTTGTATGGACAGAATTGCCATATGCGTGTGTACGTACAATCGACCGCTTGGGCTGCGGGCGCTGCTGGAGAGCATCTCCAGGCAGCGATTTGTGGAGCTGGCCGATGACCGGATCCACATCATCGTCATCGACAACAGCCCGGATGGCGCCACGGCGAACGGCGGCAAGCTTGTGGCAGGGCGCGGGCGCTTTCCGGTCGGCGTGGTGCATGAGCCCTCGAAAGGGCTGTCCGTGGCGCGCAACAGGGCGCTCGACGAGGCACGCCGAACCGGCGCGTCGCATATTGCCTTCATCGACGACGACGAGCTGCCTCACCCCGGGTGGCTGGAGGCGCTCTACGCGGCGATGAGCGCCAAGGGCACAGCCGCCGCCATCGGGCCGGTCGTGCCGATTTTCGAACGCCCGCCCCACGGCCGGTTGCCGCCGCCCGCCTATGCCGACCGGAGGCGCCCGACCCAGGGTCTCGTCGACGACGGATATACCTGCAACACGATCTGTGCGCTGTCCACGATCGAGGCGAACGGCCTGCGCTTCGACAACCGCTTCAATGCGACCGGCGGGGAGGATACGTATTTCTTCAAGCAGCTGCGCGAGAAGGGCCTGAGCATTGCGTGGGCGGAGGACGCCATCGTCTTCTCCGTCATTCCCACGCACCGCATGACGGCGATGTGGCTGTGGCGGCGCTGGTATCGGACCGGCGATATCGAGGCCCATCTCGGTCGCCATCTGCCCTCGACCCTGACCGGCCGGCTCGTCAATCTCACGCGCGGCATGGGCCGTATCGTCGTTGGCGGGGTGCGCATCGTCGGCACGGTCGTCCTCAAGTCGTGGCGGCGCCCCGACGCTGTCGTCGCCAGTTTCTATACGGCGTGCCGTGGGGCGGGCCTCGTCGCCAGCGTCCTGGGGCACCGCTACAAGGAATACGGACGGACAAGATACCGCTGAGCGCACCGCGGCTGCGCCCGTTGTGCCGGGCGGCCCGCCCGGTCACCTTTCCGGCATGAGACTGCTGTAGGCGGCAAGATAGGTCCGGGCCGACTTCTCCAGCGACAGGTTCTCCAGCACGTATTCGCGCGGATGATAGCTGCCGAGATTGCTCCAGAACCTGGCGAGCGTCGTCTCGAAGGTGTCCATCGTGAAACGCTCCCCGCAGCGGCCGTCGAAATAGGGCACGGAGCTCACCCGGAAGTCGGGGGGAGCGAACTTCCTGAACATGGGGTCGACGAGCGCACCCTCGTCCCAGGCCAGCACCGGCACGTTGGAGGACATCGTCTCGTTGCAGGCGATCCCCTGGGTCTCGTGCTCGCAGAGGAACAGCATGGCGCGCGAGCGCCGCATGAGGCTCGCGAACGTGGCGTGGTGATGCTCGCCGTAGCGCAGGGTCTCGAACGAGCGACCGTTGCGGCGCAGATGCTCCGTGACCCGCTCCAGCACGCGCGGCACCTCCCGCTCGCGGTGCCAGCGGATCTTGTCGTAGACGAGAACGTCGAGGTCCTTCGTCGTCTGCGCGCTGTCGTGCCAGCGGTCCGTGTCGATCCCGACCGGCATCGCCATCATCTTGTCGCCGCACGACGGCCGATAGAACTCCACGGCCCACTCGCTCGGCTGGATCAGCTTGCGAAAGCGGGGGTCCTCCGCCACGAAGCGGGCACGGTCCGGCAGTCCATAGTCGCCGGGTCCGAAAATGACTGGGTTGGGCAGCGAGACGTGATCGAGCACGGAGGGATAGCCCGCCATCCCGATCGGATAGGTCGGATGGCGCAACGCCAGCGCGAAGTCGTTGACCCGCACATCGCAACCGGAACGCAGCAGCGACAGATGCAGAAGCCTGAATGCGGCATAGAAGCCGGTCCACACCTGCGCCCTGCGAAGGTTGCGGTAGAGGTATCGGGCGACGCGCCGCCCCTGAGAATAGAGAGCGCCCGAAATGCCGGGGCGTGCCACCACTTCAAGGCCATCGTAGAACAACAGGACAAGCGGACCACGCCGCGTATGAATCGCGTTCTTCAAAGCCTGCAATCTCCTCCTCCCAATGGTGCCCGCCTGCCTGAAACCATGCCGTCTAGGCCGCCAACGGCGGAATGGCAGTGCTGGCCACGTCCCGGCGTCACCTGGATGGCGCTGCCGATACCAGAATGCCGGCTAGGGTACGCGATCCTCCGGTCGCGGCGGAGCGCGCCAGACCGTCACATGCTCCTCCGAGAAGACCTTCGTGAACTCGGGGGAAATTCGCACGGGCAACCTCTTTGGGTTGAATATCCACACGAAATCGTAGTCCGCGCGCGCGGCCTCTGAATTGACCACGATCTGCTCGCCTTCGAGGCTGGCGTGGATGGGCAGCTGCAGCTTCAACTTGAGGGGCTGCTGGTCCTCGTAGGCAAACACCGATGGCACGTATGCGGCCCGCAGGGGGATCGCCCACGAGATGAACAGGGTCTCCGGGTAGTTCTTGGTCAGAGTGTATCCGCCGGTGAAAGGCATGATCCGGCTGCCCTCCGGAAAGAGCTCGAAGGCGGCGGCAACGCGCTGCAGGCGCTGGTCGAGCCTCGTCCATTCGATGTGCACGCTCCCGTAACGGACGACAAGGCTGGCGGCCAGCAGTCCGCCGGCCAGCAGGAGCCGGCGCTGCGTCAGCCTGGCGCCGAGGCACACGACGCACACCAGCAGCCCGGGCATGAACCGCGCGTCCGCATTGTACACCGAGCCCCACTCGGTCGGCACGACCAGGGTGAGGGCCAATATCCCCGCCATCGACGCCCAGAGCCACGGCTCCTGGCTCTTGAGCGACTGCCGTCCAAGGACCAGCGCAAGGCAGGCGCCGAGCCACAGGGCCGCGAATACCAGGTCCGCGGCCACGTCGTACGTCCGGAACAGATAGAGCGGCAGCAGCAGCTTGTGCCACAGCGGCGCCCAGTAGTCTGTCTGGACTGTCTTGCCCGTGCTGTACAGGACGAACAGCCCGATCGCCGGCAGCGCCGGCAGCCCCAGGAGGACCTGGGGCCAGATGCACTGCCAGAACGGCGCCCTGCCCCTGCTCCGGACTCTCTGCCAGGCCCGTGTCGCCATCTGGGCGGCCATCACGATCCCGTAGATCCCGAAGCCCGCCAGATGCCAGAAGAACAGCAGCGTGACCAGGAGAGCATGCAGCACCAGATCGAGGACGCGCGGCTGCGGGCGGGCGGCGATCACGCCGAAATGGAACAGCGCCACGAAGGCCAGCCCGACCGACGTGTAGAAGTTGAGGAAGCCCCAGAAGAACGCGTTGCTGAAGCTGAGCGGCAGGAGGAGCAGCGCCGACACCAGGCCCGACAGCTTGTAGCCGCCATACTGCCAGATGAACAGCGCCGGCCCGAGCCAGTACAGGACGACGGCCAAGCTCAGGAAAATCTTGGAGGCGAGCAACGGCTCGATCACCGCCATGAGGGGCGGCACGACGAGGTCGGCACCGAGGTTCGGCAGCAACCTGTATTGGACCTCATAGAAGGGTGGGAGCTCGCCCCCGAACAGATGCTGCGCTTCCAGGAAATGGCGCGCCATGTGGCCAGGCGTATCGTGCTGCGGTGGAAAGGTCACCGACCAGATCACCGCCAGCTGCAGCGCAAACGCCAGCCCCACAAGGATGAAGCACCCGCGGCGGATCGATTTGTCGGGCGGGCAATCCGAGATTGCCGCAAGCAGCGACGCTCCGATTCGACCTGGTGGATGCAGGCGCAGCAGCGACTTCATGGGCGGCCTCATGCGTCTGTGTGGACCTCGGCCGTCATCGCAAGACTGCCCCCGGTACGGCAGGCATGATGCGGGAGTCGGCGGCGCCCGAGCGGGCGCCCGTGCCGCTGACGTGCTCCTTGCGCCGCATGGCCTCGCTGCAGATCGCCACCAGGACAACCTCGGCCAGTCCGTGGTTGTTGAACAACGCCTGCTCCGCCGTTCCCTGAAAGAGGACGAGAACAATGAAGAGCGGCGGCCAAGCCTTGATGTACTGAGGGTCGGTTACAAAAGCACGAACAGCGGTCGCCAAGGCGAACAGGATGACGACTGCGAGCGCGATCGGACCCCATATGCCGAAGCCGACCGCCGACTCCATGAACATGTTATGAAAAATGAAGAGGTCCTGCTTCATCACCAGTCTCAGCATGTTGGCGGCCGTCTCGTCCGATTGCCACCAGGCATGGTAGCCGAAGCCGTACCACGGGCGTTCCTCGAACGCCTGCATGCCGAATTCCCAGAGCATGGTCCGCCCCGTGAGGGTCGCGTCCTTGCCCAGGCCGTCGAGGACGGACTGCACGACATCGATATGGGCCGCGTCGACGTAAAGCAAGCTCGCAGCGACCGCGGCCACCAGGACGCCCATCGAGAAGAAGAACACCGTGTGGCCACGCCGGTACAGGAACATCGGCAGGAGGGGGGTGAGTGCGATGACCGCGGCGACGGTCCCGGCGCCCGATCGCGACATCGCCAGCATGAACGTGCCGAATGCGGTGGCCGGGCCGGTGAACTCGCGCCGCCAGCCCTGCAGGAAGAGACACACGCCGGTCACGACCTGAAGCGCCATGGCGTTGCCGAGCATGTTCTTGTGCCGGAAGAGACCCTGCCACTCGCCGGTCGGCCAGACGGCGGTGCCGGGCTGTATGACGACATAGAGCAGGGAGAGCACCGCACCGATCGTCAACGCGACGTAATAGAGCTGGATCACCCTGAAGAGGTTGGCGTGCAGACAGAGCATGACGCCCACCAGCACGGTCATGAGCAGCTGCAGGCCGTGATAGAGGCTGATGCTCGGCACGATCGACCAGAACGTCGACAGGATCGCCAGCAGGGGCCATGTCAGCAGGAGGAGGTTGCGCCGGGCCAGGGCCAGGAACGGACCTGACAGCAGCCAGAGCGCGATCAGGACCATCAGGTCGGCCGGGAACCAGACCAGCAGCTCCAGCGCGACAGGGATGGGCGGCTGGAGGCCGATTGCCCCCACGAAGAAGAGAAGCCAGGCCATGTCGAGCGTGCGCTCACGCGTGCTAAAGCCGCTCGGCCAGATCAGGTCGCGAGAGGGTCCACGACTTGCGGTGGCGTCCCCGGTGATCCATCCGCTACCTTGCCGCAGCATCCTTCCCCCGCTGTAATCTCCCGCTGCGCTAGGCATCTGCGGGCGAGGTTGCCCCAGCCTTAGCCGGCGTCTAACCCATCTTCCAAAGCGTTCGCCGACGGTATGCGCCGCGCACTATGCCGGCTACACCATCGTCCCCAGGCGAAAAGTCGCCTCGCGGCACAGTTCCACACTGCGCAAGACGTGCCCGCCGGTGAGTCTGCCGGAATTGTCATCGCGCCGGCGGACGGCGGTCTCGATATCGAGACAGGTCGGACAGGCTGTGATCGTGATCGGGCGCATGCGTGAGCTGTCTCTCGCTGTGGGCGGATGACCGCCCGGCCAGACTTGCATCCATGTCAATCGCACTTCGCATTCAGGCCGGCACAGCCGTTAGGTCGCGCAGCCACCGCTCGCCGCGGAACAGGAGATACTGCTCCGCCCGCAGCCGGTCCGCCAAACGATTGGGCGGCAACTCAACATCGTCATAAGTAACGACCGAGTCCTTGGCGACGCTGTGCACCAGCTTGCATCCCTCGACCAGCCCTTCGGGCAGATAGCGGCCGCTGCACATTTCCTCGACATTCGCGGCCTCGCCGTAGGTCATGTACATGCCCGAATTGTCGAGGATCTCGCCCGCCTTGAGGTCGCGCTTGGCGACGGCACACACCTCGACCACCGGGCCTCCGAGCGGGGGCGCAACCTGGTCCCGGAACAAGACCACACGAGCGATGGCGTTGGGCACCTCGAAGTGGACCAGATGGTAAGGCGTGAAGAACGGGTAAAGCGGTCCTTCGCCCATCTTGTACAGGTTGAGGTAGTGCCGCTGCTTGGGGTCCGAGTGCTCGGCGAGGACGAACACCTTGGTCAACGGCGTGCCGACCACATAGTCCACGATTCCGCCGAGTGCGCGCACCTCGTCGATATCGTAGATCTCGCCGATCTTCATGATGTCGCCGCGGTATTCTAGCCCGCGCGACATGCCGCGAGAGCGCACCCTGAAGCCGGTGGCGTTCGCCACGATGGACTGCTCGAAGCTGATCTTTGAGCCGTCAGCGAAGCTCGTCACCATCGCCGGGTTTTGTCCCCAGCGCTCCGCAAAGCCCTTCTGGGTCGTGGGGTTGCGGTAGGGATCCTGCAGGCCCTTGATGTTGCCGACGACGCGGGGGATGAGGCCAAGGCCCCTGACCCACCGCACTAGGTTCATCTGCACGCCGGGCTCGTCGCCCTCGCACGCGGAGAGAATCACGCCGTGCTTGCGCGCATAGGTCTGCAGGATCGGCCCGATCGTGGCATCGATCTCCGCGTTCAACAGCACCACGTCCTTGCCGTGCTTGAACGCTTCCATGGCGACATGCGCGCCGAACTCCACCGATCCCGTTGCGTCGACCACCACATCAACATGCTCGGAGCGCGCGAGAAGAAGCGCGTCCTCCGCGGCAGCCGGACGCCCGGCCGCAATGTCGTCGTCAAGAGCACGCTGGGTCTCCGCGATGCGCACGTTCTCCAAGCCGGCATAGCGGAAGACATCGAGAGCGCGTGTAGGCTTCCGATTCGAGATCGCGACAACCTGCATGCCGGGGGTGCCGTGCGTGATCTGGTTGGTGAGACCCTGCGTCATGAAGCCCGCGCCAACGATGCCCACCCTGATGGGGCGGCCCTCCTCCTCACGCCGCCTCAACGCGGTATCGACGAGCAGCATATGTTTCTCCTGTCATAAGGCGCCCTTGCGCGGTCGCCTGCTCGCGCAGTCCCACCTCAACGGGCGCTCATGCGCCTCTTCAGGTCGGTCTCGAACTGGCCGAGCGGAGGGAACTTCTGATCCTTCTCCGAGATGACGCTAACCGGCAGCGGCCAGTCCAAGCCGAGCCTTGGATCGTCGTACATCAGGCCGCCTTCGGCGTTCGGCGCATAGAACTCACCCACGCTGTAGCTCGTGTCGGTGTCGTCGCGCAGGACCTGATAGCCGTGCGCGAACCGCTCCGGCACATAGAGAGACCTTTGGTTCTCCTCGGTCAGTTCGACCGAGATGTGCTCCAGATAGGTCGGGCTCTCCGGACGGAGATCGACGATGATATCGAGAATCGCGCCTTTCGTGCAGCGCACGAGTTTTGTCTCTGCCGCCGGCGGATACTGGAAATGCATGCCGCGCAGCGTGCCCTTGTCCCGATTGTGCGCAATGTTCGCCTGGGCTATGACGGGCTTCAAGCCATGCGCCTTGAACTCCTCTTGGCAGAAGGCGCGGGCGAAGAATCCTCGTGCATCTTCGCGCCGTTCGATGTCTATGACAAATGCGCCCTTAAGCTTCGTCTCTGTGAAGATCACTAAACGACCCTCCTGGGAAAGCTGTCCTGTCGCCGAATGCCCCCAATGGCCGGCTATACTGCCGCTCGAAGGCGTCTGTCTCCCGTTCCCAGGAGAGCGGCGCGCACCTCTCGACGCAACGGTGTCCGATTCGACTCGGCGGCGTGAAGGCGACACTTATAGTTCGCCGACCTCCAACTCGACAATCCCATGCGGGCGAAAGCGTTATCGGCTGAATTGCCGCGACCTCGCACCGCGACCTCACATGCTTGCGGCACTCATCGATGCACCTTAAATTCGCTCGTCTGACCTTTTGTTGGCGAGTCGGCGTATCATTGTAGAGGGAAATCATGAAGGTCGTGCTGTTCTGCGGCGGCCTCGGCACGCGCATCCGCGACTACGGCGAGAACCTACCCAAGCCCATGATCCCGGTCGGCGACCAGCCGATCCTGTGGCACGTGATGCAGTACTACAGCCAGTGCGGGCACAAGGACTTCGTCCTCTGCCTCGGCTACAAGGCCAACGTCGTCAAGGATTTCTTCCTGAGCTGGCGCCAGGCGACGTTCTCCGATTTCGTCATCTCGGAGGGCGGGCGCAGGGTCGAGTACCTGGGCGAAGGACTGCCCGACCTGCAGGTCGCGCTGGTCGATACCGGGCTGTGGCGCAATATCGGCCAGCGGCTGCTGGCGGTCAAAGCGCACGTCGAGAACGAGGAGATGTTTCTCGCCAACTACAGCGACGGCCTGACCGATGCGCCGCTGCCGGCGATGATCGACCTGCTCCGCAGCAGCGGCAAGACGGGCTGCTTCCTGGCCGTGCGCCCGCCCCTCACGTTCCATCTCGTCGAGTTCGACACAGCCGGCGAGGTGCAGCGCCTGCGCGCCAGCCAGGACTCCGACATCTGGATGAACGCCGGCTACTTCGTCTTCCGCAGTAAGATATTCAACTACATCAATGAGGGCGAGGAGCTGGTGGTCGAGCCGTTCCAGCGCCTGATCGCCGAGGGGGAGCTCATTGCCTACCGCCACGAGGGCTTCTTCCGCGCCATGGACACCCTGAGAGACAAGCAGACGCTTGAGGACATGGTGCAGCGCGGGGACATGCCCTGGCAGCCGAAGCTGGCGCGGCAGGCGGAGGTGGAGAAAGCGAAGTGAAGGCCTTCCAGCTGGCCGTACCGGGCCAGCGCCTCTCGGTGCTGTGCCTCGGCGCCCACTCCGACGACATCGAGATCGGCGCGGGTGCCACCATTCTTCAATGGCAGGGGGCCGGCGCGGTCCTCGACGTGCACTGGTGCGTGCTGTCGGCCGGCGGCGCGCGCGAGACGGAGGCGCGGGCCTCGGCGGCGGACTTCCTGGCCGACATCGCGCGCACGCAGGTCGAGACGCTGGCCTTTCGCGACGGTTTCTTTCCCGCCCAGTCGGCCGAGATCAAGGCCTGGTTCGAGGAGCTCAAGGCACGCCTCGATCCCGATGTCATCCTCACCCATCGCGGTGACGACGCGCACCAGGATCATCGCGAGGTCAGCCGGCTGACGTGGAACACGTTCCGCGACCACCTGATCCTGGAGTACGAGATCCCCAAGTGGGACGGCGACCTCGGCCGGCCCAATCTCTATGTGCCCATCGGCGCGGCAACGATGGCGCGCAAGGTGGAGGCGCTGATGCGCCATTTCGGCACGCAGCGCTCCAAGCACTGGTTCGACGAGGAGACTTTCCGTGGCCTCGCCCGACTGCGCGGCATGGAGTGCCGCGCCCCCGACCTCTACGCGGAAGCCTTCGTTGCGCGCAAGGCCGTGATCGGCTGAGCATCCTGCTCTGTGAGACGGATCGACGGCCGCCTCGCCGGCTGACCGAGGGCCGCTGACTATGCCGCGGGGCGGGCGTGTGCCGGGCTGCCGCCGCTCGGCCCGTCGCCGATCGAAAGCGCCGGCTCGTCGAGAGGCACATCGAGCAGCAGGCGGGGCAGGAGTGGCGCATCCGCGCGTCTCGCGCCAAGCCTGGAGTTGAGCTTCGCCCTGACGGTCTCGGCGACAACGTGGGGCACCGACGCCGGCAACCTGGCAAGCGCGGCAAGCGCAGGCAGCAGACCATGCTCCCGCCGGCACGCCAGCACCAGCCGGTGGTGGTACTTGCGCAACGTGGTGCGGTGGTGCGCCGCCAGCGCGGCCCGTGCGTCGGCGGGCAACTCGGGATGGGCGGCGAGGCAGGCGGCGTCGAAGGCGGCGATCTTCTGCAGGTCGTCGCCGGAGTGGCGGGCGCTGATCGAATCGTTGCGCGCGATGGCGATATAGCCGCGCGCGCCGACCAGCAGATAGCGGGCGCCGGCGATGAGGGCCTGCACGCACAAGGCGTAGTCCTCGGCGAGTCTTAAGCTCTCGTCGTAGCGGATGCCGTGCTTATCGAGGAACGCCCGCCTGACGATGGGCTTGAGGAAGCCCATCTCGGCCCTCGGGCGGCCGGGCCGGGAGATGTTGGCCCACACGAACGGCGCCAGGGCAAGCTCTGTGGGGGGCGCGCGGGCGTCAGCGCGGGACAGACGTATCTCCATGTGCTCGAGCGGCTGGGGCACGATGACGATGTTGTCGGCCAGCAGGTCCCAGGGACCGTCGGCAGCCGCCAGCAACCGGTCCATGCGATCGGGCAAGAGGTAGTCGTCCGCATCCAGGATGCAGAAGCAGGGCGACCGGGAATGCCCGAGCGCGACATTGCGTGCTCGCGCCGGACCGCCATTCTCCCGCAGCCGCACGACCGTAAGCCTGCCGCTGCCGTCGTCGGCGACCGACGCGGCCGTCTCGGTGGCATCGGTGGAGGCGTCGTCCACGACAATGACCCGAGCGACCCGCCGCTGCAGCAGCGCCGACCTGATCGCGCGGCCGATCGTCCTCTCGGAGTTCCACGCCGCGATGACGACATCGACGCTGTCGCCGCCCATCTTCATTGTCCGGCTGTGAAGGTTGCGGCGGTGAAAATAGCCACGCGCCGGGAAGCCGCAAGCAACAAGCGCTCAAGGCCGGATCGCAATAGTGAAATTATCAAGAGAGCCATTGGAATGGATCGGTCCAGGGGAAGGCCAACCCGCGCGGGAACGAGACGGCACGGGTGCACTCAGGGCAGCGCCCGATCGCGGCGCGGCCGCTGCAACAGCGTGTAGCAAAGCTCGGCGGCAATCTTCCAGGAGATCTCCTTGAGGTAGGCCGACTCGTTGTCGCACAGGTCCCACAGCATTCGCGAGCGCCTGTGCCAGCGGATCCCGCTCGACCACGGGCGCAGGATCATGCCGAGCAGGTCGGCGTCGGCCACGTCTTTCATGACCGGGCGCTCCGCCCCGTCCACATGCGCGTCCAGGCGGAGCAGCAGTCGCGCCGACCGCAAGCCCAGGCCCAAGGTGTTGCGCAGCCCCTGCCTGTCCGCCTCCCGGGCCAGTTGCGCCACCTCCTCCGGCGAATGGCCGGCGAGGCCGGCGGCAATGTCGCAGACGTGACCTCCGGCAGGCTCCTTGTGGACGAGGGCCTTCACCAGGCTCATGCACGCCAGCAGGATCGTGTCCGAGCGCGACAGCGTGGGCACCTTCATGCCGCCAACCATGACGGAGGCCGGGCTGGAGAGAAAAGCGCCGACCTCGCGGGGGGCCGGGCAGCCAGGTTGCTGGGTGCGGTGGTGTAGATCGACGGTCGTAAGCGTCCGACTGGCCGCCAGGAAGTGCTGCTCGCCGAGGAAGACCGTCCACCACGGCGACCGGCACTCCTCCGCGACGGCAAAGCCGCTGTCCGCCACCATCCGGCCCGCCTTGCCGAAGTCGCGACGGGAGACCAGCAGGTCCACGTCCAAGGAGGGCTTTACGAAGAAGTCGCCGTGCAGGAGCATCTGGGCACACGGCCCCTTGAGGACGACGCTCTCCACCCCGTTTGCCTTCAGGGTGGAGACCACGAGGCGCAGCGTCATCAGGTTCCTGGTGTTCAGGTGGATCGTGGCCTTCTGCTGCTCCTCCAGGGCGGAGCGGAAGTCGGGCGGTATCCCAGCGGCGCTCCGACTTAGACCACGCAGCAGGAGCATCCCCATCTTGTTCCTGGCTGCGACCTTGCCGACCTCCGCCCAGTCGATGCCGGAAGGGATCGGGTGCGGTCGGTTGTGCGTCGGCGGCAGAATACACGCACGGATTGCTCGCAGGAGGACCTGGTCCTCCACGCCGGCGTCGGGCACAAGCTCGTCTATAGGGGCGATGCTGACGGGCATCTCGATCCGGTCCGAGGGCTCCGCTCCATCTTTGTGGTCGACGGCCGGCAGGCGCAATCGGAAGTGGGGGCTGCCGCGCATGTTTCCCGGAGCCGCAAACTTGCAGGCATGCCCGACAGGCGTCGAGCGTGTTGGAATTTCCCCGTGCTGAGGGGGAAGATGTCACCGTTCGGACCAAAAGGCCACAGAGTAATGCTTTGTTTGCCGGTGCGCTTGACTTTGCAACCGCACAGGTCATCCTATGCGGATCATAGCTGGACGGCAGGAGATTTATGCATGCGTGAGAACCATTCTAATGCGTCTCGGGATGGCAAACTGCGGTACGAGAAGCCGACCGTGATCCGTATTGGTACGCTGGAGGACGTGACGCAGCACGCCAGCAGCGGGCACGCCCTTGATGCAGGCTTTGGCGCAGGCACGCTCACTGGCGACCTCACCTTCTCTGATCTGCCCAAGAGGTAGGACATAGCAGGGCGTTGCCCCGGGGCAGCGCACAGGTGGCAACGTTTGAGGGTTTGGGCGCCAGCAATTCGAGTTGCCGGCGCCGTTGGGCATTTGGCGGCCTGATGTGCGAAGGTGTCGGTCTTGAGCGGCCTTGCCACAGCCTCCCTTACGGCGACATCCATCGTCTCTCGCGATGAAGAGACGGTGTCGTGCGAGCTGGCGGGCGGGGCAGCTCTGCTGGATCTGCGCTCCGGCACCTATTTCAGCGTGAACCCGGTCGGGGCCTACGTGTGGGAGCTGCTCCGCGCCCCGGTTGCAGTGTCCGACGTTCACAGCGCCCTGACGGCGCGCTACGATGTCGAGCCCGAGCAGTGCTATGCCGACCTGATCGAGCTGCTGCAGCGGCTCGCCGGCGCCGGGCTGATCAAGGTTGCCGATGGCACGGGTGGCTAAGTTCCTGCGACTGAGCACGCCCGACAAGCTGCTCCTCGCACGCTGCGTGCTGACGGTCGCCGTCGTACGCCTGGGTCTCAGCCTCTTGTCCTATCGCGCCCTGCGCCGCTGGCTGCCGCGCACGACTGCCGGCGCGGAGGCGACCGGCGATGCGGCGCGACGCATCGTGTGGGGCGTCGACGTTGCCTCGCGGCTGGTGCCGAGGGCGACCTGCCTGGTGAAGGCGTTCGCGGCCCAGCTGATCCTCGCCCGGGCCGGCTATCGGTCGCGGCTGCGCATCGGCGTCGGCAACGATGCCGGCGGCAAGCTTGTCGCCCATGCCTGGCTGATCTGCGGCGAGCGCGTGCTGCTGGGCGGCCCGCCGCACGAGCTGCGGCGCTACGTGCCGCTCGCCGACTTCGGCCCCGAGCCGCTGTGAGCGCCATCGTCGGCATCATGAACGGCGATGGGCGCCCGGTGCAGGCGGCCGATCTCGACCGCATGCTGCAGGCGGTCCGCCACCGCGGCCCCGACGGCATGGCGGCCTGGAGCGCGGGCTGCGTCGGCCTTGGCCACGGCCTGCTGCAGACGGGCGCCAACTGCCCGTCGGCACGACAGCCCATCCTCGACGACGGTCTTGCGATCGTGGCGGACGCCCGCCTGGACAACCGCGACGAGCTGCTGGCCGCCCTGGGCCTCAGGCAGGCCGCCAGCGACGCGGCCGTGATTCTGGGCGCCTACCGGCGCTGGGGAACGGATTGCGCCAGCCGTCTGCTGGGCGATTTCGCCTTCGTCGTCTGGGACAGCCGCGAGGCCCGCCTGTTCTGCGCCCGCGACCATATGGGCGTGAAGCCGCTCTACTACTTCGATCACGGTGGCCGCCTCGCGTTTGCGTCCGAGATCAAGGCTCTGCTCGCGCTGCGCGGCGCCCCGGGCGGGGTCAACGAGGCCTGGGTCGCCGACTTCCTGGTCGGCATCGTGGCCGACACCGGCTCGACGCTCTGGTCAGGCATTCTTCGCCTGCCGCCCGGCCATCACCTGACCGCCGCGGCCGGCGCCTGCCGGCTGCAGGCCTACTGGCGGCCCGAGCCGTCGGTTGCGGAGACCGGCCGCGACAGCGCCGAGCGGTTCCGGGAGCTGTTCTCGGAGGCGGTGCGCTGCCGTCTCGGCGGGGCGGAGCGCGTGGGCGCCATGCTGAGCGGCGGCCTCGATTCGTCGTCCATCGCCTGCGTCGCGTCGCGGCTTCTGCAGGCCGAGGGGCGGTGCCTGCCGACGTTCTCACTGGTGTTCGACAAGACACCGCTGCTGTGCGAGCGGCCATCCATCGAGGCCGTCGTCGCCCAGGGCGGCTACGAGCCTTTTTTTATCGAGTCCAGTCGGTTTGCGCCGCTGGCGGAGTTCGACCGGGTGCTCGCGGAGCAGGACGGCATCGTGCTGGCTCCCGGGCTGACGCTCAGCCGGCAGGTCTATCACGCGGCGGCAGCGCGCGGGGTGCGCGTGCTCCTTGATGGTCATGGCGGCGACGAGGTGGTGTCGCACGGCTATGGCCGGCTGCGGGAGCTGGCAGCCGCAGGGAGGTGGGTGGACCTGTGGCGAGAGGTGCCGGCCGATGCCGACCGGTACGGCACCGCCCCGGCCTGGCGGCTCTATGCGGCGTACCTGGCGAATTTCGGTCCGGCCGCGCCGGTCCTGGTGGCGCTGCGGCGCGCCGCCGTGCGGGTGCAGCGCCGGGCGCGGCGGGCATTCGGGCAGGGGGAGAGGCGGCCCGCCTGGAGCCGCTTCATCGATCCCGACTTTGCCCGGCGCACGGATGCCGTCGCCCGCTTTCGCGTCCACGCGGCGGTGGCCAACCGCCTCACCGAGCGCGAGCACCATCTCGGGCTGCTCACCGCCGGCCTGCAGCCCTACGCCCTGGAGGTCCTCGACAAGGTGGCCGCCGCCGCCGGCGTGGAGGCGCGCTATCCGTTCTGGGACAAGCGGCTGGTGGAATTCTGCCTCGGCCTGCCAGCCGATGCGAAGCTGAGCGGCGGCTTCTCGCGCATGGTGCTGCGCAAGGCCATGGACGGCATCCTGCCGGCCGCGGTGCAATGGCGTCGCGACAAGTTCGATTTTACACCGCATCTGACGCGGGGCATGCTGGCCCACCACCGCCCCGTGCTCGACAGCGTCCTGCTCGACGATGCCGAGGATATCGGCGGATACGTCGATCTGGCGGCCGTGCGGGAGGCCTATCGGCGGATGGCGGCGCGGGGGGAACGGGCGGATGGATACGATGTCCAGGCAGTATGGCGGGCCGTGGCTCTGGCCTTGTGGCTGCGCCGGCAACGCCGTGCAGCGGGCGACATGCCGGCCGCAGTGGTCGCGGTGTGAGCGGCATGGCTGACGGCAATCCGTCCGGGCAAGAGAGGTGCGCACGAGCCGGCCACGGCGCACTGCGGCCCGGTGCCGCGCGGGCGCGGCCGGCCTACGGCTATCGCGCCTATGGTCTGTCCATACGCTCGGAGCTGCCGCTGCCGGAGCTGGAGCCGGACGCCGCCGAGTTGCCCGACCTCGCCATTCGGCTTGGGGGAACGGGGCTGCCCCTGCCCCACCCCTCGTCGGAGGCCGTTTATGAGTCTGGCGAGGATCGCCAGTACGTTGCCTGGCCCGGCGTGGCCGCCTTCCTGATCCGGGGCACCGGTGCCATCGACATCGAGCCGGTATCCGGCATCAGCGAGCCGCTGCTGAACCTCCCCCTGCTCGGTCCCATCATGGCCCTGCTGCTGCACCAGCGGGGCCTGCTGGTGCTGCACGCCAGCGCCGTTGACGTGGGCGGCCGGGGCGTGGCGTTCCTCGGTGACAAGGGCGCCGGCAAGTCCACGACGGTGGCGGCGTTCGTGGCCAGGGGGCACCGGCTGCTTGCCGACGACGTGCTCGCGGTCGCTTTTCCCCACGGCGGCGGGCCCGCCATCGTGCCGGGCTTTCCGCAGCTGAAGCTCGTTGACGATGCGGCCGGGCGGATCGAGCTGGATGGGGCCGTCGCCATGCCGCGCCCGGTCCCCGGCTTCCCGAAGCAGCAGCGCCGGCTGGCGGCGCCCTTCTCGCATGCCACCGTGGCGCCGCATCGCATCTATGTCCTCGCCAGGGCCGAGGCGGCGGCGATACAGCCGCTGCCCGCCCAGGATGCCCTCGGCGCGCTGCTGTGGTTCTCGTTCGCGTCCCTCTTCAAGCGGCGCGGCCTGCCGCTCGGCAGGGCGCAGGCCGGCCGGCACCTGGCGCAGTGCGCGGCCCTGGCCGACGCGGCCACGGTCGCGCGGCTGGAGGTGCCGAGAGATTTGGACCGTCTCGACGAGATCGTTCGCCTCGTCGAGAGCGATGGCTGTTGATGGTTGCCGATGCCGGACGAGACGGCGCCAGGCCGACACATGCCCGCCACCGACATTGCCGGCTTCGGCAGATACGTCTTCAGGCAGTCCGGCCTGCGGGCGGTCTGGGCGCTGGTGTTCCTCGTCCTCGGCAGCCTGACGGAAGGCATCTCGATCCTTCTCCTGATCCCGGTGCTGCAGCTGATCGGGCCGCAGGACGGGGGCGAAGCGACGGTGCGGCTGCCGACGTGGATCCTTCAAGGTCTCCTGGGGCCGGAGCTGCGCATCGGCCTGGTGCCGGTACTTTGGGCGCTGGTGCTGCTGGTGCTCGCCCAGGCCCTCTTCGCGCGCTTCAAGACGATCTATATGGCGAGGCTCGTCTACGAGCTTGTGAACGGCCTGCGGATCGGACTGTTCGACAGCGTCGGCGGGGCGCGCTGGCAGTTCGTCGCGCGACTGCGGATGTCCGACATCAGTCACCTGCTGACGGCGGATATCGACCGGGTCGAGAGCGCGATCGTGCAACTCCTGATACTGGTCCAGAACTGTGTGCTGGTTGCGGTCTACGTCTGCGTCTCGTGGCTGATCTCGCCAGCCATGACGGCGTTTGCGGGTGTTATCGGCGTCGGCGTGCTCGCTCTCCTCTACCCCATTCGCAGGCGGGCGGGCGCCTACGGCAACGCACTGACCGAGAACCGTCGGGCGCAGTATTTCACGGTGTCCGAGTTCCTGTCGGGCCTGAAGGTTGCGAAGAGCTTCAATGCCGAGCCGCGCTATTCCGCCCAGCTTGCCGCGACCCTGGAGCGAATGCGGCAGGAAGCCGAGCGGTTTGCGCGGGTAAGCTCGATCGGCGGCGTGGTGTTCCAGGTCTCCGGGGCAGTGGGGCTGGCGCTTTTCGCCTACGTGTCGCTGGCCTGGCTCGCTCTGCCCCTGCCGCAGATCGTCGTCCTCGTCTTCATTTTCATGCGCCTGTCGCCGCGCATCACGGCGCTGCAGTTCCACATCCAGGAGCTGCTCGTCAGCCTGCCGTCCTTCCATGCCATGCAGAGCATGCGGGCGAGCTGCGACCGCGAGCAGGAGCGCTCCGCCGGCCCGAGCGCGTCCGCGCCGTCGCTCCTGCGGGAGGTGCGCTTCGAGGATGTGACGGTCCGCTATCCCGGGGCCGGGACCGATGCGGCACTGGCCGGCGTCTCGTTCACCCTGCCGGCGCGGCAGATCACCGCCCTGGTCGGCCCGTCCGGGAGCGGCAAGAGCACCCTGGCCGACGTGCTGATGGGACTGATCGAGCCCGAGCGCGGCGCCATCGCCGTCGATGGAGCACCGATCGACGCCGACAACCGGCGGGCCTGGCGCGACCGGGTGGCCTATGTGCCGCAGGACGTGTTTTTGCTGCACGACACCATTGCGGCGAACTTCCGCCTTGCGGCGGCCGACGCCTCCGAGGCGGCGATGTGGGAGGCGCTAGGGATGGCGAGCGCCCGGGGATTTGTGGAGCGGCTCCCCGACCGCCTGCAGACCGTCCTCGGCGACCGCGGCGCCCGGCTGTCGGGCGGGGAGCGCCAGCGCATTGCCCTGGCGAGGGCGCTGCTGCGGCGGCCGCAGCTCCTGATCCTGGATGAGGCCACCAGCGCGCTTGACTGGGAGAACCAGTCGCTGATTGCGCGCGCCATCGAAGGGCTACGCGACTCCATGACGATCCTGACGATCGCTCACCGCCCGTCGATGATCGCGTTCGCCGGCCGGGTGATCGTGCTCGACGGCGGCAGGATCGTCGAGCAGGGGCGCTACGACGACCTGATCCGCCGCCGGGAGAGCAGGCTCGTCAGGCTGGTAGCCGGCGAGGAGAGCCTTGGCAGCACGACGGAGCGAGCCCATGGTCTCGGCGAAGGCCGGTCGGCAAGAGGCTGACGCATCGGCGCCTGCGCCCTCGTCACCGGCGCGGACCGTTGCGTTCTTCGGCCACGACTGGACGGAAAGCACCGTCGTCAAGCGGGTGAAGGCCTTCCAGGCGCACGGCACTCGCGTCATCGGCTTCATGTTCAGGCGGGCGCAGCGGACGGCGCCGGCCGGTGCTGCCTGGGAGAACGTCGATCTCGGCACGACGGTGGACCGCCACTACCTGCTGCGCCTTGCCAAGCTCGCGGCGGGCCTCGTCAAGATCCTCCGGCATCGCGCGGCGCTGCGGCAGGCGCAGGTCTGCTACGCACGCAACATCGACATGCTGCTGCTGGCTGTGATGTCCAGGGCGCTCGTCGGCTCGCGGGCACCTGTGGTGTACGAGGTGCTGGACGTGCAGCGGGTGTTCGTGGGCTCGGGTCTGGTCGGCAGGGCCTTCCGGGCGGCGGAGCGCTTCCTGATGGCGCGCGCCGCCCTGCTGGTGGTGAGCTCGCCGGCCTTCATGTCGGAGTATTTCGTGCCTTATCAGCGCTACTCGGGGCGCTGGAGGCTCATCGAGAACAAGGTGTCGGCGGCTCAGGCGGTGCCGGCCGCCTCCGAAGCGTCGCGGAGCAAGGCACCGGGTCCGCCCTGGGCGATCGGCTGGTTCGGCACCCTGCGGTGCGCGCGCAGCCTCGAGATTCTGCGCCGGATCGCGGATGCAGGCCAGGGCAAGGTGATCGTCCACATCCGCGGACTGCCGTCGCAGGAGGACCTGACCGTCGACCAGATCGAAGCCGCCTGCGCCGGACGCAGCAACATGCTCTACGGCGGTCCCTACAGGAGCGCGCAGGACCTGGCGGCCATCTACGGCCCGGTCCACGTCGCCTGGTGCATCGACTACCTGGACGCGGGCGGCAACTCCGACTGGCTGCTCCCCAACCGGGTCTACGAGGGTGGGCTGATGGGCTGCCTGGCCCTGGCGCGCAGGGGCACGGCAACGGCGGACATGGTGGATCGCCTTGGGCTCGGGTGGAGCTTCGAGGAGCCGCTGGAGGCCAGCGTCAGCAGATTCCTTACCTATCTGACGTCCGACACCTTCCAAGACGCACAGCGCCGCCTGGAGGCGATGCCTCGCTCGACCTTCGTGGACCTGACGGACACGCGCGATCTGCTGGCCGAGATGGACAGTCTCTGAGACTGCCGGATCTCGCAGCCGGCGATGCGGCCGGCCCCGATCAGATCGCCCGCCCACAACGCCAACGAGGTTGACACAAAGTCTTTGTGCGTCACCGAGCGACCTCCCTCCGACGGATGGGATGGGCTAGGGTGCCCCCACGGCCGGCCGTCGACCAAAAACCGGCAATTGGGGGCCAGGAGAATGCCGCTGGAGTTGGGGAATCCCGATCGCAGGGATCGAATTGCGAGTTTCCTGGAGAGAGGCTTCCGCTATCTCGCGTGGGCGGCCCTGGCGCTCGTCGTCGTCTCGTCACTCGCGCGGCCGTTCATTCCCTTCGACAGCTGGTACTACCATCTGCCCTTCAGCGCGCACCTCTGGAATATCGGCAACGCGCGCGAGACGCTCCTCTTCTCGCCGGGCATCCAGGAGCTATATGCAGGGTTCCCGCTCGTCGCCGAGCTGCTGCAAGGCGGCCTGTGGTGGCTCTCAGGCACGATCTCGGCCGCGACCCTGCTGAACTCGCTCGGCCTCGCTCTTTTCATATTCGTCGCCGCCCGCGCTACGAAGGCGGATCTCCCTGTCCTGACGTTTGGGATCTTGAGCGTGCCCCTGGTGGTCATCCACAGCGTCTCGACGTATATCGATCTGTTCTCGGCGCTGTTGATTTGCTTTCAGGTCGTTGCCGCGTCCCTGCTGGTCGACAAGCCGAATCCGATCGGTACCCGCTTCGGACGCCTTGCCGATCCGGCCGTGCTCTACGTGGCGGCAGCGGCGGCCGCGGGCAATACGAAGTTCATGGCCCTCGTCATCAGCCTGGCCATCTCGGCCTTTCTGCTGGCGTTCGTGGCGTATCAGAGGGGCACCGCCAGCCTCGCCAGGGACGCGAGACTGATCGCAACGGTCGGCATTGCCAGCGCTCTCTCCGGCTTCACCTGCGCGCGGAATCTCTGGGAGTTCGGCAATCCGTTCTATCCCATAGCCGTCGGCCCGTTTCCGGGACCGTGGAAGGAGTATCAGAACTATCCGCTCTATACCCAGGCCATCGGCTGGCTGGGGAGGCCCATCAATTGGTTTCTCTCCATAACGGAGACGGACTGGATCATCCGCGGCGTGAAGGTGGTCTACAATATCGACCTGCACTTCGGAGACAATGCTGACCTCTATGGCCCGGCGAGGACCGGCGGGTATTGGGGGTCGCTTGTCATCGCCAGCATCATCGTCGGCGGTGCTCTCTTTGCCTGGGTCGCACAGAGCAACGCAAAGGCTCTGAAAGAGCACGCGTTCCTTTTCTCGTCCTTCCTGTTCGTCTCCCTCCTGACGGCCTTCATGCCGCAGTCGCATGAGCTGCGGTACTACCTGCACTGGCCACTGCTGCTGTTTCTCGTTCTGGGCGTTCTGGTCAGCAGGGCAGGCCTTCAGCGAGGGGCTCGGCTGGCGATCTGCGGGCTCTATCTCGCGTTCTTCCTCCTGTCGGAGCTGTCCCTCAAGGCACCGCTGCGCATCTTTCCGATCTACTCGCCGGAAAGGGACATTGCGCAGCTCGCCACCTCGCCGGTTGTCAAGCACGCCCGGCAGAATGGCGGAGCCTGCCTCGGCAAGCCGTACTTTCCCGAGGAGATGAAGTACTCGGCGATCTTCCACGGCGGACGCTACGTGATCGAGCTTGGGCACCCTCACTTGACGCCATCCGGAGGCCGGAAGATCTGCAGGACGTTTCCGGAGTACACGCCGGAATAGATGAAACGCGACCCGGGTCAGACCCCAATAGTCGGATCGGTCACTGGACGATCACGCGCAGGTCGGACGTGAGAATGCCTTCAGCGAGAAGCGTCTTGATGTGGGCGATGCGCTGATAGCGGGGGCCTTCAAACTCGTCGAGCGCGAGCGCGCTGGAGCGGTAGGCGGCATGGAGCTCTTCGGCGCCCCTGCGCGCGTCCCACTGCGGCTGGAACGCCGGCAGCACACGGCGGATCTTGTCGCAGTTGACGCGGTAGTTGCGCGTGTCGGGGCCGGCGTCCGGGGCGTACTCGATGGCGCAGCCCGGCACGACCGAGGCCACGATCTCGGCGAGGTCGCGGATGCGGTAGTTGTGCGCCGTCTGGCCGACGTTGAAGGCCTCGTTGCTGACGGCCTCCATGGGCGCCTCCAGGGCCGCCAGGAAGGCGCGCGAGATGTCCTCGATGTGCACGATCGGGCGCCACGGCGTGCCGTCTGACTTGAGATAGATGCGTCCCGTGGTCACCGCCCAGGCGGTGAGGTTGTTCAGCACGATATCGAAGCGCATGCGCGGTGAGACGCCGTAGGCGGTGGCCGGGCGCAGATAGGTGGGGGCGAACGTCTTGTCGGCCAGCTCGGCCAGCTCGATCTCGGCCTTGACCTTGGCGGCGCCGTAGGGCGTGACCGGGGCGAGCGGCGCAGTCTCGTCGAGCAGGTCGTCGCCCGCCCGCGAGCCGTAGTTGCTGCAGGAGGAGGCGAACAGGAACCGCTTGACGCCAGCCTTCTTGGCCAGTCGCGCAGTGGTCACCGGCGCTTGGTGGTTGATCTCGTACGTCATGCCCGGGTTGAGGTTGCCGAGCGGGTCGTTGGAAAGGGCGGCGAGGAAGATGACGGCGTCGAAGCCTTCAAGGTCGGCCGCCGCAAGGTCCCGCGTGTCTTTTTCGATCTTCGGCACCTCGGCGATCTTGCCGCCGGCTGGGTAGGTGCAGCGCCGGTACAGGTCGCTGTCGAAGCCGACCACCTCATGACCCGCCTTCAGCAGCATCGGGGTCATCACGGTGCCGATGTAGCCGTGGTGGCCGGTGACTAGAACGCGCATCTATCGCCTCTCCGTTGCACGCCAATGGGAAAGCCGGCAGTCCCGCTGGGGGCCGCCAACCTGACTCGACCTGAATTGCATCCAATGGGCGCCCAGAGACCAAGCGGAAACGCGCAGAAATCGCGGCGCCAGGGCTGTCACAAGGGTTCTCAGATGCTGTCGGCTCAAAACGCGTGACGCTGGTATCCATAGCAGTGTGCGATTTGCAAGACTATGACGCAGAATGGCTCGATCAGGCAGCAACGATATTCCATCCGACCAGACTCGAAGGAGTGCGCGACGGCCAGCGGCCAGGGAGTGGCGAAGGCGGGGCCGCGGTGGCTCGGCGGCGCCTCAATGATGTGAGGGCGAGGGCACGTAGCGCGGTCCCAGGAGGAAGCCGGCGGCCCAGCTCATATGCATGGTAATGGCGGCGACACCGCTGAGGAGCAGGCAGCGGTCCCCCTCACGCACGGCCAGGGCCGCTCCCCACCCGAGGCAGGCGAGCGCATAGGCCGCTGCCGCGCTCAGAAAGGCCGGGTGCACGACGGAGAGCCCCAGCGAGGCCAGGCAGACCAGGAACGCCGCCACCGGAAGCATCTGGCGCAGGCGTGGCCGAGCGCGGTGCTTGATAAGCATGTTGGCCCGGCCGGTGCCGAACCTGAAGTATTGCCGCGTCAGGGCAATGAGGTCGGAGCGGGGGTAGTAGGTGAGCACGGCCCCGGCATCGAGGTAGATGCGCCGGCCGGCATCGGCCATGCGCCGGTCGAGCTCGGCATCCTCGTTGTGCGGGAAGCTCTCGTCGTAGCTGCCGACCTGCCGGAAGGCCGCAAGCTCGAAGGCGGCATGGTGCCCGTGATCCACGAAGCCGGACTGGCCCGGCATGCGGTGGGCCGCGCCGCCGTTGCCGAGCCGGCTGTTCTGGGCCGCGGCCACGGCCCGCTGCATGCAGGTCGTGCCCCTGGTGCGCATGGGGACGACAACCGTCCCCGCGCCGGTCTCGACGAGGGTGCGCACGCAGCGCTCGACGAAGCCCGGCGGGTACTCGGCGTGGCAGTCGGCGCGAACGAGATGGGTCGCTCTCGCATCGGCATGCCGAGCGCCGAGATTGACGCCGGCGGCCTGGATCCGCTTCTCGTTCCGCAGCAGCCGGATGCGCGGGTCCGAGGCGGACATCCGCTCCACAATCTCGCAGGTGGCATCCGTGCTGCCCCCGTCGGCGACCAGCAGCTCCCAGGCGAGGTCGGCAGACCGCGGGAGGACCGAGGCGATGGCCCGCGCCACGTAGCGCTCCTCGTTGAGCGCCGGCATGACAATGGTGACGAACACCCCGTTATTCATGGCCAATCGCTATCCCAATTCGCTATCCATGGTCCTAAATCGCCGCCCCGAGACACCGCTGATCCTGCAAGGGAGCGCAGCCTGGCGAGGCGGCAGGCTTCCCCATCAGTCGAAGTCTGGATCGAGCACGCTCGGACCGTCGGTGCCGATCCTGAGACAGGTCAGCTGGTTGGTGGCAAAGGCCCCGGTGTCGATATTGATGCGGTTGGGGCGGAAATCGGGCTCCTCAACGGGTGTATGGCCGTGGACGACCAGATATCCGAGGTCGCCGTCGTAGTCCAAGAAGTCGTTGCGGATGCCCAGGATGTCGGCCGCCTGCTGGTCCTCGAGCCGGATGCCGGGCCGAAGCCCGGCGTGGACCATCAGATAGGGGGCGAGCTTAACGTAGGACCCGGTGCGGACCAGAAAGTCGAGGTGCTCGGCCGGGAGGCGCTGCCGCAGGGCCTGCCGCACCTCCTTCTCGGGGGCATCGCCGGCCAGGAGCTTGGCCGGCAGGCCGTAGGACAGCAGGGTTGGCAGGGCGCCGACGGCCTTCCACTGGCCGAGCAGGTCCCTCCCCTCCAGGAAGTCCACCAGCAGCTGCTCGTGGTTGCCGCGAAGAAAGCACGTGGGTCCGGTCTTCGCCCTGTCGATCAATGCAGACAGCACGTCGGCCGAATGGGGCCCTCGATCGATGTAGTCGCCAAGATAGATCTCGACCGCCTGGATGGTGCCGGAATCGCTCTTGTCGGCGTCGATACCGTGGTGGACCTCCTTCAAGAGGTCGAGGCGGCCGTGGATGTCGCCGACGACATAGATCGTCCAGCCGTCGGGTGCCGGCGGGTAGGCTCCCGCCCCCCGGAGCCTTGCGCGCGATTGACGCCAATCGATCATCGAACGACATCGCCCCCGGGTGACACCTGCAACCTTATGTAAGAGATATTCCATGGTCGGTCAGCCCCTCAGGAGGCCACGCGTGGCCATCAGCAGCCGATTCCGGGGCCAGCTCCGGCGACCGTCCAGACGCGGCCTCCCGGCCCCTGCCAGCTCGGAAATCGCTGTGCCCGACTTGACAGCAAAGCGGCAAGGGCGGTCATTAGCCGGTACGGCCTGCTCGGTGGACCCGTACAACCCGGCCCGATACGGGACGCAGAGCCGCCTCACGGCCCGGTGCGGCGGGAAGGCGGCTCGCGCCTCGGACATGCTGGGCTCCCGCGGCCGGGAACGGTAGTTTGATGAACATATTTTCAGCCACAGTCGATAGGCTCGGCTTTTTTCTGCTGGTGTGCTGCGTGGCGTTGGCGCCCATCCCGTTCGGCTCCAACAGCGACGGTGTTGCAGGTCTCATCGGCCTGGCCCTGGCGGCGGCGTTGCTCGGCACGTTCCTTGCGCCGGAGCCCAATCGCCGTGTCCGTCGCCTCCATACGGCCGCGCTCGCAGTTGCGGTCATCATCGCCCTGTGGTCGGCGGTCCAGGTGGCGTCCCTCGACGGCATGCCCTGGTCCAGCCCGATCTGGCGCCAGACCCGGGATCTGATCGGCGTCCCCCACGATGCGATTGCCCTTGCCCGCTATCAGCCCCTCTACTCGATGGGCTACGTGCTCCTGCCCCTGGCCGCCTTCCTGTGCGCCCTCATCTATGTTCGCGACAGCGCCCGCTATACGACCTTCCTGAACGTCGTGGTGACCGCGGCGCTCGCGATCACCCTCGTGTGCCTGGCGCAGTACCGCTACGCGCCGGACGCCCTGCTCTGGGCCGAGAAGCACCACTATCTCGGGTCGTTTACCGCCTCTTTCGTGAACCCCAACACGGCGGCGACGTATCTCGGCGTGGTCATGCTGATGGCGCTGTCCGCCGGCCTCAGTCACCTGGAGCGGGCCGGTGGGGTGGCCGCGCTCCTCCGTCCCCGCTGGCACCCGGCCGACTCTCCGCGCTGGGGGGCGCCGACGGCCTACCTTCTGTCCGCCCTGGTGCTCTTCGTCGCCCTCATGCTGACGCAGTCGCGCGCCGGCATCATGGCCTCGCTGGCCGGCACGGCCCTTCTGGTCGCCGCATTCGCCTATATCGCGATGCGGCAGAGGTCCTCGCTCCTCACCGCTCTCGGCTTCGGCGTGCTGGCCCTCGTCGGCGCGGCCCTGCTTGCGCAGTTCTACGTCGGTCGCCTGCTGCTCCGCCTGCAGCTCGAAGGGTTCGTGGACCCGGCTCGCTCCTGCACCTACAAGTCGACGTGGCGCGCGATCAAGGACCACTTCTGGCAGGGCACCGGGCTCGGCACCTTCCAGGACGTGTTCCCGCACTATCGACTGCTCAGGTGCGGTCTTGAGGGGCACTGGAACATGGCCCACAACCTCTTCCTGGAAGGGATGCTCAGCCTGGGCGTGGGGGTGTTCGTCCTGTGCGCGGTGATCGTCTACACCGGCCTCATCCATGCTTATGCGACCGGGGTCCGAAAGCGCCGGCTGATGCGGTTCGTACCGCTGTCCTGCCTCGGCATTCTGATGGTCCTGACAGCGCACTCTCTGGTTGATTTTTCAATGCAGATTCCCGGCTTGGCTGTGCTGGTCGGGAGCATATTGGGGGCCGGGGCGGCCATCTCGCTGGAGTCGCTCGGCGCGAGCGACCGCAAGCACGCATCCGTTGTCGCTGGGGGCAGCGGCCGGGCACGAGCTTGGGCGGAATCGGCCTAGCTAGGAGTGTGTCCGAGTAGTGCCACGCGGTTGAAGAGGAGAGAATGAGATTCTATTCGGCCAAGCACTGCCTCTTCGCAACGCCCTCGGATGGCACCTGTGGTCGATCTGAGAACCA
>Ga0070705_100000031_pt1 | contig 71484 bp, 57 predicted proteins | sample KBSK5253metaG_FD_65455 | JGI IMG/M metagenome (GOLD analysis project Ga0070705, IMG submission 65455) | Corn, switchgrass and miscanthus rhizosphere microbial communities from Kellogg Biological Station, Michigan, USA - KBS K5-25-3 metaG | ecosystem: Host-associated > Plants > Roots >... | reverse complement strand
TCCGGCAAGCGGGAGCATGCGTTTCACCGCGGGCGCGGCTTCTGCCCACGCCACGGCGATGCGGTCCCAGTAGACCTCCTGGTTGGTGCGCAGGCGCAGGACGCGAGTTCCTTTCGGCAATCGCGGCAGCGCGAGCGCCATGGTGCGCGGCATTCCGGCCGGATAACCGAATTCCTTGAGCAGTACGCGCCACTTGCCGTCGGCGCCTTGCGCCTCGAGCGTCGGCGCGTGATACGCGGCATTCGCCTGCCAGGCGGCGAACATGGTTTGCGAGTAGGGATACTCGATCCATCCTTCGGCAACCAGAATGGGGTTTCCTTCCCCCGGCAAATCCAGAGGCGCTGCAAATTCCAGGGTGAGGACGTTTTCGCCGGCGAGGCGGCCGATGAAGCGCGGATCGACCTTACCCGGATCGGCGGCCCGGCGATCGGCGCTGCGCAGCACCGCCGTGACCTCCTCGCCGCGTTCGTTGAGCGCGCGCCGGGGCACTACGCTGCGGCGGTAGTAGAACGGCTGGCCGGTCACTTTCGGTCCGCCGGTCTCCATCCGCTCGTCGAGCGCCATCTCCCAGCCCGGCGGCAGGTCGTAGGCCGCGAGGCGCAGCGCGTCGATGTAGGCTGCTTCCTCCATCGTCTCGGCGACCTTGAGCACGTAGCGGTCGTTCCTCGGCTGCAGCAGACCTGCGGGCAGCAGGAAGTTCTCCCACGGGCGCGGTGTCGCGTACTCGCCAGGGGCGATGAGGTAGCCGAGGCCGCCTACGCCCAGGATATCGCTGACGAAGGCGTAGCGCCGCCCGTCCCAGGCGAAGATGAGCGGGCAGCTCGAGAGCTGGCGCTGCGTCTCGGCGATGCGCACCACCGCGGGACCTGCGACGCCGGTCTCGGTCTGGAACACGCCGTCGGACCAGTCGATGCGCACGTAGTCGATCGCCGCGCCTCCGGTTCCGATTGAGACAGGCGCCAAACTCTGCCCGGGGCCCGAGCTGTTGCGCAGGGTCTGGTCCACCACCCATCGCCCCGCGATGCGCGCGGCGACGCGCGTGCCGATGCCCGAGGCGTTCGAGCGGATCGAGTTGCCCGGATCGTGGCGCCCGCTCAGCGCGAGCCGGACGGACGGCGCGCGGCCGGGGCCCGGCGCGTGCAGCGCGACCGCGCCGTCGGCGTGCACGGTGACGAGCGAGGGCCCGCCTTCGCCGAGGTCGGTGAGCTGCCACGCCACCACGCCCGCATCGTCGAGCGCCCACAGGCGCTCGCCGGAGAGGCGGTACGCCGCGACGCCGCGCGGCGAGGTGGCGACGATCTCGGGCCGCCCGTCGCCGTCGAGGTCCGCGAGCGCGATCTGCGCGCGCGCGCCGGCGCCTGGTGCGCCGGCGTCGGCAATCAGCGGCTCGGCCTTCCAGCCGCCATCGGCGCCGCGCCGCCAGTGCTGCACGCCCAGGGCCGGCGTAAGCGCGAGGATGCCGGTCTCGCCGCTCGCCTGCGGGTCGCCGGCCACCGCGGCGAGCGCGGGCAGGCGCGCCACCGCTTCGAATCCCGGCGTCGCGCGCCAGGTCCACAGGAGCGCATTGTCGAGCGCCTCGTGCGGCCCGCCAGCGTGCAGCAACACCAGATCGACGCTGCGATCGTTGTTGAAGTCCGCAGCCACGAGCTGGATTGCCGCACCCGCGGTGGGCGTCGGCAGCCGGCTGGTGAGAAGCCGGAAGCTGCCGTCGCCGTTGTTCGAGACGAGCAGACGCTCGCCGCCGGCCGTGACGATGAAAAGATCGAGATCGCCGTCGTGATCGGCATCGAACAGCGCGCAGTCGCGTGCGCCCCGCACTGCCGCGAGCGCGGGCACCTGGAGTGGCTGCCATGTTCCGCCGCCCGCGTTGCGTACCAGGACCGGCGCGCCCTGCGCTCGGCACAGGAGCACGTCGGTGAGGCCGTCGTTGTCGATGTCGCCCCAGGCGGCAAAGTCGACGCCTCGAAGCTTCGCGAGCGCGTGGTCGGGTCGCGGGCGCATTTCACCACCCGATTGGACGAGGACCGCGCTGGGCGCGCCGGGTCCCCCGGGAATGAAAAGATCGACCTCGCCGTCGCCGTCGATGTCGGCCGCGGAAGGCATACCGCGCTTGTCTCGAGTAGAAGCTAGAAGAACCACTGCATCCCTGAACAGCGGCCCAGCCGGCACGGCCGCGGGCACAGGCTTGCGCGCGGCGGGAAGCGCCTCGCTCTTCGGTCCCATGCGCGTGTATTTGAACTCGGCAAGGCGCGACAACGGGTTGCGGGCCTGGCGATTGAACACGTCCATGCGCAGCTGCGCTTCCGGCTCGCGCCCGAGGCGTCCGAGCGCCTGCGCGGCGCCGTAGTTCGCGCTGCGCAGGCCGGGATCGAGCGCGTCGGCGCGCTCGAAGAGCGGCAGCGCGTCGGCGGCGCGGCCTTGCGCGAGCAGCGACTGCGCGAGAAAGTAGGCGGCGTAGGCGTCGCGCGCATCCGCGTCCAACGCCTGGCGCAGCAAGGCTTCGGCGTTCTGCGGCGGCTCGCCGCGCAGCGCGATCAGCCCGAGCGTATAGAGGATGCGGGCTTCTCCCGGGTGCTCCTTGAGAAGCGCGTGCAGCGCCTCGGTGGCTGCGCGCTCGTCGCCCTCGGCCTGGCGGTTGAGCTGCGCGAGGGCGGCGTCGAAGCGTGCCTCGAACCAGCGCGGATGACGCTCGGCGAGGCGGACGAAGACCTTGTGCGCAGCGTCGAACTCGAGCTTCCCCATGAGGCCGACGCCGCGATCGTGCTCCACCATGTCCTTCTCCGCCGGGCCGCCTGAGTCCTTAGGCTGGCACCCGGACAGGAGCAAGAGCGCGGCGAGAAGAAGCGCTTTAGCGGTCAGTGGTCGACGCTTCCCACGATGGAGTCGGCGCGCCAGCCGCGCGGGGTCTTCACGGCGATCACCGCCACGGCATCGTACGGCGCGTGCATGAATTTCACCGCCGCCACCGCGGTCCGGTCCCGGGCGGTCTCGGCAATGAAGAACGGCAGCAGCGGCGAAACGCCCTCCTCGAGCCGGGGCAGGAGGGGGAAGTAGGCGTCGAGCGGGGTCTCGTAACTCGCGAGACTCTTGATTGCATCGACGCGCGCGCGCTGCTCGTCCGAGAGTGGCGCCGGCCCATGGGCGAGGTCGGCGACCCGGCCGTGGTCGCGCACGCGCCAGAGCTTGAGCCGCGCGGCGAGCTCGGCGCGCTTGCCCGCGCTCGCGGGCCCGAGCTCGGCCGCGAGCGCGGCGAAATTCGTCGTCGTCATCCAGCCCTCGAAGAAGCGATGAAAGAAGTCGAGCAGCGCTTCGTCGACGTAATGCTGGCGCGATTGATGCGCGGGCACCGGGGGCAGCCTGCGGCCGCTCCAGTGCAGCTCGAAGGGCTTCGAGCCGTCGGGCAGGCTGATCCCTTCGAGGAACGAGACGTCCCCGAGGCCCTGGCTGACGAACCAGTCGCGCTTCTGGCTCTTGGTGGTGGCCTTGATGAACCCTTCGAGGCGAGGCTGGATTGAATCCCACGCCTGCGGCGTGCGCTTGGCTCCTTGCACGGGCGCGAACTGCAGCAGCACGTCGTAGGTCGCCTTCGCGGCGGCCAGCGTGTCGGCGCGCCAGAAGCGCGTCAAGTCGGCGTGATGCGACCCGGCGCCGCCGCGCGCCTTCGGGTGTCCCCAGGCGCGGGTGGGATCGCAATCGACGCCGCTCTTGGCGCCGTAGGGGACTTCCGGCACCCCTTGGTGCGCCCACGAGTCCTGCAGGATGTGCAGCGCCTCGCCGAGCTTGAGCAGCATGAAGCCGGTCTTTTCGGGCGGCACCTTCGTCATCGCCGCCGCGGCTTTCATTGCGACCTCGCTTCCGGCGACTACGGCGCGCACCTCGGGGTCGCCGGGCACGGCACCTGCCGTCGGGTAATGGTGGCCGCCGGCCCGCTTTACGCCGATATCGTCCTTGCCGAGGCATGCGTACATGAGCCCGACGTCCAGGTACTGCATGTCGCCGGAATCGACCCGCTGGCTGCCGGTGGCGATGGTCGCGGCCTCACGCTCGTTGAACCCGGCCTTGAGGGCGAGCCACTGGGTCATGCCGAAATGCACGTCGCTTTCGAAGGCCCAACAGCTGATCGCGGCGAGCAGCGCAGCTGGCAGCGACAGAAATGAGATGCGACGCACCCGAACCCTCCCCGGTCGATGGTAACCCGTAGGCTGGGACACGCGCGAACATTCATGAGCGTCGGCGCGCGGATTCATGATGATTCGCGCTCAATCGCACACGCGTAAGTTTCGTGTAAGTCCGCGAGGCAGCTTCGTCCAAAACACAGCAAAATTCCACTAGACCCTTTGGCAGCGGCCTCTTATAACGAGTACAAGAAACGGGAGGAGACCACATAGGCTCTGCGCGTGCACTCGCCGTGACGCCGCCGAAGGCGGTGTTGATCGCGGCTTGCTGTGCAGGATTTTTGTGCGCTTACGTGCTCACGCCACCGGGAGAGCAGAACTAACCATGAAAACCGCTCCGCTTCTGAAGATCCTCGCTGTCGCAGTCTCGTGCATGGGCTTGGTATCGGCGCACGACGACGATCGCCACGGCGATCGCGACAAGCCGATTCCTCTGACGGTGCCGAAGGCGAAATGCGGGCCGCACGATCGGCCTGAAAGCGCGCTGCAGGGCCAGGTTCCGATCGCGCTGCGCGTCGCGGGCTTCCAGGGCTTCAACTGCAACCTGGAGCTGGTCGGGCAGTATCGCGGCGACGGCGCCAACTGGCAGACCACGCAGTTCAAGCAGAAGGTCAAGGGCCACGATGGTCGCGACCGCGACGACGATGACCACGATCGTCACGAAGGCGGCAACAAGCACACACGGGTCTGCGGCTATCACGGCACCGCCTCGCCGAAGCTGAGCCTGCCGGGCCGCGCCAATCTGGGCGTTCCGGTGATCGACCTGACCGATCCGCGTACGCCGAAGCCGACCGCCTATCTCCAGACGGTCTCGATGCTCGACCCGTGGGAGTCGCTCAAGGTCAACGAGCGGCGCCAGCTCCTCGCAGCGGACAATGCCCAGGACGGTGGCTTCGGCAATGGCGGACCGGAGGTCGACATCTACGATCTGTCGCAGGATTGCCGCCACCCGCAGCTGCTGGCGAGCGCGCCGGTCGGCACGGGCGCCGACGGCGGCCTGGTGCACAAGGTGATAGGCCACGAAGGCAGTTGGGCGCCCGACGGTCTGACCTACTACGGCGGCGACCTCAACGCTGCGCAGTACTACGCGGTCGATACCACCGACCCCAGCCGGCCGAAGCTGCTTTCGACCTGGACCCCCGGCATAGCTAACGTCCACGGCTTGTCGATCAGCGACGACGGCAAGCGCGGCTACTTCGTGATCCTCGGCTTCGGCGCAGGCCTGACCGACCCGAATGTGCCCGCCACGAACGGCCTGCAGATCTACGACCTGACAGACATCCAGGCACGCAAGCCCAATCCTCAAGCGAAGCTGGTGAGCACGCTGCTGTGGAAGGATGGCTCGGGTGCGCAGCATACGATCCCGGTCAAGATCAGCGGCAAGCCCTACGTGATCTTCATCGACGAGGCGGGTTCCGGCGGATTCGCCTCCGCCGCGCAGAACGCCGCAGCTTGCGCTGCCGGGATGCCGCCGTATCCGATGGCCCGCATCATAGACATCAGCGACGAGAAGAATCCAAAGATCGTCTCGCGCGTGATGCTCGAGACGCACGATCCGGCCAACTGCTCGAAGGTCAGCCCGGACGTGGTCGGGCTGACGACGTTCACCTACGGCAGCCACTACTGCAGCGTAGACAACAAGAAGCACGCCACCACCCTTGCGTGCGGCTACTTCAACTCCGGCATCCGGGTATTCGACATCCGCGATCCGCTGCGGCCGAAGGAAATCGCGTACTACAACCCGGCCGCCACCACGACCCAGAGCAAGGGCTCGAACCATAACCGCGCCGGCGGCTGGATCGCCGGGCATGCGGACTGGTGCTCCGCGCAGGTTCACCTCGATGCGGACCGGCGGCTCCTCTGGACCACGTGCCAGGACAACGGCGTGGTGGTGCTGAAATTCAGGGAAGGCGTCTGGCCGTTCCCGGACAGCAGCACTCCGGGAGGCGAGCAAAACTGACAGGTAGGAGAAACACACCCGAGCCCCGCCTAGAGCGGGGCTTTTTTTTGGTACTGTAGGCAAGGGGAGGGATCGAACAGCCGTATGCCGGTCGCAAGGATCGCGTTCGCTTCGCTCGCGCTCGCCGTGCTCGGCGCGCTGTGGTACGCGTTCAGGCCGCAAGCCGTGGTCCCGACTGCGCCGGTCGCGCCGTCGGCCTCGCAGGCCGCTCCGAGCGCAATCGAGGAGAGGGTTTTCAACTTGGTGGTGCGCGGCGGCAAGCTTTCCTCTGGTCCCCAGGCGCTGAGGGTGCGCCAAGGCGACCAGGTGCGGCTCTCAATCGACTCGGACGCGCCCGACGAGCTGCATGTGCATGGCTACGATCTGAAGCTCACGCTCAAGGGCGGCGAGCCGGCGACGCTGGAGTTTGCCGCCGCGCGCAGCGGGCGCTTCGAGCTCGAGTTGCACCGGCGCCATGCGGAGATCGCCGCGCTGGAGGTCTATCCGCAGTGAAGGCGCTCATCGGCGCGCTGCTCGTTCTCTGGCCGCTCGCGGCGGCGGCGCATGCTTTCGGCCAGACCTACGTGCTGCCGTTGCCCTTCTGGATGTACGCCTTCGCCGCGTCGGCGGCACTGGCGCTGTCCTTCGTCGTGGTCGGCTATCTCGCGACGGCCAGGAGTGCGCCGCACGACGCGCGCCCGGCTCAGGAAGACGAGGCGCGATGGACGCTGGGACCGGTGCTGGGCGTGCTGCGCGCGCTCAGCCTCGCGCTCCTGCTGCTGACCCTGCTCACGGCGCTGCTCGGCACGCCGAACCCGTTCGCCAACTTCGGCGTCACCTTCTTCTGGATCGTGTTCGTGCTCGGACTCACCTACGTCGTCGCGCTCATCGGCGACGTCTATGCCGCGGTCAACCCGTGGCGCGCACTCTGCGACCTGCTCGAATGGCGCTACCCGGGCGCGTTCCGCGCGCGCATCGCGTATCCCTCATGGCTCGGCTACTACCCGGCGCTCGTGCTCTACATGGCGTTCATCTGGATCGAGCTCTTCGGGCATGCGTCTCCCCGCGGCCTCGGCCTGGCGCTGCTCGCCTACACCCTCATTACGCTGGGCGGCGCACGCCTTTTCGGTCCGGAGGCCTGGTTCCGCCACGGCGAGATGTTCGCCGTGGTCCTGCGCCTGATCGCGAAGATGGCGCCGCTCGAGTACACGGCACGCGGCCTGCGCCTGAGGCGGCCTTTCATCGGGTTGATCAAGGAGCCGGCAGACCATCCGAGCCTGCTGCTCGTCGTGCTCTTCATGCTGTCCTCGACGGCCTTCGACGGCGTGCATCAAACGCTGCCCTGGGTGCAGGTGTTCTGGAAGCAAATCTACCCGACGCTCGCGGCGCTCACCCACCAGCCTTATGTCTTCCTCGTAGACTTCTACTATTACTGGCAGTGGGCGATGCTGTGCCTTTCGCCGTTCTTCTACCTGACGGTGTACCTCGCTTTCGTCTGGCTGATGAAGCGCGTCGCGCGGAGCGACCGGCCGCTGCGCGAGCTGGCGCTCGAGTTCACCTTTTCGCTGGTGCCGATCGCTTTCGTGTACCACGTCACCCACTACTACACGCTGCTCGTGGGGCAGGCGCCGGCCATGGTGCCGCTGGCGTCGGATCCGTTCGGCTGGGGCTGGAACTTGTTCGGCACCGCGCGGCAGGGCGCGCAGCCAGTGGTGGTGCCCGCCGACTTCGTGTGGCACAGCCAGGTGGCGCTCATATTGGTCGGCCACGTGGTGAGCGTGTATCTGGCCCACTTGCGCGCGCTCGAGCTCTTCCCGCGCGCCAGGCAAGCGGTGTGGAGCCAGCTTCCGATGCTTGTCCTGATGGTCGCTTTCACCACCGCGGGCCTGTGGATCCTGTCGCTGCCGATCGCCGCGGGCCAGGTGGTGGTGCCGCAGACGAGCGCGATCACCGCCTTGCCGCGGACGTAGAATCGAGGCTGCAGGGAGGAGCTCCATGGGCGGGCGCCGGATCGCGCTTTCGCTGGTTCTCGCGGCGTTGGTCGCCGGCGCGGTTGCGCTTGCATGGCCGCGATCTCAGTTCGACATGGTCAAGGAGCTCGCCCGGATCGCCGCGCAGCAGGGGCCCTGGGACAACCCGTGGAACTTGCAGGAAGCCAAGATCGGCAGCCTCCAGGCCGAGTTGCGCACCGAGCGCGACCCGATCAAGCGGCTGATCCTGCAACGCGAGCTGGCCATGCAGTACGTCTACGGCGGCACCGCCGAGCCGGGCATCGCGCTACTGGAGAAGCTGCTGCAGGAGTACGACAAGCAGCTTCCGCCGCGCGACGTCCAGACCCTGAAGGGCGACCTCGCGCTCGCGTGGCTGCGCCTCGGTGAGCAGCAGAACTGCACCTGGAGCCGTAACTCCGATTCGTGCATCTTTCCGATCAAGGACGAGGGCATCCACAAGGAACGCCGCGGCGCCGCCGAGGCCGCAAAGCACTATGCGGAGCTGCTGGCGGATCCCTCACTCGATCCCGAGGATGCGCTGGTCTATCAGTGGCTCTACAACATTGCGCACATGGTGCTCGGTCAGTGGCCCGATGCCGTGCCAAAGCGTTGGCGCATCCCGGCCGAGGCATTCAAGTCCGATCACGACATCGGTCTGTTCCGCGACGTTGCGGCGAGCCGCGGCGTGAGCGTCCACGGCCGCGCCGGCGGGGTGGTGCTGGAGGATTTCGACAACGACGGCCATCTCGACCTCATGACCTCGCACATGGGCATCGAGGAGCAGGTCAACTTCTTCCGCAACAAGGGTGACGGCCACTTCGCGAATATGACCGAGCGCGCGGGACTGAAGGGCATCACCGGCGGGCTCAACATGGTGCAGGCCGACTACGACAACGACGGCTGCATCGACGTCTTCATTCCGCGCGGCGCCTGGCTCCACGACAAGGGGCAGCATCCGAGCTCGCTCCTGCGCAACAACTGCGACGGGACCTTCACCGACGTTACGGCCAAGGCGGGGGTGCTCAACAACTACCCGACGCAGACCGCGGCATGGGCGGACTTCAATGGCGACGGCTGGCTCGATCTGTTCGTCGGCAACGAGATCGTGCGCGACAAGGTCCGGTGGCCCGCGGACGCCAGGAACTTCCGCCTGTACATCAACAACCGCGACGGCACTTTCACCGACGTGGGCGCGCAAAGCGGCATCCAGCTCGACGGCATGGTGAAGGGCGCGGCTGTAGATGACTACGACAACGACGGCTGGCCGGACCTGTATGTCTCGGTGATGGGCGGGCCGAACCACCTCTTCCGCAACACCGGCGCGGCCGGCAAGACGCCCAAGTTCGTCGACGTGACCGAGAAGGCTGGCGTGGCCGAGCCGCACATGAGCTTCACCACCTGGTTCTTCGACTACGACAACGACGGCTGGCCGGACATCTTCGTCTCAGGATACTGGGCGACGGTGTCGAACATCGTGCGCGAGTACCTCGGCGACAAGGCCAATGCCAAGGGCGATCGGCCGCGCTTGTACCGCAACAATCGCGACGGCACCTTCACCGACGTCTCGCGCGAGACGCGCATCGACCGGCTCCTGCTCACCATGGGCGCAAACTTCGGCGACCTCGACAACGACGGCTGGCTCGACTTTTATCTCGGCACCGGCGCGGCGCCGCTCACCAACATCGTGCCGCACCAGATGTTTCGCAACGCGGGCGGCAAGTATTTCCAGAACGTCACCACCTCTGGCGGCTTCGGACATCTGCAGAAGGGTCACGCGGTGGCCTTCGGCGATATCGACAACAACGGCAACCAGGACGTGTTCGAGATGATCGGCGGGGCCTTTACCGCCGACCGGTTCTACAGCGTGCTCTTCAAGAACCCCGGCCACGGCAACCACTGGATCAAGCTGCGCCTCACGGGGGAGAAAGCGAACCGTTTTGCCATCGGCGCCCGTGTGCGCTTACAGGTGACCGAGAACGGAAGCCGGCGCGAGATCTACCGGACGGTGTCGAGCGGGGGCAGCTTCGGCGCCTCGAGCCTGCGCCCGCACATCGGCCTCGGGAGCGCCGCTTCGGTCGACTTCCTCGAGATCCGCTGGCCCGGCAGCGGCCTGGTGCAGCGCTTCGAGGGACCGATTGCCAGCGACCGGACTTACGAGCTGCGCGAAGGCTGGGCGCAGCTGAAGGAATTCAAGCTGGCCCCATGAGATCGCTCGCCGCCCTCGTGGTCACGCTTTCGCTGATCGGCTGCAGCCGCGACGACGCGAGGGACAGCACTCCGCAGCGCGACGCGCCGCCGCGCGAGGCCGCGGTCTCGGCGCCTGCCGATGGCGCTACGAGGTCCGGCTGGTGGGAAGCGCGCAGCGAGTTTCCCGCGCAAAGGGGAACGAGCCTGTTCGAAGGACGCGATACGACGAGAGCGCAGATCCGGCACCGGCCGCCGCCGGGGCGTGAAGCGATGCCTGTTCCCGGCGTCGCTCAGGGGCCGCCGCTCCCGCCGTACACGTACGTGGGCAAGGTGGCCCGCGGCGGCGAAGGCTACGCGGTGCTCGCACGCGACGAGCGCGTGTTCGTGGTCGGCGTCGGCGACGCGGTGGGGAACGGGTATCGCGTTCGCTCGATCAGCGAACGCGAAGTGGTCTTGTTCAACCTCGACTTCGACATGACCCGGAAGCTTGCCTATTCGGCCGCCGCGTCGAACGCGGTGCTGCCCGCGGACGCCGCGCTCACCGCGGCCTCCGACGACGTGTCGCTGCGCATCTCCGGTCCGAGCCAGGTCGCCGTAGGCGAGCAGTTCACTCTTACGGTGAGCCTCGACAGCGGCTTCAGCGCCGCCCTCGAGAGCGGCAAGGTAGAGGTGCGCTTCGACCCGAAGGTGCTCGAGATCGTTGGCGAGAGCGCCTCGTCCGGCGCGGCGCGCGTAGAAATCGGCGGCGCGTACGTCGGTCATCCCGCGCCGGCGACGCTCCAGTTCCGCGCCCACGCCGCCGCGCCCGGCGGGACCGAGGTCCGGGTCGTGCCCACGAGCATCGCTGACACCGACGGGCGCAACCTCGGCGTCAACGTGCCGCAGCCGTACCGTCTCATGGTTGTCCGCGCCGCTGCCGGCGCGCCGGATGTTGCTTTCGGAAGCAGGGGTCGCGGCCCCTCTCCGGCTTCCGCGCCGAATGCGGTGCTCCCTGCGCGAAACCCGGCTCCGCAGACCGAAACCCCTTCGGAGACCGAGCCTCCTCCGCAGACCGAACCGCCGGACGACGGCTAGCGGCTTGGCTGGGGAAAGGCGAGCTTCTCCAGCCGGGCTGCGGCCAGTGCGGCTACGGCAAGCCCGCCTTCCAGTACGCCTTGAGCCTTCCGTCCAGATCGTCGTGAACGACCTTGCCTCCGACGACGGTCAGCACCGAGCGCAGGTCGATCAGTTTCTCGTCGGGTACGGCGCGTTGGTCGAAGTAATCGCCGGACAGCACCACTACATCGCCGAGCTTGCCTTCCTCGATGGTGCCCAGCTTGTCTTCGGCACTGAGGAACCAGCCGTTGTTGGCCGTATACAGCCTCATCGCATCATTGCGCCCCAGCGTCTGGCCGGCGTTGATGAGCTGGCCGCGTGCGTTTTTCCCGGTGACGGCGTAATAAAGATTGATCCCCGGGCTCATGGTCGAGATCTGCATGCCGTCGGAGCTCATGCCGACCGGGATGCCGCTCGCAAGGATGTCGCGGAATGGCGGGCCGTTGTTGGCCGAGTCCCCGGTGAGCCATCGCCAGCCGCCGAGCACGTTCACGCCGCCGCCGAGCTTCTTCAGCTTCTGGAGGTAGTCGGGCGTGATCACGGGCACGTGTGCGAGCACCCAGCGCAGCTTGGTGATCCCGTCCGGGATGCGCTCGGGATTGGCCGGATTGGTCAGCTCGTCGTTCACCGCCTGCCAGCCGTCGATGATCACCTTCCAGTCGAGCGGCAATCCGGGCAGGGCGAACACCGGGAAGTTGAGCGAGTGGTTCTCGTTGCGCCATTGCGCCTGCGCGACCAGCCGCGTGCCGTTGAACCACGTGGGCGTGCCGGGCGCCAGGAAGTTGTCCGCCGTGAACTCGCCGATGCCGAGCACGTGCAGCATGTCGCCGCCGAAATCGTTCCAGCTGTTGAGCAGGCGCGCCATCAGCTCCGGCGTGTCGAGCTTCTCTTCGACGTGCAGGAAGTTGATCCAGATCCGGTTGGTGAGCTCGCCCTGCTGCGAGAGCGTGCGCACCGAGTCGTGCGCGCGGTAGCGGTCGAAGTCCGCGGCGCCGTCGCTCGGGTTACCCACCAGTGGCACGGTGAACGGGAAGCCGCCCTGGTCGAGATGCGTAGTAACCCCGACCCCGGCGGCGTAGCGCATGGCGTCGCGCAGGCCCTGGAGCATGGAGTCGCGCGTCTGCATCTGGCGCAGCAGGAAAAGCGCCGTGGTGCACGGCGTCGCGACGCCGAACGCACCGCCGTCGATGAAGCCGTCGGCGCCCACCGGCACGCCGTTCTTCACGAGGAAGTCCCTGCCCAGCGCGTTGGTCGCGCCCGGGCCGCTGAAGCCCTCCATCATGAAGACGGGGTGGTCGGGCACCGCCTTGGTGAGCTCGTCCAGCGTGGGGAAGCGAACCGGCTGCGGATCCTTGAAGAATTGGTTGCGACTGAAGCCGCCGACGGCGGTGATCCATTCACCCGGCTTTGCCTCTTTCGCGCGGGCGGTAAAGGTGGCCAGCGCTTCGGGAATGGAATTGGCGAATTCGAGACGCGTGTCGCGGCCAGGGCGCAGGCCGAGAAGGATGATGTGATTGTGGCTGTCGATGATGCCGGGCACGGCGGTGCGGCCGCGGAGGTCGATCTCGCGCACGCAATCGTCGTCGCCGTCGTGGGCGCCGTGGCCGACGGCGGCGAAGCGTCCGTTCCGGATGAGCACCGAGGACACGATGCGGTCCTTGGCGTCCATCGTGTGGATCCTGCCGTTCACCAGTCTCAGTGCCTTGTTGCCGGCGCAGCGCTCGTCGTCGCGGTCGTTGTCCGCCAGCGATGGCATGGCGGCGGCAAGCAGGGCCGTGAATGCGCCGGCCAAGAGCGCGGCGCGTCGCAGACGCACTATGGAGTTGACTTCCATGAACGTTCCCCTCCTCTGAAGAACGGCGTTCCGAATTAGTGCGGGACGTGCGTCCCGCGAATGAATCTATACCCGCTCGCGAATGAAAATTGAAGCGCAGTTTCTCCGCGCGTGGGTCCTGGAGTGGGACGGAATCCTTACGCCTGCGTCAGGCCGCGAGCTCGCGGAACTCCCAGCCCTCGCCGTTCGCGGGCGCCTTGGTTCCGGAGAGGAGCACGAGGCTCGGCACGTCGCCCTCGTCGCTGTGCAGGCGGTAGCGCTCGCGGTCGAGGAGGGTGAACCAGTCGCCCTTCGCGTTCTGCACCGAGCGCCAGCCCTGTCCGGCGTGCAGCGCGATGCAGGCGCGCTCGGGCTCGGCGAGCACCAGCCACGCGCCTGCGGCCGGAATCGCCTGGCGCCAGCGGTTGGCGGCCTCCATGAGCTCGGGCTGCACCGAGACGAGCTTCGCCTTGCCCTCTTTAGGGAAAGCCGCCTTCAGGGCTTCGGCCAGGGCGGTGTCGATGGCGCTCGCGAGACGCGGGGCGGCGCGCGGAGCCTCGGAGGCGCGCAGGCTCCAGCCCTTGGCGCGCTCGCCGTGGATCTTCGCGAAGTGGTGGCGCAGGTACGCCTCCTCCTCCGCCGGGGTCGACAGGCCGTCGCTCCAGGGGAGCACCGCGTAGCGCACGAAATGGTTCGAGAGCACCAGCGTCACGCGACAGGGCTTGGTCCACTCGAGCGTCCTGAGCGCCGCTACCGGACCCTGCCACGGCTCGGGGCCGGCGGCGGGATCGCACGCCAGGCTGCGCCCGCCGGCGAGCAGCTCGCCCGGCGTAAGCAGCACGCGCAGCTTCTCAGGAAACAAACGTGACACGGTCGATCTCCTGCAGCGTGGTCTGGCCCTTGCGCACCGCATCGAAGGCGGCGTCGCGCAGGAGCCGCGTGCCCGAGCGCTGCGCGGCTTCGCGGAGCTTCCGGACCGACGCCCGGCCGGTGATCAGCTCGCGCAGCTCGTCGTTCAGGATCATGAGCTCGGCGATCGCCATGCGCCCCTTGTAGCCCGCACCGCGGCACTCGCGGCAGCCCTTGCCGACGACGAACTTCCAATGCGAGACGTCGACGTCTGCGAGCCCGGACTCCGCGAGCGCCTCCTTCGAGGGCTTGTCCGGCTCGGCGCAATGCGGGCAGACCATGCGCACCAGGCGCTGCGCGAGGATGGCGTTCAGCGCCGAGACGAAGCCGTAGAGGTCTACGTTCATGTGCATGAAGCGCCCGATCACGTCGAACACGTTGTTCGCATGCACCGAAGTGAACACGAGGTGGCCGGTGAGCGCGGACTGCACCGCGATGTTCGCGGTCTCCGGGTCGCGGATCTCGCCCACCATGATCTTGTCCGGGTCGTGGCGCAGAATCGAGCGCAGGCCGCGGGCGAAGGTGAGGCCCTTCTTCTCGTTCACCGGGATCTGCAGCACGCCGGCGAGCTGATACTCGACCGGGTCCTCGATCGTGACGATCTTGTCCTGGCCGCTGTTGATCTCGCTGATCGCGGCGTAGAGCGTGGTGGTCTTGCCGCTGCCGGTGGGCCCGGTCACGAGCAGCATGCCGTAGGGCTCCCGCGAGAGGCGCCTCAAGCGCCGCACGTCGTCGGGCTCGAAGCCGAGCGAGTCGAGCGAGAGCTGCTGCTGGGTCTGCTCGTAGAGCGACTGCTTGTCGAGCACCCGCAGCACCGCGTCCTCGCCGTGGATGCTCGGCATGATCGAGACGCGGAAGTCGACCGCGCGGCCGTGCTCGAGCGCCTTGAAGCGGCCGTCCTGGGGCACGCGCCGCTCGGTGATGTCGAGCTCGGCGAGCACCTTGACGCGCGCGATCGCCTGCTCGGCCTGCGCGCTGTCCTGGATCAGCTTGACCTGCGAGAGGATGCCGTCGATGCGGAACTTGATGGCGAGGCCGGCGGGCAGGGTCTCGAGGTGGATGTCGCTCGCGCCGAGGAGGAGGGCGTCGCGCAGGGTGGAGCGCACCAGGCGCACGACCTCGCTCGACTCGTCGCCGATCGCCTTGAGCGAGAGGTCCTCGACCCGCCCGCTCTCGGCCGGCCCGGTGGCGGCCTGCGCCTCGACGTCGTCGAGGGCGTGCATCGATTCCTCGTGGGAGGCGAGGAAGGCGACGAGGTCGCCGCGGTGCACCAGGCACCAGCTGAACGGCTCGGCGATGCGCTCCTCGGCCCACGCATGCAGCTCGCCCGAGAACGGGTCGTCGAAGGCGAGCAGCAGCCTGCCGTCGGCCGCGCGCAGCAGCGCGCAGCCGCGCTGCGAGCATTCGCCGAAGGGCAGGAGCTCGAATGCCGCGGTCGCCTCCCTCAGCTGGGACATGGTCAGGTACTCGAGGCGCAGCGTCTTGGCGAGCCGCGCGGTGAACGCGTCGGCGTCGCCCTGCTGCGTCTCCTCGAGCACGTCCACCAGTCGCCGGCGCGAGGCGGAGGCGAGCTTGCGCGCCTGGGCGATCTCGCCCGCGGTAATGGTCATTGCAGGTTCCCCGCGAGCTCGAAGATCGGCATGTACATGAGGATCACGATGACGCCGATGACCAGGCCGATGATGGTCATCAGGATCGGCTCGAACAGGCGCGTGAACCAGTCGACCCAGCGCGCCATCTCCTCGTCGTGGAAGGCGGCGATCTGCTCGAGCATCTCGCCCATGTTGCCGCTTTTTTCCCCGACATTCAGCATGCGCAGCGCCACCGGCGTGGTGAGGCCGTTCGCTTCCATGGACTGCGCTACGCCGCGGCCCTCGCGGATCGCCCGGCTTGCGCGCGCGAGCCGCTCGCGCAGGAGCGGGTGCAAAAGCTCCCCGCCCATGTCGAGCGCCGACACGAGCGGCGTGCCGCCGCGCAGCAGCATGCCGATGGTGCGGTAGAAGCGTGCCAGCTGGTACATCCTGAGGCGCTCGCCGAGCGCCGGCAGGCGCCACAGCGCGTCGCCGATCGCGGTGCGCACGTTGGCCAGCCGCAATGCATACACTCCGAGAACAATCAGTCCCCCAAAAACCGAAAGGAACACCGGGGCGTGCTTGTCAACCGCGCTTCCCCAGGTGAGAAGCAGGCGCGAGAAGAGCGGCAGCGCGCTGCCGCGCTCCTCGTAGATGCGGCCGAAGCGCGGCACCACGTAGAGCAGCAGGAACAGGCTCACGATCCCACCCACCCCGATGAGCAGCGCCGGGTAGATCGAGGCGTTCACCACGCGCTTCTTGATTGCCTCGAGCTGGGCCGCGTAGGCGACGTAGCGCCCGAGCGCCGGCGCAAGGTCGCTCGTCTTCTCGCTCGAGCGCACGGTGGCGACGTAGAGCGGCGAGAACGTCTGCGGGAACTCCTCGAGCGCGTTCGAGAACGTCTGGCCCTCGCGCAGCACCTCGACCAGGCGCTCGATGATGCCGCGCCAGTCGCCGCGCTTCTCCTTCTGCGCCAGCGTGTCGATCGCCTCGGGCAGGGGCAGGCCGGCGTTCAGCAGTACGCGCAGCTCCTGGCTGAAGAGCGCCACCGGGAACCGCTCGCCGCCGCGGCGCCACGGCAGGCCGAGCGAGCCCTTGGCGCGCACGCTGAGCACGGTGTAGCCGCGCCCCTCGAGCTGGCGCACCGCGGTGACTTCATCTGGGGCCTGGAAGTCGAGCGCCTCGACGGCGCCGCCGGGTCCGATCGCCTTGAGCTCGAAGCGCATTTCGCGGCGGGCCTAGTGGTTCGTGAGGTCGGCGTTCTCGCCGCTGCCGCCGGGCTGGCCGTCCTTGCCGTAGGAGAGGAGGTCGAACTCGCCCTTCTCGCCCGGGAACTTGTAGACGTAGGGCCTTCCCCAGGGATCGAGCGGGATGTCCTTGCGCAGGTAGGGCCCGGCCCACTTCGGCTCGTTGGCGGGCTTGGTGACCAGCGCCTTCAGTCCGGCTTCGTTGTCGGGATAGCGGCCGGTGTCGAGGCGGTACTGGTCGAGCGCCTTCTCGAGGGCGTCGATCTGCGCCCTGGCGACCTGGATTTCCGATTTCCCGACCTGGCCGAAGTAGCGCGGCGCGACGAAGCCGGCGAGCAGGCCGATGATCACCACGACCACGAGCAGCTCGAGCAGCGTAAAGCCGCGCATGCCACCACCCCGTTGAATTCGAGCCTCTTTGGGGCCCATCGTGACTTTCCTTTCCGAACCGCTATGTTAGACGAGAAACCGGCGCCGGAATGCCGCGGGCGGCGATTGTCGGATTTACACGGGCAAGACCCGTTGCACGCCGAAAGTCATATTGCGTCAATGCTTTTTTCGTGTTCTGTCATCTCGCTGAAACGAGCGCGCCGGGAAAAAGCTCGATCCGGATGGCGAGGAAGTGGGGTACGGCCCACTCGCAGGCTGCGCCCTCATTCATCTTCATCGCTCATGAACCGATGAACGAGCCGAATTGGTAGCGCCCGCACCGTCGCATATCGTGGCTCGGGAGGAGGAGCCATGAAAAAGCATGGAGTTTCGCGCAGGGATTTCCTGAAGTCGGGCGCGCTCGCCGCATCGGCGGGCGGCCTCACCGCAGCAGTCGCGAGCGCCACGGCCGGCGGGTCGTCCGAGCGCAGCGAGGATCTCGTCCTGGTGAACGGCCGCATCCACACCATGGACGACAAGAACCGGATCGTCGATTCGGTCGCGATCCGCAACGGCCAGTTTGTTTCGATCGGGCACGACTCCGGGTCGCGCTCCGGCAAGCGCATCGACCTGCGCGGCCGCACCGTGGTGCCGGGCCTCATCGAGAGCCATACCCACTTCGTGAGCCTCGCCAACCGGCCTGGCTACCACGTGGCGCAATGGGAGCTCGCCAACAACATCGGCGAGGTCCTCGCGCTGCTCGCCGAGCGCCGCGCGCGCGGCGACGTGCCCCCGGGCGCCTTCATCACGGCGATGGGCGCCGGCACGCCGCGCATGTTCGCGGAGCTGCGCCTGCCCACGCTCCAGGAGATCGACGCGGTCGTGTCCGACCGGCCGGTGTTCCTCTACCAGGGCGGCGGCGGCCCGGCGCGGACCAATTCACTCGGCAAGGCGTTTTTCGCCACCGTCACGAATCCCACGGTGACAGTCGGCGCCGATGGGACCATCGCCGGCGGCAATCCGAACCAGGCAAATGCCGCGCTGTACCACCTGCGCATCCGGCAGACCTTCGAGGACAAGAAGCGCAGCGCGCTCGACGCGCAGGCGTACTCGGCGAGCGTCGGCATCACCGCCGTGCTCGACCAGACGCTCGTCGCGAGGGCCGACGGCACCCTGAACCCGGCCCTCTACGACCCGCAGCCGACCGACGCGCTCTTCACGCTCAACCATTACCGCATGTACGACGCGTGGCTGCAGCTCGAGCGCGAGCACCGCAACCTGATCCGGCTGCAGATCAACTTCCTGCACAACCAGGGCTTCGACGCCCGGTTCGGAGCCACGATCGACAGCCAGCTGCCGGAGCTGCGCGAGCGGCTCAAGAACCAGTTCCAGTTCTTCGGCAACGACATGGTGCGCACCGGCGCGATCGGCGAGTGGGCCGCGCCCTTCGCCGCGCCGAGCAACCCCAACGGCTTCGCGGTGTGGCTGGAATCGCAGCGGCTGGTCGCGAAGGCGCGGTGGAGGAATGAGAACGCCCAGGGCGGCACGCCGACCAACAACGATGCGATCGAGCAGGTGGTGTCGACCTACGAGCAGATGGACGCGGAGCAGATCGCCGCGGGCTTCCCGGACGGCATCAAGAGCCTGCGCTGGGGCCTGCAGCACGTCGATTTCGCCACCCCGACGCAGCTCGCGCGGCTGAAGGCGCTCAACTGCGGCGTCTCGATGTCTGGTTTCCGCTGGCTGAATGGCGTGCCGCGCGCCGACGGGCTGGCGGTCGGTCCGCTCTATCCGCAGATCCTCGCGAGCGGCATCCCCGCAGGCATGCACGAGGACGGCGTGCACATCGCGCCGCATAACCCGTGGTTCGCGCTGCACTACGCCACCACCGGCCTCAACGTGCTCGGCCAGCAGATCAACCCCGGACAGCAGATCACGCGCCAGCAGGCGCTCCACGCGTACACGCGCGGCAACGCCTGGTACATGAACCGGGAGAACGAGCTCGGCTCGATCGAAAAGGGCAAGTTCGCCGATCTCGTGGTGCTCGATCGCGACTTCTTCGGGGTGAGCGACGCGGACGCGAGGAAAGTCCGCTCCGTGCTCACCGTAGTCGCCGGGAAAGTGGTCTACGACGCGGGCGTGGTGCACTTCGACCGCGACGACGATGACGACCGCGGCCATGACCGCGACGACGACGACGACGATCGCGGTCACGGCAAAGGCAGGTAGTTTTTTCAAATAACGAAGAGGAGGAGTCCAGATGACGTTGACCACGCGAGCGCTTGCGCTCGGCCTTTTACTGCTGTCACCGTTCGCGATGCCCGGGGCGCAAGCCGAATCGTTTTGCGTTCCCGGTCCAGGCGACGTTCCGGAAACCACCCTGCAAGGCGGCCTCACGACCGAGAAGCGCAATGCGCCAGGCGGCTTCCAGGGCGAGCAGTGCGGGCTGCGCCAGGTCGGGAACAACCTGCTCCTGAATGAGCAGGGAAGGCCGCGCGGCAGCTTCGGCGACGTCCAGATCATGGGTCACTGCGCCTACGCCAGCATGCGCGATCCGTCCAACCTGGCGTTGGAGAGCACCGGGACGGCGGTCCTCGACGTCCGCGTTCCGTCCAACCCAATCTGGGTGCGGACGCTGCGAACGCTGGCCATGCAGCGCGCCTATTCCGCGTTCGAGATCCAAAAGCACATCATGATCAGCGCATTCAAGGACTTCGGGCCGAACGGCGACAACTGGTTCGACATCTACGACGTCTCGGGCGATTGCCTCAACCCGAAGCCGCTCGCGGTGAACACGCCCGAATCGATCCTGACGCGGAAGATCACCACCGCGGGCGGCAACCACGACGGCTGGCTCACGCCGGACACCAAGACCTACTATGGGATTCCATTCGGGGGCGTGCGCATCCTCTCCGGTACCGCCGACGCTCCGGTGCTGAACCCGACGCGCATCGACATGCACGTGCTCGACATGACCGATCCGGCCAATCCGAAGCGTCTGCTGACCTGGAACCGCCTGCAACTGCCGGCCGAGGTCCAGCCGCGTGTTCTCGCCACTACAAATTTCCACGACGTGAGCTCGAACGAGGACGGCACTCGCGTGTACCTCGCGCTCTACGGCGGCAACAACTCGCTCGGCGGCAACAACAACAACCCGATTCCCGCGCAGAACCAGCGCTGCTCGAACGGACTGCTGATCCTCGATTCCTCCGAGGTCCAGGCGCGCGTTCCGAATCCCCAGCTCAAGTACGTGAGCTTCCTCTCCTGGTGCGACCAGCAGATCGACCCCGACTACGGCGACGGCTCGACCGCCTCGGCGCATGCCACGGAGTACGTGATTCACGAGAACGGCAAGCCCTACATCGTCTCGACCGACGAGTCGTCCGCCGGGCTCGACGGCGAGTGGACCCAGCACCCCAGGCAGCGCACCTTCAGCCGCCTGATCGACATCAGCGACGAGCAAAACCCGCGCGTCGTGGCTACGTTCAAGCCCGACGTGAACGACCCGGACAACGTCGCCCGCGTCATGGCCGAGCAGATCAACGGCGGCATGCTGCACTACATCGGCTTCGACGACCGCAACCACATGCGCCGGGTGATCTTCGCCGGCGCGAACCAGGGCATCCGCGTGGTCGACTGGCGCGACCCGGAGAATCCGAAGGAGATCGCCTACTACAAGGCGCCAAGCGTGGTCACCACCCAGCCCGGCGAGAACGACTTTACCCGTCCCGACCCGCGCTACGACCCGGCGGCGTGCCTCATCTATACCGGCTGGAACCAGGGCGGCCTGAGGATTCTCGAGCTCACGAACCCCGAGTACAACGAGTGCATGCGCCGTGAAGCAAAAGGCGACGGCTGGGTCGCCACAGGCGGCAAGGGCAAGGCGCACTTCCATGTCGATGCGCGGCGCAATGGCAGCGGCATCGAGGGTGGTGTCGACCTCAAGGAGCAGGCCTCCAAGACCTCGATCGAGATCACGAGCCTGAACTTCCTCGGCAGCGTGCGCGACGCGTGCGGCGACATCCTGCCGACCGCCAACGCGGTGCAGCTCAACGGAAGCGGGACCTTCAACGGCGCCCCGGCCTCGTTCCGCGTCTGCGTGCAGGACAACCGCGAGGGCGAGGCGAAGCAGGCGGACCGCTTCCACATCGTCTGCACCGCGGGATGCTCGTACAGTGCGAGCGGCGAGCTCGGCGGCGGCAGGGTGGAAGTGACCCAGCACTGAGCCGCGGCTCCTGTTGTAAGCTCCGGAGGCCGGGCGCTGCCCGGCCTTTTTCATGAGAAGAAGAGAATTCCTACTGGCGCTCGGCGCGGCGCCGCTCGCGGGCGTCGCGGCCGAGCCGGCGAGCAGGGCGTTCGAGGTCGCCATCGCCAAGGGGCGGGTAGACGCCGCACAGGAGACCGTCCGGGTCAAGAAAGGGGACAAAGTCGAGTTGAGATGGACCAGCGACCGGCGCATTGCCCTGCATCTGCACGGCTACGATATCGAGACGACGGTGACGCCGGGGACGCCGGCGGTGATGGCCTTCCAGGCGCGCATCGCAGGCCGCTTTCCCGTGTCCGAGCACGGGCACGGCTCGCGCCACGAGCGGCCGGTCTTGTATTTGGAAGTACTCCCCTAGCAGCCGCGGCGCACGGCTTCGGCCAGCGCTTCGACCTGCCGCTGCCTCTCTGGCTCTGGGTGAGCGGCGCTGGCGCGACCATCGTCCTCACGTTCGCCGCGATGGCGCTCTTCTTCCGCGAGCGCAGCTTCACCGCCTTGAGCGTGGGACGGAGCCTCTTTTCCGTTTCTCCCCGCGTGGTCGCAGGGGCCCGGATCCTGGCGCTCCTCGTCTTTCTCTTCACCGTCTGCGCCGGGTTTCTCGGCGCGCAGGATCCTTATCGCAACCTCATCACCACGATGGTGTGGGTGACGTGGTGGGTGGGTTTCGCGTTCGTGTGCGCGCTCGTCGGCGACCTCTGGGCGCTCGCGAGTCCCTTTCGTATCCCATTCAAGGGATTCCTGAGATATCCAGAGCAGCTGGGCGCCTGGCCGGCAGTGATGCTGTTCTTCGCCTTCGCCTGGGCCGAGCTCGTGTGGCACGACAAGGATGTGCCGGCGTACCTCGCGAGCGCGGTGCTCGGCTACGCGGTTCTCACCTGGACCGCGATGGCCGTCTTCAGGGCCGAGGCGTGGCTGAGACACGGCGAGGCATTCTCGGTCGCGTTCGGCGTGCTGGGGCGCTTCGCGCCGCTCTACGCGCAGGGCGGCACGCTTCGCGTCCGCGTACCCGGCGCGGGCCTGCTCGCGGTCGAGCGCGTTCCGGTCTCCCTCGCGGTCTTCGTGCTTCTCATGCTCTCGAGCGTGACCTGCGACGGCTTCTTCGAGACGCCGCTCATGCGCAGCCTGGAAACCGCGGCGCTCTCGTCGCCGCCACTCGCCTCGGCGCTTTTCACGCTGTCGGAATGGGGCCTGGACGAATCGCAGACCATCAGGAGCGCGACGCTCGCCGCGTTTCCCGTCATCTTCGTCGCCGCGTTCTGGCTCACCGCGTGGGCTATGCTGCGTCTTTCAAAACAGAATCAAAGCGTAAGTCAAACGGCGGGTGCATTCGTGCTCACGCTCGTGCCCATCGCCGTCGCCTACCACCTCGCGCATTACTTTTCTCTGCTGGTGACGGCGGGGCAGTTCATGATCCCGCTCGTCTCCGACCCGTTCGGCTTCGGCTGGAATCTCTTCGGCACCGCCGGCTACAAGGTCGACCTCGGCGCGGTGAGCCCCGACGTGTTCTGGTACGGCGCGGTGTTCCTGATCGTGACCGGCCACGTGATCGCCGTCGTGCTCGCGCACGTCGCCGCGCTGCGGCTTTTCGGCAGCGCCCGAGCTGCGGCCGCGAGCCAGGTGCCGATGGTGGCGCTCATGGTCGCCTACACCATGCTCAGCCTCTGGATCCTCGCCCAGCCGATCGTCGGCTAGCGCGGCGCGCTCTGGTTCCGCTGCCCCTGCGAGCGCGCCTGGAAGCCGGCATCGCTGGTCGACCAGTGGAAGTGCACGATGCGAAACAGTCCGGCGACGCGCCGCAGGATCACCGTCTCGAGCGTCACCTGGTCGATCGGAGTGCCGTCGGCCTGCTTCCCGGTGACGCGGTAGGTGCTGAGCACCCAGCGCTCGTTGCCTTCGCCCCCCACGCGCCGTGTCTCGAGCTTCCATTGCGTCGCGACCGCGAGGTCCATGTCGAAGGGGAGATGCGTGAGGGCGTAAGCCTCGACCGTCGGATCCACGCCGCCGAACTCGAACACCACGAGACCGCGGTCGAGCAGCGACAGCGCGGCCGCGGTGTCCTTGTTGCGCATCGCGGCGTGGAAGGCATCGACCGCCTCGGCCGGAAGGCGCGTGCCCTGGGCCCCGGCCGACCCCGCCACGAGGCAGGCGAGGGCGCAGGCAAGGACGAGGCAGAGCCGCCTCATCGCTGGAGCTCGATCTCCTCGACGACGAAGACGTCGCGCACCGCGATGCCGTTCAGCGGCCCGTCGGCGGCGCTCACCGTGATCTCGGAATCGGTGTTGGACTGGACCTCGAACGCGGCGGAAAAGCGCTTGCCGGCGAGGAACGTGAGCCGCCAGCCGCGCAGCTCGCCCGGCGGATATTCCTTGGGCGTGCTCGCCGGCGGCCCGATCGGCGTGCCGCGGAACGAGAAAATGCGGCCCTCGGCGTCGGGCTCGCCGAGCGCCGTGATCATCCCGGCGAGGCGCTTCAGCGCCGGGTCGACTCGGACGACGTCGTCGTGCCCCGCCTGGGCGAAGGCGATGCCGGATCCGAGGACGGCCGCGGCGAGCCGCGTCGCGAAGCGCATCCCCGGATCTTAAAGCACCTCCTCAGTCGTGATCGTGCCCGCGCCCGCGATCGGGGTGCTTACCGCGGAACTGTGCCCGGATTTCGCCGCCGGGAAATTGAGTCGAATGGACATTCACATACGCGGCGCCCGCGCGGATCGCAGCAATGATCTCCGCCAGCTCGCCGGCTGCGATGCCCTGGCCCGCGGGCCCGATGACATCTGCCGCCCTGATGTGCCCAGATATCGTTCCCATCTGCGGGCAGGGTTGCGTACCGGCGGGGCCGTTGCCGAGATTGGTGCAGAGAAAGATGCTGATGCCTCCGGTGATGGCGCGCGCGCCAAAATGGATGTGCGCCTGCAGGACGTTCGTGGGGAAGCCGCGGTAGCTCAATTCCCAGTCGATCTGGCTGTCGTGGTCGACGATTCTCGCCTCGAACTCCCCGGACGCAGGCGAGGAAAGCGTGAGCGGCGTCTCCTGGAAGCCGGTGAGCTTCAGGCGGAACTTGTCGTCATTGTCCCGATCGGCGAGTGCGCAGGGTGCGAATACGAGAGCGGTCGCTGCCGCGAGCAGAGCCTTCTTCATACGTGTCCTCCTTCCCTTGGGCTGGTCCTAACGCGGGAAGGTGCGGCTCCCGAAGCTCGCGCTTCGGAACCCGCGCTCCTCCCCTGCGGTGAACCTATTGTGCGCCGAAACTATTCCGTTGTGATGACGGATTGGCTTGGTTCTAACCCTTGTGCTTCTTGTGCGGCTTGCGGCACTCGAAGTTTGCCGCGTCGTCGGTGCTGCCGCTGCCCTTGTAGACGGCGCGCTCCGGGTACGGGCAGATCGGCCGGGTGCGATCGACTACCCCGTTCGTCTTGTGCGAGGCAACGATGCGGCGCGGCGGCATGCCATGCTCGACCCAGCGCTCGAGATCCGGAAGCGAGTCGTAGGTGTCCGGCCCTAAGCTGCCGCTCGCGCTGGGCACCATGAACAGGCGGAAGAACTCGCGCGTCCTGCCGAAGCGGATGTGCCCCTCGTTGTGGCGCCCGTGCATCTCCTCGGCCACTTGCTCGTAGTACTCGATGCTCTTGAGCGCCGTGTGCGTGGTGCTGCTCCAGAGATGGGAGAACAGGATCTTGCCGCCGCGCTTGCGGTAGGCGGAAAGGTCGGGATCGACGGCGTCGATCAGCGGCGAGAAGCGCGCCTTGGTGCTGGTGAAGTCGCTGTCGAAGTTGAACGTGCGGTAGTCCCAGGTCGGGTCGTTGTAGACCATGAACTTGAAGAACTGGTCCGCGGTGGCGAAGATGTTGGGCCCCGCGGTGTGGCCACCCCAGCCGCGCTCGCTGCCGCGCGGCAGGCCGGGATAAAGCTCCTCGCCGGTGCGCGGGTTGCGCGGCCCCTGGTAGACCTTCTCGAGCGCGGTGACCTGCGCCTGCGTCAGGCAGGTCTTCGGATCCTGCCCGGCCTTGCAAAGCAGGCTCGCCGGCTGGAAAGTGCACTCCCGCGGGTCGTCGAGCACGCCGTCTTTGATGCCGTCGATCTCATCGCAGGCCGCGACCACCGCGTTGTTGATGAGCGTCAGGGTTGCGCCTGCCAGCGGCGTCGGCTGGGCCGCGCCGAACGTTACCTGCCCGTTCCACACGTACTGCACGCGGTTGCCGATCTGGTCGAAGTTCGCCGAGCCGCCGATGTTGATGCCGTCGAAGTCGTCGGGGAAGCGCTGCGCCGCCATTAGGCCTTCCTTGCCCCCGGTCGAGCAGCCGTTGAAATAGGAGAACCTCGGCTTCTTGGCGTAGAACGCCTCGACGATCGCCTTGCTCTTCACCGCCGTCTCGTGGATTCCGCGCGAGCCATAGTCGACGATCTGCTGCATGTTCTGCATCCACGCGGTGCCGCTGCCCTGGTGGCCGGTGTCGGTGCCGGCCACGGCGTACCCCTTGTTGAGCTCGGGGCCAAGGTCGACGTAGTCGATGTTGCCGGCGAAGCCATGGTTGCCGTAGCCCTGGAACTTGCCGTTCCAGCCTTGGAGCGGCAGCCAGACTTCGAACTTGATCTGCGGCTCGATCGTGCCCTGCACGCGGCAGAACGCAACCAGCGTCGCGGCCGCGTTGTCGTGGCTGCAGGTCGGCGCGATATTGGTGCTGCCGGTGATTGCCGAAAGCGGCCCGGCCGGCACTTCGACCGCGGAGTTGATGAGCGTATCGGGCAGATTCAGCGTGACCAGGTCTGCACAGGCCATCGGGGTAGGGGCGTGTTTCCTCTTGCTGTTGTCGGCGCTGACGGCCGTGGCGAGCGCCATCGCGCAGACTGCAAAGGCAAATCTGCAATGTTTCATCCGGTCCTCCTGTTTTGTTGTCGAGACGAACTGGAGACGGGCCACAGCCGGCCCGCGCCGCCATGCGCGGCGGCGCGAGACCGGTTATCGCCCGTCAAGGCTGAAGAGACTTACGGCGCGGCGGGATTGCACTTGCCGTTGTCGCCGGGCTGGTTGCACACGTTGCTCGCGATCGCCTGGTCCACCAGCACTTTCCAGTCGTTCGGGAAGCCGACCGGTGCGGTCTTGGCCGCGCAGGTCGACGACGGCTGCGGCGGCAGAGAACCGTCGGTCGCCGCCTCTGGGCCTACCAGGAGGTAACCGCGGCAAGCGGCGTTGTTGGCCGCCTTTTTCACCGCGGCGACGTAGCCGGCGTGCGTGCCATAGCGTTCTTCCAGAGACGGACGCGGATCGGGCAGGCCGGTCTCGGGATGGATTGCTGCCAGGCGCTGCGCCTTGGTCTTGGCGAACGGGATCATGCCGCCGATGTAGTCGCAGACCTGTCCGGCGTGGAACGGCCGGCCGTCGAACTTGGCGCCGTCGTTCGGCCCGGCGGTGAGGTTCCAGCCGAGGTACGTGCCCAGCGGCGCGTCGTTCAGCACGGTCGGCACTCCGCCGCGCTCGTTGCCGTCGCCGGTGACCTTCGGCACCAGCATCTTGATGACGTGCCGGATCGGCGGCGGCGCGTTGGTGGGCACGCCGTTCGCCTCGCTGTGGTCGTAATCGGGGCCCCAGTCGTAGTCGAACACCGGGAAGATGAAATTCTCCGGCTTGAAGACCGAGCTCGGCACGCCCGGAATTCCGGCCGGGAAGCCCATGTCCCTCATGTTGGGCTCGGCGAGCAGGGGTTCGTGGTGATGATGACCCTTGTGGTGACCATCGTGGCCGTGATCGTCGTGCCCGTGGCCGTGATCGTCGTCGCGGTCGTCTTTTCCGCCGTTCACGACGTCCTCAAGGCGGCCGAGCGTCGGCCACTGGCTCGCCGGCGGCGGGGTGCCGTTCATGACCCACTCGCGCAGCGCGACGCGCATGCGGTTGACGAGCTGCGTGGCGGGCACCGGGTTGGCGCGGTAGACGCCGCGGCCCCAGTTGTTGCCGGGGCAGTTCACCGCGTTGTCGGCGATCGCTTCGTTGAAGCCGCCGCCGCCGCCGCCGTGCGTGGAGCTCGGCAGGTAGTAGCGGCGCACATTGCTCGGCAACGGAATGTCCTTCTTCGCGTCGGTGCCGACCCAGGAGGTGGTCATCTTGAGCGCGAACACCTCGGCGCCGCCGAAGGTCTCGACCACCTTCGGGCAGGTGTCGGTGCGCCGGCAGCGATCCAGGATGCCGCGCGTGGGCAGATGCCTTACGTGATCCTCGTACGGCGACCACCATTGCGGGCCTTCGCTGCCCATCTGGTAGAGCTCGAGCACGCCGTCGGGCTGGCCCCAGCGCGAGTTGTTCGCGACGCGGCGGCCGGCGATGAGCGGCCAGGCGCCGTCGTGCACGATGCGACCCCGCTCGTCCTCGTTCATGCCGAGGAAGATGTAGTGGCGGGTGAAGTTGCCCGACTGCGAGGAGCCGCGGATGATCGACCAGCGGATGTTGCTGCCGAGCGGGTTCGGGTTGCCGAAATCATCCTTGGATGCGTAGCGGAAGAACGAGCCGAGGTCGCGGAACGCGGCGGTGCCGGCGCCGAGCACGTACGGATCCTTCACCTTGTACCTGAGCTGGTAGAGCTTGGTCGCCTCGAAGCCGTTCTTCATGCACACCTGCACCGGCAGGGTAGTGACCGGCAGCGGCGCGGCGAAGGTGCCTCCGCCGCAGAATTTCCAGTCGCTGTTCGGGATGGTTTCGCCCTCGGTGATGTTGCCGTTGATCGTCTCGTTCAGGTGGACCGTCAGCTTCGCCCCGGCGTTGTTCGCCGAGTCGGCCGGGAAGTAGGGAATCGGATTGCCCATGACGTTGAGCGGTGCGGCGTCCAGGCCGCTGCGGTTGATGATCCGCCCGATAATGTTCCCGGTGACGCCGGTGACCACCGGCGTCTTGACCCACTCATTGGCCGACGGCGCCACGGGCGTGAGGCTGTCCGCGTTGGCCGGAACCGCCGTGGCCCCGGCGTTGTCGCCCTGCCAGGCGCTGCTCAGGCCGACGTCGCGAGAGTTGCGCAGGTCGGCGCTGATCGTGATCCTGCCGCCGCGGTTGGGCACGTCGTGCCACAGGAGCCCGCTCGACTGGGACATGTCGACGGGCTTGACGAGGAAGAACGAGGAGATGTACTCGACCTTGCCCTTCGCGTTGCGCTTGGCCTTGTTCAGGTCGGTGATCTCGGAGTTCTGGAACTCGTGCGGGTCGAGCTCGCCGAAGGCCCGCCCGGTGATCGTTTCATAAGGGACGCTCTGGCCGGTGAGCGCCTGCGTCTGGTCGATCACGATCCGCGTGACGCGGGCTTCGGCCGGCGTTGGAACAGCGAGCGCTGCCGCGACCGCGCTGGCCGCTAGGGTTAACCGGTATGGCGTGGTGTTCATTTCTTCTCTCTCCTCTGTCGGTCAATCGTCGTGGCCATGGCCGTGGCCGTGACCGTGGTCATCATCGTGATCGTGCTTGCCGTGAGGCTTCCTCGGCTCGCACGCGGGCAGCGTCTGCGGTGTCGGCAGCACGGCGGGCGCGTTCGGCACGCCGCGGGTCACGCCGGCCTGCATCAGGCGCGTCTCTTCGAACGCGGCGTCCTCGCACAGGAGTAGCCGGTCTTCGACCATGTCGTTCAGCGCGGCCCGCACCTTGCCGTGATAGTCGTCGAAGGTGGGATAGCGCGCGGCGACCGACGGACGCGGATCGTTCTTCGCCGCGCGGTCGGCTTCGGTCATCGCGAATGGAATGAACTGCCCGTTCGCCTCGCAGCCGTCGTTCGCCTGCGCGCCGCGCCGCAACGCCCAGCCGGTGTAGGTGGCCAGAGGCACGGTCACGTCGGCGAGGCGCACCCCCGCGATGTCGTTGCCATCGCTATCGGTCTTCGGGATGAAGCTCGGATAGATCGGCCCGTTCGCCGGATTGTCCTGGTAGGTGGTGGGGAACGCGGGCAGCACGACGCCAGGAATCGGCGTGATCGCCGGCGGGTTGATCGTGGCGATGCCGGTCTCGTAGAAGCCGTGACCGTAGTCGAAGTGGTAACGGGTCGTCTTCAGCCCCGTGTAGGTGACGAACGGGCCGCCGCTGTCGGCGAAGGGGCTCGGAATGTTCGGAAAGCCCATGCCCGACTGCGGCAACGGCGGCACGAGCGTGCCGTCCCGCAGCCTCGGCACCCGGCTGTGCGGCGGCTTTCTGCCCTCGGTGGCCCATTCGTCGAGCGCGATGAAGAGCGCGCGCTGCACGGGCGCGGAGTTCAGCGGATTGTCGCGCTGCTGGCACACGCCCCTGTTGGGCGCTGCGTCGGTGCCGGCGTTGCCGGTGCCGTGGCGCATGCTCGACATGAAGTAGTTGCGCGTAAAGGGCGAGTCGGGCAGGTCACGGCGGCCGTCCGGGGTCGTGGTCAGGAGCGATGCGGCCTTCACCCAATACTCGTTCCCCGAGTAGATCTCCACGCCGAGCGGGCAGGTGTCGCTCTTCTCGCAGCGCGCGTAGCGGCTGTCGACCTGGCGGGTGATCGGGTCGAAGGTGGCGACGTTCGCGAACGGGAAGCGGCCCTCGATGTAGAGGTGGTTCTGGCGGTTGCGCTCGGTGCGCCCGGTCTGGGCGAAGCGGTAGTTCATGTTGATGCCGTTGCCGGCGGCGATCCACTGCATGTGGCCGTCGAAGGCCTTCTTGCCGCGCTCGGTCTCGTTGAAGCCGAGGTGGCGGAAGTCGTTGAGGAAGCGCCCCGGCTGCGAGGAGATCTCGGTGTACACGCGCCGCACGTGACTGGCGAGCGGGTTCGCGTTGCCGAAATCGTCGCGCCGCTCGTAGCGCAGGAACTCCATCCAGTCGCGCACCGCGGCGAAGCCCAGGCCCAGCACCTTCGGGTCCTTGGCGGTGTACGAGAACTCGTAGATGTCGTTCGCCTGGAAATTGCCGGTGAGGCTGATCGCCGTGCCGTCGGCGTTGTAGCTCCAGCTCGTCGCGGGAACGACCTGCGGCGCGTCGTCGAGGTGCACGCGGTGGGTGAGCGTGGCCGTCGACTTGTCGAGCGTCGCTGCCGGATAGGTCAGGCCCGCGGACGCCGTGGCCGCGCCGACCACGATGTACTCGTACGACGGCCCGGTGATCGTGCCGGTCGGGTTCGAGGCCGTGGGCTTGAACCTGGCGATCGGGAAGTTTGCCGACGCGTTCAGCGTGTCGAGGGTGCCGAGGTCCTCCCAGCCGCTCCAGACCAGGCTGAAGCCGCGCGGCATGAGGAAAGAGTTCGCGAGCACCGTCGGGTCGGTGATCGAGCCCGGGTCGTCGCCGCCGCCGCTGACGCGGCCGAGGGCGCTCCAGGTCTTGCCGCCGCGGTTGGGCGGCTCGTACATCACCTTGTCGGCGCCTTTCCTGAGGTCGATCGGCCTAAGAATGTAGAAGTTGAAGGAGTACTCGACCTTGCCGCGCGCATTCACCGGCGCGAACTCGATGTCGACGATGTCGCGGTTCAGGCGGCTCTTAGGATCGACCTCGCCGAACGCCTTGCCGACGAGCTTCTCGTACTGTCCGACGCCGGGCCACGAGAAGCCGCCGAAGGTCGGCGATTCGGTGGTGGTGATCTCGATGCGGGTGATGCGCGCCTCGGCAAGCGGGGCGGCAAAGATGCCGGCCGCGGCGAGCGCGATCAGGGTCTTGTTCATCGTTGCTGGTCCTCTCCTGGGTTCAATCGAATAGGCAAATCACGACGTCGGGCTCGCGACGCGAGCGGCGCGGGTCGGCATCCTGGAGTCCCCTCCTCAAGGGAATATCTTGCAACGATTCTATTCCGCACGTCCGCCGCGCATTCATGACGGACAAGCATCAATTCAAGAGCATCTCTAATGGATGAGTGCCGACTGACGAAGTAGCGTGGAGGCAAGAAAGTCGCGTCCAACTTCAGAGGAGGGGTCGCGTATGAAGGCATTTCTCGCCGCGCTCTTGGGCTTGTTTTTTTCTGCCGCCATTTGGGCCCACGACGGCCCCGATCTCGAAATCGTCACCCTGTCGAACCGCGCCGACCTGATCAGCGGCGGCGACGCGCTGGTCGAGGTTCGCGTGCCGAAACAGGTTTCGCTTTCCGCGGTGAAGGTCAAGCTGAACGGCCACGACATCACTTCGTCCTTCAAGACGAACGCGGCTGCGCGAACGCTGCGCGGCCTCGTGACCGGATTAGCCGACGGGCGTAACGACCTCGTCGCCGAGGCCGACAGCAAGGGCAAGGGCAAAGACAAGGACGACGGCAAGGAGGTGAGGCTCACCATCACCAACCACCCGATCGGCGGCCCGGTGCTACTGGGCTCGCAGACGCAGCCATGGATCTGCGCCACGCCCACGCCGGTTGCCCAATCGGGCAACACGCCGGCGTCGAACGCGAGCGGCCTGACGACGTTTGCGTTGGATGCGCAATGCAACATCGCTACCGAGTTCAAGCTGTTCTACCGCACCACGAACTCGCCTTGCTCGAGCGCGCTGCCGGATCCGAGCCCGCCGGCGGCGCCGCCGACGAACAACTGCTTCAAGCCGTTTACGCCCGGCAGCGCGCCGGCTGATCTTGCCATGACCACCACGACCGCCGGACTGACGGTGCCGTACATCGTGCGCGTCGAGCGCGGAACGCTGAATCGCGGCATCTACGACATCGCGGTGCTGTTCGACCCCGCCAAGCCGTGGTCGGCGCTCGCGCCGCAGCAGCAATGGAACGGCAAGGTGGTCTACAGCTTCGGCGCCTCGACCGGCCAGCCGAGGCTTCAGTTCCGCACCGAGCAGAACTGGGCTGATGACTCGGCCCTGTCGCGCGGCTTCATGGTCGTCGACAACAGTCTCACCGACTCACTCTTCAACTCGAACCGCGTGCTGAATGCGGAGACGCTGATGATGATGAAGGAGCACATCATCGACGCGTACGGCGAGATCGCGTACTTGATGGGCAACGGCTGCTCGGGGGGCTCGATCCAGCAGAACACCGCCGCCTCGATCTTCCCCGGACTGCTCGATGGCATCCAGCCGAGCTGCGACTACCCGGATTCGATCACCACCGGCCTCGAGGTAACCGACTGCGTGCTGCTGGTGAACTTCTACGCCGGACCGGAGTGGAAGTCGTTGATGACCGGCCTGACCCAAGCGCAGATCAACGCCAAGAAGGCCGCGATCAACGGCCACCTCGACCACAGCGGCTGCCATGGGTGGAACAACTCGTTTGGCTTCAACAACAAGCCCGGAAACTACGCCCGCACGCTGGTCATCGACAACACCACCGGCGCGCTGGCCACTCTGGCCGAGTCGCGCAACAACTGCCTGCTGCCGGCGGCGCTTGTGTATGACCCGGTGACCAATCCGAATGGCACCCGTTGCGGCGACCCGGACCTCTCGGCCGCCGTCTGGGGCACGACCGCGGGAATCCCTGCCGGCAGCACGCGCGCCCGGCAGACCGGCGACAACGTCGGCATCCAGTACGGCCTGAAGGCGGTACTCGCAGGCGCAATCACGCCCGAGGAGTTCGTCACGCTGAACGAGAAGATCGGCGGTTTCGATGCCGATTCCAATCGCAGTGCGGCTCGCACCAACGCCGACCTGGCGGCGCTCGACATTGCCTACAGGGCGGGGATTGTGTCGAGCGGCGCGAACCTCGGCAAGTTGCCGATCATCGATTCGCGCGGCTTCGACGAGGCCCCCCCGCCAATCGGGGCCGTCGGCATCCACTACATCTGGCGCAGCTTCGCCGAGCGTGCCCGCATCGACGCGGAAAACCACGGCGACCACGGCAATCAGGTGATGTGGCGCTATGGAACCGGGCTCCTGCCCGGCACGCCGGCGCAGATCGCGGCTGTGACCGTGAAGTCGCTCCTGACCATGGACAGCTGGCTGTCGAACCTGAACGTGAGCGCACCGAAGGACACGGTCAACTCGGTGAGGACACACCGGCAGGTGGTCGCAGCGAAGCCGGCCGCGGCGGTCGACTTCTGCTTCCTCCGCGCCGACCCGAACTTCACCACGCCGGTGTTCGACATGGCGGTGTGCGATGCCGATTTTCCGCAGGCGGACGGTCTCGGCCGGATGGCGAAGCGTTCCTCGCCGCGCCAGGTCGCTGGCGGACCGCTCGCGGAGAACATCCTGAAGTGCAGGCTCATGCCGCTCAACCCGGTGGATTACGCGCCAGTCACGTTCAGCTCCGCGCAGTGGACCCGGCTGCAGGCGGTGTTCGCCGATGGCGTGTGCGACTGGAGCGAGCGCGGCGCGGGCCAGCGGCGCGCGCGCTCGCCGCTTACGTTCGCAGACGGCCCGGGCGGCGAGCCGCTGCCGCGGGCGCCGCGGTCGCACCCGGGCCACGGCCACGACGACGACCACGGCCACGATCATGACGACGACCATGGCCACGGCCATGGTCACGACCACGACGATTGATCGACCCTGAAAGGGAGAGCCTGATGAAAAGCAGGAAACTGGTTTCGCTCGCCGTCAGCGCGGCGCTGTCGGCTTTCGCCCTTGGCGCGGCGGCGCACGACCGCGACGACGACGATGACCACTTCAAGCCGGCGGATCCCGCGCTGGTCAAGGCGCGGCAGAAGTTCTTCGGCGTCGAGAATGTCGACGAGCGCGGCCGGGTGAAGAAGGACAAGGTGATCCTTTCCTGGCTGACCAACACCACCTACATGGTCTCGCTCAAGGGCCGGGTGTTCATGCTCGACAGCTACATCAGCCGCCCCGAGCTCCAGCCCGCCGGGATCGACACGCGCTATACGCCGTTCCTCCCCAAGGACGCGGCCGACGCGCGTCCGGAGGCGATCTTCCTCGGCCACGGCCACGGCGACCACGCCGACAACGCAGCCTACATCGCCAAGTGGGCCAACGCGACGATCTACGCCTCGGCCGAGACCTGCCAGGTGATGCAGCTCGACGTGCAGCGGATGGCGAACGACCCGAACGCGGTCAACGGCGGCGCCAGGATCATCCCGAACGGCGATCCGGTGAAGTGCATCGACGTCGTCCCCGCCAATTCACGCCCTGGCCAGTTCGACGAGGCGACCAACCGGTCGAAGGCGACGCGGCTGCACCAGCTCGACCCGCACGCCTGCATCCTGGCGTTCAAGTTCATCCATTCCGGTACGGCGCCGGTCGACCCGACCTTCCCGCACACGCCGCTCAACAATCTTACCGATCCGCGCTACGCGGGACGCGTGATTACCACGCCCCCGCCGGCGACCACGTTCCCGGCGATGTTCCCGACCCTGCCGACGCTCTTCCCGAGCAATCCGCCGCAGGCCGGGCAGATCGACCTGCGCACCAGCGGCTTCGGCTCCCCGCCCGGAATCAACGGCGGCGCGATCACGATCCTCTACCAGTTCGTGCTGCGCGACGGCAGCAACTTCAGCTTCGTCTGGCTGAATTCCGCGGGGCCCGCGACCGAGGGCATCGGCATCGATCCGGGGCTGGTGAGCCTGCAGCAGTTCACCGATCCGGCAACGCCTCCTGCGACGCTCGACCTCGCGCGCAGGATCGGCGCCAGCCTCTACGACCTGATGGACCGGCTGCCGAGCACCGACGTGCTGTTCGGCTCCATCGTCAGCCTGGGCGCGGGGAACAACCAGCAGCGCGACATCATCAAGGTCACCCAGCATCTGAAGCCCAAGGTCTACTACCCCGGGCACCTCACCGACGTCGCGCAGCGCGGCTCGGCGCTCTATCACAAGATCAACTGGCGCGAGACCGCGACCAACATAGGCTTTCCGCAGAGCGAATGGCCGGAGTTTCGCCTGCAGGTCGACCCGAACGACTTCGCGGTGCCGCAGGTGTTCGACCCCGACGACGAGCGCTGGCAGGAGCGCGGCAAGTCCTCGCGCATGCACGACATGTGTCGCTAGAACGTCCCCCTGCGGCGCGCAGCGGCCGCCTGGCCGGTGCACGCCGCGATGCAAGGGAGGCCTACGGCCTCCCTTTTTTTTGGGGATTAATGAGCCTTGCGCGCGGCTTGAGAACCACAGCGAATCAATCTGCGCGCGGTTTTCTGCTTTCATAAAAGTCCCCAACAAGTACCTATAACGGAGGATTACCGATGAGCTTTTCGCGCAATCGGCTGCGCTGCCTCGCGGCAGTGTTCCTTTCGGTGACGGCGCTGTGCGCCTATCCCCACGACGATGACGACGACGACGGCGGTCGCGGCACTCACCACAATCGCCACCACGGCGACCGCGACTTCAGGATCGAGGTGCTGTCCGGCCGGCCCGACACGGTTTCCGGCGGCGACGCGCTCGTGCGCGTCACGGTGGAGAAGAAGCACGTGAGCGTGAGCGACGTTCGTATCGAGCTGAATAACGCAGACATCACCGGCGCCTTTACCGCGAACGCGGCGGCGCGCACGCTGACCGGCCTCGTGACCGGGCTGCGTCTGGGCGAGAACCGCCTCGAGGTCGACGGCAAGCGCCACGGCCGCGGCTCGGAAGCCGAACTCAAGCTCGTCAACTTCCCGATCGAAGGTCCGGTGTTCTCGGGCCCACACGAGCAGCCGTTCCGCTGCGACACGCAGAATTTCAATCTGCCGGGCGGCGCCGGCAACCTCGGCGCGCCGCTCGACGAGAACTGCTCGATCGCCCGTCGCGTCGACTACTTCTACAAGTCGACGGCGAACGGCAGCGGCAACAACCTGACGCGCTGGCCCGCGGGCGCCACCGCCTATCCGGCGGATATGGTCATGGCGACGACGACCGAGGGCAAGACGGTGCCCTACATCGTGCGCATGGAGACCGGCACGATCAACCGGGCCATCTATCAGACCGCGGTGCTGCACGATCCGCTGAAGGAGGCGGCGCCGAACTGGGCGAATCCACCGGCGAACTGGAACAAGCGGCTGATCTACACCTTCGGCGGCGGCTGCATCGGCGGCTGGTACCAGCAGGGAAGGAGCACCGGCGGGGTCACCGACACTTTCCAGCTCTCGAGCGGCTACGCGGTCGCATCCTCGTCGCTCAACGTGTTCGGCAACAACTGCAACGACCTCACCACCGCCGAGTCGATGATGATGGTGAAGGAGCGCTTCATCGAGGCCTACGGCCCGCCGGCGCACACCCAGGGCTTCGGCTGCTCGGGCGGCTCCTATCAGCAGCACCAGATCACCGACAATTATCCGGGACTGCTCGACGGAATCATCCCGGGCTGCTCGTTCCCGGAAGTCGGCTTCGCCACCATCAACTTCATCACCGACTCGTGGCTGCTCGACGACTACTTCACGGCGCGAGCGGCGGCGATGGGCTGGAGCGACGAGCAGAAGCGCCGCGTTACGGGGTTCCTGCAGTACGCCACGGCGCCGAACGTGGAGATCGGCGCGCATCGCATCGACCCGAAGCCGGCCACGACGAGCTGCGCCTCGGTGCCGGTGGCGCAGCGCTATGACCCGGCCAGCAACCCGACGGGCGTGCGCTGCACGGTGTACGACCACACGGTGAACGTCTACGGCCGCGATCCCGCCACCGGCTTTGCCCGCCGGCCGCTCGACAACGTCGGCATCCAGTACGGGCTGAAGACCCTGAACGACGGCACGATCGGCGTCGAGCAGTTCCTGGATCTCAACGAGAAGATCGGCGGCTTCGACAAGGATGCGACGATCGTCCCGCAGCGCACCGTCGCGGACCTGGTCGCGGCGCGCGCCGCCTACCGGACCGGCCGGCTGACCAACGGCGGCGGCGGCCTGTCCGAGATCCCGATCATCGACTTCCGCGACTACAACGACGCGCTACCCGGCGGCGACATCCACGTCCGCTACCACTCCTTCTCGATGAGGAAGCGGCTGGACAAGGCGAACGGCCGTCACGACAACCAGGTGATGGTGGTGAACGACAACCGCTTCGGCCTCTACAACGGCAGCAACCCGCTCCTGCGCGAAGCGCAGTTGAAGATGGACCGCTGGATCACGGCGATCAAGGCCGACCAGCATCACATGAAGCAGATCGACAAGGTGGTGCGCAACAAGCCCGCCGACCTGCAGGAGGGCTGCTATACGCGCGATGCAACGCCGGCCTTCATTGCCGAGACCCAGGTCCGGGAGCAGCAGCGTTCTACACCCTGCAACCAGCTCTATCCGACCAACTCGTTCCCGCGCGAGGTCGCCGGCGCCGACATCGCGGCCGACATCATCAAGTGCCAACTCAAGCCGGTGAGCCGCCGCGACTACTCGGTGGCGTTCACCGGCGCGCAGTGGGACCGGCTGAACGCCATCTTCCCCAGCGGCGTCTGCGACTGGTCGAAGCGCGGACGCGAGCAGCAAGATCTGGAAGATACTTGGATCGTATTTGACTAGTTTCGGTTGAGGTCTTGAAAGGGAGGCGCAAGCCTCCCTTTTTTTGTCTGAGTGAAACACGGCACATCAAACCCGGCACGGTGCTCCATTCCCGATACAGCATCCTGGTTCGCTTTTGATTGCGGGAACAAACGCCTGGCACGGGCGTTGACATCGGATAGCGAGTCAAGACAGACTCGTTTCAACCAACGCTCCTGGGGAGGAGACATGTCTTCAGTTTCTCGCATAACGTTATTCCTGCTTGCTTCGTTCCTCGTCGCCTTCAACGCCGGCGCATGGGATCGCGGCAAGGTCGAGCGCTTCGCCACGCTGCCGCCCGGCGCGTTGAATCCCGAAGGCATTGCCGTCGAACCGCGCAGCGGTGACGTCTACGTCACGGGGTTCAACCCCGCGGGAACAGGCCCGGCACAGATCTACGTGTTCGATGAGGACGGGCGCTTCCAGCGCACGATCAGGGTGAGCGGGGTGACCCCATCGAGTTCCGCGCTGCTTGGGCTGGACTTCCATCCGACCACGCATAGGCTGCTGGTGATCGACTTCGGCGCTGGCAATGTGCTCGATGTCAATCCCCACAGTGGCGTAGCGAGCGTGTTCATGCCGGCGACAGCCGGTGATGGACTCAACGCGCTCACGTTCGATCACTTGGGAAATGTCTACGTTTCGGCCTCGTTCACCGGCCGCGTCTATCGCACCGGACCCTCGGGCGGCACGCCGATCGTGTGGGCGGAGGATCCGCAGTTGACGCCCCCGGTGCCGCAGACCCTGAAGCCGAACGGCTTTCCGCCATTTGGGGCAAACGGACTGCAGTTCAATAGTGACGAAAGCGCGCTTTTCGTCGCCAATACGGCGAACGACACGATCGTGCGCATTCCGAGCAAGGCCGGCGTGGGCGGCGCGCCGGTGGCCGAGACGCCGGAGGTCTTCACGAACAGCATCAACGGCGCGGACGGCCTGTTCGTCGATCGCCACGACAACGTTTGGGTGTGCGCCAACCAGTCCGACGAGATCGTGGTCGTCGACAAGACCGGCAAGGCGATCTCCAAGCTGGGCGACTTCGACGGTTTGAAAGACGGCAAGCCGGTCGGGCTACTGTTTCCGGCAAGCCTCGTGCGGCGCGGCGACTGGATCTACATCACCAACCTTTCGCTCGATCTGCGGCCGGTGGTCGGGCAGCAGTCGATCGTGAGCCAGTATGCCGCCGACGTGAAGCGCCACACGATCGCGCGCATTCGCGCCCGCGTGCTGGGCTTCAAGCACGGCGACGACGACTGATTTGGCGTTTACGAATTCCGCGCCCGTGCCGAGCTTCAGGCACGGGCGACGACGACTGACTAGGGGCTCAGGGGGCCCTGAGCAGCACACAAGAATAATCGGTAGTCCGTAGTCGTATTGGTCCAATCGCCATAGCCGCGTGAGCGGCGGGAGGCGTCATGAAGCGTTTAATAGCACCTAAGCAGAAGCTGTCGAGCATCGCGGTCGGGCTCGCCCTGGCCGGTATGGCGGCCGTTCCGGTTGCCGCATTCGCCCAAACGAAATCAAACCCCGTCTGTCCTAACGAAACCGCGCACTACAACCCTGGGAACGGTGAAGACATCATCGTCCCGAAGGGCTTCAAGGTCGAGGTGTTCGCGCGCGACCTCAACATGCCGACCGACATTGCGTTCGTCGGCAACAAGGACCGGTTCAAGGCCTACGTGCTCGAGTCCGGCACCGGCCTGCCGAGCCAGTGCAACGACAACACGAAGGTGCCGGTCACGCCGGGCGACGTAACCGGGCCGAAGCTCAGCAAGTTCGACGCCAAGAATCCGTTCACGCCCGACATCCTGGTATTCGACCAGGACGGTCACAAGGTCGCCGGCCCGCTCGGCAAGCCGACCGCCTCGGGCGGCGGATTCCAGCTCGACGGTCCGGCAATCGGGTTGGCCTTCCAGCATGACTTCCAGGGTGGCAGGTTCTTCGCGACCGACTCGAACCAGGGCGTACGCGGTGCGGTCAGCGGCGGCGGCAACAACACTTCGCGCATCGTGGAGGTGGGCCTGCCCGCCGGAACGATCACCACGATGGTGAGAGGCCTGCCCACCGGCGATCACCCCACCGAGCAGCTTGCCGTCAAGGACGGCTGGCTCTACTGGTCGCAGGGCTCGGCGACGAACTCGGGCGTCACAGGCCACGACAACGGCGGCGGGGGCAACCAGCATGAGATCGCCTGCCAGCAGATCACGCTCAGCCAGAACGTGTGGGACTCGGGCGACGGCCACATCTCGAGCGGCTATTCGAACCACGGCGTGCATCGTCCCGGCGCGGTAGTGCCTGCCTTCGAGGGCGCAACCAGCAGGGGCATGTGCACCGGCGCGATCCTGCGCACGAAGATCGGCAATGCGGGGACCATGCAAAACAACATCGAGCCGGTGGCGTGGGGATTCCGCAACCCGTACGGCATCCGCTTCTCGTCCAACGATCACCCGCTGAAGGGCGAGCTGATGTACTCCGAGAACGGCGAGGACGAACGCGGCGCCCGGCCGACCAACAACGCGCCGGACCGCGTCGGCGTTGCGCGGCAGAATTCCGACGGGTCGCCAGAATGGCACGGCTGGCCGGATCGCTTCGGCTTCCTCGATTCGACCCAGTCGGTGTTCAATCCTAAGGGCAGCCCGGCGGACGACAATGCGGCGCTGTACGCGAACAAACCGGTGTTGCCGGTGCTTGCCTTCTTCCCGCAGCAGCCGAAGGCGCCCCTCGGGCTTGAACCGGCCGACGTGGCCGCGGTCGGCCTGGACTTCGTGCCGAACTCGTTCGTCGGCGGCATCGTGAAGAAGCACGGCGTGCTGCTCTCGCGCGAAGGCGATTTCGGCTTCTCGCAGGCGAATGGCACGCCGGAAGCCGGACACGACGTCGAGCTCGTGAATTTCACCGGGAACTCGCCAACGGAGCTGACTCAACTGCGCTTCGCGTTCAATTGCAGGCAGGCGGACCAGCAGCGCAATACGAGCGATGGCGTGCCGCGGTGCAACGGTGAGACCGAGCAGGCGTTCGTCATGGAAGTGCGCGGCATCAACCGTCCGACGACCATCCGGTTCGGGCCCGACGGCGCGGCGTATCTCGTCGACTACGGCGCGGTGCGCGACCCGGGCAACTCCGATGAGGGGTCGCGCTTCGCCGACGGTGCGGACGCCCCGCTGGTGCAGATTCCCGGCACCGGCACGATCTGGAAGATCAGCCGCATCGACGATGGCCGGGGCCACGACCACGACCATGATGACGACGATGATTGATTAGCAAGCAGTTTCGCCTCGCAAAGGCCCGCGGCGCGAGTCGCGGGCTTTTTTTTGGGACAATCGGCCGGATGAAGGACGCCCGCGTCGCCTCGGCCATCTCGCACTGGGCGCCCCGCTTCGTCTCGAACGGCGTCATCCTCGCCGACTTCGAGGAGGTCACGGGCTCGATCGAGCGCTGGGAAGACTGGTGCGCTGCGTGGTCGGCGCGCGCCAAGCTGCACGAGGACCTCGGCGCTGGAGCCCTGGCCGAGGGCCATCGCCTCTCCGCCGGCGAGCACCTCGTTCGCGCCGCGATGTACTACCACTTCGCGAAGTTCGTGTTCGTGCAGGACCCGCTGCAGATGCGCGCAGCGCACCGCAAGGCGGTCGATTGCTACACCAGCGCGCTGCCGCTGATGCGTCCGCCGGGCGAGCGCGTGACCATCGGCCCGTACGTCGGCGTGCTGCGAAAGCCGGACACCGGCCGCTGCCCGGTGCTCGTGATGGCGCCCGGGCTCGATTCCACGAAGGAGGAGCTGCACGCCTACGAGGAGCCGTTCCTCGCGCGCGGCATCGCGACGCTCGCCATCGACGGCCCGGGGCAGGGCGAAGCCGAGTACGAGATTCCGATCTGCGGCGACTACGAGCGCGCCGCGAGCGTCGTGGTCGACTGGATCGAGAAGAGAAGCGACGTCGATGCGAAGCGCGTCGCGATGTGGGGCGTGAGCCTCGGCGGCTACTACGCGCCGCGCGCGGCGGCGTTCGAGAAGCGCTTCCGCGCATGCATCGCGCTGTCGGGCCCGTTCGAGTGGGCCGAGATCTGGGACGCGCTGCCCGACTTGACCCGCGACACCTTCCGGGTGCGCAGCCATTCGGCGACGCAAGCCGAAGCGAAGTGCAAGGCTGCCGCCCTGACGCTGCGCGAAGCGGCAGGCCAAATCACGTGCCCGCTGTTCATCGTCGCCGGCCGCCAGGACCGCCTCGTTCCCGCCTCGCATGCCGAGCGGCTGGCGAAGAGCGTGGCCGGGCCGGTGGAGCTCCTGATGGTGGAAGATGGCGGCCACAACGCCAATAATCGACCGTATCGCTACCGGAGCCGCACTGCCGACTGGCTGGCAGCGCAGTTCGGGTTGCCCAGGGTATAAAGCAAGCTAGGAGGAGAGGTCATGAAGCGTTGCGCAGTATTCCGTGCAGGTTTCCTGGTTGGCGCCGCATTCGCGTGTGCCGCGGCAGCGCAGTCGTTTCCGCACAAAACGGTGCGCTTCGTCTCGGGCGTGACGCCCGGCAGCGCCTCCGACACGATGGCGCGCATCCTTGCGGAGAAGCTCACAGTAACGCTCGGGCAGCCGGTGATCGTCGAGAACCGGCTCGGCGCCGGCGGCCTGGTCGGGGCGAAGTGGGTCGCGAGCCAGGAGCCCGACGGCCATACGATTATGATGTATGCGTCGGCCTTCACCGTGTCGCCGCTCATCAGCCCGGGCCTCGATCCGAAGGAGCTCGCGCCGGTCGCGACCGTGGCCACGATTCCGACGGTGCTGATCACCCCGCCGGGCAAGTACAAGACGGTGCAGGACTTCGTGGCCGCGGCGAAGGCCGCGCCGCAGAAGCTCGCGTGCGCGACCGCGGGCGTCGGCAGCGCGACCCACATGGCGCTCGAGCGCTTCCGCTTCTCCGCCGGGTTCGAGGTGCTGCCGGTGCACACCAAGGGCGCCTCGGAAGCGCTCACCGAGGTGGTCTCCGGTCGCGCGGAGTGCTATTTCGCGCTCGTGTTCCAGGCGCAGAAGATGCGCGACTCGGGCAAGGTCGGCGCGCTCGTAGTGAGCGCGCCCAAGCGCACCTCGCTCATGCCCGAGCTGCCCACCACGGAGGAGGCGGGCTATCCCAACTCGGCCTACAACTTCTGGGTCGGCGCGCTGGTGGCGGCGAAGACGCCGAAGGAGATCGTCGACCGGCTGCACAAGGAGATCACCGATCTGGTGCAGTCGCCGGAGATCAGCGAGCGCATCCGCAAGCTCGGCGCCGATCCACTCGTCATGTCGGTCGCCGAGTTCGACGCGATGATCCAGCGCGAGCTGCAGGAGAACGCGCGCCTCATCAAGGCCGCCGGAATCAAGGCGAATTGATCTCCGACCCCTGGTTCTGGGCGCTCGCGATTCCCGCAGTCGCCCTGACCGGGGTCGGCAAAGGCGGCCTGGGCGGCGGCGCTGCGGTGGCGACGCCGCTCATGGCGCTCGTCATTCCGCCAGCGCAGGCGGCGGCGATCATGCTGCCGGTGCTCTGCCTCATGGACATCGCCGGCGTGCGCGCCTACCTCTGGCGCTGGGACCGCCGCGTCGTGCGCATCATCGTGCCCGCGGGCCTCGTCGGCATCCTCATCGGCGCGGCTACGATCAGCTTCATGAGCGACGACTGGATCCGCATCCTGCTCGGCGGCGTCGCTATCGGGTTTCTCGCCTGGACGCTTTATCCCAAGAAGGGCTTTTACGGTAAACCAGGCACGCTCGCCGGCTGGTTCTGGGGCACTCTGTCGGGCTTCACCGGCTTCATCACCCACGCCGGCAGCCCGCCGGTGATGGTCTACCTCCTGCCGCAGAAGCTCGACAAGGAGGCCTTCGTCGCCACCTCGCTCATCTTCTTCTTCGCGCTGAACTACGCCAAGATCCTGCCGTACCTGTGGCTGCGGTTATTCGATACGCGCGTCCTGGTCACCGCGGCGCTGCTGGTCCCGGCGGGGATTGCCGGCATCTATGCCGGCCTGTGGATGCAGCGGCGCATTGACGTGCGCTGGTTCTACCGGCTGATTTACGCGCTGCTCCTCTTCACTGGCACGAAACTGCTCTATGACGGCATTACCGGCCTGCGGTCGGTAGGCTAGACTAGGTCGGTCAACCCGGAGGACCCCTATGAGGCTCGCGGCTGCGCTGCTCCTTTCCATCGTCAGCCTGTCGGCCTGGGCGCAGCCTTTTCCGTCCAAGCCGATCCGCATGGTGGTGCCGTTTCCCGCCGGCGGCACCACCGACATCGTCGCCCGCCTCGTCGGCCAGCGCATGAGCGAATCGATGGGACAGCCGGTGCTGGTCGAGAACAAGGGCGGCGCGGGCGGCCAGATCGGCGCCGCCGACGTGGCGAAGTCGCCGCCCGACGGTTACAGCGTGCTCATCCACAACGTCACGTTCCCGATGGCATCGGTCGCGGCGGCGCTGCAGAACCGCGCGATGTACAACATCGACGGCGACTTTGCCGGCGTTTCGATCGCCGTGTACGTTCCGCTCGTGATTACGGCCCATCCGAGCGTACCGGCGGCAAACCTAAAGGAGCTGGTGACCTACCTGCAGAAAGAGAAGGGCGCGCGCTACACCTACGGCTCGACCGGACCCGGATCTTTCATGCACGTGATCGGCGAGGCGCTTTCGCGGGACACCGGGATCCAGATGACGCACATCCCGTACAAGGGAGCCGCGCCGCTCAAGCAGGAGCTCATCGCCGGGCGCCTCAACGTCGGCGGCGACCAGCTTTCCTCGTCGCTCGCCGACATCAAGTCCGGCCGCATCAAGGCGCTCGCCACCAACGCCTCGCGCCGCATCCCCGAGCTCCCGGACGTGCCCACGGTGCGCGAGCTGGGCTATCCGATCCTCGAGGCCGACGGATGGAACGGGTTCTTCGTGCCGGCGAAGACGCCGCGCGAGGTGATCGAGCGGCTGCAGAAGGAGACCGCCTCGGCGGTGCGCCACCCCGAGACGGCGAAGCGGCTGGCGGAGATCGGCGCCGAGCCGGTCGGCTCGACGCCCGCCGAGCAGGATGCGATTCTCAAGCGGCAGGTGCAGCAGTTCCGGCCGGTGATCAAAGAAATGAAAATCGAAAACTGAGGAGGATTACCCCGTGCGCAGTTTGTGTTTTTCATTGTTGTTGATTTATGGAACCGCCTTTGGGCAGGGCTATCCCAGCAAGCCGGTCCGGCTCATCGTCACTTATCCGCCCGGCGGCAGCTCCGACCTGATGTCGCGGGTGTACGGCGCGAAGCTCTCGGAGCTGTGGAGCCAGCCGGTGATCGTCGAGTCCAAGCCCGGCGCGGCGGGCTCGATCGGCATGGATTTCGCGGCGAAGCAGCCGGGCGACGGCTACACCTTCGTGGTCGGCAACCTGCAGCCGGTGGCGGTCAATCCGCTGCTCTCCCAGGTGCCCTACAGCATCCAGAAGGATTTCGTCGCTGTCTCGCAGATTTCGCAGGGCCCGAACGTCCTGGTGGTTCAGGCCGACTCGCGGTTCAAGTCGCTCGCCGACATCATTGCGTATGCGAAGGCGAATCCCGGCAAGCTGAACTACGGCACCAGCGGTCCGGGCAGCGTGTCGCATCTCTCTTCCGAGATGCTGAAGAACATCACCAAGGCGGAGGTCGTTGAGGTCCCGTACAAGGGCGGGGTCCTGGCGGTGCAGGACCTCCTCGGCGGCCAGATCCAGTTCATCTTTTCCGACACGCTTCCTGCCATGCAGCACATCCGCGCCGGGAAGCTGCGCGCCCTTTGCGTGACGGGCGAGAGCCGCTACGAGCTCCTGCCCGACCAGTCGCTGTGCCAGAACGACGCGCGCGGGCTGGTGGCGGTGAACTGGTGGGGCGTGCTCTACCCGGCGGGAACGCCGAAGAACATCGTCGAGAAGCTGCACGCGGACACGGTCAAGGTGCTGGCGGATGCGGACACGAAAAAGCGCTTCGCCGACCTCGGCGTCGAGACGAAGGCGAGCACGCCGGCCGAGTTCTCGGCCTTCATCAAGGCGGAAACCGACAAGTACGCCAAGCTGATCAAAGAGGCGAACATCAAGGTGAATCCCTGACATGAAGCAGATCGGCGCAGCAGTTGTAGGCGTGGGCTGGTGCGGCGGCATCAGGGCGGAAACGCTTGCCAGCCACCCGCTGGTGAAAGAGCTTCACCTGGCCGAGGTGAGGGAGGACCGCCTCGAAGAGATGGAGGCGAAGACGCGCCCGACCACCGCGACCACGGACTACCGGCGGCTCCTCGAGCGCAAGGGGATCGACGCGGTCTACATCTCGGCCACGCCGGAGACCCTGCATTTCCAGATGGCGAAGGAGTTCCTGCAGGCGGGCAAGCACGTGTTTCTCGAGAAGCCGATTGCGGTCACGCTCGAAGAAGCAGACGAGCTAGTAAAGTTGGCAAAGCAAAGGGAGCTCAAGTTCACGATCGGCTACTCCCAGCGCTTCAACGCGAAGTTCGCCTATGTGCGCAAGTGCGTCCGCGACGGCACGATCGGCAGGCCGGTGAGCGCGCTGGTCAGCCGGCACATCACGCGAAGCCTGGGCAAGAAGATCAGCGGCCGGATCAAGCTGTCGCCGGCGGCGATGGAGTCGACGCACGACCTCGATTTCCTGCTGTGGTGCCTGGAGCCGGCGAAGCCGGTGCGGGTGTACTCGCAGGTGAACTACGGAGTCCTACAGGAACAAATCGGCTCGACGAGCGAAGCGCGTATCCCCGACACTCAATGGATCACCGTGACGCTCGACTCGGGCATGTCGTTCGTCGTCGGCGGCGGGTGGAGCCTGCCGCCGGGCTACCCGAATTTCTCGACCACCTGGATCGAGATGGTCGGGACCGAAGGCGCGATCCTGCTCGACGATTCGCACAAGGATATCGTGCTGAACACCATGAAGGGCGGCATGCAGCTCCCGCTCTCCACCATGCCCGGCGAGTATGTGGAGCACACCTACGCCGGTGCGATGGCGCCCGAGACGGTGCACTTCCTCGAGGCTTGCGTGTTCGACCGCCCGGTGCTCGTCACCCCTGAGCATGCGCGCATGGTGATGGAGGTCTATATCGCCGCCGACCTTTCGGCGGAGCGCAACCTGCCGGTGGATTTGCCCTTGAAGCCCTCCAAGGGGAAGTCCCTTGAAAAAGCAGCCTAGGCGGATCGGCCTCGCGATCGTCGGGGCCGGGCGAGTCGGACTTTTCCGCGGCGAGGTCGCCGCGCGCCACCCGATGGTCGACTTCATCGGCGTCGCCGACCTTCGCGAGGAACGCCTTTCCATCCTGAAGGAGAAGGCCAAGGCGGATTTCGTCACCCGGGATTTCGCCGGGCTCCTGAAAAGACCGGAAGTGACCGCCGCCATCATCGCCACCGACGAGCACCTTCACGTCGAGCCGATCCTGGCGGCGGTCGAGCGCAAGCTTTCGCTCTTGATCGAGAAGCCGCTTGCGACCGAGCTCGCGGATTCCCAAAGAGTCTTGAACAAGATAAAAAACTCTGGTGTGGATGCGGTCGTAGGCTATACACAACGCTTCCGCAGGCGCTGGCTCGCGGCCAAAGAGAAGGTGCGAACCGGGCAGCTCGGCGACGTGACGCTCGTCACCTCGCGCGCCTTCATGAACCGCCTCGTCGCGCTCGACAACTACAAGCGCACGAGCGATGCGTCGAAGATTTCCCCGATGGTGATCTCGGGCACCCACGCGCTCGACGTCGTGATGTGGATGATGGAGGCGAAGCGCCCGGTCGAGATCTACGCGCGCTCGGTCGACAAGGCGCTCGGTCCGTTGTGCAACGGAATCGACGCTACCGCGGGCGTGATCGCGTTCGAGGATGGAAGTCTCTACCACTCCGTGATCTCGTGGGCGCTGCCGGTGGTATGGCCGGGTGCGGTGTACAGCCTCGAGGTCGGCATCACAGGCACCGAGGGTGTCTTGACCATCGACGACACGCATCGCGACATCGTCCTTGCCACCTCGAAGGCGAGCGGCGAAGGCTACGCGCCCGATAGCGTACGGCGTGTGGACTTCATGGGTAGCTACCCACCGGGGGACATGGCGCTCGGAGAGCTGCGCGGCCCGATGCGCGAAGAGACCGAGCAGTGGCTGAACCGGGTCTCGATGGGGCTCACGACGCAGCACGCGACTGCCGCCGAAGCACACGACAGACTGATGCTTACCAAGGCGTTCGACAAATCGGCGCGGCTCAGAAAGCCGATACCACTACCCATCACGGAGGAATGATGAAGCGACTGATCGCGGCGGTGCTGCTTGCACCCGTGCTCGTGCTCGGGCAGGGGTATCCCAACAAGCCGGTGAAGATGATCATCCCGTTCGCGCCCGGCGGCGCGTCCGACTTCGTCGGCCGCATCATCCAGCCGAACCTGTCCGAGGTGCTCGGTCAACAGGTGGTGATCGAGAACCGGCCGGGCGCTTCCGGCAACATCGGCGTGGAGGCCGCGGCGCGCTCGGCGCCCGACGGCTACACCATCGTCCTCGGTAACGTCGGTTCGATCGCGATCAACCCGGGCGTGTTCCCCAAGCTCGCCGCCGATCCGCTCAAGGACCTGGTCGCGGTGACGCAGGTGGTGGACGTTCCGGGCGTGCTGGTCGCGCATCCGGCGTTTCCGCCGAACAGCGTCAAGGAGTTCGTCGCCTACGCAAAGGCCAATCCAGGCAAGGTGAACTACGCCTCCCCCGGCAGCGGCAGCCAAAACCGCCTGGAGATGGAGAAGTTGCGCAACGCCGCCGGCGGACTCGACATGGTGCACGTGCCTTATAAGGGCGGCGCCGGGCCGGCCGTGTCGGCGCTGGTCGCGGGCGAGACGCACCTGATGTTCGTCACCGCTTCATCGGCGATGCCGATGATCAAATCGGGGCGCCTGAAAGTGCTCGCGGTCGCCGCGCCGAAGCGGCTCCAGCCGCTGCCCGACGTGCCGACGATGAGCGAGGCGGGATACCCGGCCTTCGAAACCGGCTCCTGGCAGGGCGTTCTTGTGCCGGCCGGCACCCCGAAGGAGGTCGTCGAGCGGCTTTACGCGGCGACCGTCAAGACCATGCAGACGCGCGAGGTGCGCGAGCGGCTCGGCCAAGGCGGAGTCGAGGTCGTGACCAGCGCCTCGCCCGCCGCATTCGAGCAGTTCGTCGCGGACGAGACCGCGCGCTGGGGCAAGGCTGCGAAGGAGGCGGGAGCGACGGTCGACTGACCCCGAAATCAGGGACAGACCACGTTTGATTTCCAGTGATGGCTTCTCTAGGCATAGCAGTGATCGGATTGGGCTGGTGGGGGCGGGTGATCGTGCCGCTCGCCAAGTCGAGCACGAAGCTGCGGGTCGTGGCAGTTGCCGATCCGGATCCCGCCGCGGCGCAGGTCGCTGGACAGCAATCCGTCCCCCTGGCGAAGAGCTATGAGGACGTTCTAGAGAATCCCGGGGTTGAAGGCGTAGTTCTCTGCACGCCGCACACCCTTCACACCGACCAGATCGTGCGCGCGGCGAATGCGGGCAAGCACGTCTTCTGCGAGAAGCCGCTCTCACTTTCACGCAAGGAAGTGCTTCGCGCAGTGGAAGCATGCAACCAGAACGGCGTGAAGCTCGCCGTCGGCCACGAGAAGCGCTTCGAGCCGCCGATCCACGAGCTGATGCGGATGGCGAAATCGGGCGAGCTGGGCACGCCGCTGCAGATCGAGGCCAACTTCGTGCAGGACAAGTTCCTCTCGCTACCGCCGGACAACTGGCGCCTTTCGGCGAAGGAAGCCCCCGCCGGGCCGATGACCGCGACCGGGATCCATCTTCTCGACCTGTCCATCGGCGTGATGGGCCCGGCCGAACGCGTGCTCGCGTCGGTGAAGACGCTTGGAAGCGAGCTCCGGAACGGCGACACGCTCGGCATCCTGGTGAACTTCCGGAGCGGCGCGAACGCGCTCCTGAGCGCGATCCTCGCCACGCCTTTCGACGGGCGCTTCGCGGTGTACGGATCGAAGGGCTGGGCCGAGGTCCGCGACAAGGCGCACCCCGAGTCGCCGCGCGGCTGGACGTTGACTACCCACTTGAGAGGCGGGGAGAAGCAAACCCGGGACTATCCGCCGGCCAAGGCGGTGCTCGCCAACCTCGAGGCCTTCGCCGACGCGGCGATGGGCGGCGCGCCCTATCCAGTGCCTCAGGCTGAGATGATCGCTAACGTCTCGGCGCTTGAAGCGATCTTTCGTTCCGCCGCCAACGGCAACGCGGAGCGGGTCGACAACGGCTAAAACCTATTCGACCTTGATGTTCGCCCCGCGCAGGAACTGACCCCACTCCTGGGTCTCCTTGCGCACGAGTTCGTTGAAGGCCTGCGGCGAAGGCGAAACCGTCACCGTCAACATCTTCGCGGCCAAGCCTTCCTTCTCCTCGCGCTTGTTCAGCGCGGAGGCGACCGAGGCGTACAGCCGGTCGACCACCGGCTTCGGCGTGGCCGCCGGCGCGAACATTCCCTGCCAGGCGTTGGTGCCGATGCCGGGAAAGCCCTGCTCGGCGAGCGTCGGCACGTTCGGCAGCTCGGGAATCCGCTGGCTGGGGATCGCGGCGAGCGCCTTCAGCCGGCCGCTCTTGATGTGCGGCAGGAGCGAAGCCATGTTGAAGAACGCGAGCTGCACCTCGCCGCCGATCATCGCCGGGATCGCCTGGCCGGCGCCGCCCTTGTAGGGCACGTGGGTGAGCTCGATGCCCGCCGCCCTCATGAAACGCTCCATGTCGAGGTGCGGGTAGCTTCCCACGCCAACGGAGGCGAAATTGAACTTGCCCGGCTCTTTCTTCGCTGCCGCGATCAGCTCCGCGATCGAGTTGGCCGGAAAGCCCGCGCTCGCCACCACGATGTGCGGGATCTCCACCAGCTTGGTGATGCCCACCAGGTCGCGCGAAGGCTGGATGCCGAGCTGCTCGCGGTAGATGTTCTCGTTGATCGCGTTGGTCGACACGTTGCCGACGAGCAGCGTATAGCCGTCGGGCGCGGCCTTCGCCGTGGCCTCGAGCGCGATGTTGCCGTTCGCGCCGGTGCGGTTCTCGACGACGAAGCTCTGCCCGAGCGACTCGGTGAGCTTCGCGGCGACGATCCTCGCGATGATGTCGGTCGCGCCGCCGGGCGCGTAGGGCACGAGCACCCGCACCGGACGGCTGGGATAGGCTTCCTGCGCCGCAGCAGGGAGCACGGCCGCGAGCAGCAAGGCCGCGGCGAAGCGCTTTATTATCATTTCCTCCTCCAAGGTTCGCGCGACCCGCATCATACCCGGTGAAGACGACGCTCGTTTCGATCCCGACCGGAACCGTGCCGCTCGACGGCGCCTGGCACGAGCCGGAAGGGACCGCCTCCGGCGCGGCGCTGCTCTTCCACGGCAACACGATGAACTTCTATCAGGGCGCGCCGCGCTTCCTGCCGCCGGCGCTCGCGCGCATGGGTCTCGCCAGCCTCGCTTTCAACCGCCGCGGGCACGACATCCTCGGCATCCGCGACAGCCGCGCCGCAGAAGGCGCCGCGTTCCAGACCTACGCCGAGGCGATCGACGACAACCGCATCGCCGCCGCGTGGCTCGCGGCGCGCGCCTTCCCCGATCCGGTCGTGATCGGGCACAGCAACGGCGGCACGCTCGCGGTCCGTCACGTCGCGGACCATCCTCGCACCCGCGCGCTGGTCCTGCTCTCGGCGCATTGCGGCGGACGCGAGATGGTGCCGCGCGCAAGCGCTGCGGGGCTTCTTGCTCAGAATCGTCTTCCGGAGATCACGCAAGAGGCGAAAAACCTCGTTGCCGCGGGCAGGGGGCGCGAGCTGCTGCTCTTGCCCGGATGGTGGTACGTGACGAGCGCCGCGAGCTTCGTCGACGCCCTGGAGAATTGTCCCGACGTGCTCGAGCTCGCGCCGCGTGTCCGCTGCCCCGTCCTTTACCTGAGGGGCGACCGCGAGCCGCGCGAGCTCTATCCGGCCGAAGCCTTCGCCGACCTGTCGGGCGGCCCCTGCAGCGTCGAGATCGTACCGGACTGCGACCATTTCTACGGCGGACGCGAGGAGGCCGTTTCGCCGATTGTTTGCTCGTGGCTGGCGAATGCTTTAAAACGGCCCTGAGGAGGAGTGATGCGCATCGATTACGACGTCCCGGTCGCCATGGACGACGGCCTCGTGCTGCGTGCCGACGTGTTCCGGCCGCAGGCGGAGGGGCGCTATCCGGTCATCCTCAGCTACGGGCCCTACGCCAAGGGGCTCGCTTTCCAGGACGGCTACCCGAGCGCCTGGCAGCGAATGATCACGGAGCACCCGGACGTCGCGTACGGCTCGAGCAACGTCCACCAGAGCTGGGAAGTGGTAGACCCGGAGAAATGGGTGCCCGAAGGCTACGTCTGCGTGCGTGTCGATTCGCGCGGCGCGGGGCGCTCGCCGGGCTACATCGACCACTTCTCGCCGCGCGAGACGACCGACTTCTACGACTGCATCGAGTGGGCCGGCGTGCAGCCCTGGTCGAACGGCAAGGTCGGCCTGAGCGGAATCTCCTATTACGGCATCAACCAATGGCACGTGGCGTCGCTTCAGCCGCCGCACCTCGCCGCGATGATCGTCTGGGAAGGCGCGGCCGACTGGTACCGCGACATGACCCACCACGGCGGCATCCTCTGCACGTTCTGGGCGAACTGGTACGACATGCAGGTGAAGACGGTGCAGTACGGCCTGGGCGAGCGCGGGCCGCGGAGCCGCGCCACCGGCAAGCTGGTGTGCGGCGACGAGACGCTGTCCGACCGCGAGCTGCAGCGGAACCGCTGCGATTTCGGCGACGAGATCCTGGCGCACTCGCTCGACGACGACTATCACAAGGCGCGCTCGCCGCAATGGGACAAGGTGACCGCGCCGTTTCTCTCCGCGGCGAACTGGGGCGGGCAGGGGCTGCATCCGCGCGGCAACTTCGAGGGCTTCGTGCGCGCCGCGTCGAAAGAGAAGTGGCTCGAGGTCCACGGCATCGAGCACTGGACGCACTTCTACACCGATTATGGGCGCGAGCTTCAGCTTCGCTTCTTCAATCATTTCCTCAAGGGCGAGGGAGACTGGAAAAGCCGACCCCGCGTCCAGCTCCAGGTGCGGCACGTCGATCGCTTCGTCGAGCGCCAGGAGAACGAGTGGCCGCTCGCGCGCACAAATTGGACGCGCCTCTACCTCCACAAGGATTTCCAGCTGAAATCGGGGTCTGACCCCGATTCTTCGTCCGCGGTGCGCTTCGAGGCGCTGGGCGAGGGCGTCACCTTCCTGTCCGAGCCGCTCGGGAGGGAGATCGAGATCACCGGGCCGCTCGCCGCGCGGCTGACGATCTCGTCCACGACGAGCGATGCCGATCTCTTCCTCGTCTTCCGCGTCTTCACCCCGGACCTGCGCGAAGTCACCTTCATGGGCGCGATCGACCCGCACACGCCGGTCGCCCAGGGCTGGCTGCGCGCCTCGCACCGCAAGCTCGATCCGATTCTTTCTGCTTCGTATCGGCCTTACCACATCCATGATGAGAAGCAACCGTTGAAACCGGGAGAAGCGGTTGCGGTTGATGTGGAGCTCTGGCCCACCTCCATCGTGGTGCCGGCGGGCTATCGCGTGGCGCTCACAGTCCGCGGCAAGGACTACGAGTGGCAGGCCTCGACCGGCGCCCGCCTCTCGAACTTCAAGAACGAGCTGCGCGGCTGCGGCCCGTTCCTGCACAACGACCCGCGCGACCGGCCGGCCGCGATCTTCGGCGGCACGACCACGCTGCACCTCAAGGATTCCTACGTTCTCATACCGGTGATCTCATGAAGCTCTATGGATTCTGGCGCTCCCTCGCGACCTATCGCGTGAATGTTGCCCTGGCCCTGAAGGGCATGAAGGTGGATGAGGAAGTCTCCATCGACTTGCTGAAAGGACAGCAGCTCAACTCGGACTACCGCGCGGTCAATCCGCAGGCGGTGGTGCCATCGCTGGTCCTCGACGATGGCGGGCCGCCGCTATTCCAGTCGCTGGCGATCCTCGAATACCTGGAAGAGACGAAGCCGCAGCCGCCGCTGCTGCCGAAAGACCCGCGCGGCCGAGCCCGGGTGCGCGGCCTGGCGCTGATCTCGGCCGCCGACGGGCATCCGCTGGTCGTGCCGCGGATCAGGACTTATATGGAGAAGGAGTTAAAGCTCGACGAGCCGACGCGCAACCGGTGGCTGCAGCACTGGAGCATGGAGGCGCTCAAGGCGATCGAGAGCCACCTCGCGAAGGAGAAGGAGACCGGGCGCTTCTCGCACGGCGATGCGCCGACGATCGCCGACATCTGCCTCGCCGGCCAGGTGATCGGCGCCACCGCCTACTTCAAGTGCGACGTCTCGGGCGTGCCGACGGTAAAGCGGGTCTACGACGAGTGCATGAAGATCGACGCCTTCAGCCGCTTTCACCCACTGAAGCAGCCCGGGGCGCCGGCGCACTGATGGAGAGCGTCGAGATCGTAGACCGGTCCAGCCTGATGAAGGGGCTGTACCGCGAGCTTTCGCTGAGAGCCGAAGAGACCGCGATCGTCACCATCGACATGCACCGCGGCCACCTCGACATGGACGTGGCGACGATGCCGGCGAAGCCCGACGACGCGAAGCGCGTCATCGCCAACGCACGAGAGGCCCTGGACGTCGCGCGAAAGGCGAGAATTCCCGTGATCCACGTGGTCCTCGTCTATCGCCGACTCCCGGGAATCGGCAGCGAAGGCATGCGCTCGCACTTCTGGAAGGCGCTGCACGCCGCGCAGGCCGAGACCGATCGCCTGACGCCGGGCCGCAAGAGCACGGTGCGCGAGCACAACATCGAAGGCTCGCCCGGGACGCAGATCATCCCCGAGCTCTACCGGGACGGCGACTACGTGATCGACAACAAGAAGCGCCTGGATTGCTTCTACGGCACCGACCTGAGGCAGCTTCTGGACACGCTCGGCGTGAAGAGCGTGGTCCTCATGGGCATCAACACCAACACCTGCGTGCTGAACACCGCCTTCACCGCGTTCAACTTCGATTACCGGGTCGTCGTGCTCTCCGACTGCGTCGCGAGCATGTACGGCGACGATCTCCACATCCTGGGCCTGCAGAACGTGGCGCGTTGCCTCGGCTGGGTGATCACCAATCAGCAGTTCTTCGACAAGATCGACGAGAGGAAACCGCATGAAATTCAGCCGTAGGCGCTTTGTGCAGGCGGCGGGCGCAGCGCTCGCAGCGACATCTTTTCCAGTAAAAAGCCAGACTGGACCGATTCGCGTGGGCCTGGTGACGGTCAAGACCGGGCCGCTCGCCTCCGGCGGGATCGACATGGAGCGCGCTCTGGTGCAGTACCTGAAGGAGCGCAACGACACGCTCGCCGGCCGCAAGGTCGAGCTGATCGTGGCCGACTCGGGCGGCGTCCCGGCGCAGGCGCGCACCAAGATCCAGGAGCTGGTCGAGCGCGACAAGATCCACGTCATGATCGGACCGCTCGACACCGCCTCGGCGCTTGCCGCCGACGACTACATCCGCTCTTCGCAGCTCCTGACGCTCTCGGTCGCGGCGGCCGACGACATGACGCAGCGGAAACCGAATCCCTGGTTCACGCGCGGCACCTCGACTGCCTCGCAGTGCGCGCACCCGATGGCGGACTACTGCTACAAGACGCTCGGCTATCGCCGCATGGTCCTGATCGCCGACGACATCGCCTACGGCCACGAGATGTGTGCCGGCTTCCAGCGCGTATTCGAGGAGCTCGGCGGCAAGGTGGTGCAGAAGACCTTCCCGCCGCTGACCGTGCCCGATTACGGTACCTATCTCGCGCAGCTAAACCGCAAGGTCGACGCGATCTACCTCGGGTTCGCGGGCTCGAACGGCTTCCGCTACCTGCGGCAGTGGAACGAGTACGGGCTCACGGGCAAGGTGAAGGTGGTGGGCGGCATGACGGCGCTCGACGAGGCGGTGCTGCGCAACATGGGCGACGAGGCGCTCGGCGTGCTGACGGCGTGCTGGTATTCGGCCGAGATCGATAACCCGATCAATCACAAGTTTGCCGCCGCGTTCCGCAAGGAATGGAAGTACGACCCCGGCTTCTACGCCGCGGCCACCTACACCGAAGCCGCGGTGCTCGAGGCCACGCTCCAGCGGATCAAGGGCAACATCGAGGACAAGCCGGCGTTCATGAAGGCGGTGCGCTCGGTCAAGGTGGACACCTGCCGCGGGCCGGTGTCGTTCGACCAGTACGGCAATGTGGTCGGCAACGTGTACGTCCGGCGCGTTGCGCGCAAGGAGGGAAGGCTGGTGAACGAGGTGGTGTACACCTACCCGAACGTGAGCCAGTTCTGGACCTACAAGCCCGAGGAGTATCTGAAGAACCCGCCCTACACACGGGACTACCCGCCAGCCAAGAATCTGGAGTCGTAGCCTGAACCTGCAGTACTGGGCGATCCAGACGCTGAACAGCCTCGCGTTGGGCGGGCTGCTGTTCCTGCTCGCCGCGGGGTTCTCGCTGATCTTCGGCCTGATGAGGATCGCGAACCTGACTCACGGCGGTCTCTTCATGCTGGGCGCGTACCTCGGCGTGAGCGTGCTCAAGGTGGTACCCAACCTCTGGCTGGCGGCGCTCGCCGCCGGCATCGCGGTCGCGTTCTTGGGTGGCCTGCTGGAGCGGTTCATCCTGAGGAAGCTCGCCGGCAACGTGCTCTCGCAGGTGCTGGTGACGCTGGGGTTCGCCTTCATCATCGCCGACCTGTGCCTCGTCGTCTGGGGGGGCGATCCGATCCCCGTGCCGACGCCTTCGTTCCTGCAGCGGCCGGTGCTCATCGCCGGCCTCGCGTTTCCGGCGTACCGCCTGGCGGTCGTCGTCATTGCCATCCTCGTCGGTGTGTCTCTCTATTTCTTGATGGAAAAAACCAGGCTGGGCGCCATGATCCGCGCCGGCGTGGACGACCGGGACATGGCGCGCGCGGTCGGGATCCCGGTTTCGCGCCTCTTCACGACCGTGTTCTGCCTCGGCGCCGCGCTCGCGGGCGCGGGCGGCGTGATCGGCGGCCCGATCATGTCGGCCTACCCGGGCCTCGACTCCGACATGCTGCCGCTCGCGCTGATCGTGGTGATCCTCGGCGGCGTGGGCAGCCTGGTGGGCGCCTTCGTGGGCGCCTTCATCACCGGGTTCGTCTACACCTTCGGCGTCGCGCGCTTCCCGGATCTCGCCTACGTGGTCCTCTTCCTGCCGATGATCCTGGTGATCGCCTTCAGGCCGAAGGGGCTCTTCGGGAGGTTCGCGGCGTGATCCGCTGGGGCGTGCTGCTCGCCGGATTGCTCGCGCTTCCGTTCGCCATGGGGGAGTACTACATCAACCTGACGAGCCAGATCTTCATCTTCGCGATCTTCGTCTCGAGCATCAACCTGCTGCTCGGCTACGGCGGCCTGCCCACCCTGGGCCACGCCTCGTATCTCGGGGTCGCCGCGTACGCGTGCGCGCTCCTGTACCTGAAGGCGGGCGCGTCCCACTTCGTCGCGGCGCTGCTCGCGCTGCTGGGAACCACGCTCATGGCGGCGATCTTCGGCCTCATCGCGTTGCGCGCCGCGGGCCTCGGATTCCTGATGCTGACGCTCGCGCTGTCGCAGGTGCTCTGGGGAACGGCCTACCGCTGGGTCGCGATGACCGACGGCGACAACGGGGTGCGCGGGTTGACCCGCCCCGCGCCTTTCGGCCTCAACCTGGACAACGCGACCACGTTCTACTTCTGCGCCCTGGCGGTAGCGGTGGCGGCAGTGTGGCTGATGGCGCGCTTCGTCGGCTCGCCGTTCGGCGCGGTGCTGCGAGGCACGCGCGACCAGCCTAGGCGCATGGCGGCGCTCGGACACCATGTATGGCTGGTCCGCTGGACCGTGTTCATCTACGCCGGCTTCTGGGGCGCGGTCTCGGGCCTGCTCTTCGTCTACTACCACAAGTACATCCACCCGGTTTCGCTGTCGCTCACCAACTCGGCCGAGGGCCTGCTCGCGGTGATCGCAGGGGGCTCGGGCACGCTGGGCGGACCGCTGCTCGGCGCGGCCATCGTCATGCTGCTGAAGAACTATGTCTCCGGCTACGTGGAGCGCTGGAACATGCTGATGGGCATCGTGTTCGTGGTCATCGTGGTGTTCATGCCGGAAGGCGTGGTCCCGGGGGTGCAAAGGCTATGGCGGCGCTTCAGATCCACAATCTGAAGAAATCCTTCGGCGGCCTGCCCGCCATCAACGGCGTGTCGCTCGAGGTCGCGCCGGGCGAGCGCCGGCTGATCATCGGCCCCAACGGCGCCGGCAAGACCACGCTCTTCAACCTCATCACCGGGGACCTGCCCACGGATGCCGGCAGCATCGCGCTGTTCGAGACCGAGTTGACGCGCCTCGCGACCCACCGGCGCGCGCACCTCGGCCTCGGCCGCACCTACCAGATCATCACGCTGTTCCCGAAGGACACGCTCGAGCACAACATCGCGCTGTCGCTACTCGGCCTGCGCAAGCTCCGCTGGAACACTTTCGGCACCATTCCCTCGGGCCTCTACGCGGAGGCGAGGGCGGTCTTGCAGCGCGTCGGCCTGGAAGCGCTGGCGAAACGGCCGGTGTCGGAGGTCGCCTACGGCGATAAACGCCGCGTGGAGATCGCGATGGCGCTGGCGCAGGCGCCCAAGGTGCTGCTCCTCGACGAGCCGCTCGCCGGGTTGTCGCGGGAAGAGCGGATCGCGGTCAAGGCGCTGATCGCGGCGATCCCGCGCGACGTGACCGTGGTGATGATCGAGCACGACATGGATACCGCGCTCGACATGGCCGAGCGCATCACCGTCCTGCACTACGGCAGCGTGATCGTTGAGGGAAGCCGCGCGGAGGTGGTCGCCGATCCGCGCACGCGAGAGGTTTATCTTGGCCATTGAGGCCCTGACCCTGGAAGGTGTAGAGGCCCTGTACGGCGATAGCCACGTCCTGCACTCGGTCTCCTTCAGCGTCGGCGAGGGCAGGGTGCTCGCGCTCCTCGGCCGCAACGGCGCCGGCAAGACCACCTGCATGAACACGGTGATCGGATGGCTGCGCCCGCGCCGCGGCGCGGTGCGCCTCTTCGGCGAGGCGATCGAGCGCCTGTCTCCCGAGGCGATCGCGCGCAAGGGCGCGGGGCTCGTGCCGCAGGGCAGGCGCGTGTTCCCCACCCTCACGGTTCGGGAAAACCTCGAAGTGGCCTACCGGAAAGGGCCGGCCGGCTGGAGCCTCAAGGGCGTGTTCGAGCTCTTTCCGCGGCTGAGCGAGCGCGCCGAGCAGCACGCGGGCTCGCTCTCGGGCGGCGAGCAGCAGATGCTCGCGATCGGGCGCGCGCTCATGGGGAACCCGCGGCTCCTGCTCCTCGACGAGCCTTCGGAGGGTCTCGCCCCGCTCATCGTCGCCGAGGTCGGCCGCACCATCGCGAAGCTCAAGGCGCAGGGCCAGTCGATCGTGCTGGTCGAGCAGAACGTGAAGATGGCGCTCGAGCTCGCCGACGACGCGGTGCTTCTCAACACCGGGCGGGTCGCCTTCTCCGGGCCCGCCGCCCACGTGCGCGACAATCCGACCCTCGTCACTCAACACCTGGGAGTGTTCTAAATGATGTACAGCTGTGCGCCCGCGTCGAAGGCCTCGACGGTGGTTGCAAAAAAGAAAAGCGGCAAAAGCCTTACCGTCGATCTTCACTGCCATTACGCCAACCCCGACGTGGCGGCGAAGGTTGCCGACCGCAATCCCGCCCAGTACGACCCCAACGTCAAGTTCGCCAGCGCGCTCACGCGCGAGACCAACCAGAAGCAGATGCGCGATCGCGCGCCCAAGCTGTCCTCGATCGAGGTGCGGCTGAAGGACATGGACCGGGCGGGAATCGACATCCAGGCGGTGTCGCCCGCGCCGAACCAGACCTATTACTGGACCGAGCCGGGCGAAGGGCAGGCGCTGGCGCGCATGGTGAACGAGCGCCTCGCCGAGATCGTGTCCAAGTGGCCAGACCGCTTCGTCGCGCTCGGCACCGTGCCTTTACAGGATTCCTCTCTCGCCGTAAGCGAGCTCGAGCATGCCGTGAAACAACTCGGCTTGCGCGGTGTCGAGATCAACCCGAGCGTGAACGGCATGGATCTGACGGATCAAAGGCTGAACCTGGAGCGCTTTTTCGCGAAGGCGCAGGAGCTCGACGTGGTGATCTTCATGCACCCGATCGGCTTCACCCACGGCGAGCGCCTGATGAACCACTATTTCAACAACGTGATCGGCAACCCGCTCGAGACCACCGTGGCCGCCAGCCACCTGATTTTCGACGGCGTGATGGAGCGCAACCCCCGGCTGAAGATCGTGCTGCCGCACGCCGGCGGCTACCTCGCCCACTACTGGGCGCGCATGGACCATGCGTGGAAAGCCCGCCCCGACTGCCGTACCGTGATCAAGAAGAAGCCTTCGAGCTACCTCGAGAAGTTCTATTTCGACACCATCACCTTCGACCGCACGATGCTCGCGAACATGGTCAGGCGCTACGGCGCCGACCACGTTGTGCTCGGCACCGACTATCCTTACGACATGGGGATGGAGCACCCGGTCGACTTCATCGGCGGCACCAAGGGCATCTCGGCCTCGGACAAGGCCAGGATCATGGGGGCCAACGCCGCTCGCCTCCTCGGGATCAGTGCAAATCGTCGGAATCGCCGGTAGCCTGCTCGTCCGCCGGCGTCCCACGCGTGTTCAGGGGGCGCGCGGTGGGACCGGCGGGCTGCGCCCGGGTTCGAAAGTACCCGGAAGGCTTTGTCGAGTTCTTCGCTGGCTGGGCTAGAATCCAAAAGTCAAAGGAGGAGTGCGAATGAATTTCCCAGTGAATGTCACGAGAAGGAAGGTGCTCGGCGCGATGGGCGCAGGCGCACTGACCGCCGCGATTCCCTTAAGGCGCGCGCGCGCGCAGCAGAACGTGGTGAAGATCGGCATGAGCATGCCGCAGACCGGCTCGCTCGGCGCCGGCGGCCAGTCGGCGCTGCTCGCGCTGCGCATGTGGGTCGACGACGTCAACCAGAAGGGCGGCCTGCTCGGCCGCAAGGTCGACTTCACGGTCTACGACGACCAGACCAACCCCGCCAACGTACCGGGCATCTACACCAAGCTGCTCGACGTCGACAAGGTGGACCTCCTGATCGCGCCATACGGCACGGTGCCGACCGCGCCGATCATGCCGATGGTGAAGCAGCGCGGGCTGCTTCTGATGGGCAACTTCTCGTTCCAGGTGAACGCGAAGGTGCAGCACGACATGTGGTTCAACAACTCGCCCTGGAACGACGCGTCTAGCTGGTCGGACGGCTTCTTCAAGAACGGGCAGAAGCTCGGCTCGAAGACGCTCGCGGTGCTCGCCGCCGACAACGATTTCGCGCAGAACCTGGCGAACGGCGCGCGCGAGCTGGCGAAGAAGGCCGGGATCCAGTCGGTGTACGACCAGAACTATCCGCCGACCACCACCGACTTCTCGTCGCTCATCCGCGGCATCCGCGCCGCCAAGCCCGACATGGTGTTCGTGATGTCCTACCCGAACGACTCGGTGGCGATCGTGCGCGCCGTGAACGAGATCGGCGTCGGCTCCGGGGTCAAGATGTTCGGCGGCGGGATGGTCGGGTTGCAGTTCACGCCGATCATGTCGTCGCTCGGAAGCCTGCTCAACGGTATCACCAACTACAACTCCTACGTGCCCGGGATGAAGTACCCCGGCATCGAGGATTTCCTGGGGCGCTACGCCAAGAAGGCGGCCGAAGCCAAGGTCGACCCGCTCGGCTTCTACTTGCCGCCGTTCAACTACGCCATCGGCCAGATGCTCGAGCAGGCGGTGAACGGCACCAAGAGCCTCGACCAGAAGAAGCTGGCCGAATACCTGCGCAAGAACGAGATGAAGACCATCGTCGGGCCGATCCGCTACGACAAGCACGGCGAGTGGGCCAACCCGCGCGTGGTGCAGGCGCAGTTCCGCGGCATAGTCGACAAGGACGTCGAGCAGTTCCGCCAGCCCGGCAAGCAGGTGGTGATCTACCCGGACGACTACAAGACTGGCGACGTGGTCGCGCCGTTCGAGAAGGCGCGCTCGGCCAAGGGATAAGCGGGATTCCTTGAATTGGGAAAGACGGCGCGGCACGACCGCGCCGTCTTTTTAGGGGCATATGGTTTTTTCGTTCGACCTGCTGTTCGAGGCGTTGCTCTTCGGCGTGCTGCTCGGCTGCTTCTACGCCGCCGTCAGCATCGGCCTGTCGGTGTCCTTCGGCCTGCTCGACGTGCCCCACGTCGCGCATCCCGCGGTGATGGTGCTGGGCTCGTATTTCACCTACGTCCTCGCGGGCTACGGCCTCGACCCGATCGTGGCCGGGGTCGTGCTGATGCCTGCGTTCTTCGCCCTCGGCATCCTCATCTACCGCTTCTACTACGAGACCTTCGAGAAGCGCGGCAGCGAGGCGGCGGTGCGCGGGCTCGCGTTCTTCTTCGGCCTCGCCTTCATCATCGAGGTGGCGCTGATCCTCGGCTTCGGCGTCGACCAGCGCACCGTGCATGCGACCTACATCGGCTCGAGCCTGTCCCTCGGCGACTACCGGCTGCCCTACCGCATGCTGGTCGCGTTCGGCGTTGCCCTCGTGTTGACTTTCTCTTTGACGATCTATTTGTCGAGGACGTTCACGGGCCGCGCGATCAAGGCGGTGGCGCAGGACGAGCCGGCGCTGCGCCTCATGGGAGCGAACCCGGTCGCGATCAAGCAGTGGGCCTTCGGCATCGCCACCGGCGTGAGCGCGCTCGCGGGCGCGATGCTGATCATCGTCGGGCCGGTGGAGCCGGCTATGGACCGGGTCTACATCGGACGCACCTTCTGCGTCGTGGTGCTCGCGGGGCTCGGCAGCATGACCGGCACGCTCGCCGCCGGCCTCATCCTCGGCATCGCAGAGTCCATCGTGTTGATGATGTTCGGCGCGTCGTGGGCGCCGGCGGTGGCTTTCGGCCTTCTCCTCGTGGTGCTCGGCATCCGCCCGCAGGGACTGTTCGGCAGATGAAATACTGGCTTGGCGCCGCGGCCGTGGTCGTGATCGCCTTCCTCACGGCGATCTCCGGCGCGAACGAGTATTTCTTTTACGCCGCCTTCGTGGTGCTGCAGTTCATGGTCCTCGCCACCGCCTGGAACATCCTCGGCGGCTACGCCGGCTACGTGAACTTCGGCACCGCGGCGTTCTTCGCCATCGGCTCCTACACCGCGGTCGTGCTCTTCAAGTGGCTCGGCGCGCCCCTCGCGGTGCAGATCGTGGCCGCGAGCGCGGTAAGCGGGCTGCTCGGCTTCGGCGTCGGCCTGCTGACGCTGCGGCTGCGGGGGATCTTCTTCGCCATCGCCACGGTAGCGATCATCTTCATCATGGAAACGATGATGATGAACTGGCGCTACGTCGGCGGCGCCACCGGGCTGCAGCTCCTGCGCCCCGACGTGCTGCAGCCCTTCGCCAGCTACACGCGCATGCTCTTCTTCGTCATGGCGCTGCTCGCGGTCATCGCGGTGTCGGTGGCGCGCTACGTGCAGGTTTCCTGGATCGGCCGCGGCCTGCGCGCGATCCGCGACTCGGAGGAGGCCGCCGAGTGCTCGGGCGTGCCGACTCTCAAGCTCAAGCTCTTCGCCTGTACCGTGTCGGGGGCGTTGATGGGTGCGGCGGGGGCGCCGATGCCGATGTACCTCAGCTTCATCGAGCCCGCCTCGAGCTTCAGCCTCAACTACTCGGTTTCGGCGCTCGCCATGCCGATGATCGGCGGGACGGTCCACTGGCTGGGCCCGGTGCTCGGAGCGCTTCTGCTCGGCTCGATCCAGCAGATCGTCACCGTCACGATCTCGGGCGAGATCAACGTGCTGGTGATCGGCGTGCTGCTGGTACTGTTCGTCGTGTTCGCCCCCGACGGGGTTCTTGGATTATTCAAGAAACTATGGCCGCGCCGCTCCTGAAAGTGCAGGGCGTGTCCAAGCACTTCGGCGGCTTCACGGCGCTGTCGGAGGTGAGCATCGCCATCGCTCCGGGTGAGCGCTTCGGCCTGATCGGGCCCAACGGCTCGGGCAAGACCACGCTGATCAACTGCATTTCGGGATCGCTGCGCCACGACAGCGGCTCGATCGAGTTCCAGGGCGAGGAAATCTCGGGTCTGCCCGCCTACCGGCGCACCCGGAAAGGCATCGCGCGCAGCTTCCAGATCCCGCGGCCGTTCCGCAGCATGTCGGTGCTCGAGAACCTGCTGGTGCCCTACGAGTACGTGGTGCACCTCAAGCAGGCCGACGCCGAGCAGCAGGCGATGGAGATCCTGCGGCGGATCGGCCTCGCCGACAAGGCGCACGCGCTGGCGAACCAGCTCTCGCAGGTCGAGCTGCGCAAGCTGGAGCTCGCCCGCGCGATGGCGGCGAAGCCGCGCCTGCTCATCTCCGACGAGGCGATGGCCGGGCTCTCGGGGAGCGAGGTCGACGAGGTGCTGAAGATCCTGTTCAGCCTCAACGCCGAGGGCATCACGATCATCATGATCGAGCACATCATGCAGGCGGTGATGCGCTTCTCGCAGCGCGTGGTCTGCCTCGACGCGGGCAAGATCATCTGCGAAGGCGCGCCCGCGGCGATCGTCGCCAACCCCGAGGTGCAGAGGGCCTACCTTGGCGCTTGAGCTCGCCATCGACGGGGTCGAGGCCGGCTACGCCGCGGTGCGGGCCCTGCACGGTGTTTCCATAAGGATTTCCCAGGGGGAAACGGTCGCGTTGCTGGGCACCAACGGCAACGGCAAGAGCACGCTCATGAAGTGCGTCATGGGCATGGTGCGGCCGACGCGCGGGTCGGTCACCCTGACGATGGAAAGTCAGAAATACGATCTGACGAGACTTTCCACCGAGGAGATCGTGAACCTCGGCGTGGCCATGGTGCCCGAGGGCCGCAGGCTCTTTCCGAAGCTCACCGTGGAGGAGAACCTGCTGCTCGGCGCTTTCCGCAGGCAGGCGAGGAGCGAGATCGCGAAGAACAGGGAGTTCTGCTACGAAGCCTTCCCGGTGCTCGCCGAGCGCCGCCGCCAGCTCGCCGGCTCGATGTCCGGCGGCCAGCAGCAGATGCTCGCCATCGCTCGCGCCCTGATGTCCGCGCCGAAGCTTCTGCTGGTGGACGAGCCCTCGGTGGGCCTCGCCCCGATCCTCGTCTCGCACACCATCACCAAGATCCGCGAGCTTAAGGCGCAGTACGGCCTCACGGTCCTCATGGCCGAGCAGAACTTCCACCAGGCGATCCGCATCGCCGACCGCGGCTACATCATCGTGCACGGCGAGATCGTGTTCGAGGGCAAGAGCGTGGCCGAGCTCGAGGGGAACGCGCTCGTGCGCAACTACTATCTGGGCACCACCGCCTGAGCGTGCGCAACCTTCCGGTCGGGCTGTTCGGCGCGGTGATGGGGCTGGTGGGCCTGGGCCTGAGCGCGCGCGCCACCGCCACGGTGCTTCCAGGGTTCTTGCGTGCGCCGGCGTATTTCACCGAGCTGTGGGTCGCGCTCGGCACGCTTCTTTTTCTATTGGTTTTTCCACTCTACCTCCTGAAGCTGCTGCGGTTCCCCGAACTGGTCAAGGCGGAGTTCTGGAGCCCGGTCACGCTCGGCTTCTGCGGTGCGCTGCCGGTCGGAATGTCGCTCGTCGCCGGCGGCATCGCGCCCTACCTGCCTGCTACCGGCAATGTGCTGTGGTGGGCGAGCTTCGTGCTGCTGCTCGCGTTCCAGGTGTTCACCCTCTACCGCTGGCTCTCCGGCGGGATCGAGCTCGCGCAGCTGAACGCCGGCTGGCTCATCGTGATGGTCGGCGGGATCGTGCTGCCCGGCCCGGCGCTCGCCCTGGGCCTCGCCGAGGCGGCGCGCTTCAGCTTCGGCGTGTCGGCCACCGTGGCGCCCATCCTGATGGCGCTGCTCCTCTACCGCGCGGCATTCGGGCCGGCGCTGCCCGAGCCGCTGCGGCCGAGCTGGTTCATCCTGCTCGTGCCGCCGTCGCTCGTCTACGCGAACGGCGTCGCGCTCTACCAGGGCGCCTACTTCCTCGAGAACCTCTACTTCTTCGGGCTGGTGCTCGGCGTCGCGCTGCTCGCCTACGCGCGCGGCTTCACGCGCTGGGGCTTCGCCGCCTCCTGGTGGGCCTTTACCTTCCCGCTCGACGCGCTCGCCTACGCGGCCGCGCGCTACGCGCAGGACCACCCCGAGCCTTTGTGGCGCGGGCTTGCGGGCGCGACGCTGCTGCTCGCGACGTTCTTCGTGCTTGCGGTTCTGTGGCGAACGCTTCGCAGCGGCGCATCGCCTCGGGCGTGAACTCGGCCTGCGGCTGGTTGCCGCCGATGATGAACATGAGAAGGTGCTCGCGGCTCGGCTCGTCGTAGGTCACGTTCATGAAGCGCCGCGCCACGCCGGTGGGGAACGAGATCACGTCGTAGGGATCGAGATCGACGTGCTCCATGGCGTCGCCCTCGTTCCATTCGCAGCGCCACTTTCCGGTCAGGGCGATGAAGGTCTCGTTGGTGTCGTGGTTGTGCATGAGCGGGCCCCTGCCGGGCCTCGCCTTGCAGTAGCCGAGATTGAAGCCCTCGGAGATCGAGATTGCCGGCATCGACGAGGCGTCGGCGCCCACAGGGGAAGTCACTGCGGCGCTCTCCGACATCGGCGGCTGGAAGCCGATCACGGCGTAGAGCTTGCGCTGGCATTCCGGAAGCTTGCTGTCGGGCAGCCCGCCGTCGGAGCCCTTCAACGCGCGAAAGCGCGCCACGCGCTTCAGCATCTCCTCGCGCGGCCAGGTGCGGATGGTTTTCCAGTTTTCCATAAGTCGTCGGTTCCTTCGAAAGGCGTCAGTCCAGCTTGATTCCGGCGGCCTTGATGATCGGCCACCACTTTTCGGTCTCGGCTCGATGATAGGCGCCGAGCGCCTCCGGCGTCTGCTGCTCCCGCGGCGGGATTTCCATGCCGAGGTCGCCGATTCGCCGCTGCATCCGGGCGTCGGCGAAGGCGTCGGCCACGGCCTGATTGAGCTTCGCCACCGCCTCCTTCGGCGTGCCCTTCGGCGCCCACAGGCCGTTCCAGAAGGTGAGATCCATCCCGGTGACGCCGGCCTCGCTCAGGGTCGGCACTTCAGGCGCTGGCGACCAGCGCCCATTCCCCGCGACCGCATAGGCCTTGATTCGCCCGGCGCGTTGGTATCCGAGCCCGGCCGATGCGTCCATGCAGGTGAGATCGATGTTTCCTGCGATCTGGTCCTGGTACGCGGGCGCGGCGCCGCGGTAGGGCACGAATTGAAACTGGGTGCCGGTGGCGTTCTGCAGATAGATGCCGCAGATGTGCACCGCGCTGCCTGCGCCGACGGTGCCGAACGTGGCCTTCGGATTCGCTTTCAGCCACGCGACGAGCTCGGCGGCATCCTTGGCGGGAAGGCCCGTCTTGCCCGTGACCCAGAGACGCGAGACCGGCAGCCGGGCCACGGGCTCGAAGTCTTTCAGCACATCCTGGTGGATCGGATAGAGCGCGGGCGTGCCCACGTGGCTCGTCCAGTTGCCGAGGATGACGGTGTAGCCGTCCGGCGCGGCGCGCGCGGCGCGGGTCAGGCCGATGGTCCCGCCGGCGCCGGTCACGTTCTCCACGACGATCGTCTGGCCGAGCGACTGCTTCAGCGGCTCGGCGAAAATCCGCGCCAGGCTGTCCGTCGGCCCGCCCGCGGCGAACGGCACGATGAGCGTGATGGTTTTGGCCGGAAAGCTCTGCGCGGCGAGCGAGCTCGCGAGCGACAGCAATCCACATGCGAGCGCGTTCGTCAGGAATCGCATCGGCTCCTCCTCTATCCTTCGTTTACCTTACGCCGCGAGGGGCGATTCTGTAAACGATGCGCGTTGCCGCGCGGCGACGTTGTGAAGCGCCTGTCAAGCGGACGACCATAGCACGCTGCTGCATTGCGGCGATATCCGCGCACGGCGCCGCCCGCTAAACTCGAAGGCCCTAATCGGTTTCAATTCAATAGAGAGATTTCCATGCAAGCTCAAATGCTTGACTTGTATCGCGCGGGCATTCGCTCCGCCACCGACATAATGAAGCTTTCGCTCGAGCAGACCGAGCGGTTCCAGCAGCAGCAGCTTCAGTTGGTCCGCAAAGCGCTCGACGAGAGCACGCGCTCGACTGCGCAAGCCGGCGAGGTGAAAGGGCTGGACGACATGGTGGCGTTCAACTCCCGCATGGCGGGCGCGCAGCTCGAGCGCGTGGGCGAGTTCTGGGCGAACTGGTGGCGCGCGGCCGCCGACGCGCAGAAGTCCATGATCGACCAGTTCCAGTCGACCATGGGCCAGGCGAAGGACCAGATGCGCGAGGGCTATTCCTTCGCGGCGCGTGCCGCCGAGGATGCGACGCGGCTCGCCTCACAGGCCGCGAACGAGCGCAAAGAACACCGCAAAAGCGCGTAAGGCAAGAGCGCCCAAACGGCGCCGGACGGCTCGTTAGGGCACGACAGTCGCATTTGCAGCGAGGCGGTTCCCCTCGGGACGATGCTCGTCCTCGTCGCTGCCCGCCAGCAGCATGCGGTAGCTCTCCAGATCGGCCTCGTCCAGGCTGACGCGCGGCGAGCCGCCTTCGGCAAGCGGACGCGGCCGGGCGCCCAGCGCGAGGACCGTGCCCAGGCCGGCGTAGAGATAGCGCTCGCCGAAAGCTTTCCTGAGCGCGGCGAAAGTCGGCTCGCCGGTGCAGTGTCCCGGCGCGACGTAGCCGACCTTGTACGTGTCGCGCAGGTTCGTAGTGATCTTGTCGATCTCGTCGTCCTTGGCGACGACCAGATGCAAACCGCCGGCGATGAGACTGATGCGCGGGTTGATCTTCGAGGCGGCCTCGACGATCTTGTCGATGCCGGGGTGCGAGCAGCCCACCACGATGACCAGTCCGTCGGGCGTGTCGATGGCGAGCGACAGCTCGCGCAGCTCCAGCGTCCCCGGCTTGTCGGAGACAAGCGAGATGAGGTGGATTCCGGGCGCGATCTGGGTGGTCCGGTCGATGAGCTGGAAGTCCGTGCCTGGCCAGGCCGTGCCGAAGCGCATGGTCTCGGGCGGCGCGCCATCGTAGTAGCGCTGCTCCGGCGGCAGCGACGCGTCCTTGCGATAGAACGTGCTCGGCAGGTCGCCGCCATACACGCCGAAGCCTTCCTTGGGCGCGTAGATCTTCACCTTGGGATTGACGCTCAAGAGGTAGGCCATGCCGCCCATGTGATCGCCGTGCCGGTGCGACATGACGACGAAATCGAGCCTTGCCAGGTCGACGCCCTTCGCTCTTGCGTTCCGGGCCAGGATGTCGGGATTGTTGCCGGTGTCGAACAGGATGCGCTTGCCGCCGTATTCGACCAGTGCGGCGTAGCCCCAGTCCTTCTGCATCGAGGAGGTCTTGCCGAAGGCGTCGTAGAGGACGGTGATCTGCGCCTTCGTCGCATCGGCGCTTGCCGCCGGCGGCGACGAGGCAGTCGACGCGCATCCTGCGAGAAGTGCGACGTTGGCGAGGAGCGCAAACAGCAACACCGAGGTCGCGCGCGCGAATCTCATGGCTTTTCTCTCTCCCGTGAAAAGAATGCTACTTCGGTTTCCGGAATAACCGCCTGTTCCGAAATTCGGACCGTTACGTAAGTATTTTGCAAGGAAACGCCTCTATGCTGCGCGCACTCGCCGCGAGGAGGCCCGATGTGGAACCAGGTCTATAACCCGTTCTCGAACGAAGCGCTGTCGACTCTGGTCGCCGCGATCCCGGTGGTGACGCTGCTGGTGCTGATCGCCTCGGGCAAGGTCAAGGCGCACATCGCCGCGGTGATTGCGCTCGCCGTCGCGATCTTCATCGCGGTCGAGGCCTTCACCATGCCCTCCGCCATGGCGATCCGCGCCGGGGTCCTCGGCCTCGTCACCGGCTTCTTTCCCATCGGCTGGATCGTGCTCAACGTCATTTTCCTGTACCGGCTCACGGTCGAGAAGGGCGTGTTCGTCACCCTGCAGCAGACGATCGGCGGCGTGACGCCCGACCGGCGCCTGCAGCTGCTCCTCATCGCCTTCGCCTTCGGCGCCTTCTTCGAGGGCGCGTCGGGCTTCGGCACGCCGGTCGCGGTGACGGGGGCGATCCTCATCGGCCTTGGCTTCTCGCCGCTCGCGGCGTCCGGGCTCTCGCTGATCGCGAACACGGCGCCGGTCGCCTACGGCGCGCTGGGCGCGCCGATCATCGGCCTCGCCTCGGTGACCGGGCTCGATCCCTACGTACTCGGCGCCATGGTCGGCCGGCAGCTGCCGTTCTTCTCGCTGATCGTGCCGTTCTGGCTGATCTGGGTGTTCGCGGGCTGGAAAGGCATGAAGGAGATCTGGCCGGCAATCCTCGTCACCGGCGTGTCCTTCGCGATCCCGCAGTTCCTGATCTCCAACTTCGTCAACCCCTATATCGTCGACATCGGCGCCTCGCTCATCTCGATGGCGTGCCTGATCGGGTTCCTCAAGCTCTGGCAGCCGAAGACGGTGTGGACCTCGCCGAAGCTGCGCACCCGCGACGACTCGGCCGGCACCGCGCCCGCGCCCGCGGCGATGTCCGCGACGAAGCCGACGCGCGCCCAGGTCTGGAAGGCGCTCACGCCGTGGATCATCGTCTGCGCCATCCTGCTCATCTGGGGCACGGGATGGTTCAAGGCGGCGGTCAACCCGCACTTCACCTGGAGCTACCCGGTCCCGGGCCTGCACAACATGATCGACAAAGTGCCGCCGGTCGTCGCCAAGCCCACGCCGGAGGGCGCCGTGTTCGCCTTCACCTGGCTGTCCTACACCGGCACCGGCATGCTGATCGCGGCGATCATCTCGGGCTTCGTCATGGGCTTCTCGCCCATGGGGCTGCTGCGCTCCTACGGCCGCACGATCTGGGTCGTGCGCTACTCGCTCATCACCATCTCGGCGATGCTCGGCATCGGCACGCTGACGCGCTTCTCCGGGCTCGACGCCACGCTCGGCCTCGCGTTCGCGCACACGGGCGTGCTGTACCCGTTCTTCGGCACGCTGCTCGGCTGGCTGGGCGTCGCGCTCACGGGATCGGACACCGCCTCGAACGTGCTCTTCGGCGGCCTGCAGAAGATCACCTCGGAGCAGCTCGGCCTGTCGCCGGTCCTGATGGCCGCGGCCAACTCCTCGGGCGGCGTCATGGGCAAGATGATCGACGCCCAGTCGATCGTCGTCGCCTCGACCGCGACCAACTGGTTCGGACACGAAGGCTCGATCCTGCGCTTCGTCTTTTGGCACTCGATCGCGCTTGCCTGCCTGGTCGGGCTGCTGGTGACGCTGCAGGCCTACGTGCTGACGGGGATGATCGTCGGCGGCTAGGGGTGGCTTCAGTCCGCTAAGGATCGTCGTCCCCGCGAAGGCGGGGACCAATTCGCAAGAGTCGCGAAGCGGCGCTGAATGTACTTCAGAGTTCCCAGCCGCTTATCGCTCGAGGCCCGCCTTTGCCACAACCACCTCCGACCTGTTAGGCCGGGTGTCAACTAAATCGGGGGAAGATTGGCGTCGCTCTGCACTGCGTTGTTAGTGCTCATCGCGAAAGTAAACGATGTGGGCATTGTCGTGCGGTCGAGCTGTGTAGTGATACCGGATGACCTCTTCGGCCAATCCGAGATCTGTGACCGGC
>Ga0070705_100000029_pt1 | contig 74892 bp, 65 predicted proteins | sample KBSK5253metaG_FD_65455 | JGI IMG/M metagenome (GOLD analysis project Ga0070705, IMG submission 65455) | Corn, switchgrass and miscanthus rhizosphere microbial communities from Kellogg Biological Station, Michigan, USA - KBS K5-25-3 metaG | ecosystem: Host-associated > Plants > Roots >... | reverse complement strand
CGGCAGTGGAGAACTGGCCGAACGTGGCGCGCTGGCGCTTGAGCCCAATGGGCCCGAAGAAATGGCTGTAGATCATCAGCCCGATGCCGACGACGACACCGGGCACCACGCCCGCCAGGAACAGTCCACCGATCGAGACATTGCCGGTTGCCCCATACACCACGGCCATGATGCTGGGTGGGATGAGGTTTGCCATGGTGGCCGCCGAGGCGATCAGTGCGGCGCTGAAGGCGCGGTCGTAGCCCTCGCGGCTCATTTCCGGTGCGATCGAACGGGAGAGCACGGCGACGTCCGCGGCCGATGAACCCGAGATTCCCGCGAAGAACATGCTGAAGATCGTCACCACCTGCGCCAGGCCGCCGCGCAGATGCCCGACCAGCGTTTGCGACAGCCGGATCATGCGCGCGGTGACGTTCGCCGACGTCATCAGGTCGCCGACCAGCAGGAAGAACGGCACCGCCATCAGCGCCTCGACGTCCATGCCGTTGAAGATCTGCGCGATCATCGAGGCCTGGCTGATCGGCGTGAACGCGGTCACCAGCAGCACCGAGCCGATCAGCGCGAAGGCCACCGGCACGCCCATGTAGCCGAGAAACAGGAACATGAAGCCCATCAGCACTATGAGCATGCCGTTGCTGGTCACAGCCCCTGCCTCTTCTCTTCCGGGATGCCGGCCGGGTCGGCGAAGCCATGGTGCCAGCCGTTCACCATCTGCTCGATCGTGAACAAGGCAACCAGGACGCCACTGATCGGGATGGCCGCATAAAGGGTCGCGATCGGCGTCATGGACGGCATGCGTAGGCTTTTGAAGCCGTCCAGGAAGTTCAGATAGCCGTAATAGATCATGCACCCCGCCACCGCGAGAACGACGAGCCGATTGAAAAATTCGAAGAACAGCCGCTTGTTGCCCGACATGGATTCCGCGAGCACGGCAAGGTAGAGGTGGTCGTTGCGCCGCGTGGCCGCGCCGACGCCGATGAAGATGCCGTACATGAAGAACGTCATGGTGGCTTCCTGCACCCACAGCCACGGCCGGCCGATAGCGCGGGTGATGACATCCCCCAGCACCAGCACGCTGAAGGCGGTGATACAGACCCCGCACAGGATCATCAGCACGTTCTCGAGCGGATCGAGCGCGCGCCATTTCAGGTGGCGCTGCTCTTGCAGAACCAGACTATCGAAGCCGGCCATCGGTTATTTCCAGATCGGGCGGTAAGGCGCGGAACCGGTGGCCCCCCGCATCTGCAGCAGGCTATTTCACGTTGCGGACGAGCCCGAGCACCTTCACGGCATTGGGGCCCAGATCCTTTGCCAGCTTGTCCTGGATCGGCTTGCTAACGCTCTGGAAGCCGCTTTTGTCGACGTCCCTGACGATCTTGACGCCGATCTTCTGGAGCTTCGCCAGCGCCTCATGCTCCAGCATGAAGGCAGCCGCCGGCTCGTTCCTGCTGATTTCGTCGGCGGCCGCCTGCACCCAGCCTTTCTGTTCCGCCGACAGGCTCTGCCAGACCTTGTCGCTGACGAACAGCGCGGCGTTGTTGGCCTCGTGCTCGGTGAGCGACAGCACCGGCGCCGGCTCATAGTGCTTGTTGATCAGATAGTTGTTGATGCCGTTCTCGGCCATGTCGACGACGCCTGTCTGCAGCGAGGTGTACACCTCGCCGAACGGCATATGCACGACCTGCGCGCCGTAAGCCGGGAACAGCGTGTCCTCGGTCACGGTCGCCTGCACGCGCATCTTGGCGCCTTTGATGTCGGCGAGCTTCTGGACGGCCTTCTTGCCGTACATGTGCCGCAAGCCCTGCGAGCCGAGGGCCAGCATGTGCGCGCCCTTGATCTTGGCTGCGTACAGGTCCTTCATCGCAGCGATGACGCTGGGGTCGCCCAGCACCTTGATGGCGTGCGCTTCATCGCGGAAGATGAAGTGGAGCGAAAAAACCCCGGACTCGGGCTGCGCGGTCGAGGCGTTGGCGGTCGACAGCATGACGAAATCGATGTCGCCGGTCTGCACCTTCTGCATGGTCTGCGCTTCGGTGCCGAGCTGCGCGCTTGGATACTGATTGATGGAGAGCGTGCCTTTGCTCAACTCCACCAGCTTCTTGCTGAAGATATCCGCGCCGACACCGTAGCCGCTGTTCTTGGGCTGGTCGTAGGCAAAAGAGAACTCGCGCTTCTGGCCGATTGCGGCGGTGGAAGTCAGGGCGACCCCCAAGCCGAAAAGAATGGCAGCCGTTCGCCGAGCGTGCCGTGAGATCAGCATTGTCCAGTCCTCCCCGTCGCCGCCCCCGCGCGGGGCTGGCCATTGACCAAGCACTTGAGCCTGACGCATTTCACTATCCCCCAGGATCTCTTTGTAAACAAGATGGGCCGCCATGCTCGGCGGGTTCGAGATCCAGGGCCGCACCGCTAACGCTGCCAGGACTCCACTCCCGGCAGGAACCGAACGCTTTCCGATACGAGGAACTGCCACATGGCCTCCGCGGCCGGCAGCAGCCGCTTCTCCTTGTGCTTCACCGCATACCACTGGCGGATTACCGGCAGACCGGCCACCGGGAGAACGGCGAGGCGGCCGGTCTCGACCTCGGCAGCGATCGTGTGGGCGGACAGGAAGGCGACGCCGAGGCCGGCGATCACCGCCTGTTTGATGGTCTCGTTGGAATCGACCTCCATGGCTATGCGGGGACTGAGGGCGGCTTTCGCGAACAGCCGCTCCATGAGCAGCCGCGTGCCGGAGCCGCGTTCGCGCACGACGAAGGTCTCATCCGCGAGATCGGCGAGCTGCAGGCGGCGGCGCGACACGAAGCGGTGGTCGGCTGCCGCGATGATGACGTGTGGGTGATTGCCGATCACCTGTCGCTCGACGGCCATGTCGTCGGGCGGATATCCGGTGATGGCGATATCGAGCTCCAGGCGTTCCAGCGCCGCTAGCGTTTGCGCGCGGTTGCCGACCAGAAGCCGCAGCTCGATGCCCGGATGCGTCTTGGCGAAAGCGGCCAGTGCCCGCGGCACGACGTATTTGGCCGTGCTGACGAGACCCACCAGGACGCGCCCGCGTCCGAGTCCGTGCATGGCTTTGAGCGCCTCGGCGCACTCGGCGAGGGCGGTCTCGACGCGCGCTGCGGTCTGGAGGACTTGGCGACCGGCGTCGGTCGGTCGCATCCCGCCTCTGGTGCGCTCGAAGAGAGCGAGGCCCGCACCGTCCTCGACCAGCTTGAGCTGCAGCGCCACCGCCGGTGGCGTCACGTTCAATTCCTTGGCTGCACCGGTGATTTTACCCGTGCGCGCCACGGCCGCAACAATCCGAAGCTGCTTCAAGGTCAGGTTGCGCACTGCGACACGTAAAGTTTTTCTTTCGCCCAGAGAAAGATAATTGAAATTTCCTGAACATTCCAGATGCGCCATGTTCACCAGCGGAGAAGGGGACACGGGGCGGAGTGGAGTTCGCCGTGTGTCAGCAGATCTCGCTTGAGGCCCATCTTAGTGGGTGGAGCGCGAGCTACTCGGATCGCCGGGCGGTCGCGGCAGTCGTGCTGGCCCTCGCGCATGCGGCACGGCAGATTGCCGACCTGATCGCAAGGGGTCCGCTCGACGGCCCCCTTGAAGCGGAGATCGGGACCAACGTCCACGGAGACGTCCAGAAGGAGCTCGACGTTCGCGCCAACGCGCTCCTCATTGCCGCTCTCCAGACCACACCTGTCGCTGCGATCGCCTCCGAGGAGTTGGATGAGCCTCTCGTCTGCGACGACAGCGCACCGCTGATCGTGGCGCTCGATCCGCTCGATGGTTCCTCCAACATCGACACCGACGTCTCGATCGGGACGATCTTCTCGATCCTGCCGGCGCTAGCCGACGCCGGGGGCGGGATGCACGCGTTTTTTCAGCCGGGCTCTCGGCAGAAAGCGGCGGGCTACGTCATCTATGGGCCGCAGTGCGCCCTCGTGCTCACGGTCGGGACGGGGACGCACATCTTCACGTTGGACCGCGCAAGCGGCGAGTTCCGTCTGACGAGGTCCGCCATCCAGATCCCGGCTTCCGCCCGCGAGTACGCGATCAACGCCTCCAATCAGCGCCATTGGAGCGGGGCGATCCGGGCTTATTTCGCAGACTGTATCGAGGGCGAGGACGGCCCTCGCGGGAAGGACTTCAACATGCGCTGGATCGCATCTCTCGTAGCCGAATGCCACCGGATCCTCGCGCGGGGTGGCGTCTTTCTATATCCCGCCGACGCTCGCAAGGGCTACCAGCAGGGGCGGCTGCGGCTCCTCTACGAGGCCAATCCCGTCGCGCTGCTCATCGAGCAGGCGGGCGGCAAGGCGATCGACAGCCAAGGCCCGATTCTCCAGATCCCCGGCATGGCCCTCCACCAGCGGACGCCGCTGATCTTTGGATCGCGCTCGGAGGTCGAGCTCATCGGCCGCTACGTGGCGGCTCGGCATGAGCTCAGCGAGCGGGCGCCCCTGTTCGGCTACCGCGGCTTGTTTCGTGCCTGAGCTCGAGGTCCTCCCGTGTCCGTCAAGCATCCCATCATTTCGGTGACCGGCTCCTCTGGGGCCGGAACCACCACGGTCAGACACACCTTTGAGCAGATCTTCCGGCGCGAGAGGATCAAGGCCGCTTTTGTAGAGGGCGACGCCTTCCACCGTTATGACCGCGCCGCGATGAAGGAGGCAATCGCCGAAGCAGCGATAAGGGGCGACAACAACTTCAGCCATTTCGGCCCCGAGGCGAACTTGCTCGATGAACTCGAGCAGGTGTTCCGCGAGTATGCCGAGTCCGGCACCGGCCGCGCGCGCCACTACGTTCACAACGCCGAGGAAGCCGAAATCGACGGCGTGGAGCCGGGCGCGTTTTCGGCCTGGGAAGAGTTCCCGGCCGGCACCGACCTGCTCTTCTATGAGGGGCTGCACGGGGCCGTCGTGACCGACGGCGTCGACATCGCTCGCTACGCTGACCTGAGGATCGGCGTCGTCCCGGTCATCAATCTCGAGTGGATCCAGAAGATCCATCGCGACAAGGCCGCTCGCGGGTATTCGACCGACGCCGTGATGGACACGATCCTGCGCCGGATGCCGGACTACGTGCGCTACATCTGTCCCCAGTTCACGCAGACCGACATCAATTTCCAGCGTGTGCCGACGGTCGATACGTCGAACCCGTTCATCGCCCGCTTCATCCCGACGCCGGACGAGTCGATGGTCGTTATCCGCTTCCGCAACCCGCGTGGGATCGATTTCCCTTATCTCGTCTCGATGATCCACAACAGCTTCATGTCGCGGGCGAACTCCATCGTCATTCCCGGCGGCAAGCTCGATCTCGCCATGCAGCTCATCCTGACGCCTCTCATCCTCAAGCTCGTCGATCGGCGGCGGCGAGCCGTCTGAGCCCGAGGGGACCGGAGGCATGAAGATCCAACAAATCGCGGCGGAAAGGAGCACGGCGATGGATGACAAGGCGAAGCCCGTGACCGGCCGGGAGCGTTACAGGCCGGGCGTGATGGAATACAGGCGGATGGGGTATTGGCAGCCCGACTACGAGCCCAAGGACACCGACATCATCGCCCTGTTCCGGGTGACCCCGCAGGACGGCGTGGACCCGGTCGAGGCTGCGGCCGCCGTCGGCGGCGAGAGCTCGACGGCGACGTGGACGGTGGTCTGGACCGACCGGCTCACCGCGTGCGAGAAGTACCGCGCGAAGTGCTACCGGGTAGACCCGGTGCCGGGCAGTCCGGGGTCTTACTTTGCCCATATCGCCTACGATCTCGACCTGTTCGAGCCGGGCTCGGTGGTGAACCTCACCGCCTCCATCATCGGCAACGTCTTCGGTTTCAAGCCGCTCAAGGCGCTGCGTCTGGAGGACATGCGCCTGCCTGTCGCCTACGTGAAGACCTTCGACGGGCCGGCCACGGGCATCGTCGTGGAGCGGGAGCGGCTCGACAAGTTCGGCCGGCCGCTCCTGGGCGCGACCGTGAAGCCGAAGCTTGGCCTGTCCGGGCGCAACTACGGCCGCGTGGTCTACGAAGCCCTGAAGGGCGGTCTCGACTTCACCAAGGACGACGAGAACATCAACTCGCAGCCCTTCATGCATTGGCGCGATCGCTTTCTGTACTGCATGGAGGCGGTGAACAAGGCGCAGGCAGCCACCGGCGAGGTCAAAGGCACCTATCTCAACGTCAGCGCGGCCACCATGGAGGACATGTACGAGCGCGCCGCGTTCGCCAAGGAGCTGGGCTCGGTCATCGTCATGATCGACCTGGTGGTCGGATGGACCGCCATGCAGTCGATGGCCAAGTGGTGCCGCCGGAACGACATGATCCTGCACCTGCACCGCGCCGGCCATTCGACCTATACGCGGCAGAAGGCGCACGGCGTGTCGTTCCGCGTGATCGCGAAGTGGGCGCGGCTCGCCGGCGTCGACCACGTCCACGCCGGCACCGTGGTGGGCAAGCTGGAGGGCGATCCGGCCACGATCAAGGGCTTCTACGACGTCTGCCGCGAGGACTTCGTGCCGAAGCGGCTCGAGAACGGCATCTTTTTCGACCAGGACTGGACGAGTCTCAAGAAGATGATGCCGGTGGCGTCGGGCGGCATCCACGCCGGCCAGATGCATCAGCTGCTCGACCTGCTCGGCGAGGATGTGGTGCTGCAGTTCGGCGGTGGCACGATCGGCCACCCGATGGGCATTGCCGCCGGCGCGACGGCGAACCGTGTAGCGCTCGAGGCGATGATCCTCGCCCGCAACGAGGGGCGCAACATCGTCAGCGAGGGGCCCCAGATCCTCGCCGAAGCCGCCAAGTGGTGCACGCCGCTGCAGCAGGCGCTGGAGACGTGGAAGGACGTGACCTTCAATTACGCCTCTACCGACACGCCGGATTTCGTGCCGACGCCTTTGGCCGCCGAGTAAGGAGACGCACCCCATGCGACTGACCCAAGGCACGTTCTCGTTTCTGCCGGACCTGACCGACGAGCAGATCGCGAAGCAGGCTCAGTACGCCATCGACAAGGGTTGGGCGGTGAACATCGAGTTCACCGACGATCCGCATCCCCGCAACACCTACTGGGAGATGTGGGGCCTGCCGATGTTCGACATCAAGGATGCAGCCGCTGCGATGACGGAGCTCAACGCATGCCGGAAGGTCTACGGCGACCGCTGCTACATCCGCGTATCGGCCTTCGATTCTTCGCATGGCTGCGAGTCGGTGAAGCTTTCCTTCCTCGTCAACCGCCCGAAGGACGAGCCGGGCTTCATGCTCGAGCGGCAGGAGCGCGGAGGGCGCGCCATCGCCTACACCACGCACGCCTACGCGACCGACAAACCGGAGGGAAGCCGCTACCACGACTGAGTGTGATCTCTGTCTGCAGACAGGGAGTGCCGAAGGAGATTTCGCGTTTCACTTCCCCGTGAGTCGACGAGCGAGTATGATGAATACAGATGACGCCATGGAGCGCACGGAGCTGGCTCCTGACGCTGTCGCCACGGCGCGCGTGGATCTCGGGCGCGAGTTTGCCGAAGCCGGTGCCGGCGAGGTGCTGGCCGAGCTCGACCGCGAGCTGGTGGGCCTGGCGCCCGTGAAGGGCCGCATCCGCGAGATCGCCGCGCTGCTGCTGGTCGACCGCGTGCGCAAGCGCCTCGGCCTCACCTCCGAGACGCCGACGCTGCACATGAGCTTCACTGGCAACCCGGGCACTGGCAAGACCACGGTGGCGCTCAGGATGGCCGAGATCCTGCACAAGCTCGGCTACATCAGAAAGGGGCATCTCGTCTCTGTGACGAGGGACGATTTGGTCGGCCAGTACATCGGCCACACTGCCCCAAAGACGAAGGAAATCCTGAAAAAAGCGATGGGCGGCGTCCTCTTCATCGACGAGGCCTACTACCTCTATCGCCAGGAGAACGAGCGCGACTACGGCCAGGAAGCGATCGAGATCCTCCTTCAAGTGATGGAGAGCCAGCGCAACGATCTGGTGGTGATCCTCGCCGGCTACGCGGAGCGGATGGACAAGTTCTTCAAGAGCAATCCCGGTTTCCGCTCGCGCATCGCGCACCACATCGACTTCCCGGACTACTCGGACGAGGAGCTTTACAACATCGCCGAGATCATGATGGCCAAGCAGAGCTATCGCCTGAGCCCGGCCGGGCAAGAGGCGCTCAGGACTTACATCGCGGCGCGCAAGCGGCAGCCGCTGTTCGCGAACGCGCGCTCGATCCGCAACGCCCTCGACCGCGCCCGGCTGCGCCAGGCCAATCGCCATTTTGCTTCCGGGCACGAGGTCACGGCGGACGAGCTCATGACCATCGATGCCCCGGATATTCTCGCCAGCCGTGTGCTGAAAGCCGTGAACGGGACCGCAGCTCCGGCCGCTGACAACCGGAGGGGCCGCAGCCCGTGACCGCTCAAGTCCTCATCGCGCCCTCGATCCTCGCTGCCAACTTCGTGCGATGAGATGGGGCGCAGAAATGAAGGCTGCGTGGCCCAAAGGCCTCATCTTCGACCTGGACGGAACCCTGGTCGACAGCGCAGGCGATGTCGCCGCCGTGCTCAACGCCGTGCTCGCCGAAGAGCGCGTGTGCCGCTTCGCGGACGAAGAGGTCAAGAGATTGATGGGCGGCGGCATCCGGGCGCTCCTCGAAAAGGCCCTGCGGGCCCGAGATCGGCAGACTTCGCAGGCAACTGTCGATCGCCTGTACCGCCGCTTCCTTGGGATCTATTCGGAGCACCCGTTGCGGAGCACCAAACCCTTCCCGCACACGGCCGAGGTCTTGACCGAGCTTGCGAGGCGGCAGATCTCGATCGGCGTTTGCACCAATAAGGCCGAGGCGCCAGCCCGCTCGACCCTGGAGAAAACCGGCCTTGCCATCCACGTATCCGCGCTTGTCGGCGGCGACTCCGGCTATGGCCTAAAGCCTGATCCCCGGCCGCTCCAAGCTTGTGTCGAGAAACTTGGGCTCCGCTCGGCCGACGTTGTCTATGTCGGGGATCACAGAGTCGACGTCGCCACTGCCCGTGCCGCGGGCATTCCTGTGATCGTCGTCGGCTACGGCTATGCCGGGTCGGCAGCCTCCACCCTCGGGGCCGATCGCTCGATGGAGTGCATGGCAGCGCTTCCGGTCGAGCTCGCCGGTCTCGCGGCGGGCTGGCCGGCGCGGCGGATCGCGTTGTCGAAGGAGGCATTGTAGCCGTGCACGAACACCAGCGCCGAGGCCCTCGCTCGCCCAGGTCTCCCCCTTCTTGACTCGAACGGATTGCGCGTCGCTGCGTAAAGCTCGCCAGAGGCACGTGCGTGGAGCCCTAATCCGGCTTCGACCTACCGCACCAGGAACAGCGGGCACTCCAGGGCGGCGGCGAGCGGGCTCAGGTCGCCCTCGTCGGGGACCACCAGGCCGCCGAACCGGCAGATGACCATGCCGCCCTGCAGACGGCGGAGCGTCTCGGCGATGGCCGCGGCGGCGCCGGGGGCCGCGGCGACGCGGGCGATGCGCACGCCCTCGCGATCCTCCACGACGAGGCGCGCCTCGCCCTCCATGCGCTCCAGCTCGTCCTCGCCGGCGCCGACGAGCAGCAGCACTACCTCGACGCTGTCCACCGCGGCGAGCCGCTCCGCAGTGCGCAGCATGTCCGGCAGCTCGGCCATGTCCTCCACGGATACGATCACCGGCCCCGCCACGCGCTGCGCCCTCGGCCCCACGGTGACGATGCCGGTGGTGCCGGATACCTCGGCCAGCATCTGTTTGAGCACGCCGCTGTAGCCGGCGGCGAACGGCTCGCCGAGCGCGACCACGTTCCACGGCCCCACCTCGGCGCAGGCGATGGTTAGGGCGCGCAAGGGCTCGTCGCGCACCACCCGGCAGCGCAGCGGCACCTGGGCTTGGCGCGTCAGTCTCTCCAGCTGCCGGCGGGTGCCCTGGGCAGCCAGATGCAGATCGCGCATCATGGCGTCGAGCGAGAGCGGGCGGGTCTCCCGCCCCGACAGCGAGATCTCGCGCACGAAGCCGTAGGCGGCGCAGTCGAACAGCTGCGTGTCCTCCACGAACAGGCTTTCCAGGTCCGATCCGAACGCGCGCGCGATCTGCACGGCGGCCTGCATGGCGACGGCGCTCGGGTGCCGCGACCTGATTTGGATCACGACCCGTCCGCTGTCTTCTCCGGATTGGGCGACGTGAGCGATCATGGCGTCTCGGCGGGTCCCTCGCTGCTGCTCTCGCGCCCCGGCTTAGCGAAGCCGCGCCCGCGCTCCGCGAGCGATTTGAGCTTGTCCTCTACCATGCAGTTGACGGTCCCGGCGGGGAAGCGGCCGTGCGGCCCCGGCTCGCCGGCCTTCACGCCGGTCAGGATCTCGATGCCCTCGTCGATGGTGCCGACGGCGTAGATCGAGAACTTCCCGCTCTTCACGGCTTCCACCACATCCTCGCGCAGCATCAGGTGCTGCACGTTCGACCTGGGGATCAGCACGCCCTGCTCCGCGGTGAGGCCCCTGGCGCGGCAGATGTCGAAAAAGCCCTCGATCTTCTCGTTGACGCCGCCGATGGCCTGCACCTCGCCCTGCTGGTTGACGGAGCCCGTGACGGCCAACGACTGCTTGATCGGCACCTCCGACAATGCCGACAGGAGCGCGTAGAGCTCGGCCGAGGATGCGCTGTCGCCGTCCACACCGCCGTAGGATTGCTCGAAGACGAGGGTCGCGGCAAGGGCGAGCGGCACGTCGAGCGCATAGCGCCCCGCAAGGAACCCCCACAGGATCATCACGCCCTTGGAGTGCAGGGGGCCGCCAAGCTTGGCCTCGCGCTCGATGTCCATGACGCGGCCGGAGCCCACCCGCACCCGCGCGGTGATGCGGCTCGGGCGGCCGAAGGCGAAGGAGCCCAGCTGGATCACCGACAGGCCGTTGATGCGGCCGACCTCGGCCCCCTCGGTATCGACCAGCACGATGCCGCGCGCGATCGTCTCCTGCGCGCGGTCACGCAGGCGGTCGGCGCGCTGGATCTGCTCGTCGATCGCCCTCGCCACGTCCTCGCGGGTGGTGATCTTGCGCCTGGCCTGGCCCGACCAGTAGTCCGCCTCGCGCACGATGTCGGAGATGCGACCGAGCTCGATCGACAGCTTCTCGCGGTCGTCGGCGAGCCTCGCGCCCTCGTCAATGACGCGGGCCACGGCGGTGGCGTCGAGGGGCTTGAGGCCGTGCTCCTTCACCACCGAGGCGATCAGGCGGGCGTAGGCGGTGTCGTTCTCGGAGGAGCGGGCGATGGTGTCGTCGAAATCCGCCTGCACCTTGAAGAGACGCGGAAAGTCCGGGTCTTGGGCGGCCAGCAGGTAGTACAGCTCGCGGTCGCCGAACAGCACCACCTTCACGTCGAGTGGGATCGGCTCCGGGTCGAGCGTCTGGGTGGAGGCGAGGCCCGACACCTCGGTGGGCTGCTCGATGCGGATCTCGCGGCCCTTGACGGCCTGTTTCAAGGCCTCCCAGGCGAACGGCGACAGCAGCAGGCGCCGGGCATCGACCAGGAGATAGCCACCGTTGGCCTTGTGCAGCGCGCCGGGCTTGATGAGGAGGAAGTCGGTGACGAGCGTGCCCATCTGGGCGATGTGCTCGATGCGGCCCACCACGTTGCCGTAGCTGGGGTTGTTCTCCTCGATCACCGGCGCGCCCGTGGCCCCTTCCCTGCCGGTGGCCATGATGTTGATGAGATAGCGCCGGAAGCGCGGGTCCTGGGCGCTGTCGATGGGGCGCCGGACGAGGGCGTTCTCCTCCTCGCCGGTGGCCAGGAACAGGCCCACGTTGCGCACCATGTCGTGGCCCGCGGCCTCCAGGAAGGCGGCGGCCTCGGCCACGTCGCTGAAGGAGCCGTGCAGGTCGAACAGGGCGTCGCGGATAGCCGAGGTGGCCACCTCCTCGTTGAGCTCGCTCAGCTGCTGGCGCCGCCGCTTCTCGGCCATGGGCTGGCGCTCCAGCATCACCGCCAGCTCCTTCTCCAGGGCGGAGATCTTGTTCTCCACGTCGCGGCGCATGGCCTCGGGGAGGGCATTGAACACCTCGGGCTTCACCACCTTGCCCTCGTGCATGGGCGCCATGGCGAAGCCGGTGGGGGTGCGCAGGAGCGCAATGTTCTGCGCGTTGGCCTTCTTGGTGAGGGCCTCCAGGACCTCCTCGCTGCCGGAGCGGAACTGCTCGTCGATGGCGCGCCGCCGGGTCTGGTAGTCCTCGCTCTCGAAGCGGCCCGGCAGTACGCCGCGCAGCTCGTCGAGCGCGGCGATCATGCCCTTGGAGAGGTCCCTGGCGCGCCGGGAGGGCAGCCGCAGGGCCTTCGGCCGGTTCGGGCTCTCGAAGTTGTAGACATACACCCAGTCGGGCGGCGTGGGTGCCTCCGCCGCCTTCGGGCTCAGGTGGGCCTTCACCGCCGTCGTCTTGCCGGAGGCCGGCGGCCCCAGCACGAACATGTTGTAGTCGTGGCTCTTGATGTCGGTGCCGAACTGGATCGCCTTGAGCGCCCGCTCCTGGCCGATCAGGCCGTTGATCGGCGTCAGATCATCCGTCGTCTTGAAGCCCAGCGACGACGGGTTGACCACGCGGCGCAGCTCCGAGGCCGGCAGCGGCTGCCGCCGCGCCGCCATAACGGCGGTCGCCTCACCGTTGGCGTTTGTTGCCACGATCACGCTTTCGCCCGGCCGCGGCGCAGCTTCCCTCAGCTGTGGCGCAGCTTCTTCCGGCTGTGTTGCACCTTCACCCGGCTGCGAACGTCGGAAAAACATGCGATAGTCGCCCCCGTCTGCTGCTGCTGAGCCGATCCCTGGACAACGGCGGGCGCTGTTGGAGAATTCCGCAGGAGAACGCCCTCAAGCCGTTTAATTCTATCGCAATCCTCGGGGTCTGCCGAGACAGGAGGGACACAGTGAGGAGCGATCTTGCGCCGATGGCCTCGCTCTCGCCCGAGCCGCGCTTTGAGCCCCATCATCAGCCTTGTGGGCCACAGGACGGGCGGCAGTCGCCGGCTGCGCTCGATATCCGCCGCGGTGTGGCAAGACTGCTGCACGCCCACCATATGGCCACAGTTGCCGAGGTCACGCTGGGGAACGGCCGGCGGGCCGACCTGGTTGCCGTGACAAGCGGCGGGGAGATCTGGATCGTCGAGATCAAGTCTTGCATCGACGACTTCCGCGCCGACCACAAATGGCCCGAGTACCGAGCGTTCTGCGACCGGCTCTACTTCGCGGTGGGCCCCGCCTTTCCGCGCGACACCCTGCCCGAGGACGCAGGGCTGATCGTCGCAGACCGCTATGGTGGCGAGGTCGTGCGCGGCGCGCCCGAGCACAGGCTTGCCGGCGCCCGCCGTAAGGCCCTGACGCTCAAACTGGTGCATACCGCAGCCATCCGTCTGCAGGAGGTGACCGATCCCGAGAGCCTGAGGTGGTGAACTTTCACCCGCTATTTCAGGATGACGGGTATACGGGTTAAGACCGCGGCATTATTACGGCGGCAGAGCTGTTGGAGCTGCGAACAGAACGGTCGCAACGGAAGGCCACTTCTGCTAGCGTTCGCTCCAATATCGGAAAATCACGAGATCGGGCTCCCCGACGAGGTATCATGCGCGTTCGGCCCTGTGCGCTCCTTGGCGCTGCACTCGCTCTTAACCTGACGGCGCTGCTGAGCGCCGTGGTGGCGACGCCTGCCCTGGCGGCCGGCGAGCCTCAGGCGGCGGCTGTGGAGCCGCGCTCGCAGCTCGGCAGCTATCTGGCCGGCCGGGTCGCCGGCAAGGTTCTCGACCTGCCCGCCGCTGCGCTCTTCTACGAGAAGGCGCTGGAGAGCGACCCCGACAGCGCCATGCTGGTCGATTCGGCGCTGCAGATGGAGGCGAGCCGCGCCAACTGGCCGCGCGCCGAGGCCCTGGCCAAGGAGCTTCTCAAGATCGAGCCCGGCAACCGGGTGGCGCACGTGCTCCTCGGCGTCACCGCGCTCAAGGACGGCCGCTTCGCCGACGCCGAGGCCCATTTCGCGGGTGGCGGGACGCACCCCATCGGCGAGCTGACGAACGTGCTGGCGCGGGCCTGGCTGCTGCAGGCACAGGGCAAGACCGACGAGGCGCTCGCCGTCCTGGACGCGCCGAAGCTGCCGGACTGGGCGGCCACCTTCGTGCGCTACCACCGTGCCCTGCTGGCCGACCTGGGGGGCCGCACGGCGGAGGCGCGGGCCTCCTACAGCCGCATCTCCAAGAACGACCAGCGCATCCTGCGCGTCGCGCTCGCCTACGCCCGCCACGCTGCCAACGCGGGCGACACCAAGCTCGCCCAGAGCGTGCTCAACGGCTACTTCGAGCGGATCAAGGGCGAGGGGCACCCCTACGCCCGTGCGCTGCTCGCCGAGATCGAATCGGGCGCTCGCACGCCGCTGCTCGTCACCTCGGCGGCGGAGGGCGTGGCGGAGCTGTTCTACGGCCTGGGCGAGCTGCTTGCCAGCGAGCCGGCGCCGACCGCCGGCGATCCTGTCACCCTGCGGCTCGGCCTCGTGTTCCTGCAGCTTTCGCTCTATCTCTCGCCTGACTCTGCATTCCCGTTGGTCGCGCTGGCCGGCGCCCAGGAGACGGCCAAGCGCTACGACGACGCCATCGACGCCTACGACCGCGTGCCCAAGGGCACGCCGCTCGCAGTTGCCATCGACATCAGCAAGGCGCTGAACCTGAACCAGCTGGAGCGCGTGGAGGAGGCGAAGGCGCTTCTGGAGCACGTTGCCCGCCAGAACCCGCGCGACATCCGGCCGCTGGAGTCGCTGGGCAACATCATGCGCGCCCACAAGCGCTACGCGGAGGCGGCAGAGTTCTACGGCAAGGCGATTGCCCTGATCGGCAAACCGGAGGCGAGGCACTGGACCTTTTTCTACGCCCGCGGCACCTGCTACGAACGGCTCAAGAAGGTGCCTCAGGCGGAGGCCGACCTGCTGCGCTCGCTCCAGCTCAGCGGCGAGCAGCCGCTGACGCTCAACTACCTCGGCTACACCTGGATCGACCACAACCGCAACCTGCAGAAGGGCCTCAAGATGATCGAGAAGGCCGTGCGGTTGAAGCCCGACGACGGCTACATCGTAGACAGCCTCGGGTGGGCGCAATACCGGCTCGGCAATTTCGACGTGGCCGTGAAGTACCTGGAGCAGGCGGTGGTGCTGCGGCCGGAGGACCCGACGCTCAACGACCACCTGGGCGACGCCTACTGGCGCGTCGGCCGCGAGCGCGAGGCGCGCTTCCAGTGGGACCAGGCGCTGAAGCTGAACCCCGAGCCGGCGGATGCCGAGAAGATGCGGGAGAAGCTGGCCAAGGGCCTCGCGTCGGGCCTGCCCCGGCAGGCCAAGCGCGGCAAGGTGGTGCGCAGCGAGGAGCGGGGCAAGCGCCGCAGCGAGGCGAATGCCAAGGGGCCCTAGCCCGGACAGCAGCACCGGCTAGTCTGGGCAGGCCGCATTCGTCGAGACGCAAGTGCCGAAACGCAAGTGCCATGCGAATTGGCGAGCCAGCCCGCGCCAAAGTTAACTTGACGCTCAGCGTCCTCGGACGCCGTGCCGACGGCTACCATGAGCTCGAAAGCCTCGTCACGTTCGCCGGCGTCAGCGACGTGGTGACGATCGAGGCGGAGGCGGACGACCGGCTGACGCTCAGCGGCACCTTCGCGCGAGACATCGGCGGCGAGAACCTGCTGACACGGACTATGGCGCTCCTACGCGATGCGGAGCCGCGCCTGCGCATCGGATCGGTGCACCTGCAGAAGGAGGTGCCGGTCGCGGCCGGGCTGGGCGGCGGCTCTGCCGACGCGGCTGCCCTCCTGCGGGCGGTGCGCCGTGCCAATCGCGAGCTTGCGAGCGGTGTCCCGTGGCTGGAAATTGCGGCGCAGCTTGGCGCCGATGTTCCGGTCTGCCTTGCCGACCATCCGGCCGTCATCCGAGGCAAGGGGGAGCAGATGACCCCGATGCCCGTCCTTCCGGCGATGCATGCCGTCCTGGTCAACCCACGCCTACCTCTGGCGACCGGCAGCGTGTTTGCTGCGCTGCGCTGCGGTCCGGCGTCTCCGCCTGTGCAGGCGCCGGCTCCGCCAGAATTGCCCGACGTGCCGCGGTTGCTCTGCTACATGCGTGCACGCGGCAACGACCTGGAGGACGCCGCCGCCAAGCTGCTTCCGGCGATTGCCGAGATCAAGGCATCGCTTGCGGCCCAGGCTGGCTGTCTCTGCGCCGCCATGTCGGGGAGCGGGCCAACGTGCTTTGCGGTCTTTCCGACACGGGCCGACGCGCGTCGAAGCGCCACGGCCATCGCAGCCGCCAGACCCGATTGGTGGGTCGAATGCACGGTGCTCGACGGAGCTCCATAAGAGAAGACGGGAGCCGCACCCTGACCTTGCCCTATGGCCGGGCGCAGCCTGGAATGAACAAGGCTGGCGTCCTGACCAGTCCCCGGGCCGGGTGCGGCCCCGGATGCCCCATCTTGCGGGCGTCGCTCGATTGAAAGCTCGAGCCCCGGGCCACACCGATCAGATGGGGAGGCCTCGCGGTTTGGGCATCCCCATTACGGGGGAGGCTTCAGGTGGGCGCCGCCCGGCAGGCGTCAGCTCGCTCGGCTGATGCAGAACTCGACCACGTCGGTGAGTGCCGGAAGGGACGGCCCCGGCGGCAGGGCGGAGAGCGCCTCACGCGCCATCGCCCCGTAGTGGCGCGCCCGGTCGATGGTCGCCGCAATGGCGCTGTGACGCTGCATGATGCCGACGGCACGCTCGAAGTCGCCGTCCTCGATGCGGCCTTCGCCCAGGGTGCGGTGCCAGAAGGCGCGCTCCTCGGCGCTGCCGCGGCTCACGCTCAGGATGACGGGCAGCGTGATCTTGCCCTCGCGGAAATCGTCGCCGGTAGACTTGCCGAGGCTGGCGCTCTCTCCCGCATAGTCGAGCGCGTCGTCGACCAGCTGGAAGACGATGCCGAGATTGAGGCCGTAGCTCCTCAGCGCCGCCTGCTCCCCGGCGGGACGGTTAGCGATGGCGGCTCCCACCTCAGTGGCAGCTGAGAACAGCGCGGCAGTCTTGGCGGCGATGATGGCGAGGTAATCCTGCTCGGAGGTGGCCGTATCCTTGGCGGCGGCGAGCTGCATCACCTCGCCCTCGGCGATCACCGCGGCAGCATTCGAGAGGATCCGGAGGGCGGCCAGCGAGCCCACGTCCACCATCATGCGGAACGCCTGCCCGAGCAGGAAATCGCCCACCAGCACGCTCGCCTGATTGCCCCAGACCAGCCGCGCCGACTGCTTGCCGCGGCGGAAGTCGCTGTCGTCCACCACGTCGTCGTGGAGAAGAGTGGCGGTGTGCATGAACTCCACGGCGGCAGCCAGGCGCACATGCCCGCTGCCCTGGTAGCCGCACAGCTTGGCCGAGGCGATGGTCAGCATCGGCCGCAGGCGCTTGCCGCCCGAATCGATAAGATGGTGCGCCAGCTTGGGGATCAGCTCGACGTCGGAGACCGCCTTGTCGAGGATAATGCGGTTCACGTCGGCCATGTCTTCGGCGACCAGGTCGAGCAGCGGCTGCAGGCCCGGCGCCGGACCCTGCGCCTCCTGGAGTGCGACGACGCCCAAGCCGTGGTATCTCCGACTGAAGTTGGCTTCGGCTATATTCGGGGGCTGCCGGGGGCAGTCAAGCCTGCCGTCCGCGACAGAAGGCATCGCCGCGGACGAGCTCAGGCCAGAGAGGGCATGTCAGCGAGGGGGAGGCGCGAGGCGACAAAATGCAGGAAGTGCTGCGCAGCAACGATTTCGTGATCATCAGCTTCGCCCAGGCGGTGCTCCGCGATGTCGGCATCGACTACTTCGTCGCCGACCTGCACATGAGCGTCGTCGAAGGCTCGATCGGCGCGTTTCCACGCCGCCTCCAGGTTGCCGCCGAGGACGCGGCACGTGCCCGCCGGGTGCTTGGCGAGGCCGGCCTCCAGGCTTGGCTAATCGCCGGAGGAGCCTCGCAGGCATGAGCGATGCCGCCGCAGGAGGTGCGCCGTCGAGGCAGGCTGTGACCGACGATGCCTTCCTGGGTGGCCGATTGCGGCTGCTGCAACCCGCCGGTAGCTACCGCGCCGGGATCGACGGCGTGCTGCTGGCGGCGACAGTGGAGGCGGGCGCCGGGGCGGAGGTGCTGGACGTGGGAGCCGGCGTCGGCGTGGTCGGCCTCTGCATCGCGCAGCGGCTGCCGGATGTCAGAATCACGATGGTCGAGCGCGACGGGCAGCTGGCGGCGCTGGCTCGCGGCAATTGCGAGCGCAACGGCTTTGCGGCTCGCGCGCGTGTGATCGAGGCCGACATCCTGCGGCCGCTCGGCGAGGCCCCGGAGCTGGCCGCAGCGGCCGAGCGCTTCGACGAGGTGCTGGCCAATCCACCCTTCCACGTGGAGGGCCGCGGCACCGCGGCCGGCGACCCCGTGAAGGCCGGCGCCAACGCCATGCCCGCGGGCGCGCTGGACCGCTGGGTGCGCTTCATGGCGGCCATGGCGCGGCCGGGCGGCGGGATGAGCCTGGTCCACCGCGCCGACGCCCTGCCCGAGGTGCTCTCGGCCCTCGCGGGGCGCTTCGGCGGGGCCGTTGTGATGCCGCTGCACCCTCGGGAGGGCGAGCCGGCGCTGCGGGTGCTGGTGCGGGCCGTGAAGGGCAGCCGGGCGCCGCTGGAGCTGCGCCCGGGCCTCGTCCTGCACCACGCCGACAACAGCTTCCGGCCCCGTGTCGCGGCCGTGCTGCGCGATGGTGCGGCCTTGCCATTTCGCGGCGGCCCCTCGGACGTTGGGGAAGGGGCATAGGAGAAGAGCGGGACCGCCCAACTTTCGGCGCGGCGCTCTGCTGCGCTTGGCGGCGACGGCGGCGCTCCCCATCTAGGGGATCGTCTACCTTGAGGAGAGCCGATGGGCCTGTTCAGCCGCAACTCCGTGGTGCCGGTGCTGCGTTTCACCGGTCCCATCGGCATGGCCACGCCGCTGCGGCCGGGACTGGCGCTGGCCTCCGTCGCCGGCGCCATCGAGAAGGCCTTCAGCCTGTCGAGGCTCCCTGCCGTGGCAGTGGTCGTGAACTCGCCGGGCGGATCGCCCGTGCAGTCCAACCTGATCTTCCGCCGCATCCGCCAGCTCGCCAAGGAGAAGGACAAGCGGGTCTACGTCTTCTGCGAGGACATCGCCGCCTCGGGCGGCTATTTCCTGGCGCTTTCCGGCGATGAGATCTACGCCGACCCGTCGTCCATCGTCGGCTCCATCGGCGTCATCTCGGCAGGCTTCGGCCTCGACAAAGTCATCGACCGGCTCGGCATCGAACGGCGCGTCCATACCGCCGGCAAGGACAAGGGTGCACTCGATCCGTTCCGGCCGGAGCGCCCCGAGGACGTGGCGCTGCTCAAGGAGCTGCAGCGCGACGTGCACGAGGTGTTCATGAACGCCGTTAAGGAGCGCCGCGGCGGCAAGCTCAGCGGATCCGCGGAGGACCTCTTCTCCGGCTCATTCTGGTCGGCCGTGAGGGCGCGGGAGCTTGGCCTGATCGATGGAATCGCCGATCTGCGCAGCAAAATGCAGGAACTGCACGGGCGCAAGGTGAGGCTCAAGGCCGTGCCGCTGGCGGCCGGAGGACTGCTGTCGCGGTTCCGGCGGCTGCCCGGCTTCCAGACGATCACGAATGATGGATTTGCTTTTGCGCCGTCATTCGCCGATGATCTTATTTCGGCCGTCGAGGCGCGCGCCCTGTGGTCGCGATTTGGCCTCTAAGATGGAGTGTAATGCTCGCCCGACGGTTGTGCATTTGGGGCATCTGCCCCCAGGAGGTGAGTGGTGTCACAGTTGATCGCCCTGGCCCTGGTGGGAGCCGCCGTCTACGCAGGCTACCGCTGGCTGTGGCGTCCCGCCCGGCTGATCGTGGCCGAGGTGCGGCGCGCCGAGGACGAGATTCGCAGGGCGGCCGCCGGCCGCGCCTACGCAAAGGACATGGGGCGGCTGGAGTACGATCCCCGCACCGGCGTCTACAGGCCCAGCGATCGCCACTAGGCGATTGCAGTTGCCGGGCCAGCCCCATCGCGAAGGCGAAGGCCGGTTCGCGGCCGACGATGAGCGTGCCGCGGCGAGGACGGCTCAGGACGAGGCATCCCCTGGGGCGGTGTCCACGCCAAGGTAGGCGTCGAACGCGGCCCAGAAGTCTTTGCGCACGTCGTCGGTCTCCTGCAGGATCTCGTGCCGGGCCTGCGGGATCAGGACGTGGCTTCCCACCTTCAATCTGAGCCCCAGCTCCTCGATGTGCGTCGCCGATACGACGCTGTCCATGCCAGCCGCGAACAGCAAGAGCGGCATCTTGATCTGCGAGGCATAGTGGGGCGCCGAGACGCGCGCGGTGGACCGCAGGGCGGCGCGCAGCCAGCCGACGGTGGGCGATCCGAGCCCCAGATGCGGCGCCGTCTCTATCACCATGCGGTTGCGGGCATAGCGCTCCGGATCGCCGGTCAGGACGTTGCCTTCGAACGGCTCCTGGTCGATCGAAGCGTCCGATCCGCCCGGTGCGTACATGCGGGCCAGGCCCAGGGCGCACAGGGTCTCGGCGAAGAGCCGGGGGTACGGCGGCGGGTAGCGCAGCTCCTTGGGCGCGATGGCCACCATGGGCGCGCACAGCACCATGCGCGAGAACCAGGAGCCGGGATCGGCGGCGTTGCGCAAGAGGATATTGCCGCCCATGGAATGAGCCAGCGCGATGTACGGCCCCTGGCAGCTTGGCTGCACCACCTCTTTCATGAAGAGGGCGAGGTCGCGGTCAAAATCGGCGAACGAGCGCACATGGCCCTTGCGCGGATTGCCAAGCAGCCGCTCCGAGCCGCCTTGCCCACGCCAATCCAGGGTCGCCACGGCGAAGCCGCGCCGGCGCAGGTCGGCCACCACCTCGAAGTACTTCTCGATGTACTCGGTGCGGCCCTGGAACAGGCAGATCGTGCCGCGGTGAGGCCCCCGCGTGGGCTCCCAGCGGGCGAAGCGCAGCCTCACCCCGCCGTAGCCGGTGAAGGTGCCCGCGCGTGCGCCGCTGGGGACCGGGTTCTTGGCCAGCGAGACAAGGTCCATGGCTCTCCCCGCAATAGCAGTGACGAATCGCAACGGTCCGGCGGGCCACCAGCCTGCCGGACCGTGGGTTGGTCGGCAAATCCAGTTAGTCGTTCTGCCAGCGGCGCGGGCCGCGGTAGGCGTACCGCTCCTCCCAGCTCTCGTCGTTCTGGTAGCCGTAGGGCGCCCGCTCCGGGCCCCAGCGCCAGGCGCCGTAAGGCCCATAAGGCTGGCGATAGGCGTAGGGGCCGAACGGCCGCAGCTCAAGCGGACGCGCCTCCAGCAACTGGCCCGAGCAGCGGTGCAGCGTCAGCTCGAACAGGCGGCCGTTGGTGCGGCGCGCGCGCAGCGTCACCAGCCCGTCGTTGAGCGGCTTGCCGTCATGGAAGTCGCCCCATCCCTCGCTTGTCAGGCGGTCGCGCACATGCTCGCTGCGCACGCAGCTCTTACCCGGAGGCGGTGCGGCGTATTTCGAGGGAGGCGGCGGAGCGCCGTATCCGGGCGGTGGAGGTGGCGCGCCGTAGTTGGGCGGCGGAGGCGGTGCGCCGTAGCCCGGCCGGGGAGGCGGTGCGCCGTAGTTGGGCGGGGGCGTGTAGCCGTACCTGTTGGCCGGCGGCGGGCCCCCATTGGGACCGTCGTCGTCCTCCTCCTCATAGTACTGCGGGGGCGCAGCCTTCGGTGCATAGCGCGGGTCACCGTAGTAGCCGCCGTAGGGGCCGCTCCTCGGAGGCGGAGGCACGCCGTCGATATCGGCCGCCAGAGCCGGCGACGTGTGAGCCGGCGACGCAGCGGCGGCGGCAAGCAGCCCGGCCGCCAACAACCAGCTTCTCATCTTGCGCACTCCTCTCGAAAATCAGACCCCGTACCTGTGCGGAGCATCGACGCTAGCATGAAGCCTGAATGAAGGCGAGCCGGTGGTTGGTCGATGGTTGGCCCGGCGCTCCCCATGCTGTCCAGCAGAAACCCTAATGCGCCCCGGTTGCGCCAGATTGTCGAGGGCGTAACGATTTGTAACGTGGAACCCGTCGGACGCGCGGGGGCCTGCCTGGGCTGCCGGTAGGCTCGCCTCGGCCCCCCCGCGGCTCTCTGCGCGCGGCGGCTCGTGGGTGCGCACTTGGGTGCGCTCCCGACCTTGCTGCGAAGGAATTGTGCTAGAACGGCGCCACCCGTACGAGCCCCCGCAAGGCCTCCGAGCTGCATGGATACCGCTGTCACCGCCAGGCCCCCCTATTTCGACCCGCGCGAGGTGGGGTGCGAGCTGGCTGAGCTTGTCGAGACCCACGGCGGGGTGGAGAAGGCGCGGCCGGCGGTGCTGTGCCGGCTCAAGGCGCTGCTCAAGACCGCGCGGGCAGAGGCCGAGCGCCAGCTGCTCGCCGACGGCAGCGGCCGGCACTGCGCGGCGGGGCTCTCCGCCTTTCAGGACGCGCTGATCGGCGTCATCTACGATTACACGGTGACGCAGGCCTACCGGGTGGAGAACCCCTCGACGGCCGAGCACATGGCGGTGGTGGCGACCGGCGGTTACGGGCGTGGGCTGCTGGCGCCCTTCTCCGACGTGGATCTGCTGTTCCTGTTGCCCTACAAGCAGACGCCCTGGGGCGAGAGCGTGGTGGAGCACGTGCTCTACCTGCTCTGGGACCTGGGCCTCAAAGTGGGCCACGCCACCCGCAACGTCGACCAGACGCTCAGGCTCTCGCGCAGCGACTTCACCATCCGCACCGCCATCCTCGACAGCCGGCTGATCCTGGGCGACGAGCCGCTGTTCGAGGAGCTGATGCGGCGTTTCCGCGCCGAGGTGGTGCCAGGCACCGCCCAGCGATTCTTCGAGGCGAAGCTCGCCGAGCGCGACGAGCGCCACAAGCGGGCGGGCGAGTCGCGCTACCGTGTGGAGCCCAACATCAAGGACGGCAAGGGCGGCCTGCGCGACCTGCACACCCTGCACTGGCTGGCGAAGTATCTCTACGGCCACGGGCTGGGCGCGCCGCGCGGCGGGGACGGGCCGTTCACGTCGGCGGAGCAGGCGACCTTCCGCCGCTGCGAGAGCTTCCTCTGGACGGTCCGCTGCAACCTGCACTTCCTGGCCGGCCGCGCCGAGGAGCGCCTGACCTTCGACGTGCAGCAGGCGATGGCCGAGCGGCTGGGCTACGTCGACCGCTCGGGGCTCCGGGGCGTCGAGCGCTGCATGAAGCACTACTTCCTGGTCGCGAAGGACGTGGGCGACCTTACCACGGTGCTCTGCTCGGCCTTGGAGATGCAGCATTTGAAGGCGGTGCCCGCCCCCGGCGGCCTGCTCAACCCCCGCAATTGGCGCAACCGCGACAAGGGGCGCGGAGACGGCGATTTCCGGCTGGAGAACGGCCGGCTCAACGTCACCAACGACGGCGTGTTCAGGCGCGACCCTGTCAACCTGATCCGCTTCTTTGCCAGGGCCGAGGAGACCAACTCGTTCTTCCACCCCGATGCCCTGCGGCTGCTGCGCCGCTCGCTGCATCTGATCGACGACAGGCTGCGCAACGACCCCGAGGCCAACCGCATCTTCTTGGAGATGCTGTGCTCGCCGCAGAATTCCGAGCCGACGCTCAGACGCATGAACGAGGCCGGCGTGCTCGGCCGCTTCATCCCGGATTTCGGCCGCGTCGTGTCGATGATGCAGTTCAACATGTACCATCACTACACGGTGGACGAGCACCTGATCCGCACCATCGGCGTCCTGTCCGGCATCGAGCGCGGCGAGGATGCGGACGCGCATCCCCTCTCCGCGCGCATCATCGGCACCATCCAGCACCGGCGCGCCCTTTACGTGGCGGCGTTCCTGCACGACATCGCCAAGGGCCGCGACGAGGATCACTCCATGGTCGGCGCGCGCATCGCCAGGAGCCTGGGGCCGCGCCTGGGCCTCACCCCGGCAGAGACAGAGACGGCCGCATGGCTGGTGGAGCAGCATTTGACAATGAGCCACGTTTCCTTCTCGCGAGACATCGGCGACCCCAAGACGGTGCGCGATTTCGCCAGCGTCGTGCAGAGCCCGGAGCGCCTGCGACTGCTCCTTATCCTCACCGTCGCCGATATCCGGGCGGTGGGGCCCGGCATCTGGAACGGCTGGAAGGGACAGCTCCTGCGCGCGCTTTACTACGAGACCGAGCCGGTGGTGGCCGGCGGGCACACGCAGCTCCCCGCCCGCGAGCGCACCGCCAGGGCGCAGGAGGGGTTCCGCGCCGCCGTCGCCGAGTGGCCCGCGGCCGAGGTGGACCGCTTCATCGAGCGGCAGTACCCGGACTACTGGCTGCGCACCGACACCCGCAAGGCGGTGGAGCACGCCGGGATGGTGCGCGCGGCCGAGGCGGCAGGCATCGGGCTGGCGAGCCACGTCTCAACCGACAGCTTCACCGCCATCACCGAGCTGTCGCTGCTGGCGCCCAACCATCCGCGCCTGCTGGCCCTGTTCGCCGGGGCGTGCGCGGCGGCCGGCGCCAACATCTCGGGGGCGCACATCTCGACCACGCGCGACGGCTTCGCGCTCGACACCTTCCTGCTGGCGCGCGAGCTCGACATGGACGAGGACGAGCGGCGGCGGGCGAAACGCATCACCGATACGATCGAGAAGCTGCTGAAGGGCGAGGTGCGGCTGGCGGAGCTGATGGCGAGGCCGCGCATCCGGCACGGCAGCCGCATCGGTGCCTTCACGGTGCCGCCCGAGGTGCTGATCGACAACTCGCTGTCCGACCAGTTCACGGTGGTACAGGTCTCGGGGCTCGACCGGCCGGGCCTGCTCTATGAGCTCACCAACACGCTGTCGGACCTCAACCTCGACATTACCTCCGCCCACATCGCCACCTTCGGCGAGAAGGCCGTAGACGTGTTCTACGTCACCGACCTCACCAACAAGAAGGTGACGAGTCCGCAGCGGCAGAAGGCCATCGAGGAGCGGTTGCTGGCGGTGCTTGGCGCTTCGCCGGCGTAGCGCGGAAAAAGTTCAGCACTGGAGGCTCCGCCGGGCTTGTCTTACGCTCTCGGCTTGCCGAGCATGATATAGACGGCGAACGCTCTTCGATGTCGCGCGGGCACTCTGTGGAGGGTCGATATCACAGACGCTGCCGTTTCAATGTCCGCCGCCACGGAGGACCTGCGGAATCGGACATCAGGATCGTAGTCCGCGCCGTGTCGTGCCGTCTGCATCTGCACAAATACGGCGGCGAAGTCCTGCACGGCGTTCGGGAAACGCTGAATGAAGTCCTTGCGCGCACAGCTCTCTCTCGCGGCTCGGTGATCGACGGACCGATAGACGTGACACCAAGCCCGCCTGGTCTCTTGCGGTCCTACCAGCATCCGGGCGCATGTGACGCAAAGCGTGTGGAACAGCGCATAGTACGTCGAGCTGCACGCCCGGCGGAGATTGACCTGCTGCGGTCTGCCGGTATCGGCGTTGGCAAGAAGACGAGCCGACTTTAGGAAATCTGACGGCTTCACGCTGGGTGATCGCTTTCGTAGTCGACCTTGGAGACGAAGGACAACAGCGGAAAGAGATCGATGTCGATCTCCTCTAGGGCCGGCCTCAAGCGACGAACAGCACTGGCCATATGACGTGCATCTGCGCGCTTCAAGGTCCCATCGAAGACGATCTCGATACGCAGAAGGTCGTTTCCGTCGGGGTCTGTGCCCGGCGAGACATTGACCTTGGCAATCTTGATGCTCTCAAAGTCCGGACCAAGGACCTCTGCCACAGTCTCGGCAACCTTGTCCGCGTCGAGCTTCTTCATGAGAGCCATCCTCGGATCGCCTAGCGATCCATTCGAGAGGCCATGCCGGGCACGCTCCGCGCCCGGAAATGATGTAGCACGAACAAATCGAGAACGCAAGCTCGAACCTGAAGGTCGGACCCGACCGACCCTCGCCCGCGGACCACGCGGCGACCAGCCTCAAATCCCGTTGCGGTAGACCACCTTCCCGCCGACCACGGTCATCAGCGCCTTGGTGTCGCGGATCGCGTCCGGGGGCACCGACAGGAGGTCCTGCGAGAGCACCGCGAGGTCGGCGAGCTTGCCGGGCTCGATCGAGCCGCGCTCCTTCTCCACGCCCATGATGCGGGCGTTGTTGATGGTGTAGAGCGCCAGCGCCTCCCTGGGCGTGATCGCGTGCTCGAGCCCAAGCGCATAGCCCTTCAGCACCTGCCGGGTCGTCATCCACCACATTGACAGGAACGGATCGACCGGCACCACCGGCCCGTCGGTGCCGCCGCCGACCAGCACGCCGGCGTCGATCGCCTGGCGGATCGGGATGGCGTAGGCGGCACGCTCGTCGCCCCACCAGCGGCGCTGGTTGTGGCCCAGGAGGACGGGGTGGTCCTGCATGGTCGCCATGATGCCGATCGCCGCCATCTTCCTGAGGGCGGCATCGGAGGGGTGGAACAGGTGCATGATGGTCCAGTTGAGGTCGCGGATCGGGCGCTCGCCGTTGACGCGCTCGTAGGCCCGCACGATCACGTCGATGGTCTCGTCGCCCACCGCGTGGGTCTGCGCCTGCAGGCCGGCCGCGGCGATCAGCTTCAGGGCCGCGACATACTCGTCCTCGCCGCCCGGCGGCAGCAGCAGGACGCCGCGGTAGGCCGGATCGGTCTGCTCGCCCGGTACGATGCGGTAGGGCCAGGTCATGCGTCCGCCCTCCACACCGCCGTCGAGCGGGAACTTGATGCCGACGCAGCGCAGCATGGCGCTGCTTCTCTGCGCTTTGCAGACCACGATCCCCTTCTCGACCTCGGCCTTGCCGAGCGCGCGGATCAGAACGTCGGTGCGCACCGTCATCTCGCCGGCCTCGTCCACGGCGCGGTAGAGCGCCATCTGGCGCTCGTCGATGCCCGGCTCGACCACACCGACGATGCCGTAGGAGTTGAGGTCGCGCATGGCGATTTTCAGCAGCTCCGCCATGTTGGCGGGAGCCGGCGGCAGAATCTTGCGTACCAGGTTGGCTGCCTTCTCCAGCAGCACGCCGGTCGCGTCGCCGTTGGCGTCGCGCACGATGACGCCGCCGTCGGGGTTGGGCGTGTCCCTGGCAATGCCGGCCAGCTCCAGCGCCTTCGAGTTCACCGTGAGGACGTGGCCGCCACGCGGGATCAGCACGGGATTGCCGGGCGAGACGAGGTCGAGCTCGTGACGCGTCGGCATCCGGCCCTCCTCCAGGATGCTCTCGTGCCAGCCGGACGAGGCCGTCACCCACTTGCCCGGCTCGGTGCGGGCGACGCGCTCGGCGATGGCCTTCTGCACGTCGGCAATGCTGCGGGCGCCGAGGAGCTGTACCGCCGGGCCGTTCAGGGCCGCGAACAGCTGGTGCAGATGGGAGTCGATCAGGCCCGGCACCACCGTCCTGCCGGCCAGCTCGATCACCTGCGTGCCGGGGCCGATATGAGCGGCCATCGCCGCATCGTCGCCGACGGCTAGAAAGCGCCCGTCCTTGATGGCCACGGCCTGGGCGACGCGCCAGTCCTTGTCGACCGCGATCACGTTGCCGCCGCGCAACACCAGATCGGCGGATTGCGCCACGGCCGGAGCCGCCGCAGCGAGGGCGACAAGGCATGCGGACAGCAGCTGCAGGCCGAGACGGTAGCGCATCGTGGGGTCCCCTCGCAGGCTCGTGCGGACGCAGTTTAAGTGTGAATTGAGATAGGGCAAGCCGCGCGAGGCCAGCTGCGCGAGACCGGTGCGCGAGACCGGGCGGCGACGAATCCGAGCGAGCCCGCGAGAAAGGCGCCGCCTCACTTGGTCCCGTAGGCCCTGTCGCCGGCGTCGCCGAGGCCGGGGACGATGAAGCCGTGCTGGTCGAGCGCGGCGTCGATGGCAGCGGTCCAGATCCGCACGTCAGGGTGCAGGCCGCGCACCCGCTCCAGGCCCTGGGGGGCGCCGAGCAGGGTGACGAGACGGATATCGGCGGCGCCGGACTCCTTGAGGCGGTCGATGGCCGCCACTGCCGTGTTGCCGGTGGCGATGACGGGGGCGACGACGATGACGAGCCGCTCGGCGAGGTCGGCGGGCGCCTTGAAGAAGTATTCCACCGCCACGAAGGTCTCGGGCTCCCGGTAGAGGCCGGCATGGGCGACCCGGGCGCTCGGCACCAGGTCCAGCATGCCCTCGACGAAGGTCATGCCGGCGCGCAACACCGGTGCGAACACCAGCTTCTTGCCGGCGATGCGCCGCGCCTTCGTGCGGGTGAGCGGCGTCTCGATCTCCACCTCGGCGAGCGGCAGGTCGCGTGTCACCTCGTAGCAGAGCAGCATGCCGATCTCTTTCAGCAGCTCGCGGAACGACTTGGTGGAGCGCGCCTTGTCGCGGATCAAGGTCAGCTTGTGCTGGACCAGGGGGTGCTCGACAACGGTGACGCCGTCCATGGCTTGGCTCCCAGTTGTAGGCTCTCAGAAAACCGTGCCGTCGCTCACGACGGCGAGCGGCGGGCCGCCGTCGGAGCGGAGCTGGCGGGCGACCTGCCGTCCGGCGGCCCAGGTGCCGCCCTGCAGGATCTTGGCGAGCGGCAGTGCCTCGGCACCCACGCCCAGCCGCCGACGTATCAGGGCTGCGAGGCGGTCGAGCAAGGCGACAGTGAGCGCGCGCCATTCCACCACCAGCGTCGAGTCAACCGTGTGCCAGCGCCGCAAATCTGCCGGATCGCGCAGGGTGAGCCCGCCGGTGTCGATGAACAGCCCGCCGTTGCGGTACTCCGCGAGGCCGGTCAGGCCATCGATGTCGGTCACGGCAAGCCCCGCCGTCTGCAGGGGCTCAAGCAGCGAGTAGGAGAGCCACTGCGAGAGCTTGTGCAGGGGCACCAGCCCGGAGGTCGCATCGTCCGTCGCCAGCGCCGGATGGCGCCAGCAATCGCCGAGCGGCACGCCGCCGAGCTCCAGCCGCGAGGGCCAGACCGGGCCCAGGTGCCGCAGCACCGCCGACAACACGGCCGGCGCCGCCACGGACCGGCCGCCGGCGCCTGCCGTCAGGTGGTCAAACAGGCCGCCGGGGCGGGCGTTGTCGCAGCGGCCGAAGACTTCCGGGCGCGCCGCGACGGTGGCGCCAAGCCGGCGGAGCAGGTCCACGCGGCCCTCGACGCCCAGCAGCGGATTTCCTGCATCGACCTGGAAATGGCGGCGCAAGGTCTCGCCGCTCATCGTCTGCAGCACGGCGGCATCGACCCGCAGGGGCCGGCACGGATCGGAGGAGAAGGCGCCGGCGGCGAACATGTCGAGGCTGGCGAGCGCCAAGCCCTCCGAACGGCCCACGCGGGCGCCGCTTGCGGGGTCTCGATAGGTCCAGTCCGGCCCTGCGCCCGCGTCGAGCAGGACGCTGACGACGGCAAGGTCGAATTCCGCTCTGGCTCTTTCCCCAGCATCGCGCCATTCGTGGCTTCGCTGAATGCGCTCCCAGCGGTCCTCGCCGTTCGCCACAAAGTGGCGCCAGCGCGAATGGAAGGGAATATCGAGCGTCGGATAGGCGGCGCGCGTGATCTCGATCACCAGGTCGGCGGCGGCATCGAGCTTGCCCAGATCGATATGGAAGTGACCGAGCCTGTCATCCAGTGCCAGCGCCAGCAGCCGGTGGGCGCGCTCGCGCACCGCCGCGGCGCTCAAAAGAGAAAGGGCTGCTGCCGGCTCCGGCCGCCTGGGTTCCAATCGGGGTTCCATCCGGTTTTTCCGGGCTCAGCTCTTGTCGAGCTCGCGGCCGACCGTGCCGGCCGGGTCCTGCGCCCCGGCCTCGGGCGCGGTGTAGTACCCCGCCGCCTTCTTGGCCACGATCTCCACCTGGGCGTCGGCGGGCACCAGCTCGTCGGGGATCGGCACGCGCTCGACGATCTCGATGCCCTGGCCCACCAGGGCGTCGTATTTCATGTCGCTCATGGAGACGAAGCGGTCGATGCGCCTGAGCCCCAGCCAATGCACGACGTCGGGCATGAGCTGCTGGAAGCGCGCGTCCTGCACGCCGGCCACGCACTCGGTGCGCTCGAAGTAGGCGGTGGCCGCGTCGCCGCCGCGCTTCCTCGCATTGTAGACCAGGAACTTCGTGACCTCGCCGAGCGCGCGGCCTTCCTTGCGGTTGTAGACGATGACGCCGAGCCCGCCCCGCTGCGCCTCGCGCACGCACTCCTCGATGCCGTGCAGCAGATAGGGCCGGCAGGTGCAGATGTCGGAGCCGAATACGTCGGAGCCGTTGCACTCGTCGTGGACGCGGCAGGCGATGCGCGTCGCCGGGTCGGCCAGCTTCGCCACGTCGCCGAACAGGTACACCGTGGTGCCGCCGATGGGCGGCAGGAACACCGAGAGGTCGGGCCGTGTGACCAGCTCGGGGAACATGCCCGCCGTCTGCTCGAACAGTGTGCGGCGCAGGCTCGTCTCGGTGGTGCCGAAGCGCTCGGCGATGCCCGGCAGGTACCAGACCGGGTCGATGGCCGCCTTGACGACAGAGACCGCGCCGCTCTGGTGCACGATGGCGCCGTCGTTGGCGAGGCGACCGGCCACCACCGCAGCCCGAATCTCGGAGATGTCGAGCCGCGCCCGGGTCACGGCGATGCTGGGGCGGATGTCCGTTCCTTCGGCAATCTCCCGCGCGAAGGCCTCCGCCGCCGTGTGACCCCACGGGTCCAGCGACACGATGGTGTGCTTGCCGGCCCACTGCTCGAACGGGCCGATGGTGGCCACGGGCTGCGTGTTGGCAAGGTCGGGGCGGCGCAGCGGGTTGAGCGCGCCGGACGAGACCGCCAGCGCGCGGTAGAGCGCGTAGGAGCCGCCGTGGGTGCCGATGGCGTTGCGGTCCTGCGGGCGCGATACGGTGCCGATAATGGGTCCGCGCTCGCGCGCCGTGGCGGCGCCCCACGCCACAGGAAAGCGCGGCTTGGCTCCGGGGGCCGGATGCGAGGTGAGACGGATGTGGTCGATGCGGTTCATCTGGGTCATTGCCGACCCCCAGAACGCCAACGGCCCGCCGTGATGGACGGGCCTCCATGGCGACGCTGCGGGTTGTCACGGCGCCAGCTCTCCGGCGCCCGTGACCCATCATAGCACAGTCGGCGCAGCCTAGACGACAAAGTTGCGGCCGGAGGCGCTCGCCGGCGGGTTGTGTCTCGGAGGCAACGGGAGCGCCGTCGGGCTCCGATCGGCAGCATCTACCCTACATGCAGGCAGATCGGCGGGGATAGTGAATAGCGGTTCATTATGTATGTAGGCAGACGATGACTGGGGCCGGCCACATGTGGCATGATGTCCAGGCCTCGGAGATGAGATTGCGGTTCGCCTGCAGGACCGCGTCTCAGCGCAGGAGCCGGGGGCCGCAGTCCGATACCTCGCCCGGCATGGCGGATAGACCGTCCGAGCGCCGGCGCCCCGGACCTCCAACCCCGGACTTGGCGGGGACGGAGCCGGGGACTCCCTCGACGCACGCTCGAGGACAAGGGGGTGCGGATCGCGGCGAAGTCGTTCTCCGATACCCCGCAGGGCAAGGTGGATAGGCCATCCAAGCGTCGGGCGGCCGTCGGAGATGGCCGAGCAGGGCGTTCTTCGTGCCCCGCGCTAAGGTCAGAGGCCAACGGGCGCGAGCCTGGACGCCCTGCTCCTCCTTTCTCACCCTCGGGCGGTGCGCCGCCGCGAGGCTGGAGCCACTGCTGAGCACCCCCGCGCATGGCAGTCGATCCGCGTCGCGTCCTTCAGCCTCTCGTCACCTGCCGTTGTACGACCTCTGCGGGTTCCTCAGCGCCTCGTCTCCGTCAGCGAATAGCGCGGGTCGGCTGCCAGGCACTCGGCCTCGGGGACGCCCAGCTCCTTCCGCACGATATTGGTGCCGAGCACCATGGAGACCATCTTGTAGGCGGCGTGCCGGCGGCCCATGCCCTCGCGGCCCATGCCGCAGTCCGAGGAGATGACGAGCCGCTCGGCCGGGATATACTTCAGCGCCTCGCGGATCAGCGCCGCCACCTCGTCCGGCCGCTCAACCTGCAGCGAATGGTGGTTGACGACGCCGATCACGATCTTCTTGTCCTTGATGCGCTCGCCGATGGCCTTGAGGTCGCCGGGGCCGGACGAGCAGGTCTCGAAGGTGAGGGCGTCGGCGTCCACCTCATTGAGCGCCTCCAGCGTCGGCTGGTAGCTCTGGACCTCCTTGAAGATGCGCTGCTGGCACGGGTTGCCCCAGCAGGTGTGGCACCACACCTCGGTCTTGCCGCGCAGGCCCTTCACGGTGTTGTTGAACACCTTGACGAGGTCGGCCGTGTCGAGCTTGCCGAACGCCTTGCCGCGCACCGGCACCATGTGGATCTGCGGCTCCTCCATCTGGATCACCGCGCAGCCGGCGTCGGCCAGGTCGTTGAGCTCGGCGTTGAGCGCCTCACTCAGCGCCATGGTGCGCTCCACCGGGTCCTTGTAGTAGGTGTCGGCCACCGAGGCGGCGAGCAGCTCAGGCAGGATGGTGCCGAACTTGACCGGCCGCCTGGTCATGCGCTGCGCCACCTTCCACATGGCGGTGTACTGCAGGTTGCCGCGCCCCACCGGCCCCACGATCTTGGGCAGCACGCGCGCCTCCAGGAAATCGTGCAGGATGTGGCCGCGCGGATAGGCGACGGCGCCCACGTCGTAGATGGTCGGCTGCGCCTCCTTGTCGAAGCCCGACATGTGAGCCGGCGCATAGCTCTGCCAGCTCATGCCGGCGATCTCCTCGTCGTAGTGGGCGTCGCCGTCGGTGCAGATGTCGATGCCCGCCGTCTCCTGGGCGCGCAGGAAGGAGGACACCGCGTCCTCGTACTGCTCGCGGTAGCGGGCGTGCACCATGGCCTCCAGGAAGCTGCGCGAGCCCAGCACCGCGCTGTACCAGGACGGGCGCGGCAGCGAGCCGATGATGGACGTCGGCAGGATGACGTTGGCGGACCCCTTGAACATGCTGCTCTCCCCTGGCGCGCGGGCGGCGCGCGATTTCATCTTCTCATGCCGAGCGCAAACGGGGTCAGACCCCTCGCGCCCAGCTTCGTGTTTCAGTCGACCGTAGGTGGCGAGGGGTCTGCCCCGTCACCGACGCTGCAGGTCACGACTATCATTCCGGCAAACGATTGCCAACAATGCCGCCGCTGGCTAGGCTGCCTTGCAAATGCCGAAAAACCGGGGAGGAAACGATGTGGTTGCGAAAGGGCTCTTGGCGCCGCGTGCGAGCCGTTCTGGCGTTGGGTGCGGCCGTGCTCGCAGGCTTGCCGATGGCGGCCGACACGGCTGCCGCCGCCGATGCGATCCGGATCGGGCTCAGCCTCAGCCTCACCGGCCCCACGTCGCCGGCCGGTAAGCAGGTGCTGGCGGGCCTGGAGATCTGGCGTGACGACGTGAATGCCAAGGGCGGGCTGCTGGGGCGGCCGGTGAGCCTCGTCTACTACGACGATCAGGGCAGCCCGGCGAACGCGCCCGGCATCTACGCCAAGCTGATGGGGGTCGATAAAGTCGATCTGCTGATCGGGCCATACAGCACCAACGTGATCGCGGCGTCGCTGCCGGGGATCATCCAGGCCAGACGCACCACCATCGGCATCTTCGGGCTCGGGGCCAACAAGGAGTTCAAGTACCCGCGCTACTTCTCGATGAACTCGCAGGGGCCGTCACCCGCCAACTACTCCAAGTGCGTGTTCGATCTCGCCATGGAGCAGACGCCGAAGCCGACCCGCGTCGCCCTGATCGGCGCTGACGTGGAGTATTCGCGCAACGCACTCGACGGCGCGCGCGAGAACGCCAAGAGGCTCGGGCTGGAGATCGTGTTCGAGCGCACCTATCCGCTCTCGACCACGGAGTTCACCTCCATCGTCCGCGCCCTGCAAGCGGCCAACCCGGACGTGGTGTTCGGGGCGACGCTGCCGGTCGACACGGTTGGCATCGTGCGGGCGGCGAGCGAGATCAAGTTCAGGCCGAAGATGATCGGCGGGGCGATGCTGGGGCTGCTCGTGACGGGCATCAAGCAGCAGCTGGGGCCGCTGATCAACGGCTACATCAGCAACGAGTTCTATATCCCGGCGCCCAGCCTGCAGTTCGCAGGCACCAAGGAGATGATGGGCGAGTACCAGAAGCGCGCGGCCGGCCTCGGCATCGATCCGCTCGGTTTCACCTATCCGCCCTACGCCTACGCGGCGGGACAGATCCTGGCGCGCGCCGTATCGGAGACGAAGTCGTTCGGCGACGAGGTGCTGGCCGACTTCATCCGCAAGACGACCTTCGACACGGTGATCGGCCCGATCGCGTTCGGCGAGAACGGCGAGTGGACGACGCCGCGCATCATCTGCCTCCAGTTCCAGGGCGTCACGGGCGGCGACCTTGCCCAGTTCCAGGACTGGAAGCGGCAGGTGGTGGTGTATCCGCCCGAGTATAAGGCCGGCAGCCTGGTCTACCCGTTCGAGAAGGCGGAGTAGGCGATTGGTGTCAGACCCGGAGGGTTTGACACCCGATGCATGGAGAGGCGAGTGACACGAGCCAGGCGCCCGCGCCCCACGCTCAAGGACATCGCGCGCGACGTGGGCGTGCACGTCTCCACGATCTCGCGCGCGCTCAACGGCACCCACCCCGTCTCGCCCGATCTCGCCCAGAGGATCAAGCGGGCCAGCGAGCGGCACGGCTATCAGCCGAACGCCGCCGCCGTGATGCTCAAGACCAACCGCTCGCGCACCGTCGGCGTGGTCATTCCCGACATCACCGACCCGGTGTTCCCGCCCATCATCCGCGGCATCGAGGACGGGCTGGCGCGCCACAGCTATCTCGCCATCCTGGCCAACACCGACGGTGACCCGCGGCGCCAGGTGCAGGTGATCGAGACCCTGCGTCCGCGCGGCATCGACGGCCTGATCGTGGCCAGCGCGCTCAGGCATGACGAGGACGTCTCGCGGCTGACCGCGGGGATGGCGGTCGTCACCGTGAGCCGGCGGACGGACGATCCGCGCTTCTCCTCGGTCGTGCACGACGAGGACGACGGCGTCCGCCGCATCCTCACGCATCTTGCGTCGCTCGGGCACCGGTGCCTCGCCACCATTGCGGGGCCACAGACGGTTTCTACCGGCTTCAACCGCTACACGAGCTTTCTCCGGCAAGGCGAGGGTCTGGCGCTTGAGACGGGGCCGCCCCCGGTCTCGTTCGCACGGGCCTTCAACGAGCTGGAGGGCGAGCGCTGCGCCGAGGAGCTGCTCGCTGCCGGGCGGCCGTTTACCGCTCTCGTGTGCGCCAACGACCGGCTTGCTGTGGGCGCCATCACGGCGCTGCGCCGCCACGGCATCGACTGCCCCCGCGATATGTCGGTCACCGGCTTCAACGACATGGCGCTCGCCGACCGGCTGTCGCCCGCGCTCACGACGGTGCGGGTGAACCACTACCGGGCTGGCGTCGAGGCGGCCGACCTGATCGTGGAGAAGCTGGCGAAGGGAGCCGCCGGGCCGCGGCATGTGGTGCTGCCGGTGGAGCTGGTGGTGCGCGACTCGACCCGTTCGATCGGACGCCACAGGGATGAAGCCGCGGCATCGGCCCAGAACGGGGACGCGAAGCACAGCAAGAGGGACAGACAAAGGACATGAACATCGGATTTGTCGGGCTCGGCGCCATGGGCGCGCTGATCGTGCCGCGGCTGATGGATGCGGGGCATACGGTGACCGGCTGGAACCGCTCGCGCGCCAAGGCCGAGCCGCTGATCGCGGCCGGCATGAAGCTCGCCGACACGCCGCGCGCGGCGGCCGAGCAGGCGGAGATGGTGTTCTCCTGCATCACCGATGCGACAGGCGTGAAGGCAGTGGCGCTGGGGCCGGAGGGTGTCGTCTCCGGCCTGAGGAAAGGCGGCATTTACATCGACGTGAGCACCATCGATCCGGAGTCGAGCCGGGCGGTGGCCGCGGAGTTCGCGAAAGCCGGCTCGTTCATGCTCGACGGCCCCATCTCGGGCAGCCCCGTCACCGTGAAGGCCGGCCAGGCCTCGGTGATGGTGGGCGGCGACGAGGCGGCGTTCGAGCGGGCAAAGCCGGTGCTGCTCGCCATCGGCCCCAAGGTGACGCGCATCGGCGGCAACGGGCTGGCCTGCCAGATGAAGATCGCGGTGAACCTGCTGCTGATGGTGGAGGTGATCTGCTTCGGCGAGGCGGTGGCGCTCGCCGAGAAGGGCGGCGTGGCGCGCGAGGTGGCCGTGGATGCCATCCTCAAGAGCGTGGCAGCCTCGCCGGTGCTGGGCTATCGCGGTCCGTTCATCCTGGAGGGCAAGATGCCGGCCGTGCCTCTCGCCGATGTCACCCTGCAGCAGAAGGACATGCTGCTGGCGCTCGACCTCGGCCGCAGGCTCGGCAGCCCCGTGCCGCTCGCGGCAGCCGCCAACGAGATGATGAACGCCTGCCGCGGTCTCGGCATCGACCACAACGATTTCGTCACCGCACACGAAGTCTACCGCCGCCTGGGAGGCCAATCGAAATGAGCAAGATGTACCGCACCAACCTCAAGAGCGTGCCGAAGGTGGAGGGCCTCAAGCGCGAGGACGGCTGGATCGACATGCAGGTGCAGTTTCTGATCGACAAGAAATCGGCCGGCGCCGACCACGTCGTGGGCTGGACCGTGCTCAAGCCCGGCGCCAGTCACGAGCGGCACCTGCACACGAGCTGCGACGAGTTCTTCATCGTGCTCAAGGGCAAGGGCCACATCATCACCGGCGGGGGCCTGGAGCCGGCCGGGGAGGGCGACGTGGTCTATTCTCCGCGCGGCTGCTGGCACGGCTTCAACAATACGTCGGACGAGGACGTCGTGCTGGTGTGGGGCTGGATGGGCGCCGGCTCCATCGAGGCGTCCGGCTACGAGGTGCCGGAGGAAAAAGTGGGGAGTGGGGAATAGGGAGTGGCGAATAGGAGTGGGAGGAGGGGCAGGCGCCCCCAAGAACGAGGCCAGCCCCCACTCCCTAATCCCCATTCCCCACTCCCTCAATTCGGCGAGGTCTGAGATGTCTAACGCATGGGACGATCCGCGCATCCGGCGCGGCATGACGGAGCAGCTGGCGAAGCGGCGGGCGCGCATCGCCGGCGGCGAGGCGCCGCTCGGCTGGAAGGTCGGGTTCGGCGCGCCGGCCGCGATGAAGAAGCTCAGGATCGGCGCGCCCCTGGTGGGGTTCCTGATGCAGCGGGCGCTGGTTGCGTCGGGCGGCACGGTTTCGCTCGCCGGCTGGGTCAAGCCGGTGGCGGAGCCGGAGATTGCGGTGCACGTCGGCCGCGACCTGGCCGGAGGCGGCGACCGCGCCGCCGCGGCTGCGGCCATTGCCGCGCTGGGGCCGGCCATCGAGCTGGCCGACGCCGACCTGCCGTTCGAGGACCCGGAGGCCATCCTCAAGGGCAACATCTTCCAGCGCCACGTGATCCTGGGCGAGCGGGACGCCTCGCGCGCGGGCGGCGGCACGGCGGGGCTCACGGCCCGCGTATTCCGCCGCGATACGCAAGTGGCGCAGACCAGCGACCCGGAGGCCGCCACCGGCAAGATCGTCGACATCGTGCGCCATGTCGCCGACCTGCTGGCGGCCTTCGGCGAGCAGCTCTCGGCCGGCGATGTCGTCATTGCCGGATCGGTGGTGCCACCGTTGCTCGTGGAGCCGGACGAGACGGGCGTGGCCCACACTCTCGACCCGATCGGCCGGGTTTCGGTGGCGTTCACGCGCTGACGGTGTACGCTGGTGCGGATCAATGGATCGCGTCGAATCAAGAGCCGGTCGCGGGCCGGACAAAAAAGGGGAGGTACACCAATGCGACTAGCGTCAGTCCTGGGGCTCGGACTCGCGGCGCTGATGGCGCTGACGGGCGAGGCGCCGGCCCAGAGCTACCCCACCGAGCAGGTCAAGATCGTCGTGCCGTTCGGGGCCGGCAGCGTCACCGACACGCTGGCGCGCATCCTGGCCGACAAGCTGGGAGCGAGCTGGAAGCAGACGGTCATCGTCGAGAACCGCCCGGGCCTGCCGGGCACCACCTCGGTCGCCAAGGCGCAGCCCGACGGCTATACGCTGATGGTGACCTCGAACGGGCACGTCATCGCCAAGACCATCAACAAGAACGTCCAGTTCGATCCGGTCGACGACTTCGTCGGCATCTCGCGCCTGGTCGAGGTGCCGTTCGTGATGATCGTGCCGCCCACCCTGCCGGCCAAGACCTTCAAGGAGTTCATCGAGCTCGCCAAAGCCGAGCCCGGCAAGCACAACTTCTCGTCCGCGGGCGTGGCCAGCACGACCTTCCTGGCGGGCGAGACGCTGCGGCAGGCCGCGGGCCTGCAGCTGGTGCACGTGCCCTTCAAGGGCGTGCCGGAGGCCGTCACGGCGGTGCTGCGCGGCGACGTATCGTTCTATTTCGCGCCGGTCCCCGACGCCACCTCGCAGGCCGAGGGCGGCAAGGCGCGCATGCTGGCCATCTCCTCGCCGACGCGCTCCAAGGACGTGCCCGACGTGCCGACCATCGCCGAGTCCGGTGTGCCCAACTTCAAATACTCCTCCTGGTTCGGCCTGATGGCGCCCAAAGGCACGCCGAAGGCAATCGTCGACAAGATCAATGCCGACGTGCACGCGGTGCTGAAGATGCCGGAGGTGGTGCAGCGCCTCGCCACGCTCGGCTCCCTTCCCTCGCCCAACTCGCCTGCCGAGTTCGACGGCATCATCAAGTCGGACGAGAAGATCTACGCCGAGCTGCTGGCGAAGGCGGGCCTGCAGGCGAAATAGAAAGGCGAATGGCGAATGGCCAATCGCGGATGGCGCGCATCCATTCGCCACTCCCCATTCGCCATTCGCCCACTGTCGTTCGGCTATGAGTCGTTCGGCTACGACAACCGCTCCGCCATCCAGTCGGCTGTCTGCAGGCGCCACCTGTAGCCGCGGTTGTTGGCGACGTGGTTGCCGTCCTCGATCAGCGAGAGCACCACTGGGCCGTTGGCCTCGCGCGCCAGCCGCTCGGCGTCCTGCCACGGGATCACGCGGTCGAGCTTGCCGGCGACGATGTAGAGCGGACACGTTATGCGCTCCGCCACGCCGGCCAGCGACAGGGTCGAGGCATTCGCCCGGCCCTCCTCCGCCGTGCCGGCATGGCTGCGCACGCGCAGCGCCTCGCGGGTCAGCGCGGGCATGCTGTCCCAGTGGGCACCCATGTCGTAAGGGCCGGAGAGGGCGATGCAGGCCCGCACCCGCTTCTCGAAGGCCGCCGCCCGCGGTGCGTAATAGCCGCCAAGGCTGACGCCCCACAGGCCGATGCGGGACGTATCGAGGTCGCCTCGGGTCTCGATGCAGTCGCACACGGCCCCCACCGCCGTCTCGTAGTTGCCGCGGATCGGCCAGTCGTACTCGGCCTCGCCCTGGCCGGGGCCGTCGAACACCAGGATGGCGATGCCGCGGGCCAGGAACGGCGCCTCGTAGGCCTCCGTCTCCTCCTTGGCGGAGTCCAGCCCGCAGCACATGATCATGACCGGCGGGCGGGCCATGCCGGCGGGCTTCCGCAGGATGCCGTGGAGGTGCCGGCCCTCGAAGGGGATGGCGACCCGCTCGCCCGGCGGGTTGAGGTGCGGCAGCGCCAGCCGCCGGCACTCCACGGCCTTCATGTGGGCGGCCTTCATTTGCTCCAGGTCGTGCACGAACAGGAACTTGCCGAAGTGGTGATAAACCCCGGCCCGCTGCAGGTGCTCGCCGGCCGACAGCAGCTTGCCCGCGGCCAGCGCCTCCCGCCCCATGGCCTCGTGCACGCCGGCCTTGTCGGACCAGGCGCGGCACCAGCCGTCCCAGCCGGACAGCGAGCCCACCACTTCCTCGAAGTCGGCCAGCGCCACGCCGTTGGCGACGAAGCGCGGGGCCCAGTGGGCAAGGGCGGAGGCGACGCGGGCGTCCTGGGTCATGGGGAGCCTTCCAGAGGTTGTGTCAGCGGCGGAGCCTAGCTTGGGATGCCGGCAAGGTGCAGGGGGAATCGCACGGGTGGGACGCCTGCCAATTCCAAGGTTGCGGGGGGTTGGCGGCTGCAGCCTGACGACCCATCTTCCGTAGTGCTCATGACCCATCGGCCGCGAGGCGTTGGCTATTTGGTAGCTTGCTGGCGCAGTCGCCCCGCTGGTAGTCTCGGCGATACCCTCACGGGGTGGATACGGGGTTCGCCGCCGGCGACATTCGGCGGCCAAATGGCGCGCTCGCGCAGCAAGAACAAGGCGGATTGGAGCCAAGGGAGGAAAGTTTTCGATGACCATTCGAATGTCAGGACTCGCGGCCGCGGCGCTGCTTGCCGGGGCGCTCGCCAGCACACTTTCTGGCACCCCGGCATCGGCCCAGGAGCTGGTGTACGGCAGCTGGACCGCGCCGCGCGAGTATCAGAACGTGCACGTGATGCCGGAGATCTTCAAGAACATCGAGAAGGAGACCAACGGCGCCGTCAAGTGGAAGCTGATCGCCGGCGGCGCCATCGCCGACGGCAAGGGCACCTTCGCCGCCGTCAAGGACGGCTTGATGCAGGGCGGCCTCGGCATCGTCACCTATGCGCCCAACACCATACCGTCGGTGTACGCGATCTATTCCACCGTGATCCTCGGCCACAACGACGTGGTGGCGGCCTCGGCCGCGGCGCTCGAGGTGATCTACCTGCGCTGCCCGTCCTGCCTTGAGGAATTCCGCCGCAACAACTCCGTGCCGCTCGGCGGCTGGACCACCTCCGCCTACGTGCTCGCCTGCACCAGCCCCGTGAAGTCGCCCGCCGACCTCAAGGGCAAGCGCGTGCGCGCCACGGCCGGCAACGCCGAGCTGATGCGGGCCGCCGGCGGCGTGCCGGTCAGCGCGACGCTGGTCGAGGCCGTGGGCCTGCTGCAGCGCGGCGGCATCGACTGCCAGCACGGCGTCGCCGACTGGCTCAAGACCTTCGGCTACGCCGACTTCGCTAAGTACGTCGCCGATCAGCCGCTCGGCCTGACCGGTCCGGCCATCGGCATCTTGTTGAACCGCGACACCTGGAACAAGTTCACGCCGGAGCAGAAGAAGATCCACGTCAAGTACGCGGCCTGGATGAGCGCCAAGCAGGCGATCGGCAACTTCATTATCTCCAACGAGGAGACGCTCGCGCTGCTGACCAAAGAGAAGGGCGTCACCCTGCTCAAGGCGGATCCGAAGGAGTGGGAGGCCGTGTTCGCCGAGTTCCACAAGGGCGACCGCGACCGCAACGTTGCCACGGCCAAGGGCTTCGGCGTGCCCGATGCCGGCGCCATCATCGACGACTACGAGAAGACGATCGAGAAGTGGCGCGACCGCTCCAAGGAGATCGGGCGGGACATCGACAAGTTCACCGAGGTGCTGAACCGCGAGATCTTCTCCAAGATCGACCTGGACAAGCTCTGAGCGGCGGCCGGCGGCGCGGAGCCGGGACGGGCTGACATGCCCGCCTCGTTTCGCGCCGGCCGGCTGGCTGCGAGGCTTTGAGCGGCGCGGCGGGCGGGCAACAAAGGAACCGGCAATCGGCCGAATCCGCGACCTATGTCGCATGGCTGCGGCAGACGGCAAGGGCTAGCGTCGCTAGAAAAGACTGCTCACAAGCTGAGAAAATGGGGGGAGCAATGGCCGCTGTCAGAATGCTGCTGAGGTGGCTCGAAGTCCCGATCAATATCATGTTGTGGCTGGGGCTGATCGCGGGCTTCCTGATGATGGTGCACGTCGGCGCCGATGTCACCGGGCGCACCTTGTTCAATCATCCCCTGCAAGGCACCACGGAGATCGTCGCCGGCTGGTACATGGTGGCCATCGCCTTCATGCCCTGGGCGTGGCTGGAGACGCGCAACAACCACATCGTCGCCGGCATGTTCGAGCAGTTCGGCGGGCCGCGGTTCGACTTCTGGCTCAACGTCTTCGTCAAGATCACGACCTTCGTCTTCATCGCGATCTTCACGTGGCAGACCTGCCTGCAGGCCATACGGCAGACGCGCGCCGGCGAGGTCTGGGAGGCCGCCGGCGGCTTTATCCCGATCTGGCCGAGCCGATGGTCGCTCCCGGTCGCCGGGGCGTTGATGGCCGCCTACATGGTGCTGCGTCTGATCGCAGACTTTGCAGACAAGCGACCGCGCTGACGCCGGGGGAAGCAAATGGACTCGCTGACGCTTGCACTGGGCAGCCTCGGCTTCATGCTGCTGCTGCTCGCGCTCAGGCTGCCCATCGGGGTGGCGATGGGTGCGGTCGCCTTTCTCGGCTTTTGGTACGTCAGAGGCTTCGACGTCGCCCTCAGCGTCCTGCGCGACACACCGTTCGTGTTCGCTGCCAGCTGGGACCTCTCGGCTATCCCGATGTTCCTGCTGATGGGTGCGGTTGCCGCCAACTCCGGCATCGGCACCGCGCTGTTTCGAGCGGCGCTCGCATGGTTCGGGTGGATGCCGGGCGGCCTTGCGGTGGCCACCAACTGGGCGTGCGCGGGCTTCGGCGCGGCGTCCGGGTCCAGCGTGGCGGCGGCCGCCGTGATGGCTCGCCTCGCCGTGCCCGAGATGCTTAAGCATAAGTACGACAAGGCGCTCGCCACCGGCGTGTGCGCCAGCGGCGGCACGCTCGACGCTCTCATCCCACCCAGCATCACCTTCGTCATCTACGGCATCTTCGCCGAGGTCTCGATCACCAAGCTGCTGATCGCCGGCATCCTGCCGGGCATCCTGACGGCGGTGGTCTATATGGCGATGATCATCATCCGCTGCTGGATCAAGCCGTCGCTGGCGCCGCCGATCGTCTACGACGACAAGGCCGCCCTGTGGAAGGAGCGCTGGGCCTCGCTGGCCGAGGTGTGGCCCATCGTCGTGCTGATCATGGGGGTGATCGGCGGCCTCTACGCCGGCGTGGTGACGCCCACCGAAGGCGGCGCTGCCGGTGCGCTCCTGGCCATCGCCATCGGGCTGGTGCAGCGGAAGCTGACGTGGGACGGGTTGGTCGAAAGCTTCAAGGACGCCGTCACCACCACCGCCCAGCTGTTCTTCGTCGGCATGGGCGCCATCGTCTACACCAAGTTCCTGGCGCTGATCGGCACCGCCGAGATGTTCACCAACCTGATCGGGTCGTGGGCCGTCGATCCCCTGCTGCTGGTGATCGCCATCTCCTTCATCTACGTGGTGCTCGGCACCTTCATGGATCCGCTGGGGATGATCCTGCTCACCGTCCCGGTGTTCGTGCCCATGTTCGCGGCCCTGGGGCTCGACCTCGTGTGGTTCGGCGTGCTGGTGGTGAAGTATATCGGCATCAGCCTCCTGACACCGCCAGTGGGCTTCAACATCTACGTCGTCGCCACCGCCACCAATAACGAGATCCCGCTGAAGACGATCTACCGCGGTTGCTATTGGTTCCTCGCCAGCGAGATCTTCATCATGACCTTGCTGATCGCCTTCCCGCAGATCTCGCTGTGGCTGCCGAACTCCATGTAGCGAGGCGGACACGATATCTGAGGTAGCAGCGGCGACGGTGGGGAGCCGTCCCAACGGGCTCCTGCACGCTGGGCGGAGCTGATGCGCTGCCGCCCTCTGGACGAGGGATTGAACGCCGTGGCAACCTGCCCGGCGTCAACAATGCCGCGTCCATCGCCTTCGCCAAAGAGACGCCGCTACTTGGGGGAAACAAGAGAATGATCCGTCACGCCCGCCGCCACTTGCGCCGCGCGCTGTTCGCTGCCGCCGTCGCACTCGTAGCTCTGACGGCGCCTCGCGCCGAGGCGGAGGAGCTGGTCTATGGCTCGTGCGTCCCGGCAACCGACTATCTCACCACCAATGCCCTGCCGGCCGGCTTCAAGCTGATCGACGAGGAGACCAAGGGCGCCGTCAAGTGGAAGGCCATCGCCGGCGGGCAGATCGCCGACTGCAAGGCCACCTTCTCCGCCGTGAAGGACGACCTGATGCAGGGCGGCCTCGCCATCCCCACCTACGTGCCCAACCTGCTGCCGTCGAACGCCATGCTCTACAGCACGGTGATCCTGGGCGACGACGTGGTGGCCGCCGCCGGCGCCGGCAGCGAGAGCCTGCTCCTCAATTGTCCCTCCTGCCTGGAGGAGTACAAGGCCCTCAACGCCATTCCGCTCAGCCCCTACCCCGGCGCCGCCTCCATCTTCATGTGCGTCAAGCCGATCAAGTCGGTGGAGGATCTCAAAGGCAAGCGCATCCGCGCGACCGGCGCGGCCGTGGACCTCGTCAAGCTCGCCGGCGGGGTGCCTGTCAGCGCCACGCTGCCCGACACGGTCAGCATCCTGCAGCGCGGCGGCATCGACTGCACCTACGGCGTGCCGGAGTGGCTCAAGACCTACAGCTTCGGCGAGTTCGCCAAGTACGCCGTCGATTATCCGCTGGGCGTGCTGTCGCCGGTGGTGGCCTTCCTGATGCGCCGCGACACCTTCCACAAGCTCACGCACGATCAGAAGGTCGCTCATCTCAGGGCCGCGGCGCGCATTGCCGCCGTGCACTCGATCGGCAACTTCGTGGTCAGGAACGAGGAGTCCTACAGGTACGCGGTCGAGAAGATGGGCGTGCAGAAGATGGCGGTCGGCAAGGACTTCGACGAGCTGATGGCCAAGTACAAAGCCGGCGAGCGCGAGCGCAATGTGAGCGTCGCCAAGGGCTTCGGCGTGAAGGACCCGGAGGCGATCCTCGACGCCCACGCCCGCAACGTCGAGAAGTGGCAGAAGCTGTCCAAGGACATCGGCCGCGACCCCGACAAGCTCACCGAGGCGCTGTGGCGCGAGGTGTACTCCAAGCTCGACCCGGAGAAATTGTAGTCTGAAGGACCAGCGGGGTTATCTGGACTCGCACCGAGTTCTGTGACGGGGCGTCGCACCTGCGAAGCCAGCGGCGCCCCTTTCAGGGCTCTCAACTATTCTGTTCCCTATCCGAGGCCAAAGAAGCGTCGAACGTGCTCCAGGAAAAGACGCGGCAGCGATGGCTTCTCGCCGCGTACCAAGCGAAAGCCGAGGTTGCTCGCCGGCGTACCGATCGAGCAGCCGCCGGCACGTGCATCGCGGATGAAGTCCGTCACGTAGGTCCGGTGCCTGCCCTCAACAACGCGCGCCCCGCAATTGACGCTCGTCGTGGCGATTTCGCCTCGTTCATCGATGACGTTCCGTGTGAAGCAGGTGTCGGTCCATTCCCAGACGTTGCCGGCCATGTCGATGATGCCGTTTTCGTTCATGCCGAACGTGCCGATCGGCTGTGCCGTCTGGTCGTCGATTTCCTCACGGCTCGCGTGCCTTTCATAAGCCATCAGCGCTCGCTGTACCGGCCCGCTGGCATAAGCGCGTTCCGGCAAGGCATCGTCGTTGAACCTGCTACCTGCCATGTAGGCCCACTCCTCGTCCTTGGGCAGGCGGAAAGGCACGCCCGTCTCCAGCGACAGCCAGGCCGCATAGGCGCTCGCATCCCACCAGCTTACCTTGACCACCGGGTGATCGGAGGAGGCTGCATCGATGTCGCTGATTGAGCACGCGCGGGCTGCGACGCAGCGCTCGTAGTCGGCGGCCGTCACCTGATGTCGCATCACGGCGAGCGTGTGCCTGATGGCGATCGTCACGATCGGCGCGCTCACGGGCTTTCCATCGCGCGTGAATTCGCCGCTGACGCGATAACGGAAGGTACCGGGCGCAAGCTCCACCAGGTCTGGAACAGGCACCGGCGATGCCAGCGACCTCGAACTGGGCCCGAGTACAAAGGCCAGCATCGTCATGGGCGCTGCGATTGCGGACGCCAGGAGAAGGATGTTCCAGCGGTGCTGCATGCCAACTCCTGACGTGGCCGTCGTCGCTGCCCGTGGTACAGCGGGCCTGTGCTATGGCGAATTGGTCCTGGGCATGATCGGTGCGGGCGCCTTCATCTGAGCCATCAGGTCGTCGTTCCATGCGCCTTCGACCTTGAAATGAGCTGTGGCGCCGAGCTCGAAGGCCTCGATCATGCTGTGATTTACGTACGCCACAACGCCGGGTTGGCGGAACTTGTAGAGTGCCGCGCCGGCGGAACCGCCGCGGATGAACCAGGTCTCGACGTCGACTTGTGGCGGGTTCTGGAAGCTGCCGGTCTCCCACACGTAGTCGCCATGACCGCCGACCAGGTGCGGGCGAGTGTCGCGATCGGCCTGGGAGTGGACGATGAGCACGGTCTCGCCAACCTTCGCGGGCATGGCATTTTTGCCGGTCAGAGCCCCCACTCGGCCGTTGAACACCACGTGGCTGGGCACCAGCTTGGTCATCGTCTCCAATGTGTCGGGGAAAGCCTCAGCGTGCGACGCGTAGGACTTGAATTTGCCCTTCGTGTCGCGCGGAACATAGAAATCCTGCTCGCCGATGTAATAGATCCGATCGTAGCGGAGCGGCCTGCCGGCAGGGTCCTTGAGCCCTGTGCGGGGCAGCACCATGACAGCGCCGCTCATACCTGACGCTATATGCCAGGGAACCACCGGACCGCCCGGAATGCAGTGGTAGATGAACACACCGGTGCGGGTGGCCTTCCAACGCAGCACGGCCTCCTCTCCTGGGTTGACCAGCGTCAGGTCCCCGCCGCCCGATGCTCCCGTGGCTGCATGGAAATCGACATTGTGCAGCATCGAGTTGGTGTCGGAATTGACGAGCGTTACCTCGACATAGTCTCCCTCGTGCACGACCATGAGCGGCGCCGGGATCGACCCGTTGAAGCTCATCGCCCGAAGTTTCGTGCCCCGGTCGTCGATTACAATCTCCTTCTCCTCGACGACGAGCCGAAATTCCACGATTTGGGGGCCCTGCTTGGTCGCCTGCTCGTGGGCATGCACGTACGGCGGTGCGATGAGATCGATCTTCTGTCGTGGCAGCTTCAGATCCTGGGCCATCACCGGTGCAGCGAGAACAACGGCTGCCAGTGGGGCGCACGCTATTGCGGTAGCTCTGGAGATCATTACCATTCCCCCGGTCGCTATGGCACGGCGAACGAGCCACCGTCGGCCGCCCTCAAGAGCCGAGTAGAGCAACTCGATTACGCCTGACCAAAGACTGTGCGCATGCGTCGCGAAGCACGGAAACCGACTAAGGCACAAACAAGGTGCCGTCCTGAGGTCGCACGTCCCTGGCGGGAGGATCGTCTGTATTGGTCCGCAAGCTGGGCCTTTCGTCGAAGTCAGCAAGAAAACCGCAACTAGCCGTTAGTCGCGGGGGAGTTGAGACAGGTGGACAGTGGACAGATTCACTCGAATGGATGATGGCAGCACATTCGACTACGTCATCGTCGGTGCCGGCTCGGCCGGCTGCCTGCTCGCCAATCGCCTCACGGCGGACCGGCGTACGCGCGTGCTGCTCCTGGAGGCCGGCGGGCACGACGACTGGATCTGGTTCCACATCCCCGTCGGCTACGTGTTCTCGATCCTCAGCCCGCGCGCGGACTGGTGCTACCGCACCGAGGCCGAGCCGGCGCTGGCCGGGCGCAGCATCCCCTATCCACGCGGCAAGGTGGTGGGCGGCTCATCGGCCATCAACGGCATGATCTACATGCGCGGGGACGCCGCCGATTTCGACCAGTGGCGCCAGCTCGGGCTCGAAGGCTGGGGCTGGAACGGCGTGCTGCCCTATTTCAAGGCGCACGAGGACTTCTTTGCCGGCGCCGACGCCGCGCACGGCGCCGGCGGCGAGCTGCGTGTCGATCCGCCGAGGGTCGGCTGGCCCGTACTGGACGCCGTGAAGCGGGCGGCTGTGGAGGCCGGCATCCGGCCGACGCCGGACTTCAATCGCGGCGAGGTCGAAGGCGTCGGGCCGCTGCACGTGAACCAGCGGCGCGGGGTGCGCTTCCAGTCGGCCAAGGCGTTCCTGCGCCCGGCGCTCGCCCGCCCCAACCTGACGCTGGAGACGGGCGTGCTGGCCGAGCGCGTGCGGCTGGAGGGCGGCCGGGCGGTGGGCGTCGACTACCGGATCGATGGCACGCGCTACACGGCCAGCGCGCGCCGCGAGGTGATCCTGTCGGGCGGCTCGATCGGCTCGCCGCAGCTTCTGATGCTGTCGGGGATCGGCCCGGGCGCGCACTTGTGCGAGCTCGGCATAGACGTGAAGCTCGACCGGCCGGGCATCGGCGCCAACCTGCACGACCACCTGCAGGTGCCGCTGCGCTTCACGGTGGAGGGCCTCACCACCCTCAACGAGCGCTACCACTCGCCCCTGCGCCGGGCGCTGATGGTGATGGAGTACGCTCTCTTCCGGCGCGGCGCCTTCACCATGGCGCCCTCGCAGCTCGGCATCTTCACCCGCTCCTCGCGGGACGCCGACCGCGCCGACATCGCCTACGTGGTGGTGCCCTATACCCGCACCAACACCACCACCCAGGCCCCCGACAAGACGCCGGGCGTCACCTTGAGCTTCTACGACTGCCGCCCCACCAGCCGCGGCGATGTCCGGCTCAAATCGCCCGACCCGGCGGCGGCGCCCGCCATCCGTCCCAACTACCTGGCCACGGGGCGCGACCAGAGCGTCGCCGCCAACGGCATCCGGGTGACGCGCAGCATCATGCGCCAGCCCTCGATGCGGCGCTACAGCCCGCAGGAGTTCTCGCCAGGAGACACGGGTGCGGACGACGACGCCAGCCTGCTGGCGGCGGCGGCGAAGGTGGGCAACACGGTTTTCCACCCCGTCGGCACCTGCAAGATGGGCCGCTCCACCGACCCAACCGCCGTGGTGGACGAGCGCCTGCGCCTCATCGGGGCGGGAGGCCTGCGCGTGATCGACGCCTCGGTGATGCCGGAGATCACCTCCGGCAACACCAACGCCCCTACCATGATGATCGCCGAGAAAGGCGCCGCCATGATCCTGGAGGACACTCGGTGAGACTTTGGGTGAGACTTGGGTCGCCCATTGGCAAACCTGCAGGGGTGGATCAGCCGGGGATTTTCGAGGCCGACGACGCGGAAGGCGGCCCACGCGATATCGAGACCGACCCGGAGGTGCAGGAACTCTACCTTGGAGGCGACGTCTATTACGGCCACTCGCATGCCCTGCAGGACGTCGACCTGACACTGGAGTCCGGCGTGTTCTCCGTGTCGGCTGCAACGGCATGGCCCTACCTGCGCGAGGCGCTGCGCTTCATCGGCATCGCCAACGTCCGCTTCGTCCTCATCGGCCCGACCGCCGGCCCGGCCGAGCCGGTCTGCGCCGCCCGCGAGGCCGCCCATCGCCGCCTCGCCGGCAACGGGGCAAGCCGCTTCCCGGAGGGCCGCCCCTACTCCGCCCGGTGCACGGCGGGCAGCTCCCGCGGCACATCGCTGGGTCCGGGAGTGTCGTCCTCCTCCTCGGCGAAGCCGGCCACGTGCCGGCATAGATCGGCCAGCCTTCGCCTCTCCGCGGGCGACAGCTCGTCCAGGTCCTGCCTGCGGATGGCGACGAGCAACTCGGCTACCTTGGCGGCAATCGACATGGGTGGCGCTCCTCTCGGGTCATTGCTCGCGCAGCTTGAAGCGCTGGATCTTGCCCGTGGCGGTCTTGGGCAGCTCGGCGCGCACCTCGATCCAGCGCGGATATTTCCAGGCACCCGCGGTCTCCTTGACGTGGGCCTTCAGCTCCTCGCCGAGCCGCTCGCTCCAGTCGAAACCGGGCTTGAGGACGACGAAGGCCCTGGGCTTGGTGAGGCTGTCCGTGTCGTCCTTGCCCACCACCGCGGCCTCCAGCACCGCCGGGTGTGAGATCAGCGCGCTCTCCACCTCGAACGGCGAGACCCAGATGCCCGACACCTTGAACATATCGTCGGTGCGTCCGCAGTAGTAGTAGTTGCCGTCCTCGCCGATCCGGTACTTGTCGCCCGTGTGGGTCCAGGCGCCCCGGAAGGTCTTCAGGCTCTTCTCGCGCTGCAGCCAGTAGCCGTCCGCCGCCGACGGCCCCTTGATGACAAGCTCGCCGATCTCGCCGGGGGGCACCGGATTGCCCTCGTCGTCGAGGAGGCGTGCCTCGTAGCCCGGCACCGGCAGGCCGGTGGAGCCGTAGCAGACCTTGCCGGGACGGTTGGAGACGAAGATGTGCAGCATCTCGGTGGAGCCGATGCCGTCGATCACCTCGACGCCCACCGTCCGCTCCCATGCGGTGCCGATCTGCTCCGGCAGCGCCTCGCCGGCCGAGGTGCAGAGCCTGAGCCGGCTGGAGCCTGCGCCCTTGCCGATATCCGGGCTCGCCAGCAGCGCCGCGTAGAGCGTCGGCACGCCACAGAAGATGGTCGGGTTGGCGGCGCGCATCACGGCAGCGACGCTCTCGGGCGTGGGGCGATCGGGGAGCAGGCAGGCCGCGGCGCCGACCGACATCGGGAACGACATAGCGTTGCCGAGGCCGTAGGCGAAGAACAGCTTGGCGGCGGAGAACACCACGTCGTCGGCGCCGATGCCGAGCACGCCCTGGCCGAACAGTCTGGCCGTCGCCATCGGGCTGGCGTGCAGGTGGCGGGTGCCTTTCGGCGGCCCTGTCGAACCGGACGAGTAGAGCCAGAACGCCACCTCGTCTGCGCTGGTGCCGGCCGCCTCGGCGACGGGCTCGCTGCGCTCCATCAGCCGCTCGAAGCCCAGCACGAGGTCGTCGTCCTTGCCGCCCGCAACGATGACGTGCAGATGCCGCGCCGCGGCGATCTCCTCCAGCATCGGCCGGGCGCGGGGGAGCAACTCGGCCGAGACCACCACGGCGTCGGCGCGGCTGTCCTCGATCATGTAGCGCCAGGTCTCGGGCGGCAGCAGGGTGTTGAGCGGGACCGGCACCACGCCGGCCTTGATGGCGCCCCAGAACGCGACCGGGAAATCCACGTCGTCCAGCATGATCAGGACGATGCGCCGCTCGCGCCCGATGCCGAGGCGCGGCAGCACATTGGCCATCCGGTTGCAGGCGGCCTGCAGCTCGGCGTAGGTCATCAGCCGCTTCGGGTCCATGAAGGCGAGCCGGCCGCCGCGGCCTGCCTCGACGTTGCGGTCGACCATATCGATCGCGGCGTTGTAGCGGCCCGACGGGGCGGTCCAGCCACCCGTGCGATCTGCGCCTGCCATGTCCTCCTCCCTTTGGCTCACGGCTGCCCATTATTCCCTTACAGGCCGGATCGCCTCCTTTCCAGTGCGGCGATCGAGGCCGCCTGCGGGCAACGGTGAGCCGGCGCGGGTGCCCCAGGGGTTCGCGCGCTGCGGGCAGGGTTCAGCGTCTCGAGGCGGTCAGTCCAGACCGCGCGAGGAGCGTCTGGGCGATGCCGTCCCCACCATGCAGGCGGCAGCCCGCACTACGTCTCTTCTGCTGCAGTCACGAGATGAAGCCGGCGGCCATGATGACGAGCTGCAGGATGCCGCGCCGGACTGCCACCTCGCTCCCGGGCGGCGCTCAGCCCCGGTCATTGGACCGGGCCGAAGAATCTAGTGCTCAGGAGGACAGTGGGGTGCTGGCTGGGGCGGGAGGATTCGAACCTCCGCATGGCGGAACCAAAATCCGCTGCCTTACCGCTTGGCTACGCCCCAAGATGGAAGGCGTTCAATACATGGAACACCGCGTCGCCGCAACGGCGCGAGCCGTGGAGGCCAAATCTGGGGCTGCGCCGACGTAGAGTCAGATGTCGAAACGCGGTCGGAACCGCTCCATGCCGACGGTCACGCTCTTGACCTGGGTGTATTCGCGCATCGCCTCCAGCCCATGCTCACGGCCTATGCCGCTCATCTTGTAGCCACCAAACGGGATCTCGCTCTGATAGCCGTAGGAATTGAGGAAGACGTTGCCGCACTCGAGCTCTTGGGCGACGCGATGGCCGAGGCGCGTGTCATTGCACCAGATGTAGCCGGCCAGGCCGAGGTCGGAGTCGTTGGCCATGGCGATGGCTTGATCGAGGGCCTCGTATGGAAACACGCAAAGGACCGGTCCAAAGAGCTCCTCCTTCGCCACCGCCGAGCTCGGAGCGGTGCCGGTGATGATGGCCGGCGCCATGAAGTTGCCCTGCACCAGACCCGGCTCAGTGGCCTTCTCGCCGCCGCAGCAGACCGTGGCTCCGGCGGCCTTTGCGGCGCGCACGCGCGCCACGATCTCCCGCAGGCGCTGATCGGAGATCAGCGGACCGAGCTGCGTGCGGGCGTCAAGCGGATTGCCCATGGGGATGCGTTGCGCCTTGGCGGCGAGGTCCGCGACGAAGCCATCGTGCATCTTCGTCGGGATGTACAGCCGGGTCCCGGCGAAGCAGACCTCGGCCTTGCGCGCGAAGGCCTGCGTCAGCACGCCGTCGATCGCCTCGTCCCAGTCGATATCCTCGCAGACGATGATCGGGCCCTTACCCCCCAGCTCCAGCACGGCGGGCTTGATCGACTGCACCGACTGCTGGAGAATCTCCCGCCCGCCTTCGGTGCCGCCGGTGAAGATGATCTTGCGCACCTTCGCGTGCTCGACGAGATGCCGCCCGACCGTGCGGCCCGGCCCAGTGACAATATTGACAGTGCCCGGCGGAAACCCAGCCTCCTCGACGATGTCGCCGAACTTGAGGATGCTGAGCGGAGCCACAATCGAGGGCTTGATCACCATGGTGTTGCCGCAGGCAACGGCTGCCGCAAAGCCGCGTGCCATCAGCTTGAGGGGGGTATTCCACGGCACGATCTGCCCCACCACACCGAACGGCTCCCGGCGCGTGTAGTTGAAGCGGGAGCCCAAGTCCTGGTAGGTGCCCTCGGTGCCGCCGGCGAGGCCGCCAAAATATTCAAGATGCGTCGCTGACGTGGCGACCTCCATGCGCGTCTCGCGGATGGGGATGCCGGTATCCATCGATTCGAGCACGGCGAAAGCCTCAAGGTCGCGCCGCAGGAGCGCGGCCAGTCGACCAAGCAGAACGCCCCTCTCACGGCCGGTGAGTTTCTTCCACGACGGCGCTCGGAAGGCCTTGTCGGCCGCCTCGACCGCTGCATCGACCTGACCAATGCTCGCCGGTGCGATGCTGCAGATTTCGCTGTTGTCGAAGGGGTTGTGGATGGCGACGGCCTCCCCCCCGGCACCGGCTAACCGCCGGCCGTCGATGTAGGGGTCCGACACGATAGGAGCCCCGCGCGCATCCACGGCAGCTGCTTTCATCTATGAGTCTCCCGCCCGACTGAGGGTGATCCGAGGGCCGATAGGCGCGCGATCAGCGCCCGCGGCTCGCCGGAACATAGCATGCCGCACGTCGGCCGCAGGGCGATCAACGCTTCTTCAAGCCGAGCTCGTCCATAACCGAGGCGAGCTTGGCATCGTCGTCCGCGAGAACCCGTCCGAATTCATTAGCGGGAAGAAAGGCCGGCAGGAATCCGATCTTCACACCTGCGTCCCGGAACTCCCGCGACTCGACCGTCAGCCGGATCGCCTCCTCCAGCTTCTTGATTGCGCCGGGCGGTGTGCCTCTGGGAACGACGATTCCACGCCACAGATCGAGCGCGACAGCGAACCCCGCCTCCGTCGCCGTCGGTGTATCGGGAAAAATGCTGTCGCGTCTGGACCCCAAAGCGGCAAGCGGACGGAGCGCCCCGCTCTTGACGTGCGAGCTCAAGGCAGGCGGGAGTTGCACGACGCCCTCCAGCCGACCTCCGAGGAGGTTGAGGGTGGCCTCGCCCCCTCCGAAGGGCACGTCGATAACGTTGGCGCCGGCGCCCAGGAACAAGGCGGACGCGGACAAGTGCGTGTGAGTGCCTGTTCCGGAGTTGCCGATGCGGAATTTCCCGGGGTTGCTCCTGGCATCATCGACCATCTCCTTGACCGTGCGCCACGGAGCATCGGCGCGGACAACCAGCACGGGGGTTTCGACGGTCACGCGGGCGACGGGCGCGAAAGCCTTGTAATCGAACGATATGGTGCCGGAATAGTAGCTCGTGGAGATCGTGGTCGTGATGTAGCCGACCGAATGCCCGTCGGGCGGCTGCTGCATGACATGCGTGAACGCCACGGCGCCGCCAGCGCCGGGGCGATTGACGACAGGGACGGCCACGCCGAGACTCTTCGCCATGCCTTCGGCCAGATAACGCGCGGTGACGTCCGCTGCGTTGCCGACGCCGAAGGGCACCGTCATCTCGACGGGCCGGGTCGGGAAGGCCGGGGTCTGGGACCAAGCCGGCTCCAGCTGCACGCCCGACAGCAGCATTCCGAGCAGCAATGGCGACGTCCACGCGACTAGTTTCATCATCCGAGATCCCTATGCTCCTTCCATCCAGATTTCCGGCAGATTTCCGGTCAATTGCCTCCGCCGAGCCTGGCGAGGTGCGACGCCGCCTCCGGCGCACCGAGGTCTCTCGCGCGCTCGTACCACTTGCGGGCAAGGGCGAGGTCGGCAACGACGCCGTGGACCTTGAGACGTGGCAGCTCCACGGGGTCATAGGTCGCCGCCAGCCGAAGGGCAGCCGCCGCCAAGCCAATCTCTGCCGCGCGCTCGAAGAAGTCACGCGCTGCCGCGACATTGCCCGCGGCGAGGTAGTCGACCCCACGCGCCAGGAGGTGCTCGGCACGTGTCCTCTCTGCCGAAGAAAGCTCGGCCGGTCCCGGTGCGGTCTGAATGCCGCCTCCCTGCCCGACACCGGACGGCGGCGGTTGACGCGCGACAACCGGCGGGACGGGCCCGGTGGGCCCCGGCGGTTGTGCAGGGTTCGGCTCGACGACGAGCGCTGTCGTCGCCTGCGCGAGGAGCCTTCCGTCCATCCCGATCAGCCTGATGGCGATCTCGACTTGACCGGAAATGTCAGCCGGAATCCATGCCCTCAAGGTCGGGAGCGCTGACAGCGGGACGGCCCACAAACCCGGGGATACCAGATGCCCCTGCGTCAGTGAGACCTGAGAGGGCAACCCGCGCAGGCTCACGAAGCTCCGAGACGGCACAGCGTGCGCAGGGCCGATCTCGATTACCAGCGCAAGCTCCGATGCCGCCTTAGCGACTATCCTTGGCGCAACGCCGATGTGGATTTGGTCCGAGGACTGGGCAGCCACGTTGTCCAGAGGGTATGGCACGGCAGGCGCACCGAGAAGCATCACGGCCGCAAGCCACGACACCTGCCGAAAGGCGGCCGTCTTCCGCGCGCGTCGACGGACGGGCACCTGCCGCACCGGTCCCGGCACAAAACCTGCCCGCAGCTCGCCCTCCCGAGGGTGGCGCCGTCTCATCGCGTTCGCGGCTGCCGCTTGGCCCACTCAAGGAACTCCCGGAAAAGGCGTTCCTGTTCAGCCGGATTGTTCGGCCCCGCGCGCGCGGCCTGCGCACCCGGCGGCTGCGCACTGTCCGCTGGTGTGAGCGGTTGGGACTTCGCCGCGGCAGCGATCAGGCGCTTGACCCTCTCCTCCGCGACCCAGTAGCGCGTCCAGCCTGGCACCTTGGCGTTCAGGCTGATGGTTTTCCAGGCAGGATGATAGGGCGGCTTGTGGAAGGCCTCGAAGCGATCGAAGAAATATTCGATGAAGCGCTCCAGCCGCCGGAAGCGGTCGCTCTCCTTCGGCCAGTTGTAGACGGCCAGCACAACCGGTACTCCAAGCGCAGGCACTTGCTCGCCAGGCTTGATGTATCCGGGGTAGTCTTCCGATGTGAAGACGGATGGTACGTACAGGTCTTCGAACTTTTCGAATGGAATGGGCAGGAACTTGTAGCCGTAGTCGTTCTTGAATTTGGTGAACAGGTCTTGCGGCTTGCCCCCGGTATTCACCAAAGCGGCCAGCTCACCGGTCTTCATCTGTTCGAGTGCGATCGCGTTGTTGACGGGGACCGGCACGACCTTGATGCCGAGGCGCTGGAACAGGATCGGCGCGCTAACGGACGCTCCGGCACCGGGCGTGTGGAAGCTCACCTTCTTCCCCGCCAGGTCGTAGAGCGAATTGATCTCAGGACGGGCCAGGACGTGGACGTGGCCGAGGTACATCCCCGTGATGTAGTTGATGCGCTTCTCGATATTGGGAAGCCTCTCGACCGTCTTGAAGTGCTCGAGCACGTCGGCATTGGTAAAGGCGACATCAACCCCTTTCAGATACAAGAGATCCTTGATGTTATCGGTGGCGCCGTAGGTGATCATCGGGATGACGCGCAGCTTGTCGCCATCATTGAGATTGCGGGCGATCTCCGCGCCGAAACGAATGAATGTGCCCTCGGGCAGCCCGCTGGCGAGACCGATCGTCCACATATTGGCAACAATAACAGTGGCGCCCTCTCCGACGGATTGGGCCGTCGGGGCTCGCGGTGCGGGTTTGTATTGAGCGAGCTGAATGGGTGTCTCGGCCCATCCTGGCGCAACCAGAATGGCGACGACCCACGGAATCGCTATGGCCAAGGCTCGCAGGACGCGGCCCATCGATGCGCTCATTACGGACGACTCCGCCTCACGCTCTGCCGCAGTCGCGACAGCGTTCGAATTGTCTGAACTTCCCCCAATCCAGGTTAGTAGACCCGCAAACCCATCTTCAAGCAGAAATTCTGCGATCAATTGGCAGGCTACCGATCACATTTCCGTGGCACGGCTTCCCTCGGAAGCGTGATCTATTCATCGGGGCTCTCAGAGCATGAGATGCTGCGTTGCGCGCTTTGACGACACGGGTGCTCCCTCCGATGCTCGATGGTCCGATGCGGTCGGCCACGGCGCAATAATGAAGCTCCCGCGCAGGGCGGCGGCCCGGAAGGATTGACCCCCGCAGGCGCCGGCGCGTTGGGAGAAGCGGGGCACACGGCGCCAGCCAAGGCCCTCAATTGGCCCTTGATGGGGCCTTCAACAGCACCTCACCCCGCGACCGGGGGCAGGCGTGTACCGCCGTGCCTGACAATTCCGAAAGAAGTCATCGCGGCTCATGACAGGGTCGTGCGGGTGATGACGCCGCCGATGCTCGACGTAGGTGGCATAGTCGGGCAAGCCGACCATGAGATGCGCGGTCTGCGCGGCCAACCGATACCAGGATTGGAGACGCTCACGTGCGCGCAGCGCCAAGGCCTTGCGTATCATAGCCGATCTCCTTGGTTGATGCTGTCGGAGTCGCGAGAGCCCTGCGGATGGCGACTGCGCCGCTCACGATCATGGCTATGACGATGGCCATGAACGCGGCGCAGAGCGCTGCATCGAGGTAGTTGGCGAAGACGACTCGATGCATATCGGCGATGCTCTTGGCGGGAGCGAGAATCTTGCCCTGCGCCAGCGCCTCGCTGAACCTGTTGGCCTGAGCGATGAAGCCGATGGCCGGCGCGTCGTGGAACACCTTCTGCCAACCGGCGGTCAGCGTGCACACCACCAGCCAGATCGTCGGAGCGATAGTCACCCAGACGTAGGCGTGGCGCTTCATCTTGAACAGGATAACCGTGGCGAGGATCAGGGCGATCGCCGCCAGCATCTGGTTGGAGATGCCGAACAGCGGCCAGAGGGTGTTGATGCCGCCCAGCGGGTCGACCACGCCCTGGTACAGGAAATAGCCCCACGCGCCGACGGCGAGCGTCGTGGCCACCAGATTGGCGGGCCACGACTGCGTCTCGCGCATCGCCGGCACGAACGTCCCGAGCAGGTCCTGGATCATGAACCGGGCCACCCGCGTGCCGGCGTCGACGGTCGTGAGGATGAACAAGGCCTCGAACAGGATCGCGAAGTGGTACCAGAATGCCATTAGGGCGCTACCGCCGAGGAGGCTGGAGAGGACGTGCGCCATACCGACGGCCAGTGTCGGCGCGCCGCCGGTTCGCGAGAGCACCGTCTTCTCGCCGACATCGCGCGCCAGCTGCGTCAGCGCATCCGGTGTGATCACGAAGCCCCAGCTCGAGATCGTCTGGGCCGCCTCGGCCGCGGTCGATCCGATCACGGCCGGTGGGCTGTTCATGGCGAAGTAGGCGCCGGGCTCGATGATGCAGGCGGCTATCAGCGCCATGATGGCGACGAAGGACTCCATCAGCATCGCACCATAGCCGATGAGGCGTATCTGGCTCTCGTCCTCGATCATCTTCGGCGTGGTGCCGGACGCGATCAGCGCGTGGAAGCCCGATACCGCGCCGCAGGCGATGGTGATAAAGAGAAACGGGAACAAGCTGCCCGCGAAGACTGGCCCGCTGCCGTCAACGAACCTGCTGACGGCCGGCATCTTGAGCTCTGGCATGACAATCAAGATGCCGACCGCCAGCCCGACGATGGTGCCGATCTTGAGGAACGTTGACAGGTAGTCGCGCGGCGCAAGCAAGAGCCACACCGGCAATACCGAGGCGATGAAGCCGTAGGCGATCAGCATCAGGGCCAAGGACTCGCCCGAGAATGTGAACATCGGCGCCAGGGTCGGGCTCTCGCTCACGCCTTGGCCCAGGACGATGGCCGCCATCAGCAGCACGAAGCCGATGGCCGACATCTCGCCGATACGGTGCGCACGCAAGAAGCGGCCGTAGATGCCCATCAGCATGGCAATGGGGATCGTCGCGAACACCGTGAACGTGCCCCATGGACTGTCCGCAAGCGCCTTGACGACGATGAGCGCCAACACGGCAAGCAAGATGACCATGATGGCCAGCACACCGAACAGGGCGATGACGCCCGGCACGGCCCCCATCTCGGACTTGATCATGTCGCCGAGCGATCGGCCATCCCGTCGCGTCGACAGGAAGAGGATGATGAAGTCCTGCACGGCCCCTGCGAACACGACGCCGGCTATGATCCACAACGTGCTTGGCAGATAGCCCATCTGCGCGGCCAGCACGGGACCGACCAGCGGTCCGGCGCCTGCAATGGCCGCAAAATGGTGGCCGAAGAGCACGTACTTGTTGGTGGGTACGTAGTCGAGACCGTCGTTGCGTCTCGCGGCCGGGGTGGCTCTCGCCGGATCGACCTGCAGAACACGGTTCGCGATGAACAGGCTGTAGAAGCGGTACGCGATCAGGTAGCTGCACACCGCTGCAACAACCAGCCACACGGCGTTGACCGTCTCGCCCCGACTGAGGGCCACGACCGCGAAGGCGACAGCACCCGCCACGCACACCAGTGCCCAAACGCTCCAATGCACCGGCGAGCGTTGCGCCGCTTCATCTGCGCCAGCCATGGCCAAGACCTCTCGAGTACCTACATCCTTCCCCCTTTGCTTCTTTCCACTCGCACCAGCCTCCACCCGCGACGCAGCTGCTGTCAACTCGGGGCAACACTGAGGGCGGCAGAGGAATTAACCACGCCGCGAAAACAAGCGGTCCGGCAAAATCGAATTGGTGTCGAGCACTGAATCCGACCGGCGCTGACTCAAGGTGGACAAACCCGGTGATCCTCGCGCAGGACTCTAGAGTGATCGCTACCATGCCACCGGGCGCGCCGGATGTGGGCCTAGAGCAAAATGCGCATCGCGCAGGGCAACCGCCCCGAACTCGTCATCGGCTTCAGCCGGTAGGTCGACGACGCGATATCTCGTGTCGTCGCTTCGCGGCGTTACCAGCGTGGCATCGATTGCCCTGGCAATCGTGTGTGCTTCCACCAGCGGGCGCTATTCGCCCACCTTCACATCGACGAGGATCTTGCGCCACCGATCGACCTCGCTGATCACGAGTCTCTGCATGTAGGTTCCGCCTTGACGCTCCGGTTTCGGCACGCCGGCGCCAATATCAGTTAACCGCTTGACGCTTGCAGGGTCCGCCAACGTCTTGGCGATCGCCTCGGAAAGCTTCGCGAGCGCGGACGAGCCAGCATGACCAAACAAGCGATGAATTATTTGCTGGGTCAGCTTGAAGCTCGCGGCTACATCGAGCGCCGGGCCGAAAGGGGGAGTAGCCGTCGCCTCGTGTTCCTCACCAAGCGCGGGTGGCAGGTGCGCGAGACAATTCTTGCGGCAGTAACAGAGGTTGAGGCGGAGTGGACGTCGATTCTCGGTCAGCGGCGTTTTGAGGAATTCATGAACACGCTTCGACAACTATGGTCGATCGGGCAGCTTGACGTCCAAAGCACGGACGAGCGTGGCGTGGCTCGGCGAAGGGACGACCGACCCGAGCCCCTACTCCCCCTTTCGGAGCGCGGTCGGACAGCTTCTAGGAGCCGATGATCGCGCAGCCGGGGGGCAGTCACCCTCCGAGCATGCGGTTTGCCGCTCTCCATTCGCGACTTTCCGGTAGCCCACGAGAGAGCTTCCGATCCGCAAGATCATTCTCGGTGAGGAGACCGTTTGTGGCACGAGCTCATCGTCCCAGCACGCGTCGGGTCGTGCGCTTGCGGGACAGACGCGTGCGCCTCAGGCGCCCTTTCCCCGTCCCGCGCAACTCCTGGCTCAGACGATGAGCTGGCTCGCCTCCTGCGCCCCGGACGTGAGGAGCGGTAGGAATTCTTCCAGCAAGCGGCCGATGCTGGCCCGCTCCGCATGCAGTCCGATATGCAATGCGCAGATCATGCCGCCGCTCTGCCGCCTTACCGGCACTGCGATGGAGCGGAAGCCGGGCTCGGCCTCCTGATCGACCAGCGAGTAGCCTTGGGCACGGTCGGTGACGACCATCGCCTTGAGCACCGCCTTGTCGGTGACCGTGCTCGGCGTGTGCTTCTGCGGCTCGATGCGGGCGAGATAGGCGTCGAGCCCGGTATCGTCCAGCCCGCCCAGCAGCACGCGTCCAACCGCCGAGGCGTAGGCCGGCAGCCGGTAGCCGACCTCCAGCCCCACCGTGATGATGCGCGTGGGGATCGCCCGCACCACCATCACCGCTTCGTCGCGGTCGAGCACCGCCGCCGAGCACGATTCCTGCGTCTGACGCGAGATGCGGTCGACGATGGGCTGCAGGACGGAGTTGATCGGATTTGAAGCAAGATAGGCGGCCGCCAGCGTCAGGATACGCGGCGTCAACCTGAAGTAGCGCCCCTCCTGCTCCGCAAACCCGAGCTTCTCCAAGGTCAGCAGTACGCGTCGTACGCTCGACCGCGGCGCGCCGGCGACCTGGGCCAGCTCGCTCAGTGTCATCTGCCGCCGCTCGGCGCTGAACAGGGCGATGATTTTGAGGCCGCGCGCCAGGACCTCAAGGAATTCCGGTCCCTGGCCTTCGATAAGCGCACGTTCGTCCTCCCCCCGCCGCATACGTGGCATCGGCTGCATCCTTCATAGGCGAGCGCCCGGCACCGTTCCGGGCGGGCTCAGCCGAAGCCGTGCCTGCTTTCTGGCGCGGCCATGCATGAATCGTATTGCACTGAGAAGCAATCATAGCTCAATATTGGTCATATTGTTCGGTAGATGGAAAAATTGCGACAGAGCGTCAGGACGCGTGCCGGCGCTTCGCGGGAGAAAAGGCGATGATGAGCAAGGAGCAGAACGATCGGATCACCCGGATCGGCCCCGCCACCCCAGCCGGCAAGCTCATGCGCCAGTATTGGCAGCCGGCCGCCCTGGCCGACGAGCTGCCGCCCTCCCGCCCCGTGGTGCCGGTACGCCTCCTCGGCGAGAATTTCGTGCTGTTCCGCGACGGCGCGGGCCGCTACGGCCTCATCGATCGCGACTGCCCGCACCGCGGGGCCGATCTTGCCTTCGGCCGCCTGGAGGGCGACGGGCTGCGCTGCGCCTTCCACGGCTGGAAGTTCGGCACCGACGGCAGGTGCCTGGAGACTCCGGCCGAGCCCGCCGGCTCTAAGCTCTGCAAGAACCTGCGCCAGCGCGCCTTTCCGGTGGTGGAGCGCTCGGGCATCCTGTTTGCGTATCTCGGCACCGGCGAGCCGCCGGCCTTCCCCGAGCTTGACTGCTTCGCTGCGCCGGCACCCTACACCTTCGCCTTCAAGGGCCTGTTTGAGTGCAACTGGCTGCAGGCGCTGGAGGTCGGCATCGACCCGGCGCACGCCTCGTTCCTGCACCGCTTCTTCGAGGACGAGGATATCTCGCAATCCTACGGCAGGCAGTTCCGCGGCGCGTCGGCCGGCACCGATCTGCCGATGACCAAGATCCTGCGCGAGTACGAGCGCCCGGTGATCAACGTGGAGCGCACCGAGTACGGCTTGCGGCTCATCGCTTTGCGCGAGATCGATGCGGAGCGCACGCACGTGCGGGTGACAAACCAGGTGTTCCCGCATGCGTTCGTCATCCCGATGAGCGCGCACATGACCATCACTCAGTGGCATGTGCCGGTCGATGACGAGAATTGCTACTGGTACGCGATCTTCACCAGCTACTCGGCGCCGGTGGACAAGGAGACGATGCGCACCCAGCGGCTGGAGCTGTTCGAGCTGCCCGCGTACCGCTCGAGGCGCAACCGGTCCAATTCCTACGGCTTCGACGCGCACGAGCAGGCCACCAGCACGTATACCGGCATGGGCCTCGACATCAACGTGCACGACCAGTGGGCGGTTGAGTCCATGGGCCGCATCCAGGACCGTACACGCGAGCACCTCGGCACCTCCGACAAGGCGATCAGCCTTTATCGGCGCGTGCTGCGCGAGCAGATCGACAAGGTTGAGGCCGGAGAGACGCCTATGATGGTCCTCGACGAGCGCGCCGCGCGCGCCATCCAGGGGCCTGCTACCATGGACGGCATCGGGCCAGCGCGCGGCTGGGAGACGTTCTGGATGGAGGTCGACGTGAAGCGGCGGCGCGGCGCGCCGTGGTCCGCGCCCGTCCCCGCCGATATCGTCGCCAAGGCACCGCATCTGTCGGCCGCCGAATGATCTTTGGGAGCCGGGCGCGGGCGAGACACCGTCGAGGAGGGACATGAGCTTCGTCGAGCGCCACGGCCTGTGGGCTCCGGCTCAAAGCGAGGCGATGACGGCCGTCAAGGACACCGTTACCGCCGAGAAGCTGGAGACGATCCGGCTCTCGTTCGCCGACCAGCACGGCGTGCTGCGCGGCAAGACGCTGATGGCCGACGAGGCGCTCAAGGCATTCGCCGGCGGTTGCATGATCACCACGACCATGATCCTCAAGGACACCGCGCACCGTACCGTATTTCCGGTGTTCACGGCCGGCGGCGGCCTGGGCATGCGCGAGATGCAGGGTGGCGCCGACATCGTCATGGTGGCCGACCCGACCACCTTCAAGGTGCTCCCCTGGGCCGACAAATCGGGCTGGGTGCTGTGCGACCTGTATTTTCAGGACGGCCGCCCGGTGCCGTTCTCCAGCCGGCAGATCCTGCGGGCGGCCCTCGACAAGCTCGCCGCGCGCGGCCAGGGCTTCGTGGCAGGCCTGGAGGTGGAGTTCCACCTGTTCAAGCTCGATGATCCGCACATGGCCCCGGCCGACGCTACCCAGCCCGGCCAGGCGCCCGAGGTGAGCCTCATCTCCAAGGGCTACCAGTATCTCACCGAGCAGCGCTACGATCAGATGGAGCCGGCTCTCGACCACATCCGGCGTGCGGTGCAGAAGCTTGGTCTGCCGCTGCGCTCGGTGGAGGTGGAGTTCGGTCCGAGCCAGTGCGAGTTCACCTTCAAGCCCACGGTGGGGCTCGCCCCCGCCGACACGATGGTGCTGTTCCGCAGCGCGGTGAAGCAGGTGGCGGCGCGCAACGGCTATCACGCCACCTTCATGTGTCGGCCCAAGGTGGCCAACACCTTCGCCTCCGGCTGGCATCTGCACCAGAGCCTGCGCGACGAGGCGAGCGGCGCGAACATGTTCATGCCCGAGGCCGGCGGCGGGACGTTGTCTCCACTCGGCCGCGGCTACCTCGCCGGCCTGATCGCGCACGCGCGCGCGGCGGCGGCGTTCACCACACCGACCATCAACGGCTACAAGCGCTACCGCACCTATTCATTGGCTCCCGATCGCGCCATCTGGGGCTGCGACAACCGCGGCGTCATGGTGCGCGTGCTGGGCGGCCCGAAGGACCCGGCCACGCGGCTTGAGAACCGCGCCGGCGAGCCGCTCGCCAACCCCTACCTCTACATCGCCTCGCAGATTCATGCCGGCCTCGACGGCATCGACCGGGGCCTCGATCCCGGCCCTTCCGCCGACACGCCCTACGAGACCGAGGCGCCGCTGCTGCCGAAGAGCTTGCGCGAAGCGATCTGCGCGCTCGACGACGACCCGTTCTTCCGTACCGCGCTCGGCGCGGGGTTCGTAGACTACTACGTCCACATCAAGAAGGCCGAGATCGAGCGCTTCCAGGCCGAGATCACCGACTGGGAGCAGCGCGAATATTTCGACCTCTACTGATCGCAGACAGGCGAGCCGTCCAACAATGCGTCCAACAACAAAAGCGACGGCCCTCAGGCCTCGGCGAGGGCCGCGCCCGTCGGCTCCTCCTGCGGCGCGTCGATGCCGAGCGTCGGGCGGCGGGCATATCAAGTGCGATGCCGCGCCTGCATGTCCCAGGCCACACCGCTCACCATCCCGGCATCTCACCAGCAAGGCGAGGTTGAAGTGGGCCGCCGCGTCCGCCTAGTGTCTGCCGGCGGGAATCGCGAGCGGCAGTTCGACAGGCAGGGGCGGGATGCGACGGATGCGAGGAGCGCGGCGAGCCATGCTCGGACTTGTCGGCCCAGCGCTGCTCGCGGCGCTGGCGGGTGCGGCGCCGCCGGCTGCCGCGAGCCTCGACTGCGCTTCGCGCTGGCTCAACCGCGCCGAGCAGGTCATCTGCGGCGACCCGCAGCTCATGCGCGCCGAGCAGCAGCTGACGCAGCGGCTCAGCAGCTTCGCCTCGCGCCTCAATTTCGGACAGTACCTGGGGCTCCGCCACTGGCACGCGGTGCGGGCGAGACAGCGCAGTCTGTGCGCCGCCGACCGCGAATGCATCGCGGCGAGCCTGCGGGCGCAGGGCCGGTCCCTGGACCGGCTCCAGCGCTGCGTCGGCGGCAGCCTGACGCGCCGCGCCTGCCTGCGTGAGATGCTGGCCGCCGAGCAGGACAGCTCGCGGCGCTAGAGAGGCGAAAGCGGATCAGCCCCGGCGCGAGGATGCGGTAGAGCCCTCGCATCCACCTTTGGCGTTGAAACGCAATGCCCAGAGGCGTGGGGGCCGCCCCCCAAAGCTCCTACGCCTTGGCCAGCATGGCCTCGACGTGGTCCCAGTTGACCAGGTTGTCGAACCAGGCCTCCAGGTACTTAGGCCGCGCGTTGCGATAGTCGATGTAGTAGCTGTGCTCCCACACGTCGCAGCCGAGGATCGGCACCGCGCCGTGCATCAGCGGGTTCTCGCCGTTGGGCGTCTTGAGCACCTGCAGCTTGCCGTCCTTGACCGCCAGCCACGCCCAGCCCGAGCCGAACTGGGTCACGCCGGCGTTGACGAAGTCGGCGCGCATCTTGTCGTAGCCGCCGAGGTCCTTGTCGACCATGGCCTGCAGCTTGGCCGGCAGGGCCTTGCCGCCGCCCTTGGGCTTCATCCACTGCCAGAAGTGGGTGTGGTTGTAGTGCTGACCGGCGTTGTTGATCAGGGGCGCGTTCTTCTCGGCGAACGCCTTCTTGCAGATCTCCTCCAGCGAGAGCTTTTCGAAGGGCGTGCCGGCCATGGCCTTGTTGCCGTTGTCCACATAGGCCAGGTGGTGTTTGTCGTGATGGAACTCCAGCGTCTCCTTGGACATGTAGGGCGCCAGCGCGTCGTGGGCGTAGGGCAGAGGGGGGAGCGTAAACGACACCGGGGGTCCTCCGTGGCTGTGATCCGACATGGATGGAATGCGGGGTGGAGTTGGCGCGCACGGTATCGGCTTGCCGCCGGCAAGACAAGGAGAGGCTTGGTGAGAGGTTTGCTGAGAGCGGGGGCCGGACCCCTCGCCAGTGGCCTTCCGGTGGAGGCCCGGTCTGACGCGTTGCCCGTGGCTTGCGGATACAAATCACGCGTGAACGGCTCAAAAAGCCAAAGGGCGCGGCGACCCTGAGCGCCGCGCCCCATTGGATCACGCCGGGGAAGAATTACCTTCAGGGTGAAGCCAAGCTATGACACATAGGGTGAATGCAACCTGATGGCGGTGTTCATTCGGCATTCATGGCAATCCGGCTGCGCAGTGCCGCGCGACATAAGCCTCAATCCCCAGGAATTCGCAGGCCCCAACGCACGCGCCGCAATCCTGCCGCCGGGCACCGGTAGCACCCGATTAACCTTTCCCGTGCTCCACTTCGCAACACTGACCCCCGAATCGGCGCCAGAGCCTTCATGTTCCCGCAACGCCCACGCCTCATGAGCCTCCTCGCCCATGCGTTGTGGCCCGCGGCAATCGCCCTGGGGCTCGCCGCCTGCGCCAACCCGCGCGAGCTGACCCCCGGAGCGCTCGCCGTCTCCGGGAAGCGTCCAGCGCCCTGGGAGGCGGAGGTCGCCCCCCGCTCCGACGCCGAGCGGCGCCTTTCCGAGGGCGAGGGCGAGATTGTGGTCGCCAACGCCGTCGCCGCCCACGAGAAGCGGCGGCCTTAGCGGCTTCATTGGCAGACGGCGTCGACAGCAAGGTTCTGGTCCACCGCCAGGAAGAGTCCATTGCGGCCGATGAGCAGAAGCTCGTCCGTTTTCGGCATAAAGGGTGATGGATCCGGAGGACCCGTGGGGGAGTAACGGTAACGCTCGCTCCCTTTCACGGGGTGCACCTGGCCACCGGTGTCAAGCGCCAGCACGCCTGCGTCCCCGAGCAAGAGGGCGACACGGGACGCGGGCATCTCTGCGATGGCCGGGTGTCGCTCAAAAGAGAACGCCGGCGGGGTGGCAATCCTCCTTATCGTGCGCTCGGTGGTCAGCTCGTACAACCCCTTGGTGGTGAGGAGAAGCACCTTGCCCAGGGACCTCGCGTCGTAGACGCGGACGAAGTCCCCGATCTCCTCGTGGCCGCTGCCAGGAATGGGCGTCACCCGATCGCCGTCGTAGGCCAGGAGGCCCCCATTCCCGAAGCCTTTGTCGACGTCGCTGACGGTCTTCAGCAGCACGATGCCCAACGTGGGCAAGTCGTGCATCGGCTGCCCGCCGGCCATCCGCACCTCGCCGCCGGGCACCGGTACGAATGAACGACCATGCAGCCGTTCCAGGCCACGCACCGCCGGGCGAGGGCCGTTGCGGCTACACGCCCCGTCAGGTGTTCGGCCGTAGACCAAGAACGTGTTGAGGGCAGTGCTGAGCAGCTCCCTTGAGCCGTCGGCACCTCTATTGCAGGAGAACGTTTGGAGCGAGTGCGCAGCCCTGGGTCGTACTGTCGTCGCCGTGCGATCAATCTCGATCAGCACGGTCTCATGATAGCTCCTGAGGAGGAGGGTATCGGGCGTAGGCAATTCTTCGACACTTACGACAGAGTCAGTGAAAATCCACGACCTCATTCGAGCTCTCGCCAGAACGTACGCTTCGGCGACCGCACCATCGTCGCCGCGCAGGAAGATCTTGTGGCTTGCGCCGTCCAGAACCATTCCTGGCGAGCTCGGCAAATCGAAGATGCGGTGCACGCCTCCGACTATCGACCTTTCCGCACCGGCAACGGGCTTCACAGCCTCGTACTCTACGACCCTGAGCCCATGGCTGGTCGCAAGGAAAGTTCGGTCGAGGCGTGGAATATGGATCGCTGAATGGAAGGCAACCTTCTCCCCAGGATCGACGCCACCCGCTTCGCGAAACACCCCGTCGGAGCCGGCGACGAACACATCGCGCATGTGGGCGGCGACGATCCGCTTCGATAGGGGCTCAAAGGCGTATTTCGTCCACAAGGAGCCCCGCCATACTGGAAAGGCACCCCCATACGGCACGAACGCGCGGCTCTCGTCGATCGTCCAGACACCCTCGCGGTTGAGGGGATAGATGATCGGCCGTGAGGTGCCCGGAAAGGCAATGAACCGGCCTGCCATACGGTAGCCCTGCCCGAGATCGGCTGCGGTCGGCGTACCGTTTTCAACCGAGACAATGCAAATGCGTGGACCGCCTTGACCCAACGCCGGGGCCGCGGCGCATATGCTCACTAGCAGCACCGCCGCGACAATGCCCCTTGCGCCAGACATCGGAGAGCGGGCCTCCACAGGCGAGCGAGAACGGTCCGTCAGAAGAACGCCTGCAGCCCCGTCTGGGCGCGACCCAGGATCAGAGCGTGCACGTCGTGTGTGCCCTCGTATGTGTTCACCGTCTCCAGGTTCGCGGCGTGGCGCATCACGTGGTACTCGATCTGGATGCCGTTGCCGCCGTGCATGTCGCGGGCGGTGCGGGCGATGTCGAGGGCCTTGCCGCAGTTGTTGCGCTTGACGATGGACACCATCTCCGGCGCCAGCTTGCCCTGATCGAACAGGCGACCCACGCGCAGCGCGCCCTGCAGCCCGAGCGCGATCTCGGTCTGCATGTCGGCGAGCTTCTTCTGCACCAGCTGGGTGGCGGCCAGCGGCCGGCCGAACTGCCTGCGGTCCAAGGTGTACTGCCGCGCCCGGTGCCAGCAGTCCTCCGCCGCCCCCATCGCTCCCCAGGCGATGCCGTAGCGCGCCCGGTTGAGGCAGCCGAACGGCCCCTTGAGGCCCGACACGTTGGGCAGCAGATTCTCCTCCGGCACCACCACCCCGTCCATGACCACCTCGCCGGTGATGGAGCAGCGCAGCGAGAGCTTGCCGCCGATCTTGGGCACGCTGAGCCCCTTCATGCCCTTTTCGAGGATGAACCCGCGGATCTGCCCCCCATGCGCCGCCGACTTGGCCCAGACGACGAACACGTCGGCGATGGGCGCGTTGGAGATCCACGTCTTGCCGCCCGTGAGCCGATAGCCGTCGGCCACCTTCTCGGCCCGCGTCGTCATGGAGCCGGGGTCCGACCCGGCGTCGGGCTCGGTGAGACCGAAGGCGCCCACCCACTCGCCGGTGGCGAGCTTCGGCAGGTACTTCATGCGCTGGTCCTCCGAGCCGTAGGCGTAGATGGGGTACATCACCAGCGAGGACTGAACCGAGTTCATGGACCGGAAGCCGCTGTCCACCCGCTCCACCTCGCGGGCGATCAGCCCGTAGGAGACGTAGTTGGCCCCGGCGCAGCCGTACGTCTCGGGGATGGTGACGCCGAGCAACCCTAGGGCTCCCATCTCGGTGAAGATGGCCCGGTCGGTCTTCTCCTCCAGGTAGGCCTCGATGACGCGGGGAAGCAGCTTCTCCTGGGCGTAGGCCCGCGCCGTGTCGCGGATGGCCCGCTCCTCCTCGGTGAGCTGGTCCTCCAGGAGGAACGGATCGTCCCACGCGAACGCCTCTTTGGACGGCTGGCTTCCCCCAGGATTTGTCATGACGGCACCTTTCACTCTGCAGCCTCCGGGCTGGATTATCACGCTGCCCCGGTGCGTGCGAGACCCGCGGGGACAGGCCTGCGCCCCGGCGGGGGCTTGGCCGAAACCAAGTGCCACCGCTGCGGCGACGGGACGGGCGGGGCAGTCAGAACAGGCGGCCGCCGTTCGGCACCTGGCGCTCGGGGCCGATCAGAACGACCTCGCCGTCGGCATCGGGGAAGCCGAGGGTGAGCACCTCCGACATGAACTTGCCGATCTGGCGCGGGGGGAAGTTCACCACGGCGGCAACCTGGCGGCCGATCAGCGCAGCCGGGTCATAGTATTTCGTGATCTGCGCCGAGCTTTTCTTCTCGCCGATCTCGGGGCCGAAGTCGATCCTGAGCCGGATGGCCGGCTTGCGGGCGCCATCGGTCGGCTCGGCGGCGACGATCGTGCCGACGCGGATGTCCACCTTGAGGAAGTCGTCGAAGGCGATGCGCGGCGGCGCAGTGGTTTCGTCCATCGTCCCCTGGTCCTGTCGCCCCTGAGCATAGGGGTCCGCCGTGATCGGGCGAGACCCGCAGGGCCCGCGGGACCTGCCCCGTGCTACGGCAGCCCCGCCTCAGAGCTCTGGCCTGGCGGCGGCGGAGGAGGCGTGGGACGGCCGCGGAACACCGAGCGCAGGAAGGCGGGCCCGTCGGCGGCGAGGCGCTGCACGACGGACGTGACCTGCTCGACGTTGCGGATGGCGCTCTCGCCGCGCCGGAGCCGGCGGTCGAGCGCGGCCATGGTGCGGGAATGACCGGGGTCGTCGTCCTCCAGCCAGGTGCGGAACACCGAGGCGTAGAGCGCGGCGAGGCCGGTGACGCGCAGGCTGCCGCTGGCGCCATCGGTGCCGATGCCGGCGGCCTCGAGCATCCACTGCATGGACGCGAGCACCGGGCGGGCAAGCGCCAGGTCCGCCGGCCCCGAGACGTGGATCGACTTGAGGGCCTTCTTGTAGGGGCCGAGCACGTCGAAGCGGGTCATGACGATGTCGAACAGGGCATCGCGCGAGGTCTGGCCCTCACTGCGCTTGGGCGTGCGCTTGAGCACCTCGTCGTCCACGGCGCGCATGAGAACGGCCAGGATGTCGGTCTTGGAGGCGATCTCATTGCGCAGATCGGCAAGGGGGAGCTTGGCGGCCTCGGCGATGTCGAGCAGGGTCACCTGGTCCCAGCCCTTGGCGGCGGCGCAGTCGAGGGCCGCGGCCAGGATGCGACCCTTGGGCGTGAACTGGTCGAACATTGTGGGCTCCTTTCCTGCCCGGCGGCATGTCGAGCGACGCCGACGCTTGGGCAACTCGTGTCTTCTTCCCAAGCCTAACGCCGGCCGGCCGGCGAGTTTACCACGCGACGCCACGCGCCCATAGTATTGCAGTGGGCAACTGCCCTTCGAGCCACGTTCGAGCCGGCCAACCGCATTGCCGCCCTGCCGCACTATTGCTTGCTGCACCGGGGCAGACCTTGGGGCAGACCTGCAGGGGACCGAGCCAACTCTTGACTTTCGGTGGCAAGGGCCTAGCTACTTCGCGGCGCAGAATGGGTGCGCCGGGAAAGAGCTGGCGGCGCTCATGGACACGGCGAATATCGGGGATCTCCCGGCGGCGACGGACGCACGTGCGCTGCAGGTCACGCGTCCCAGCAGCGATTACCTCGATGTTTCCGAAAGTCTGCCGCTGCGCCTTGCCTCCGGCAAGGAGCTGGCGCCCTACCGTATCGCCTACAAGACCTACGGCACGCTCAACGCCGACAAGTCGAACGCCATCCTGGTGCCGCACGCGCTCACCGGCGACCAGTACGTGGCGAGCCACCATCCCGTTACGGGCAAGCCCGGCTGGTGGGAGACCATGGTGGGACCCGGCAAGCCCATCGACACCGACCGGTTCTTCGTCATCTGCCCGAACGTGCTCGGCGGCTGCATGGGCTCCACCGGGCCGGCGAGCGTCAACCCCAGCACTGGCAAGCCATGGGGCGTCGACTTCCCCGTCATCACCATCGGCGACATGGTGGATGCGCAGGTCCCACTCATCGATCATCTCGGCATCGAAGCGCTGTTCTGCGTGATCGGCGGCTCCATGGGCGGCATGCAGGTGCTGCAGTGGGCGGCGCGCTACACGGAGCGCGTGTTTGCGGCGGTGCCGATCGCGGCGGCGGCATGGCACTCCTCGCAGAATATCGCCTTCCATGAGGTCGGCCGGCAGGCGGTGATGGCCGACCCGGATTGGGCCGGCGGGCGCTATCTGGAGCTTGGCAAGGAGCCGCGCAACGGGCTTTCGGTGGCGCGCATGGCGGCGCACATCACCTACCTCTCCGAGGAGGCGCTGCAGCGCAAATTCGGGCGCTCCCTGCAGGACCTCGACGCCAAGAGCTTCTCCTTCAACGCGGACTTCCAGGTGGAGAGCTACCTGCGCCATCAGGGCTCCACCTTCGTCGACCGCTTCGACGCCAACAGCTACCTCTATATCACCCGCGCGATGGACTACTTCGACCTCGCCGCCGACTACGGCGACGTGCTGGCCAACGCCTTCCGGGGCACCAGAACGCGCTTCTGCGTGGTGTCGTTCACCTCGGACTGGCTCTACCCCACGCGCGAGAGCCGCGAGATCGTGCAGGCGCTCAATGCCGTGGCCGCCAACGTCAGCTTCGTTGAGATCGAGTCCGACAAGGGCCACGACGCCTTTCTGCTCGACGAGCCCGAGCTGTTCGCCACCGTACGCGGCTTCATCAACGCAGCGGCGCGCAAGCGCGGCCTGCCAGCCTCGGCCGGCCCGCGGCTCGCCGGGAGCGCCTGATGCTGGCGCCCGGCAAGCAACCGATCTACCGCGCCGACCATCTGCTGATCGCCGAGATGGTGGCGCAGGACTCGCGCGTGCTCGACGTGGGCTGCGGCGACGGCTCGCTCTTGCAGCTGCTGGCCGACACCAAGGCGGTGGACGGGCGCGGCATCGAGGTGTCGCGCGAGCGCGTCAACGCCTGCGTCGCACGCGGCCTCTCGGTGATCCAGGGCGACGCCGACAGCGACCTTGCCGATTACCCCGACGACGCGTTCGACTACGCCATCCTGAGCCTCACCATCCAGGCCACGCTGCGGCCGAAGGAGGTGCTGGAGCAGCTGCTCCGCATCGGCCGCTATGCGATCGTCTCGTTTCCCAACTTCGGGCACTGGCAGGTGCGTGCGCGCCTGCTCTTCACGGGCCGCATGCCGGTGACGGCGAACCTGCCGGAGTCCTGGTACGTGACGCCGAACGTGCATCTCTGCACCATCAAGGACTTTGCCGAGCTGTGCGAGGCGGTAGGTGCGCGCGTGGAGCGGTCGGTGGCGTTCAATGCCTCTGGCCAGAAGCTCGGCACGTGGGTGCCCCTGACGGCGCACAACCTGCTGGGCGAGAAGGCCGTGTTCATGCTGACGCGAAAATGGGTGGAAGCGGGGAATTGGGTAGCAAGGCAATAAGGGTGGCCGACGCGGCCGGCGAGGCCGATACTGCCCTACTGTCCTGGGTTAAGACCGGAAGGGTCTGACGCCTTCCGCCGCCGCCACCGGCTGGCGCTTGCCTTTTGCAGGCACCGTCTTGGGCAGCGCGCCGATCAGCTCCTTGCGCGCCTCGACGATGATGACGCCTGCGAAGCCTGGCCATAGACGGGCGCCCACGCGCTCGAACACCGTGGCCCAGCGGACGGCCCACTCGCGGTTGAGCGGCGGCATGTAGAGCGCGCTTGTCCATTCGAGCGGGGTGAAGAGCGAGTCCGCCAGCAACCGCTCCAGCTGGCCGCGGCTGTAGGGGCGGCCGTGGCCGAACGGCGTCGTATCGAACCGCGCCCACAGCCCCCGCCGGTTCGGCACGATAAGCAGGAGCCGCCCCTCGGGCGCCAGCACCCGCCACATCTCGCGCAGCATCGGCCTGGTGCTCTCCGCCACCTCCAGGCAATGCACGCACAGGAGAAGGTCGACCGAGGCATCGGGCAGCGGCAGCATCACCTCGTCCACCAGCACCGACAACACGTCGCCGGACTGCGGCCATACCAGCGCGCCCTGATGTGCAGGCATCAGCGCGGCCAGCGTGTCCGCCTCCTCGCGGAACGCGCCGATATACGGCACGGCAAAGCCCAGGCCGACCAGCTGGCGACCGCGCGCGCTGCGCCAGCGCGTGCGGATGCGCTGGGTCAGCAGCCGGCGCACGATGCCGCCGAGCGGCTTATGGTAGAAATCGCGGAGTCCGACGACGTCGTGCTGCATGGAGGATTAATGACACCGCGCGGGGGCGATTGAATTGAAGGAATCGACTGCCAGGGTGTAGGCTGACTGCCGCAAGCCAAGCAGACGCAGGAGACTAAAGCCCATGGCCGCACTCCAAATCTACCAGTTTCCCTGCCTGTCCGACAATTTCGGCGTGCTGATCCACGACCCCGAGGCCGGTCTCACCGCCTCCATCGACGCGCCCGAGGCCGACAAGGTGACGGCGGCGCTCAAGGAGAAAGGCTGGAAGCTCACGCACATTCTCACCACCCACCATCACGCCGACCATACCGACGGCAACGCTGCGCTGAAAGCGGCGACCGGCTGCAGGATTATCGGCCCACGCAACGAGGCGGGCAAGATCCCCGGCATCGACGAGACGGTGGGCGGGGGCGACACGTTCAACTTCGGCTCGCACCGGGTCGAGGTGCTCGACACCCCCGGGCATACCGCAGGGCACATCACCTACGTGGTTCCCTCCACCAAGGTGGCGTTCGTCGGCGACACCTTGTTCGCCATCGGCTGCGGCCGCGTAATCGAGGGTACGCCGCAGATGATGTGGGAGTCGCTCAAGAAGCTGATGGCGCTGCCCAAGGACACCGCCGTCTACTGCGGGCACGAGTACACGCAGGCCAACGCCAGGTTTGCGCTCACCATCGAGCCCGACAGCCCCGCCCTGCAGAAGCGGGCCAATGAGGTCGATGCGATGCGCGCCGCCGGCAAGGCGACGCTCCCCACCACCATTGGCCTGGAGCTGGAAACCAACCCTTTCCTGCGCCCGCACGTGCCGGCGATCCAGAAGCGGCTCGGCATGGAGGGCAGGCCGGAGTGGGAGATCTTCGCGGAGATCAGGGAGCGCAAGAATCGGGGCTGAGGCCAGCAAGGCATGGCGCGGCGCGGGATGTCCGGTTGCCGCATTGGAACGGCAGGGCGTCTTCCACGTCAACGGAGGCGATGCGCATGACTGCCGACGAGATCATCCGCCTCCTTGCCCTGCAGCCCCATCCCGAGGGTGGGCACTACCGTGAGACGTTCCGTGACCCAGGCCGCTATTCGGGCGGCGGCGCCTCGGGGCGCGCGCATTCGACGGCGATCTATTTCCTGCTGAAGGCCGGCGAGGCCTCGCGCTGGCACCGGGTGGATGCGGCGGAGACGTGGCACTGGTACGCGGGCGCGCCGCTGCTGCTGACTGTAGCGGACCAGATCGGCCGCCGCGAATTACGCCTTGGGATGAACCTGCCGGCCGGCGAGCGCCCACAGGCTGTGGTTCCGGCTCACGCCTGGCAGCAGGCGCAGAGCCTCGGCGCATGGACGCTCGTAGGGTGCACCGTCGCTCCCGGCTTCGAGTTCGCCGGTTTCGAGATGGCGCCGCCGGGGTTCGAGCCGGGCGACCAGAGCTGACGCCTCAAGCTCGGCTGTGCAACGGGTCGGACCGGGCAGGCCCGGACTGCCTGATACCCTGCGTGACGGCGGCGCCTGTGAGGGATACGATCGAGGCGCCAGAGCTGAGAATCGGTCCAGCCGAGACCGGCCCGGACAGGTGAGCTTCCGCGAGAATACTATGAGGACGGCACAACAATCCCTTCCGCACGCCGGCACATTCCATGTCACCGCGCACGAGCGCGTCGTCTTTGGCATGCCCGCCGA